>Ga0315900_10012779_pt1 | contig 10270 bp, 7 predicted proteins | sample LakEriMetagenome_FD_203521 | JGI IMG/M metagenome (GOLD analysis project Ga0315900, IMG submission 203521) | Freshwater fungal communities from buoy surface, Lake Erie, Ohio, United States - Buoy 12 MA114 | ecosystem: Environmental > Aquatic > Freshwater > Lake > Lake biofilm | place: USA: Lake...
CCCCGCGCGGGCGTGGTGGAATTGGTAGACACGCTGGATTTAGGTTCCAGTGGCGCAAGCCATGGGGGTTCGAGTCCCTCCGCCCGCAGGTTTTTTGTGCCCTCAGACGCCGGGCGCGGCCATCCGGCCGCTTGGCTTCGCGCCGACGCGCTGTCGCGCCGGGGCAGCGGGTTCCGCTGTGCGCGGGGGCCGCTGGGCGGCCCCTTTTTGGGCGGGCGGGTTGGGCCTTTCTTCGCCCGCCCCATTGCCCCCGCGCGTCCTGGGCGCTATCGGGGCCGGCTTCCGTGCTCTTGGCGCCCGCCATCGAGCGGCCCGCCCTCTATTTGATCAGAAGGTTCCCCATGCAGGTCACCGAGCTTCCCGCCGAGGGGCTGAAGAAGGCGTTCCAGGTCGTGGTCCCCGCGGCCAGCCTCGCCGCGAAGCGCGACAAGCGCCTCGCCGAACTCGGCGCCGAGCTGAAGCTGCCCGGCTTCCGCCCCGGCAAGGTGCCGGCCGCCGTGGTCAAGCAGCGCTACGGCACCGCCGTCGCCGGCGAGGTGCTTGAGCAGGCCGTCGATGAGGCGACGCGCCAGGTCATCACCGATCGCGGCCTGCGCCCGGCCATGCAGCCCAAGATCGAGCTGGTGAACTACGCCGAGGGCGGCGACCTGGAATACAAGATCGACCTCGAGCTGCTGCCCGAGATCCCGATGCCCGATTTCAGCGCCATCGCCCTGGATCGCCAGAAGGCGACGCCGGGCGAGGCCGAGATCGAGGGCTTCCTCGCCACCATGCGCGATCGCCTTGCCAACATGGAAGACGTGGCCGATGTGCGCCCGGCCGTGACCGGCGACGTGCTGGTCTGCGACTTCTTCGGCCGCCTGAAGAACGAGGATGGCTCCCTGGCCGAGCCCTTCCAGGGCGGCACGGCCTCCGACATGCCGATCGAGGTCGGTGGCTCGGGCTTCATCCCCGGCTTCACCGAGCAGCTGGTCGGCCTCTCGCCCGGCGAGTCGCGTGACATCGACGTGGCCTTCCCGGCCGAGTACGGCTCCGCCGACCTCGCCGGCAAGGCGGCGGTCTTCGGCATCACCGCCAAGGGCCTGAAGAAGAAGGTCCTGCCCGAGGTGGATGACGAATTCGCCAAGCGCCTCGGCCTGCCGGACGTGGCTTCCATGCGCGCCCAGGTCACCGAGAGCCTGCAGCGCGAATATGATTCCGTCGCGCGGCAGAACGTGAAGCGCCTGCTGCTCGACGCGCTCGCCGAGCGTGCGACCTTCGAAGTGCCCTCGGGCATGGTCGATGGCGAGTTCGAGCAGATCTGGCAGCGCGTCGAGGCCGACCTCAAGGAAGGCAAGCTCGACGCCGACGACCAGGGCAAGGACGAGGCGACGCTGAAGGCCGACTACCGCGCCATCGCCGAGCGCCGCATCCGCCTCGGCCTGCTGCTCTCCGAGATCGGGCGCACCAACAACATCCAGGTGTCGAACGAGGAACTCGGCCAGGCGATGCGCCGCGAGGCCAGCCGCTATCCGGGCCAGGAAAAGCAGGTGATCGAGTTCTTCCAGAAGAACCAGCAGGCGGTGGAAAGCCTCCGCGCGCCGATCTTCGAGGAGAAGGTGGTCGATTTCGTGCTCGAACTCGCGAAGGTCACCGAGGTGTCGGTGGCGCCCGATTCGCTGGTTCCCGCGGCCTGACCCTTAGCCCGGGTCCTGTTCCTCCAGGGCCCGGGCATCCACATCTTGGGGGCAGGCCGTCGCGCGGCGCTGGAGCCAGGCGCTGCGCAGCACCGCATAGGGGTCGAGCGCTTCGGCCTCCATCGCCCGCAGCGCCGGCTCCACTCGCTCATAGCCCAGGAAGGCCTCGCCCGCCTGCACGCCCGCCACGGGCAGCGCGCCCACGCCCTGGGCCAGGGCCACGCTGCCGGCCAGCCCCGCCGTTGCGTCCCGCAGGGTCGAGGGGCCGAGCAGCGGCAGCATCACGAAGGGCCCGCTCGGCAGGCCCCAGGCGCAGGCGGCATCGCCCGGAGTCATGCGCTGCGCCTCCCAGCCACGTGCGGCTGCTGCATCGCGCCAGCCGCCCAGGCCGAGTGTGGTGTTGATGCCAAAGCGCGCCAGGGCATGGCCCGCCACGCCCAGCTCACCGGCCGCGACGCCGCTGAGTGCGGTCAGCGGTTCGCCCAGATTGCTTACGGCCCGGCCGATACCGGCCCGGGTGTCGGCCGGCACATGGGCGCGCCAGAGCTGCGCGAGGGGGGCGAGGGCATGCGCCCGCGCCAGCGCGTTGAAATCGTGCACGCGCCGGTTCACCGGCTCGAAGGGATCGGGGGCCGCATGCGCCGCCCCGGATCCGAGCGGAGCAAGCAGCGCGAGCAGCAGGGGAAGGCGGCGCATCATCCGCCCATCTAGCCTGACCGGTGGCGGGCCGCAAAAGACCAAGGGGAGGGGGGCTTTGCGCTTTGCCCCGCTTTCACCACATTAACCCCAACGGGGTAGAGTCGCTGGGGGCCGTGACGGCATCAGCATCTCCACCCAGCCTCGCGCTGGCGCCCGGGATGGGGCTGGCAGGAAAGGATAGACCATGCGGGACCGCGATCCGGTCGAACTGTTCAACAACTCGCTGGTGCCGATGGTCGTCGAGCAGACGGCACGCGGCGAGCGGGCCTATGACATTTATTCGCGCCTGCTGAAGGAGCGGATCATCTTCCTCACGGGTCCGATCTACGACCAGGTGGCCTCGCTGATCTGCGCCCAGCTGCTGTTCCTGGAAAGCGAGAACCCGAACAAGGACATCGCCTTCTACATCAACAGCCCCGGCGGCGTGGTGACGGCCGGCCTAGCGATGTACGACACCATGCAGTACATCCGCAGCCCGGTCTCGACCGTGTGCATCGGCATGGCCGCCTCGGCGGGTTCGCTGCTGTTGATGGCGGGTGCGAAGGGCAAGCGCTTCGCCCTGCCGAACAGCCAGGTGATGATCCACCAGCCCTCCGGCGGCGCCCAGGGCCAGGCGACCGACATCGAGATCCAGGCGCGCGAGATCATCAAGACCCGGGCGCGGCTGAATTCGCTCTATGCGCACCACACCGGCCAGGCGATCGACGAGATCGAGCGCCGGATGGAACGCGACACCTACATGACGGCCGAGGAAGCGCGCGACTTCGGCCTGATCGACCAGGTGGTGGAACAGCGGCCGGTGCCGCCCGCCGACGCGGCCAAGACCTGATCCGGCGCCAGCCCGCCGCGCGGAGAATGAACGCCGGGTTGCCTCGGCGTTCGTCGTGCGTTCTTGCATCGTTCGATGCTTTCCCCGGCGAGAACACGGGGCTACACTCACCTTTCACCCGGCCCCTGCTAAGGGGCTGGCGGTCCCGTCCTGCCGCAGCCGCGGCGTGGCCCGGCCGAAGACTTTCGGAGCGCGCATGAGCAAGTCCGGTGACTCGAAGAACACCCTGTACTGCTCGTTCTGCGGCAAATCGCAGCACGAGGTCCGGAAGCTCATCGCTGGGCCGACCGTGTTCATCTGCGATGAATGCGTCGAATTGTGCATGGACATCATCCGCGAGGAGCATAAGACGCACCTCGTGAAGTCGCGCGATGGCGTGCCCACGCCGCGCGAGATCTGCAAGGTTCTCGACGACTACGTCATCGGCCAGGACCACGCGAAGAAGGTGCTCTCGGTCGCGGTCCACAACCACTACAAGCGGCTTGCCCATGGCGGGAAGTCGGGCGAAGTGGAGATCGCGAAGTCCAACATCATGCTGGTGGGGCCCACGGGTTCGGGCAAGACGCTGCTCGCGCAGACGCTCGCGCGCATCCTCGACGTGCCCTTCACCATGGCCGATGCGACGACGCTGACCGAGGCCGGCTATGTGGGTGAGGATGTCGAGAACATCATCCTCAAGCTGCTGCAATCGGCCGACTACAACGTGGAGCGCGCGCAGCGCGGCATCGTCTATATCGACGAGGTCGACAAGATCAGCCGCAAGTCGGACAACCCCTCGATCACCCGCGACGTGTCCGGCGAGGGCGTGCAGCAGGCGCTGCTGAAGATCATGGAAGGCACCGTCGCCTCCGTGCCGCCGCAGGGCGGGCGCAAGCATCCGCAGCAGGAATTCCTGCAGGTGGACACGACCAACATCCTGTTCATCTGCGGCGGCGCCTTCGCGGGTCTCGAGAAGATCATCGGCGCGCGTGGCAAGGGCTCGGGCATGGGCTTCGGTGCCGAGGTACGCGCCCCCGATGAGCGCCGCACCGGCGCTATCCTGCGCGAGGTCGAGCCCGAGGATCTGCTGAAATTCGGCCTGATCCCCGAATTCATCGGCCGCCTGCCGGTGGTCGCGACGCTTGAGGACCTCGACGAAAAGGCGCTGATCGAGATCCTGACCAAGCCGAAGAACGCGCTGGTCAAGCAGTATCAGCGGCTGTTCGAGATGGAGGGGGCGAAGCTCACCTTCACCGAGGATGCGATGAAGTCGGTGGCCACCCGCGCCATCCAGCGCCGCACCGGCGCGCGCGGCCTGCGCTCGATCATGGAGAGCATCCTGCTCGGCACCATGTTCGACCTGCCGGGCCTCGAGGATGTCGAGGAGGTGGTGGTGAATCGCGAGGTCGCGGAAGGCCGCGCCGTCCCGCTCTTCATCTACGGCGAACGCAAGGCCGAGCAGTCCAGCGCCTGAACCTGCGGGTCCCTGCCGCTTGCTTCCGGATTGAGGGGACCCATCTGAGTGACAACCCCGTGGCGACGGGGCCCGTGCCGATAACCAGGACAGCCCATGCGGGGCAGGTCCTGGGGGCGGGTTCCGCGCCGACTGTCCCAAGTGAGGTCCGACATGGCGGCTTCCCCCCAAACCCCGGCTCCGCTGCGCGGCGACGTCCTGCCCGTCCTGCCGCTGCGCGATATCGTGGTCTTCCCCCATATGATCGTGCCCCTTTTCGTCGGGCGCGAGAAATCCGTCCGCGCGCTGGAAGCGGTGATGCGCGAGGACAAGCAGATCCTGCTCGTCGCGCAGAAGAACGCCGCGCAGGATGATCCCGGAATCGACGACCTCTACCAGGTCGGCACCGTCTCCACCGTGCTGCAACTGCTCAAGCTGCCCGATGGCACGGTGAAGGTGCTGGTCGAGGGCGGCAAGCGCGCCTCGATCGCCGCCTACAAGGGCACCGATCCGTATTTCGAGGCCTTCATCACCCCCGCCGCCGAGCCCGCCCCCACCGAGGGGCGTGAGCAGGAGGCGCTGGCCCGCACCGTGGTCGCGCAGTTCGAGCAGTACATCAAGCTCAACAAGAAGATCGCGCCCGAGGTGCTGGTCTCGATCAACCAGATCGAGGAGCCCTCGAAGCTCGCCGACACGGTGGCGAGCCATTTGAACCTCAAGATCTCCGAGAAGCAGGAGCTGCTTGAGATCCCGGGCGTCGGCGCGCGGCTCGAGCGTGTCTTCGCGCATATGGAATCCGAGATCGGCGTCCTGCAGGTCGAAAAGCGCATCCGCAACCGCGTGAAGCGGCAGATGGAGAAGACGCAGCGCGAGTACTATCTGAACGAGCAGCTCAAGGCGATCCAGAAGGAGCTCGGCGAGGGCGAGGAGGGCAAGGACGAGACCGCGGAGATCGAGAAGAAGATCAAGTCCACCAAGCTCTCCAAGGAAGCGCGTGAGAAGGCGCTGCAGGAGCTCAAGAAGCTCAAGACCATGTCGCCCATGTCCGCCGAGGCGACGGTGGTGCGCAACTACCTCGACTGGATCCTGACGATCCCGTGGAAGAAGAAGACCAAGATCCGCAACGACATCGTCGCGGCCGAGAAGGTGCTCGATTCCGACCACTACGGCCTGGACAAGATCAAGGAGCGGATCATCGAGTACCTGGCGGTACAGAGCCGCAGCCCCAAGATCCGCGGGCCCATCCTCTGCCTCGTTGGCCCGCCCGGCGTGGGCAAGACCTCGCTCGGCAAGTCGATCGCGAAGGCGACGGGGCGTAACTTCGTGCGCATGTCGCTCGGTGGCGTCCGCGATGAGGCCGAGGTGCGCGGCCACCGCCGCACCTATATCGGCTCCATGCCCGGCAAGGTCGTGCAGGGGATGAAGAAGGCGAAGTCCTCCAACCCGCTCTTCCTGCTCGACGAGATCGACAAGCTCGGCGCGGATTGGCGCGGCGATCCCTCCTCCGCCCTGCTGGAGGTGCTGGACCCCGAGCAGAACGCGACCTTCAACGACCACTACCTGGAGGTCGATTACGACCTCTCGGATGTGATGTTCGTGACCACGGCGAACTCGCTGCGCATGCCCCAGCCGCTGCTGGACCGCATGGAGATCATCCGCATCCCCGGCTACACCGAGGATGAGAAGGTCGAGATCGCCAAGCGCCATCTGCTGCCCAAGGTGAGCGAAGCGAATGGCCTCAAGGCCGGCGAGTGGAGCATCTCGGACGAGGCGCTGCGCGACATGGTGCGCTACCACACGCGCGAGGCCGGCGTGCGCAACCTCGAGCGCGAGCTCGCCGGCATCGCCCGCAAGGCGGTGAAGGAGATCGTCTCGAAGAAGTCGAAGAAGGTGCTGGTCACCGTCAAGAACCTCGAGAAGTTCGCCGGCGTGCGGAAGTTCCGCTACGGCGAGGCCGAGGCCGAGGACATGGTCGGTGTCGTCACCGGCCTGGCCTGGACCGAGGTGGGCGGTGAGATCCTGACCATCGAATCCGTGGTCCTGCCCGGCAAGGGCATGACCAAGACGACCGGCAAGCTCGGCGACGTGATGCAGGAAAGCGTGAGTGCTGCGATGAGCTATGTCCGCTCGCGCGCGCCGTCCTTCGGCCTCAAGCCCACGCTGTTCGAGAAGCGCGACATCCATGTGCATGTTCCCGAAGGGGCCACGCCCAAGGATGGGCCCTCGGCCGGCATCGCCATGGCGACCTCGATCGTCTCGGTGCTGACCGGCATCCCGATCCGCCGCGACGTGGCGATGACGGGCGAGATCACGCTGCGCGGCCGCGTGCTGCCGATCGGCGGGTTGAAGGAGAAGCTGCTGGCGGCGCTGCGCGCAGGTGTCACCACCGTCTTCATCCCGAAGGACAACGAGAAGGACCTCGCCGAGATCCCCGACAATGTGAAGAAGGGCCTGACCATCCTGCCCGTCAGCCATGTCGATGAGGTGATCTCGAAGGCGCTGGTCCGTCCGCCCGAGCCGATCACCTGGGAAGAGCCGGTGGACCCGCCGGCGGCTGCCGCCAGCGGCGCGGTGCCCGACGCATCCGGCGTGCGCCCGCACTGAATCTTGCGGATTCGGTTGCGAGGGGCGCGGTCCTGCGGGGCCGCGCCCTTCCTTTTTTTGAGGCAGCGCCACGGCTTTTTGGGCGGGCTGCGCGCGGAGGTACGGCAGGCGCGGCATGGGCGGCGCGGTATGCGGGAAAGTGGCGGTTATCCGCCAGAAAGCGCGGCTGCGGGCGTTGACGATACGAAAACCCCCTGCCTAGTGTGACCGGAGGGTCGTCCGGAGTCGGGCGACCACGAATGCCCGTCACAGCAACCCAAAGGGGGGTTTCGATGAACAAGCAGGATCTGGTGGCCGTGGTCGCCGAAGCGGGCGACATGCCCAAGGCAAAGGCCGGCGACGTGCTCGACGCCGTGTTCGCCGCCATCACGAAAGCGCTGGCCAAGAAGGGCGGCGAAGTCCGCCTCGTCGGCTTCGGCACCTTCTCCACCTCCAAGCGCAAGGCCGGCAAGGGCCGCAACCCGCGCACGGGCGAGGAGATCAAGATCCCCGCCTCGACCAGCGTGCGCTTCAAGGCCGGCAAGGGCCTCAAGGACGCCGTGAACTGAGCCTTCGCCCTCGCGAAGCCTAAGAGGGGCCGGTCCGCGAGGATCGGCCCCTTTTTGCGTTTGCGGCCACTTGGCGCGCGCCGCCCGACGCGATAGGCCAAGGGAGCGGGGCGCTTAGCTCAGCGGTAGAGCGCCTGTCTTACACACAGGTGGTCGGCGGTTCGATCCCGTCAGCGCCCACCAACGCCCGAAGGGGTCGCCCGCCTTGTCGCTCGAAACCATCTTCATCTCCTCGCCCCTCGAGCCCGAGCAGGTGGCGCGCATCGCCGCCTTCGCGCCGGATCGGGTCGAGGTGCTCTACGCGCCCGACCTTCTGCCGCCCACGCGCTACCGCAACGACCACAAGGGCGCGCCCTTCACCCGCGATGCCGCGCAGGCCGCGCGCTGGGCGGCGATGCTGAAGCGCGCGACCATCAGCTGGGACATCCCCGCCGCCGAGGATATCGCGCTGGCTGGGCGGCTGCGCTGGATCCAGGGCACCTCCACCGGCATCGGCCAGAGCATCACGCGGCTGGGCCTCGACAAGCGCGACATCGTGGTTACGACCGCGCGCGGCGTGCATGCGCGCCCGTTGGCGGAATGGGTGTTGATGGCGCTGCTCGCGCATTGGCGGGGGCTCGCGCATCTGCAGGCCGAGCAGCGCGCGCATCGCTGGACCCGATATTGTGCCGAGGAGGTGGCCGGGCGCACGCTGGTGATCCTGGGCGCGGGTGACCTGGCGCGCGGGGCGGCGCGACTCGCCAAGGCCTTCGACATGCATGTCGTCGCCGTGGCGCGCGACCCCGCCAAGTCGCGCGACCATGCCGCGCTGTTCGACGAGATCCTGCCCAACACCGCCTTCCACGCCGCGCTGGCGCGGGCCGATGCGGTGCTGCTGACCGTGCCGCACACGCCCCAGACCGAGCGGATGATGGATGCGGCCGCGATCGCGGCGATGCGGCCCCGGGCTGCGCTGGTCAACATCGCGCGCGGGCAGATCGTGGACGAGGCGGCGATGATCGCTGCCCTGCAGCGCGGCCATATCGGATTCGCCGCGCTCGATGTGGCGGAGGTCGAGCCCCTGCCGGCCGAGAGCCCGCTCTGGGACATGCCGAATGTGCTGATCAGCCCGCATTCCGCAAGCACCGTCGCCAGCGAGAATGCGCGCATCGTCGACATCTTCCTGGGCAATCTGGCCTGCTGGCTCGAAGGCCGCCCCGGGGCGATGCGCAACCTGCTCGACACCAGGCTGATGTACTGACGCCGCTCGGGGGCTCGCGCGCGGCAGCTGCCGCAGCGTCGCCGCGGCCTCGTCGAAGCCCAGGGTCCTGCGATAGGCCGGCATGCAGCCGCGTGTAACGCTGCCGGGTGAAGACCGCCCTGGGCACGTTTTGTGATCCGATCGCGTGGCGATGGGCTCAGCCTGTCGGGCGAGTCGCACATATGGATCAGGTAAAGTGGATGAGGGCAGGGGGAGGGCCGCGCGGTAGGCAAGGCCCTGGCCATTGGGCCGTGCCGGTCGAAGACCGTGGCCTTCTTCTCACGTAAAAGGGCGAATCGCGGCGGAGACGGGCACCCGATCGACGGTCTCGGCGACGACGGCCGAGTCGGGGGACGATTTCGCAAGCCGCGGCCGTCTGGCAGGTCGCCGATGCAGGTCTGCATGGAACGGCTCATGCTGCATTTCGCCATGGGCTTGGGGCATTGTGCCGGGATTCCCCCGCAGCGCTCGACCTCGCCCCTGCAAAGGCGTGGGGAGGGGTGGATTGACACCCTCCTGTCACCCCCGTATTTCCCCGCACGTCGCTTGCGGGTGTAGCTCAGTTGGTTAGAGCGCCGGCCTGTCACGCCGGAGGTCGCGGGTTCGAGCCCCGTCACTCGCGCCAGCGACATAAGCGGTAGCAATCGAACCGCCCCATCCCCCCCCCTATGATACCGACACAAAAGAGCCTGTTGTCAGGGTGTTAACCCTGTTCTGGCTAGCCTGCTGTGCGACTGCATGTCTTGCGTTCCATCTGTGCGACGCCCCTATGGCGGAGCGGCGCGAGCGCGGCTAATGTCCGCTTCGCTGCGGTGCGGCATGGGGTGGCGGGGCAGGCTTCGGTCTGGCGCGCCCGCCCCTCGACGCGCAGGCGGAAGACCGAGGGACGGAAGCTCCCCGGTGTTGAGGCAAGGTTAGGACAGCCGAGGTTTCATGACCCAGCCGCTGCTCGCGGAGTATTTCCCGATCCTCGTTTTCCTGGGGATCGCGGCCGCTATCGCCTCGGCGATGGTCGGTGGTGCGTTGCTCGCGGCGCGCCAGAAACCCTATGCCGAAAAGCTCTCCGCCTATGAATGCGGCTTCGAGCCCTTCGACGACACGCGCCGACGCTTCGACGTGCGGTTCTACCTGGTCGCGATTCTCTTCATCATCTTCGACCTCGAAGTGGCCTTCCTGTTTCCCTGGGCGATCACGCTGGGCGAGATCGGCTGGTTCGGCTTCCTGTCGATGATGGGCTTCCTC
>Ga0315900_10012780_pt1 | contig 10269 bp, 5 predicted proteins | sample LakEriMetagenome_FD_203521 | JGI IMG/M metagenome (GOLD analysis project Ga0315900, IMG submission 203521) | Freshwater fungal communities from buoy surface, Lake Erie, Ohio, United States - Buoy 12 MA114 | ecosystem: Environmental > Aquatic > Freshwater > Lake > Lake biofilm | place: USA: Lake...
ATTTTCTATCGCGTCGCGGTCAGGCTGGGGACGGGGAGAAGGCGCTGGAGAATTACCAGCTTAGCCTGGAGGTCTGTGAACGGTTGCTGGAGCAGAACCCGCAGTCGGCCCAGGCAGCGCGCGATGTATCGGTGAGTTTGATTAAGGTAGGTGATTTTCTATCGCGTCGCGGTCAGGCTGGGGACGGAGAAAAGGCGCTGGAGAATTACCAGCGTGGCCTAGAGGTCTGTGAACGGTTGCTGGAGCAGAACCCGCAGTCGGCCGAGGCAGCGCGCGATGTGTCGGTGAGTTTGATTAAGGTAGGTGATTTTCTATCGCGTCGCGGTCAGGCTGGGGACGGGGAGAAGGCGCTGGAGAATTACCAGCGTAGCCTGGAGGTCTGTGAACGGTTGCTGGAGCAGAACCCGCAATCGGCCGAGGCAGCGCGTGATGTGTCGGTGAGTTTGAATAAGGTAGGTGATTTTCTATCGCGTCGCGGTCAGGCTGGGGACGGGGAGAAGGCGCTGGAGAATTACCAGCTTAGCCTGGAGGTCTGTGAACGGTTGCTGGAGCAGAACCCGCAGTCGGCCCAGGCAGCGCGCGATGTGTCGGTGAGTTTGATTAAGGTAGGTGATTTTCTATCGCGTCGCGGTCAGGCTGGGGACGGAGAAAAGGCGCTGGAGAATTACCAGCGTGGCCTAGAGGTCTGTGAACGGTTGCTGAAGCAGAACCCGCAGTCGGCTGAGGCAGCGCGCGATGTGTCTGTGAGTTTGAATAAGGTAGGTGATTTTCTATCGCTTCGCGGTCAGGCTGGGGACGGGGAGAAGGCGCTGGAGAATTACCAGCGTAGCCTGGAGGTCTGCGAACGGTTGCTGGAGCAGAACCCGCAGTCGGCCGAGGCAGCGCGCGATGTGTCGGTGAGTTTGGAAAGGGTCGGTGATTCTCTATTGCGTCGTTGTCAGGCTGGGGACGGGGAAAAGGCGCTGGAATTGCAGCAGCGTGCCGTAGAAATTGGCATGGCACTTTTCACTAGCAATCGGCAGTCAGTCTTCTATGGTCGGACACTTGCTGTTTCTTTGTTCCTTGCGTTTCAGCGGGCCCAGGGTGTCGGCCAGGAAAAGAAGGCGATTGAATACTTAAGTCAATGCTTCGCGGTACTTGATGATCTGGTCCAGGGTGGAGCCACGCTCGACCCCGAAATACTCAATTTGCATACTCAGTTGACTGGCATTTTTTCAAAGGATTGACGTGGAGGGAAAGATTTTTCATTTGAATCGCACGTCAACACAATAATGCAGCGAATTTTGTGGAACAGGTCGCCTGAGTATTGTGATCAGGCCTAGGAATCCGCTGAGGCTTCGCTTATTTCTGGGCGCTCAATAGCTATGCGCTTCGTTGGCTATGGCGAGTTTGATCAATGACTTTTCGACGAGCGTGCTCGAATGCCACGTCTGCATTGGTGATTAACGATTCTGGACCCTAGAGATCTATTCTGTAGCCTCTGAGTTCTTTGCATGGGAGGTTTGTCGCCATCAGATCGCCGCGGTTCTTTAGTTCTGGTGTGTTCGCCATCGCGACGATGGAGCCATAACGATGATTGATGACCCGACGTCTGGTGAAGTCACCTCGTCCAGCGAGCCACACGATCGGCTCACACACCGTACGGGCTGATTCCACGATGCCCGTCTTTCTTCAGGCCCTGCGGGCCGAAATCGATATGCCGTTGGCGGCAGCTACCGGTTGGGATAGGAGGGAGTTTCTTTCCTTCGAGCCCGGGGCCTCGCGGCCCCGGCAGAGATTATGCCGCCCCTCTGGGGCTGGTGTTTTGGGTAAACAGAGAGTCGTTTACGAGACCCACATTGTGGCACAGGAGTCCCGCCCGTGCGGAAGCGAGTTGGATGTCGACTTTGGGTGAACCCACCGGTCGCAGTGTGCGTCTTCAGGCCTGGAGGGCCGACACATGAACTGCCGGTGGCGACAGCCACCGGTGGGTACAGGAGGGAAGTTTTTCTCCTTCGAGTTCCGGTGCCTTGCGGCCCCGGCAGAAGTAATGCCGCCCCTCCGGGGCTGGTGATGTGGGTAAACGGAGAGTCGTTTATGAAACCCACATCGTGGTACGGGAGTCCCGCCCGTGCGGAATGGCTCTGGATGTTGAAATTATTTAAGTTCGCTGCTTCGACCTTCTCTCTTCAGGCCCGGAGGGCCGACACTTCCCCTGCCAGTGGCGACAGCCACCGGTGGGTATAGGAGGGAAGTTTCTCTCCTTCGAGTTCCGGGGCCTGGCGGCCCCGGCAGGTGTTATGCCGCCCCTCCGGGGCTGGTGAAGTGGGTAAACCGAGAGTCGTTTACGAAACCCACCTTGTGGTACGGGAGTCTCGCCCGTGCGGAAGCGAGTTGGATGTCGACTTTGGGTGAACCCACCGGTCGCAGTGTGCGTCTTCAGGCCCGGAGGGCCGGCATATCCCATCCCTGTGGCGACAGCCATCGGTGGGTACAGGAGGGAAGTTTCTCTCCTTCGAGTTCCGGGGCCTTGCGGCCCCGGCAGAAGTAATGCCGCCCCTCCGGGGCTGGTGATGTGGGTAAACCGAGAGTCGTTTACGAAACCCACATTGTGGTACGGGAGTCCCGCCCGTGCGGAATGGCTCTGGATGTTGAATTTGTTTAAGTTCGCTGCTTCGACCTTCTCTCTTCAGGCCCGGAGGGCCAACATTTCCCCTGCCGGTGGCGACAGCCACCGGTGGGGTGGCAACCTTCTATTTTTCTTCCTCTTGTTCCCTCCGAGCGATTGGTTCTGGTGTGTTCGCGATCGCAACGTTGGATCCACACCGATGATCGGTGAACTAGGGTTTGGTGGAGCCACGTCGCCCAAGTTTCCATGTGATCGGCTCACACATCCTACGGGCTGATTCCACGATGGCCGTCTTTCTTTAGGCTGGGAGGTCCGGTACCCGAAGGGCAAGTGATGGCGACAGCTACCGAGAATAGAGGAGTGAGTTTCGCGTCTCCTTCAAGTCCATGGGTGGGGCCATGCCGCAGTAGATGATGTGCCGAAACTGCAGGGTAGATTTCGCGGGTAGGTAGGCGTTTGTATTTACTACCATTGGGAGCGGAATTTCAGTCGGGGCCTACTGCCCAGCCGATTGCGGTTTTTCGGCCTGGTGCGGCTGGAGTTCTGATGGGTTCCAAATTCCTTCGGTAATTCTGTTCGATGTGGTATGCTTGAAATGATCAAGTTTCGTCGAGACGAAACCTTCAGGCTGAGTGCAGTTGGATTTTCCGATGAATGAGTCCATTTTCGATATTGCTCGGCGCGCGGATCTGTTCTTTATGGAAGCGTCCCCGATTCATGAAACGATGAGACGCTTGACTCGCATTCTGGATGAGATGCAAATTCCATTCGCGATTGCGGGGGCCATGGCGGCCAATGCCCATGGACACAAGCGAACAACTGCAGATGTCGATATCCTCATTCGTCGCGAGGATCTTCAGCGCTTCAAGTCCGAGCAAGCTGGCCGGGGATGGGTCGACAAGTTCGAGGGTTCAAAAAATTTCAAGGACGCCGTAACCTCGGTGAACGTCGACACCTTGATCGTCGGTGATTATCCAGGCGATGGATTGCCCAAGCCGGTCGCGTTCCCACCACCAGAGACCGTATCGGTTCGCAATGCGGAAGGAGTTCCGATTCTTCGACTCGAGACGCTACTTGAGCTAAAACTCGCGAGTGGGATGACGGCGGCTCATCGTCCAAGAGACTTCGATGACGTCATTCAGCTGATTCGCGTGAATCGCTTGCCGCTCGAATATGTGGAGCGATTGAATGGATACGTCGCCGACAAGTTCCGCGAGTTGTGGCAAGCTGCGCAAGTCGACGAAGACTACTAGGTCACGCTGTTTCCCATCTTTTGGTCATTGCGGTCAGGTCTTGGTTCGAAAGTTCCGTGGTAGCCTGTGCGTGTTCAATGACTCGTGCGATCGCACTTGAATGGCGGAGTCACCGGTGGGGATAGGAGGGAGTTTCTTTGCATCGATCCCCGGGGCCTGGCGGCCCCGGCAGTCACTATGCCGCCCCTCCGGGGCTGGTTTTGTGGGTAAACAGAAAGTCGTTTACGAGACCCACATCGTGGCACGGGCGTCCCGCCCGTGTGGAGCCAAGTTGGCTCGTGATTTTGTTTGAATGCATGTCGCAATAGGTCTCTTCAGGCCCGGAGGGCCGACATCGAAATGCGGGTGGCGGAGTCACCGGTGGGGATAGGAAGGAGTTTCTTTTCATCGAGCCCGGGGCCTCGCGGCCCTGGCGGTCACTATGCCGCCCCTCCGGGGCTGGTTTTGTGGGTAAACAGAGAGTCGTTTACGAGACCCACAACGTGGCACGAGCGTCCTGCACGTGCGAAGCCAAGATGGCTCGCGATTATGTTTGAAAGCATGGGTCGCAATTTCTTGCCGGTCGAATGTCGCTTCGGGAAAACGTTTCTATCTGCTCGATCGATCGCGTTATGATGGACTGTCGCAATCGTATCGCTCAGATCGTCTGTCTGGGGAGCAGGCCATGAGTCGCTGGCGCAATGTCCGTGTTTTCCTTTCGTCCACCTTCCGCGATATGCATGCGGAGCGGGATTACCTGATCAAATTCACGTTTCCCGCACTTCGGGAACGGCTCCTCCCCTATCGCATCGAACTCTACGATATCGATCTCCGCTGGGGTATCACCGAAGATGAGGCGAAGAACGAAAAGGTAATCTCGCTCTGCTTGGAGCAGGTCGACGAATGCCGGCCCTTCTTCCTAGCCTTCCTCGGCCACCGCTATGGCTGGGTGCCTCCGGTAATTCCAGTAGATACTCAGGCACGTTTTCCTTTCGTCGGGCGATTTCCAGGGGTCAGTGTCACCGAACTGGAACTGCGTCATGGAATCCTCGATGCCGACCCGCCACCTCGCGCCTTAGTCCTCCTCCGCAGCGAAGAATCGCTCAGCACGATTCCTCCTGCCACCCGCAATCGGGATTTCAAAGAGGCAGATCCTGAACTCGATCAACAGCTGCAGCGTTTGAAGGAAGACCTTCAGGCTGGCCCTTTTCCGGTCCAGCCCTATACAGCTCAGTGGAACGCCAGCCTCTACGATCGAGTCAACCGCACCCGAGGGAAGCTCGATCGCCTCAACGAATTCGGTGACAAGGTGGAAGAGTGGTTGTGGCAGGCGATCCGAGAGGAATTGCAGCTACCTGAGACACCTCCCGAATTCGATCCCCTTGAAGCTGAGGCGGATCTGCACGAACGATTTCTGGAACTCCGAACGCGGCTCTACTTTGGCCGTGAAGACCTCTACCAGCAGCTGAAGCATTTCGCTCTGGAGCGTGGAGAAAAACCACTTCTGCTGACCGGTCCCAGTGGGCTTGGCAAGTCAGCTGCCTTGGCTCGCTTTGCACGCGATTTTCGCCAGGAGTTACCTGAAGTCTTTGTGGTGACGCATTTCGTCGGCGCTAGTCCCCGTACGACATCGCTTCCCAGCATGCTTCAGAGATTGACCCAGGAATTGCAGCGCCGGTTCAACCTAACATTGCCGGAGGCGAAAAGCCCAGAAGAAATCATCCGTAGCTTCATCACCGCCATCGTCAGTGTTCCGGAAGACCGTCAGGTGGTGATAGTGCTGGATGGGCTGAACCAATTGGAAGCTGACCATCGAGCTGACACGCTGATCTGGCTACCAGAAAAGCTACCTGAAAATGTCCGCATCCTGTGCAGTGTGGCGACCGGACCGCAGCAGGAACCGAAGGTACTGAGCGCTTTTGGGGAACGGGATTATCAGCGGGTGGAGATCCAGCCGCTGACCGAAACGGAGCGTAGGCAGATCATTCGTGCAGCACCTAAGCTGGTTGCCAAGACGCTGGATGAAAAGCAGATGGCGATGCTGATCGCAAACCCCGCGACCGAGAATCCGCTTTTTCTGATGGTCGCTCTGGAAGAGCTGCGGGGTTACGGATCGTTCGAGAACTTGAATGCGATGATCGGCCGTCTGCCGAGAGAGGGAGACGCGGTCACGGCACTCTTCGAGCAGGTTTTTCAGAGGCTGGAGAAGGAATTTGGCAAGGATCTGGTCGGATCGACGCTGATGCTTTTGGCCTGTTCTCGTCGTGGACTGACCGGACCGGAGTTGTTGCAATTGACGGAAGGGGACGAAGCAGACCGTGAAGTCTTTCCGCTGCTACGGCAGTTGGAGCCTTATCTGCAGCGACGCGATGGCAGGTATGACTTTTACCACATGAGTGTGCGTCGAGCGGTGGAGAGGCTTTATCTGCGGTGGGATCGCGAGGAAGATCAGAATGACCCATGGCTGCGTTGGGGGGTGGAGCGACAGCCGCCGGCGAGCGACCCGACGGAGCCGGAGATCCTGGCCCGTGATCGGTTGGTTGCTTATTTCGGAAAGGATCGGCTTTCTGCCCCTTCGGTCGATGAGCTTCCATGGCAACTGGCGCAACTGCGCGACTGGCAGCAGCTATTCGACTTGCTGGGGGATCTTTCCTTTTTCGAGAGAGCGTTTGGCAACAAGATGTGGGAGCTTCTGGAAGCTTGGTCGCTGGTCCAGCAAGTTGGGCGGCTGAATCCGGTCGATGCGTACGATCACGTCATCAAAGACCCCGCTAGTTATGGAGTCGACCAAGTGTGGAATCTGGCTCACTATCTGCAGATTTCAGGCGCAGGTGAGGTAGTTACGAGACTCTACTCGAGTCTGATTGATCGCCTTCGTGCGTCTAGCGATGAAGCGCGGCTTTCGGACTGTCTTGGTAACCAAGCGGTGATCCTTCAGCTACAGGGTGATCTGGCGGGTGCCATGGCGTTGCATAAGGAGCAGGAGGCGATCTGCCGAAGGCTCAATAATCCCGACGGCTTGCAGCGAACGCTAGGTAACCAGGCGTTGATCCTTAAGGCCCAGGGTGATCTGGCGGGTGCCATGGCGTTGCATAAGGAGAAGGAGGCGATCTGCCGACGGCTCAATAATCCCGACGGCTTGCAGCGAACGCTAGGTGACCAGGCGTTGATCCTTAAGGCCCAGGGTGATCTGGCGGGTGCCATGGCGTTGCATAAGGAGGAGGAGGCGATCTGCCGACGGCTCAATAATCCCGACGGCTTGCAGCGAACGCTTGGTAACCAGGCGTTGATCCTTCAGGCCCAGGGTGATCTAGCGGGTGCCATGGCGTTGCATAAGGAGGAGGAGGCGATCTGCCGACGGCTCAATAATCCCGACGGCTTGCAAGCTAGTCTTGGTAACCAGGCGTTGATCCTTCAGGCCCAGGGTGATCTGGCGGGTGCCATGGCGTTGCATAAGGAGCAGGAGGCGATCTGCCGACGGCTCAATAATCCCGCCGGCTTGCAAGCAAGTCTTGGTAACCAGGCGTTGATCCTTGAGGCCCAGGGTGATCTGGCGGGTGCCATGGCGTTGCATAAGGAGCAGGAGGCGATCTGCCGACGGCTCAATAATCCCAACGGCTTGCGAGCTAGTCTAGGTAACCAGGCGTTGATCCTTAAGGCCCAGGGTGATCTGGCGGGTGCTATGGCGTTGCATAAGGAGGAGGAGGCGATCTGCCGACAGCTCAATAATCCCGACGGCTTGGCAATTAGCCTTGTTAATCGAGGGCTTTTGCTTGGATTGCAAATGGGGCGGCCTGCAGATGGCCTTGTGCTTGCTGAAGAGGCTCTCCGACTAGCGACGACGCACGGATATACTGCGCTCGCATTGCAAATCGAATCGATCGTCAAAGAGCTTCGCGGCAGGCTGTTATAGCATTCTTGGGTTTTCACCTTCATGGGAAGACGAATTCTGTCGGCTTGCTGTACCTTTAAAGAATTGTGGTTACGTCCCGATTGACCTGGAGGATCTAAATTCAGCGCATCCCTAGGCTCCTAAGCGGCGCAATCCCCCCTGCTTTACCCCGGAGGGATGCCTGGGAAAATCCGAGCGAGGTTGGTGATGGAAAAATAGTTTGCACGTGGTTAGGGTGGCTGGAGGCGGCTGAGCTGTTGGGTGAGGTTGCTCAAGAGTTGAAGTAGCGCGTGGTGCTGGGTGGTGGGTTGCTGATCAGCGAGCCATCGGAGGAGGTTTTGGGTCGATGGTGAAGCAAGAAAGAGAGTCATCTGATGACGCAAGTCGTCCTGGTGTGACGGCCTTTGACGTGTTGCTTCGGAAGGCTCTTCGGGAGTTTCAATTTCCTGGTTTTTGTTCCTTTTTTCCGCATTCGTCGCATCCTGTATCGCTGATCCAGGGAGTAACGGTGATAGTGAGACTCACCTGTAGTGAGAAGAAGGAGTTTCTTTCCTTGCTTTTGACCCAAGGCCTCTCGGCCCTTAGCAGATCTTAGGCTGTCGCGCCGAGGCTTTTTCGTCGTTGCAGCCGATGGCTGCTTGGAACGCTTAGCAGTTTGATGGATGTGTAATTCGTGGAAGAAAGGTACGCTCGTACATTTTTTGGCGGCTGTTACAGCCCCCAAACGCCTCTACGTGCTTCAGTGCGACTTGCTTTGTCTGGATTAGCGCTTTGGTGCTTGACGCCACAGAGTCCGGATCGGAATCGCCATTCCGCTTCGCGCAGCCGAGTTGCCATTTATTCGGTGAGCTGTTTGCTGATAGCAGTGCAAATGGCTGAGTTGAGGCACGCATTGCGCTGGACGTTGGTCATGTCGCCGAGCCTATATCGCATCGATCGCATTGCACGATGCGACCGGCATTATCGTGTGGCTCGGCCAGTGGATTTGGTGCGGTGATTGCTCCGGAATGGCTAGATCAGGGGGTGCCTGCTCTTGGTTGTGACGCAATCCCCTCTTCAGCAGCTAATCGCAAGAAACGAATTTCTTGCGGCTAGGTTCGCTTAACGGAGTGCATTTTTTCACAGTCAATTTCACGTTCTGAAAATGAAAATGATTTGCGAATTTTCGAGGACTTTTTCCATTGTGGCAGGCGTTTTTGCTAGCCTATGACGACCTGCTGGCGCTTCGCGACACTATGTCTTCTCCGTTCGCAGATGCCCTTGTCCAAGTTGGATGCGTGGGGCTCTTTTGGGTCGCACTCCTTTTTTATGAGTGGCGAGTTGTTATGTCGAAGAAATTCCTTCGTTTGTTTCGTGAGCGAGTTCGGAACGCTCGCCACCTCTTCTTTGCCCAGGCATTGAGACGCGAGATCGCCGATGCGACGCGCGGAGCGTTCCGGCGAAGGTTCGGTTCACTGATGGAGCCTATGCGGCGCTTGGCTGCTGCGGTTCGCGCGAGTCGAGGTCGTTCAATTGTTCGTGGATCGACTGGATCAATCGGCACTTCCAGGAAGCTGCAGTGGATGGAGTCGTTGGAGCCGCGATACGTTCTGACGACGCAGCTGGTTAACAACTCTGGTTTCCAGGACGTGACGCTTACCTTTGACGCCGCTTCGTCGCAACTTCGTCTGGTCGAGACTGGAAATCGTTCGAACGTGATCGACAGCGAACCATTTTCGTTGTCGGATTCGGGAGCGACGGATGTACGAATTAGCGGATGGTTTGGCAATGATACGCTGCGTCTGGACGTAGTAGCCCTGCCATCGATGGTGATTGAGCTGTCGGGGGAAGGCACTGATACTTTCGTCGTGGCAACGGACGGCGACATCGTGGTCGAGGGGGATACGGTCAAAGCGGCTGGACAAGAGTATGTGCTGCGCGGTTTCGAGCGTGCCAAGCTGGATGGAGGCGTGTCGGCCAATCAGATCCAACTGAAAGAAATCTCCATTCCCTACGACGTCGATGGTGGCCTGGGTACCGACACTCTTTCTGGGCCTGACGAGAACCAGAGTTGGCAGATCCAGCGATTTTCACTTGGCACGGTAGGCTCCATCAGCTTTCGGGGGTTCGAGAGATTCGAGGGAGGGAGCGCAGACGATCAATTCTATCTGTTGGATGCGGATGAAGTAGCTCCGCAGTTTGATGGCGGGGACGGGGCGGATAAGTTGATCGCGCCGGACAGGGTCAATCAGTGGAAAGTCACTGGTGACAACTCCGGGACTCTCAACGATCTTGTCCTGTTTGCCGGGATCGAGAATCTTCAAGGAAACAGCCGTAGCGACACCTTTGAAGTGACTGTACTGGAGGGAATCGACGGATTGATCGATGGGGCCGGTGGAGCGGATCGATTGGAGGGCCCGAGCTTAGAAAACGCTTGGGAGATTTCGGGGTTGAACTCTGGTCGTCTGAATCAAACCGGGTTTCAAGCAATCGAGGATCTTGTTGGTGGGACTCAATCGGATCGGTTTCAAATCCTCCCTGCAGGATCGCTTGGTGGC
>Ga0315900_10012781_pt1 | contig 10269 bp, 9 predicted proteins | sample LakEriMetagenome_FD_203521 | JGI IMG/M metagenome (GOLD analysis project Ga0315900, IMG submission 203521) | Freshwater fungal communities from buoy surface, Lake Erie, Ohio, United States - Buoy 12 MA114 | ecosystem: Environmental > Aquatic > Freshwater > Lake > Lake biofilm | place: USA: Lake...
AAAGCCATGTGCCATGGACTCTCAACATGGTCGTAATTCCAGACCACGCGATCTTCACTTACCTCAGGGAACAACTCTTCACCGTTTTGTAGCCATTGCCAAGCGGTGTCAGGCGTTGCTGCAATGCTTTCTTCGCGTAATTTCACATACGCGAGACGTGCCTCGTCAAACATGTCAGCGCCAATTCCATCAGTACCAAGAACAACGCGATTACGGAAACGATTGGGACGTGCATAGCCCACCGCATTGTTCATGTTGGATCGGGGATTGTGCACGATTGTTCCCGGCAATTCGTCAGAAAGATTGACGCAGTGCACGAGTAACCATTTATCACTAGCGAGGTTCTTAATTCGGGAGTACGCGTCAGCGTCATCGGGGCCTTCTGCTACGTGAATGTGTACACCGACGCCGAGGCGATTCGCAGTGTCGGCTGCTTCATGCAACAAATCATCACTACACGTGAATGCGGCATGAATTCCGATCATTGCGCGTCCACCCTCTTTGATGAATCGTTCGTTTTCTCTTAGCCCCCGACGTGCAGCTTCCGTCATGACTCGGTCAGGAGCAACGTGAGAGGTGATCGCAGCTTTGTCCCATCTATCAGTCACGCCGTAACACAGGTTGGTGCGAACACCTACGAGGTCAGCGCCATCTGCCAAGGCGGACAAACTGCCTTCAATGGCGTTCGGCGATTCGTGATGGTCGATGATCGCTGTCGTGCCGGACAGCACAGCCTCGGCTGCGCCGAGAGCAGCTGACCAGTACAGCATGTCGAGATCAAGTGCTGCGTCTAAACGCCACCACACTTGCTCAAGAACTTCAATGAAGTTGACTGGAGTCTTTGGTGGTGCTGGCATACCGCGGGCAAGTGCGGAGTACAAGTGGTGGTGTGCACACACGAGCCCATGTGTTTCGAACATCGTCAGTCCTCGTATTGCACACCACGTTGTGATGTGATGCGTCCATACACTTCGGGACGTCGGTAGCGATTGAAATCAAACAAAGTCTTTTTGTATTTATCGCACCAATCAAGATCGCACCGCGAGACGATCAATTCGTCATCAGTTGTTAACGTTTGTGCGACGATTTGTCCAGAAGGTGCCACGATCATGCTTTGACCAAGACTGTCAACACCTTCTTCGACGCCGGCCTTGGCAACTCCCACTACCCAAGTGCCGTTCTGATACGCGCCCGACTGCATGACGAGTGCATTATGAAAACCTTGGAGAATGTCTTGGCTTGGGTCGGGAACATAGTGGATAGGAGTGTTGTACCCGCAAAGTATGAGTTCAACGCCCTGTAAGCCCATCACGCGGTATGACTCCGGCCAACGTCGATCGTTACAGATCATCATGCCGACACGTCCACCAAACGCCTTCCATACACCGAAACCTTCCATTGACGGCTCAAAGTAGTAGCGCTCTGCATGTTGGAACGGACGGTCGGGTTCGTGGTGCTCATGACCGGGGATGTGTACCTTGCGATATTTTGCAACGACTGAACCGTCGCGCTCAACGAGGATCTGGGTGTTGAAGCGGTGACCGTCATCAGTGAGTTCGGCATACCCCAAACAAAAACCAATACCCAGTTCTCGCGCGGTGTCAAAAAGAGGTCGAGTGACAGGAGATGGCATTGCACGTTCGTACCAATGATCTGCTTCTGTGATGTCATCGACAAACCAACGTGGGAAGAACGTCGTGAGTGCGAGTTCGGGGAATACGACGAGATCACAACTGTGGTCAGAGGCTTGACGCAAAAGTGCTACTAGGCGTTCGATAACTTGCTCGCGAGTATGTTCGCTCTGAATAGGACCAAGTTGAGCGGCTCCGATAGTCAACATACGCGTCATGTCATACTCATTTCTGATAGCTGCAGCATGACGTTCATCAATACGTTTGCTCCTGCGATGATCTGTACGGCATCTGTGTGTTCTGCCGGATTGTGACTAATTCCTCGATGAGAGGGAACGAAGATCATTCCGCTCGGACATAGACGGGCAAGCATTTGAGCGTCGTGGCCAGCACCCGAGGGCATGCGCATAAGAGACAGGCCGTGTTCGCGCGCAACATCTTCCACTGTGTCGATGACTCTGTCATGAAAGAGCACTGGCTCAAAGCGAGCAAGAGTTCGTGTCGTGATTGAGACGTCTTCATCGCGTGCAATGACGGACAGATAATTAGTTATTTCTTGCTCTGCTTTTCGAAGAGTTTCTTCGTCAGTGTTGCGCACATCGAGCGTGAGGGTTGCTTTAGCGGGAACAACATTGACGAGATTCGGAAATAAATCCACTTTTCCGACAGTGCAGACTTGGTGTCCGCCGTAACGGCGTGCAAGTTCACGAAGAAACACAGTGATCTGTGCAGCGACAAACGCGGGATCTTTCCGAAGAGACATCGGAGTGGTTCCGGCATGATTCGACTGTCCTTCGATAGTTACCTCAAGCCAACTAATTCCTTGCACTGATGTAACAACACCGATGACGGTGTCTTCTTGTTCCAGAACTGGTCCTTGCTCAATGTGCAGTTCGATAAATGCGTGTGGTACGAGTCCCGGACAGGGCACCGACCCGAGGTAACCGATACGTGTGAGTTCATCGCCGACTCTCGCTCCATCGATTCCCACGATGTCGTGCGCTTCTTCAACTGGCATGCCACCCACATACACAAGAGAACCCAACATGTCAGGCGGAAAACGTGACCCCTCTTCGTCAGTGAAAAAGGCAGCCGCGAGTGGACGGGATGGAGTGATTCCAGATTCTTGGCACGACTGAATCACTTCGAGAGCTGCAAGGACGCCGAGATTGCCGTCGTATTTTCCTCCAGTTCGGACGGTGTCAATGTGAGACCCCGACATGACGGGTGCTCCAGAACCAACGTTCCAGGTACCAACTACATTTCCGATTGCATCGATTGCGATGTGGAGCCCAAGTTCCTGCATCCATGACACCACCAGATCTCGTCCGGCTTTGTCATCGTCGGTTAGAGCCAGGCGTGCACAACCACCGTTATCAATGGCGCCAATCTCTGCCAGAGCAAAGAGACGCTGCAAGAGCCTGTCTCCATTGATTCTTGGCGTCACTTCGGTCGATACAGACACAATTCAAGTGTACAAAATGTAAAACCCGTTTTCTGTAATTACAGGCGTTCGCGGACAGGAGAGACCATTGCACCCCTTGTTGTATTCCTCTCTGGCCATGGCAAAGGGTCCTAACGTGGACACCCTATGGCAGCAACCATTAATCGCAGTCGCCTCGATGATGCTCTTGCGTCAGAACGCGACCTGTTTGCTTCGCGCCACCCTCGCTCATACGAGAGTTCGCTACGGGCGCAGCAACATCTCGTGACCGGAGTGCCGATGCCGTGGATGACGAGATGGCCAGGTGGCTTTCCGATCTTCTTCGAAGAAGCACACGGCGCACATTTCGTTGACATCGACGGAAATGATTACGTGGATTTTTGTCTGGGCGACACCGGAGCGATGACAGGCCATGGGCTGAGTCAGGTAACCGAGGCCCTAGCTGCGCGTGCAAGACGTGGAATAACAACAATGTTGCCTAGCACCGACGCAGAAGTAATTGGAGATGAGTTGACGGCTCGCTTTGGTCTTCCCAAATGGCAGTTTGCAATGACAGCAACCGATGCAAACAGATTTGTATTGCGTTACGCACGACAGTTGACAGGTCGTCCAAAAATAGCCGTCATGGACTGGTGCTATCACGGAACAGTTGACGAAACGCTCGTGATCATGGACGAGCATGGGAACACGATTAGTCGCCCTGGAGCAATTGGGCCCCAAGTAGACCCGGCGTTAACAACTCGAGTAGTGCCATTCAATGATGCGGACGCACTTGAGAGAGCATTGTCGTATGGAGATGTCGCTTGTATTTTGATGGAACCGGCGCTGACAAACATTGGAATCGTGTTGCCACAACCCGGGTATCTAGACGAAGTGCGCCAGATCACACGTCGTCATGGAGTCCTGCTTGTGATTGATGAGACGCACACAATTTGTGCGGGGCCCGGTGGATGCACACGAGCGTGGAATCTAGATCCTGATTTTTTTGTGATCGGTAAACCGATCGGCGGGGGAATGCCTGCGGCGGTGTATGGCATGACGAATGAAGTTGCAGACAAGCTTGAACCGTATTTACGAAGCGATGGTGTGGATGTATCGGGCGTCGGTGGAACGCTGACGGGTAATGCGCTTGCACTTGCTGCCGTTCGTGCGACGTTATCGACAACCTTGCGGCAGGTGGATTTTGACCACATGATCCCGTTAGCAACACGGTGGACTGATGGTGTACGTGAAGGGTACGAACGACACGGTTTACCATGGCATGTCCAACAACTTGGATGTCGTGCGGAGTTTTGGTTTTGTCCACCACCTGTAAACGGCGCGCAAGCCGCCTCTGCTATTGATGGCGAACTAGATGCGTTCATGCACTTGTTTGCATTGAACCGCGGAATTTTGCTGACACCATTTCACAATATGGCCCTGTTATCGCCTTTTCATACTGAAAGCGATGTTGACGCTCATTCACGAGTATTTGCAGAAGCAGTAGATGTGCTGATGTCAGTATGAGCGTGCTCGAACTTATTGGTATTGCTAGCGCGATGGCAATAGCCGCATTTGTGCAGTCGATATCCGGATTTGGTCTTGCATTGCTGTCGGTTCCGCTGATGTCGCTATTTACCGATGTTCGCTTATCGGTGGTGGTGGTGAACCTCATTGGTCTGGTTACCACTTCCGCTCAAGCATGGAAGGAACGCGAACATGCAGATGCACCTCTGGCGGTACGCGTGACAGTTGCAGCGATCATTGGCATGCCTCTTGGGCTCGTCGCCTTTCTTTTTATGTCAGAGACATATCTGAAGGTCGGGTTGGGGATCGTGGTGCTGTTCGTGACACTGCTGCTTATGCGCGGATTCACATTACGCTCGACGACGCGAACAGCCGATTGGTTGCTTGGGGGAGCAAGTGGTGCATTGTCTACGTCCGTAGGAACAAACGGTCCACCGTTAGTGTTTTTATTTCAAGCGCGTCAAATGCCTCAGGAGATTTTTCGTGCCACCATCAGTCGCGTATTCATTTTGTCGAACATCGTGACTGTAATAATTTTCGCATCAGCCGGAAAGATAACGGTTGACTCGATTGTTGCAGCCGCAGTCTCTCTGCCCGTATTGGTGATAGCGATATCTGCCGGATTTTGGACACGGCGTTTCGTCAACCAGCAACGTTTTCGCATCTTGGTATTGACGCTGTTAGTTATCTCTGGACTGTCGACGATAGTTTCTGCGATATTTTCATGACAGATATGTTTGGCATATCTCGTGGCAGATCGTTTAATCGCGCCTAAACATCATCATCCAAGCTTCTTTGGTCTTTGGTTTGTAGACGATGTTGCGTTCTTTAATTTCACCCAGGTATGCCGCTGGAGCAGGTGAATAGAGGTGCCCCGGCAAAACGATGGTGTCATCTGGAAGACGGGCAAGAGTGTTCAGACTGTCGTACATGTCTTCAACATTGCTGTCAGGCAAATCTGTTCGGCCGCAACTATCCAAAAACAACGTGTCCCCCGAAACGAGTGCACCGCGCACCAAGAAGCATTGGCTACCAGGGGTGTGTCCCGGCGTATGAACCATGGTGATGTCGAGGCTTCCAACTGTGATGACGTCGCCAGGCTCATGTGCAGAAAGGTCTGTGGGTGACACGCCAGTAACTTTCACGACAGAGTCGACTTCTGCTTTCTGTACATGAATTGGCACATGTATGCGTTCAAGAAGTGTTGTGATGCCTTCGATGTTGAAGCCCATCATGGAACCACCGATGTGATCAGGGTGATAGTGCGTTGCAAGTACTCCTGTTACTCGCATGTCGTCTCCCTCAACAATGTCGATTAATTCATTAACCGCATACGCAGGGTCGATCAGGACACATTCTCCGGTCTCCCGGTCACCAATCACGTAAGCAAAATTGACCATGCCCACTGCAACTTGGTCGTCCTTTGCAAAGTCGCGACCACTCAGCAATTGTCGAAAGTACAGGGATTCGTCTGTGGATGTTGTGCTCACACAGGTCAGAATAGGCACGTGAATACGGTTTCCAATACATCCGGTGAAGCGAGGCTCCAAGAGGGCGATCGCGTGCTTGTAGGGACCCAAATGATCACGGTTGACAAGGATTTTGCTATGTCTCTACAACCGGGCGATGTTGTGCTGGGTGTTGCTCATTCGGGGCAGTTGCGTCGGATACCTGCGACGGTTGCTCGCATCGTCAAGGATGCGGTGACACGAGCCACGCAAGCGTTCACAGATATGTCATCCGTAACAGACGATCAGATCACCCGTTTCTTTGAACTTTCAGCGCAGTTTCTTGCCGATGATGAGAGGTTTGAGTCGGTTCGACAGGCAAACATCGCCGATGTCGAAAGCGCACAATCGAGAGGTCGCTCTACCACTCGTTTGCAATTGTCGGAGTCAATGCGCAACGACATGATCGAAGCGTTGCAAATGTGGCAGAGACTCGAATTGTCTGGATCTGAGAAAATTGCCGAGGTCAAACATGAGGGTTGGACAGTGGAGCAGTGGCGAGCCCCACTTGGTTGTCTTGGCTTTGTTTTTGAAGGCCGTCCTAACGTGTTTGCTGATGCAACAGGAGTGTTGCGTGGTGGCAACACAGTGGTGTTTCGGATCGGAAGTGATGCTTTACATACCGCGCGTGAAATCATGTCTCACATAATCGAACCTGCGTTGGATGAAGCCGGCTTGCCCCGAGGTGCGGTGGTTCTTGTTGATTCACCAGAACACGCTGCGGGTTGGGCGCTGTTTTCGGATCCTCGTATGTCACTTGCCGTGGCGCGCGGCTCTGGTGAAGCTGTCGCAGAACTTGGCGCGATCGCGCAACAAGCAGGTATTCCAGTCAGTCTTCATGGGACAGGAGGTGCGTGGATCATCGCCGGAATGAGTGCCGAGACAACTTCGCTGGTTGATGCGGTGCAGTATTCACTCGATCGCAAAGTATGCAACACCGCAAATGTCATTTGTGTCATGAAGGATCATGCTGCAACACATGTACCGCTTGTGTTTGACGCAGCCGAGCAGGCAGCTGCCCGCAAAAATACTCATGCACGAATTCATTGTGTGGGGGGCGCCGAGAAATGGCTAGACACAGATGTGGACATTGATGTGGTTCGGGCCGAAGGAATAGTCCGTGAAAAACAAGTCACAGTTGCTCTGCAGAGTGATCTTTCCAGAGAGTGGGAATGGGAGGGTTCTCCTGAGTTCTTTTTGGTGGTTGTCGAGGATGTCGCGCATGCGGTGACTTTGTGCAATCACTACAGTCCCCAATTTGTGGTGAGTGTGATTGCGAATGATTCTGCGGAATCTGATTTTGTGTGGTCACAGGTCAACGCGCCTTTTGTAGGCAACGGATTCACACGTTGGGTGGACGGTCAGTTTGCTCTTCGTCGACCTGAACTGGGGCTCTCTAATTGGCAACATGGCCGCCTATTTGGACGTGGTGGAGTGTTGTCAGGGGATTCTGCGTTCACGGTGCGTCTGAGAGTGATGCAACAGCAAAGTGACATTCGTCGCTAGATGAAGCCCTACGTGCCAGTGCCGTATTTCTTATTGAAGTTCGATGTTGTCGATGAGGCGTACCTCACCAAACCACACGGCAACTGCTATCACGCTGGGCGCGTTCACCATTGACACTGGTTGGAGAGTTGAAGCATCCGCAAGTTCGACATATTCGGTGCGCGCGAGAGGTTCAGAGTCGTAGAGAGACGACACAAGCGAAGTCAGTGCGCCGGTATCACGTTCACCAGAGTCAAACGCTGCGCGGGCTGCTTGTAGACCCTGATAGATAATCGGCGCAGCGTGGCGCTGTTGCGCAGTGAGTCGAACATTGCGACTTGACATAGCGAGACCATCACTCTCGCGGACAGTCGGTGCCCCGATGATTCTGATTCCCATATCGAGATCCTGAGTCATTTTTCGGATGACAGCGAGTTGTTGGTAATCCTTTTGCCCGAAGTAGGCACGATCGGGTTGTACGGAGAGAAACAACTTGGTGACCACAGTAGTGACACCAGCAAAATGTCCTGGTCGCCCAGCACCTTCCATTGGCTCAGCGGTCGAACCCGGTTGAACAGTGGTCTCGTGACCTGCTGGGTACATCACCTCGGTACTTGGCAGATACACCGCATCGACTCCGATCTCTGCGCACAACGAAAGATCTTTTTCATCCGTGCGAGGGTATTTATCGAAGTCTGCTTGAACATTGAATTGCAATGGATTAACGAAAATAGAAACAACGACAACATCGCATTCGATTCGCGCTTGTCTCATCAAAGACAGGTGACCCTCGTGAAGCGCTCCCATTGTGGGCACGAAACCAACAGTTACTGCCGGAGATGCGCGTTTCTGCTTTACCCACTCGCGAATCTCACTTGGAGTTTTTGCGACGATCATGCAGCGAGATCAGTGGAAAGTGTGCGCTTCATCTGGCCAAGAGCCATCGCGAACTTCATTGACATACTGGCCAACTGCACGCAAAGCCTCGTCCCGAAAATTTGCATATGGTTTAGCGAATGACAATTTTCGTTCTGACAGCCCGAGGACATCGTGCAAGACAAGTACTTGTCCATCACAATGCTGACCCGCGCCGATTCCAATCGTTGGGATCGTCAGCTTCTGTGTGATCTCCCGCGCAACATCTTCTGGAACACCTTCGATCACCAGACAAAACGCGCCCGCTTGTTCAACAGCGTGGGCATCCTGCAATAGTCGTTCACGACTGCCAGCTTCAGGTCCAGTGGAGCGACCTTGAATTCGATTACCACCCATGCGGTGGTAACTCTGTGGCGTTAACCCGATGTGGCCGACAACAGGAATGTCGATGCGGGTGATTGCTGCGATCGTGTCAGCCATATGAACACCGCCTTCTAATTTCACTGCTTGTGCGCCAGCCTTGATCAGTGCGACACTGCTGTCAATTGCCTGTGAAATGCTTGATTGATATGAGCCAAACGGCAGATCGCCGACAACGAACGCTTTTGTTTCGGCGCGTGCAACCATCCGAACGTGATATGTCATTTCTTCAAGCGATACCGGAAGTGTTGTCTTTTCGCCCTGCATCACCGTTGCGACTGAGTCGCCGACCAGAATCATGTCGACACCGGCTTGGTCGACAATGGCAGCAAACGTCGTGTCGTAAGCGGTGATCATTGCAATCGGAGCATCAGATGACTTCCGAGCAAGTAGCGATGGAACCGTGACGCGTGGGCGTGTGGGGGTGCTCATCACGGTCTCCTTTCCGTCATGTCAAACCGACCGTCACAGGCTATGGGTATTACTTGCGGGTACACCACACCGCCAAGCAGGTTGACGAAATTGGCTCTGTGAACAAGCAGATAGGTTGACGGCCGTGTTCCGTCAAATGCTCGGTGCGGCATATGCCCACACAACACAGACTTTGCAACGCTGGGCAGCCATTGGTCCGAACACTCGTCGTGGCCGGAAGTTTCACAGTTTCGGTACGAGCAGTGTGATTTGTTGGCCGCCCACCACCATCATGAATGAGGCTCACATTGCAATTGGTGAGGGCACGATGTTTGGACCTCATGTTGCACTATCAGTTGGCATGGTGGAAGGGCAGGAGATCTTGCATTCACCCGTTATTCGAATTGGTGACCGTTGCCTGATCGGCCGTGGCAGCGGCATCGTCGCGCACTTTTGTATCGAGATCGGAGATGACGTGTGGACGGGACACCACGTGTACATCACCGACCAAAATCATGGTTATGAGGACGTGACTTTGCCGATCTCCCAACAAAGTCAACCCGAGCGTGCTGTTCGAATTGGCAACAGATCGTGGATCGGCCATGGCAGCGTCATTTTGCCGGGTGTGACGATTGGTAATCACGTTGTAATAGGGGCAAATGCTGTCGTCACTCGGGACATTCCCGATTACAGCGTGGCTGTAGGAGCGCCTGCAAAGGTTGTTCGACGTTTTGTCGATGGTCGCGGTTGGTGTGACGTTGAAGAAGAGAACAGGATCTGTGACTAACTACAGAATGAGATCGAAGGGCGGCTGGCAAGCGCGCATTTCATTTTCGCGCGCGAATTTTCCGATGCGTTCACTGACTGGGACGTCATCCACCAATGTCTCAGAAAATGTCGTGAGAACCCCAGTCCGTAACTCGTTCGCATAATCGCGCCGATCTTCAATGTAAGTGCGGTAGTCGCCGATCCATTTCGGTACAAGCGC
>Ga0315900_10012782_pt1 | contig 10269 bp, 9 predicted proteins | sample LakEriMetagenome_FD_203521 | JGI IMG/M metagenome (GOLD analysis project Ga0315900, IMG submission 203521) | Freshwater fungal communities from buoy surface, Lake Erie, Ohio, United States - Buoy 12 MA114 | ecosystem: Environmental > Aquatic > Freshwater > Lake > Lake biofilm | place: USA: Lake...
CCCTCATCCTCACCCTCATCGCGCTCGACCTGCCGAACGCGGCGACAACCGAAATCGATGACACCGACTTGTCGAGTACGATCAAAAAGACGTTCGCCGGCAAGGTCATCGACGCCGGCGAAGTCGCGGCCACCGTGCGCTACATCCCCGGCCTGGTCATCCCGGTCGGTGCGGTGGATGAAGTCATCCGCATCACCCTGCCGCTGCTCACCGGCCAGACCACCGCCGGCAAGCTCGAATTTTCCGGCCACATCAGCAAGCTCGGACGGCCCAAGGCCAGCAACGAAGGCCGCAGCACGGCCGACATCACCATCCAGGTGAATTCCGACCTGACCTGGACGGAAGGGACCTGATCATGGCAGCCCTCACCCGCGAAGGCCTGCTCGGCGCGCACCGTGGCGACATCCACACCGTGTCCACGCCGGGCCTGGGCAGCATCACCAGCGTCTGCCTGCGGGCCCTATCCGGGGCCGAGGCGCTGGCGGTGTACTCGGCCGCCGACCCGACCGACGAAGCTGGTCAGCCCGCCAAGGCGGACCAGGCGGCCAAGCTGGGCGTGTCCTTCACCCAGGCCGCGACCGTCGCCAGCATCTGCGACGAAAACGGCAAGCGCATCCTGACCAAGGAAGACGGCGACGCCCTGTTCGAACTGCCGTACTCCGCGCTACAGCCCATCATCGAAAAGGCATTGGAAATAAACCGCATGACCAAGGCCAGTGCGGAGGCCGCAAAAAAAGGCTGAGGCGCGACGGTCGCCGCCGCGACTGGCATTTCCTGGCGCATGAACTGCGCATGCCAGTCGCTGAGGCGCAGGAGCGCATGACCGAGGCCGAATTCCACGACTGGATGTTCTGGTTCGAACTCCGCCAGGACATGGCCGAACGCGCCCGCACCGGCCGCCCGCTCATCGATCCCGACGACGCCGACGACATGACCCCGCGCGAAACCACCGCCCACCTGCTCGCCTTCGCCAAGCAGTTCAACCAGAATAGAAAGCCCTGACATGGCAGACAACATCGGCGTCGTGCAAGTCATCCTGTCCGCCAAGGATCAATCCCTGGCAGCCGAGATGCGCAAGGCGCGCAAGGAAGTGGCGGATTTCCACGAAAGCGTGAAGGGCGCGTTCCAATCCATCGCCGCCGTGACTGCCGGCTGGGCCACGATGGAGGGGATCAAAAAGGCCGCCGAATTCGTCAAAGTCGGCATGGATCAGGTAAGCATGCTGCGCGAAAACGCACAGATGCTGGGCGTCACCACGGAACAGATGGCCGGACTCAGCCTGGCGGCGGAAAAATCCGGGGTGAAACAAGAACAACTCGCGGCATCAATCGCCAAGATGCAGAAAAACATCAGCGAGGCGAACGTTGAAAACCGCGCTGCCGTGGAACTGTTTGACAGGCTGGGCATCAGCCTGGCCGAACTCAAGGGCAAGGATACCGCCGAATCGTTGGGCATCATCGCTGACCGCATCAGCCAGATGGGCGACGCTGGTGACGCGACCACCGCCGCAATGGAGATGTTCGGCAAGGGCGGATACCAGATGCTGGACATGCTGCGCGAAGGGTCGGAAGGATTCGCAACCGCGACCAACGATGCCAAGCAACTCGGCCTGGCGTTCAGCAATTTGGACACCGCCCAAGTGGAGGAAGCCCAGAAACAACTCCGCACAGCGCAGAAAGCCACGGAAGCCCTTGGGCAGACCTTCGCCGTCGAACTATCGCCCTACATCACCGAGGCGGCGAATGCCTTCATCCAGGCAGCTAAGGACTCCAACGGTTTCAAGGATACCATCCGCAAGGTGGTCGAATTCGCCGTCAGTGCGGTGCAGTTCATGATCGATGGCTGGCTACGCCTGGAAATGGTCTGGACCGCTCTGCGTGTCGGCGTCATGTGGCTATTCAAGACCATCATGGATGGGATCACCTATGTGGTTGGTCTGGGCGAAAACATGGGGCGTGCCTTTAAAGCGAACTGGGAATTGATCAGTGCATCTGGCGTCTTGGCATGGAAATTTATAAAATCCACGTTCTGGGATTTTATTAGCTGGGGTGCGAATAAATTTGGCTGGTTTCTTAGTCAAATCGGAATGGGTTTGAATTCGATTAAATCCGGCATGGGCGATGCATTTGTTGATGCCGCATTTGCTGTCACTACGGCTGTCGGAAAGATGGCTGGAACGGCAAGCAAGGAATACAAAGAGGCGCTTGCCGTATCTGGAAAAGCTGCACAGGAATTCAAAGACGCGAACCTCAACATGTTCAAGGTCGACCTCGACAAGGTCGGCATGGGCGAGACCTGGCAGCGCTGGCGCCAGAATATCACCGACAATTTCAACGACGAAAAAAGGAAACTTTACGCACAGAACGATGCCCGCATCCGGATCAATGAACAGGTGCAGACCGTCATCGACAACGCCAAGGCCAATGCGCGCACCCGCGCCATTGCCCAGGAACAAAAGGCCGAGCAACAGAAAACAAAAAATGCGGTTACTGAAGCACAAAATCGGGCCAAGGAAATCCAACGCGCCGAAAACCGCGACAAGTTCCTGGCCAGCGCCGACAGCGATCCGCGCGTCAAATACGAACGCGAAGTGCTGAACTTGCTCAAGGATTCCGACCACCTGCGCACCCTGGACGAATCCCGGGCCATGGTCGCCCAGCGCCAGGCGCAGGAGGCCCAATGGCGCGACCCGAAGATGGATCCGAAGGTGGCCTATGAGCAAAAGGTCGCCTACCTGGTCATGCAGGAACGCGACCGCCAGGCAGCTGAAATGATCAAGCGCGAGCGCGAGGAACAGCGCATCCGCATGCAGGCCAGCGCGGAATTCTTCGGCAACCTGGCGACCCTCACCGAGGAAGCCGCCAAGGGCAACGAGGCCATGTTCTGGGCGAACAAGGGATTCCAGATGGCCCAGGCCGAAATCAACGCCTGGATGGCCTACAGCGCCGTGATCGGCAACCAGCAGTTGAATCAACTCATGGGGCCGATCGCAACCCAGGTGATGGCTGCAACCGCCCTGGCCGCTGGCCAGATGGCCGTCGCCCAGATCGCCGCCGCCCAGCCCCAGGGCCGGGCCATGGGCGGCCCGGTGTCGCGTGGCAGCATGTATGAGGTCAACGAACGCGGTCCGGAATTGCTTTCGGTCGGTGACCGCACCTTCCTGATGATGGGCAGCCAGGATGGCCACGTCACCCCCAACAGCGGCGGCCCCGGTCGCGGGCCGCAGGTGGTGGTGAACGTGCAAACCGCTCCCGGCACCACCGCCCGGGTCGAACAGTCGGGCACCGAACAACAGCCCAAAATCAACGTCATCGTGGAAATGATCAAACGCGAGGTGGCCGGCGAAATTCGCGGCGGCCAGGGCCAGATCGCCAGCGCGATGAAAGAGGTCTACGGCGTCAACCGGGCGCGCGGGGCGTTCTGATGCTGGCCTTCCCCACCTTCTTTCCAGCGGTGCAGCGCGCCGGCAACCGCCGCAGCCCGGTCGACCGGGCGGCCCGGGCTGGTCTGGCGGTGGGTCCACAGGTGGCACGCCAGCGCCACACCATGCCGCGCGACACCTGCCCGGTGTCGATCGTGCTGTCCGATGTGCAGCTTGCCGCCTTTGAATCGTGGTGGTTCTTCACCCTCGCCATGGGCTGCGCCTGGTTCACCCTGACCTTGAACGGCGAACTGGAACAGACCATCCACGCGGCGCGATTCAGCGGCGGCTATCAGGTCGACGGCGCCGCCGGCACCAGGTGGAAGGTCGCCGCGCATATCGAGATCGACAACCCGCCGCACCTCTCGGCTGACGACTACGCCGGCATGATCCTCAACGGGGCGATCCCCCTCGGGCCGGATCGCAGCGCCCTGCATGTGCTGGTGCATACCACTCTGCGAGCGCGGTTGCGCCCATGAGCACCACGTACCCCGGCGTCCTGCCCCGGCCGCAGCGCAGCGGTTACCACATCAGCGCCGCGGCGATGGCGACCGCCACTGCCCGCGATCGCACCGTCCCACGTTGCCGCCGCATCGGCCTGGCCCCGGTCTACGTGGTGTCCCTGACCTGGATTTTCACGGTGGAACAATTCGCCGTTTTCTGCGGTTGGTGGCGCTATGACCTCGCCCAGGGATCAGCCCTGGCGCAGATCATCCTGATGAACGGATTCGACGACATCACCTATGTCCGGTTTCTGTGCCCATACCAGGCGGAAGACCTGGACGGCAAGTGGAAGGTCAGCGTCCAGGCTGAACTGCCGACATATCCCCGCATGTCGCAGGCCGCGCTTGAGGCCCTGATCCCCGGCGGTTCCGCCACCCCATACCTGCCCGCCTGGCCCGTGGCCTACCTGGGCCAGGTGTTGCGGGCCGGCAACAGCCGCAGCCCGGTCGATCGATCCGCCCGCGCCAGCCTGGCTGCCGGCCCCCAGGTCGCCCGCCAGCGGCATCATCACCTGCTCGACGCCTGCCCGATCGCGATCAACTTCACCGATGCGCAGTTGACCGCGTTCGACGCCTGGTGGTTCTACTTCCTGAATCAGGGAACCGCCTGGTTCACCCTGACCCTGTTGGGCGAAAACGACGCCGAGACCCACAAGGCGCGGGTGAATGGCGGGTATCAGGCTGCGGCAGAGGCTGGCAACAAGTGGCACGTCACGATGAAACTGGATCTTGACGATCCCCCGCACGCCTGATGCCCGCATGAGCACCACGTACCCCGGAACCCTGCCGCGCCCGCAGCGCAATGGCTATGGCTATGCCGTCGCCCCGGCCGCCACCGCGACCATGCGCGACCGGCCGGCGACGCGCTGCCGCCCGATGGGCCGCGCCGCCGTCGCCACCGCGACCCTGGTCTGGCAGTTCACTACTGCGCAACTGCGCACCTTCGCCGCCTGGTGGCGTACGGATTTGGCCGGCGGATCGACCCCGGCCGTGATCGCCCTGCCCAACGGCTTTGACGACGTGGCGCAGCCGGTGCGCTTCCTGGGGCCATACCAGGCGGAAGACCTGGACGGCAAGTGGCGCATCACCGCCGCCGTCGAACTGCTGTCGCCACCCCTGCTGCCGGCGGATGAACTGGCCGGAATCCTGACCCTGTCGCCCACGATCTTCCCCCTGCCGGCATCCGCCCTGCATTACCTGGTCCACACCACCATCCCAAGCCGGATCCTGCCATGAGCCTTGCCACCGACATCGCCACTATCGACGCCGATACTCTGACCCTGCACCAGGTCATCCACGGCAGCGCGGTGGCCGCCGACGTGGTGACGGAAGGCGGCAGCGTCCCGACCCTGGCCAAGCGTCTGGCGCAACTTGGTGCTGGCACCAGTCGCGGCGCCTGGACGACCAGCACCGCCTATGCCCTGAACGATGTGGTGACGGAAAGCTCAGTCGTTTACCGTTGCACTCTGGCCCATACCTCGGGCACGTTCGCGACGGACCTTGCCGCCAGCAAGTGGCAACTGAACTACGGCGGCATCAATCCCGTCATGTCGGCGGTCATCACTGCCGCCTCGCTCGCCGCCGCCCGCGCCGCGATGGGGCCATGGGGCGATGCCCTGGCAACGCCGACCGGCCGCAGCACGGCCCAGGCCCTGGCCGACCTGTTTGCCGACCTGCTCGCCCGATCGATTGCGCCCACGGTCTATCCCAACACCTATCCCGACGCCGTGCCTTCACTGGAAAATCTCTCGCGCTGCGCCGACCTGGGCCTGGGCAACGCGCAACTGCATGGCAATTCAGACCTGATCCTGGGTGCGGTGCGGCAGTTGCTGCCGAATACGGAAGACATCAGTTCCGGGGCCTGGGCCGGTTCCAGCATCACCAAGGACAGCGCGACCACGATGAACTTCCGGGACATCACCCTCGGCAAGGTGACCGGGTCAAGTTTCTATTCCCAGATTTACACCAATATCGGCGGCGTTGGATCCGTGCTGACCGCCGGCAAGTATTACATGATGTCCTGCTTCGTGAAGTCGATGAAGCAGACACCGCAATGGATGTATGGAAAAAGCGTAGCAAATACCAGCGATTTCGCGCACGGCGGCATCCTGATCCTGCCGACCGTTCGCCGCATCCGGAAATTGATTTACGCAGCCACGTCCAGCACCTTCGCGGAAATTGGCGATCCGTCGACGGCCCTGGCCAGCACCACGCCCACCTCGGTCGTGTCGTGGGTGACCTTTGCGGCGTTGTCGGGTTCGTTCGATATCCGCATCGGTGGCTTCCAGTTGGAGGAATGCCCCAGCACCACCAAGCTGGGAATCGCGATGATCGGTGACAGCACCATGGCCGGTGCGTCCGGGAAAAAGGACTACGCCGGCACCGTCGAATGGTCGCGGTGGCTAGAAGGCCTGCTTTGCTGCCACTGCTACAACCGCGGCGTGGGCGGCGACACCACCACCATGATGGTGGCGCGCTACGCCGCCGACATCACGCCGCTGGCTGGAAACTCGAAATACTGCATCATCCAGGGCGGCATAAATGACATCATCGCCGGGGATGCTCTGGCGACGATCCAGTCGAACCTTTCCAGCATGTACGCCAGTGCGATCACGGACGGCATGATCCCCGTCGTCTGCACCTGCACGCCTTTTGCGGCAGCGATGGGCGACAGCGCCAAGGAAACCAAGCGGACGGACCTCAATACCTGGATTTTCCAGACCTTCCCGCATGTGCTGGATCTCGCGTCGGTGGTGGTGGATCCCTACTTCCCGAACTCGCTGCGCAAGGATTCCGCCTGGTACGGTGATGGAACCCACTTTGGGGCGCCCGGAAAACTGGCCATCGGCATTTATGCCGCCCAGCAATCTTTCTGGGACTTCGCCGCACCCAGCCCGTACCAGAAACGCGCCGGCACCATGGCCACGGAACCGGTCCGGGCCGGTGCGCTGCGGTTCAGTGACGCGGGGCTCAAATCGTTTGACGTATCTGGAACCGGATCGATCAACCTGCGCAATGATGTCGGATTTACGGGGGGGCACATCCGCCTCACCGGCACCCTGACCGGCGCGCGCGTGGTCTACGTCCAAGGGTTCATGCCAAAACTCTGGACGATCGAAAACCTGACCACCGGGGCCTATGCGCTGTCCATTGGCGCGGTTGCCAGTGATCTGACCACCGACCTCGGGACTTACATCACCATCGCATCCGGCAAGGTCGCCCTGATCTACGCCGATGGAGCAGGCGTGAAACGTGCTGGACCGGACACCACCCCATGACCATTTCCGCCGCCCTAAAAGAGGCATACGCCTCTTGCCCGTCGACCGTGGCGGAACTGTCGACGATCGAGATATACCATCCGACCTGGGCCAGCCCGGTCCGCCTGGTGCGCGATCGGGTGGACCTGACCGCCACCCTGGAATCCAGTGCCCCGAACGACCCCAGCACCGCAGTTCTTTTCACCGCCTTTCCCTTTGAATTCACCCTGCCCCGCCGGGGCGAAGGTCGCCAGGAATTGCAGCTCACGGTCGAAAACGCCAGCCGCCTGCTGATGGACCTGCTGGAATCGCTCGACCTGTCGGTAGATCAACCGGTGCGGGTGATCTATCGCCCATACCTGTCCACCGATCTCTCAGCCCCGCACCTGAACCCACCGTTGAAACTCGTCGTGCGCAGCATCACCGCCGACGTTGCCAAGGTCACCCTGGCCTGCGGCTATGCTGACTTTGCGAATCGCCGCTTCCCCCGCCGCATCTACCGGGTCGAAGAATTCCCCGGTCTGGAATCCCGGGTGTGAAAAATATGAAAATCCAGGAACCCACCCTGATCACCGCGATCAACCACAACGTCGGCCGCCCTTTCTGCGCCCGCCATTACGATTGCTGGGCCTTCCTGCGCGGGGTCTACGCCGACGCCTACGGCATCATCCTGCCCGCCCTGCCGGGCACCGACCCCGATGATGCCACCGCCGCCCATGCCGCCCTTGAAAGGCTGCGCACGGCCGGCGACTGGCTGCCGGTCGACCCTGGGGACGAACGCAGCGGCGATGCCGTGATCATGGGCCGCTTCCCCCTCGCCTCGCACCACTGCGGCATCTGGATCGTTGCTGACGGCATCGGCCGTATCGCGCACTGCGACCGCGTCGGCGGGGTGCAATGCCAGACCGTGGCGCAACTGCATGCCCTCGGGTGGAGCGGCTTCCGCTGGTATCGGCACCACCGCAGACAGGACGCCGCATGATCACCGTCACCCACTACCGCAACGCCCTCGACCCGCGCGACCGCGACACGCGCGAGATCGCCGCCGGGGCGACCCTGCGCGGCCTGACCAAGGACATCGCCAACCAGCGCGAATGGCCGACGCCGACCGTCGCCTTGGTGGATGGCAAGGCCTGGATGCGGGCACGATGGGACGAAGCCCTGCCCGATGGCGCGACGGTCGAATTCCGCAGTCTGCCCCATGGCGGTGGCGGCAGTGCAACGCGTAACCTGGCACTTAATATCGCTACGATGGGATACTATCAGTTCTATCAATCCGGAAATTCGCTTATTCATGGCGATTATATGGGGGCAGTCACTGCTTTTACAGGTTTTTGGGGCATTGGGGAATTTATTGCCGGAAGGATGGGAAAACCCAATGTTCCTACCTATCTGTCCGGTGAAAGCGGATCCCCGACGTACGCGATCGGATTCAGCCAGAACCGCAAGCGCATCGGGGAACCGATCCCCGTCCTGTACGGCAGGCACCGGTTGCTGCCGGATCTCATCTCGCAAAGTTACGTGATCTATGAAAATGATGATCAATACCTATATATCATCCTGTGCCTGGGCATCGGCAAGTTCAGCGTCGACCTGGCAACTCTGAAATTCGGCGAAGCCCTGTTCAGTGAATTGACCGGAATCCAGTATCAGTTTGTTGAACCCGGAGACAGTCTTACCCTATGCCATGACCACGTCAGCACCTCGGCTGCCGTGAATGGGCAGATCATCGGCGGACCTTCCGCTGGATTGACTATTGCCAAAGGACCGATGTTATCGTTCATCAATTCGGGGAACCGCATCAACTGTGATTCCCCGATTTTTTCAGCTTGTGGCCCTGGCGATACCCTGACCCCGGGGAATGTCGCAGCATCACCGAATAACCACGTTTTCACCATAAATACGATCATAAGTAGCTCTGCGATCGATACCCTGGAAAGCGTCGGTGACGAGTTTCCACTCGGGGCAACCCTGACCCGTGTCCCTTCTGGCGGTGGAATACCGAGCGCCCTGATCAATCTTCCACCAACGGTCACCTTTTCCGCATCCACCAAGCGCCTGACCTCGGCCGATGGCGCGGGCGCATTCGCTGGGGTCAGCCCGTATGACATCCTGACGATCACCAACACCGCGTCGAACAACGCCACCAAAACCGTGGTGAGTGTCGCCCCGGATCAATCCTGGATCCAGGTTGCGGAATCCGTCACCAACGAAACCGCCTTGAACGCGAACCTGGTGTTTGTCCATGCCGGGTGGTCTGGCTGGTTCGAAGTCGCCGGCCCAAATGACGCCATCGACGATATTGCGGTGGATTTCATCGCCGCCAAAGGGCTGGGCACGGTCGGTGGCGGCGGCGCGATCTCATCGCGATCAATCACGGTCGAAGTCGAATACCAGGGCCTCAACAGTGACGGCAGCCCTTACGGCAGCGCCACCACCCGCACCATCACGGTGACCGCCGCCCAGGCCAACGCCGTGCGCCAGACCCACTCCTGGGCAAACGACACCACCAAGCCCCGGGTGCGCGCCCGCGCCCGCCGCACCACCGCCCAAAGCACCAGCGTCAACGACCTGGATGAACTCGCCTGGTCTGGCCTGAAAGGCATCCTGCCCGATGTCGGCACCTATCCCGGCGTTACCACCCTGGCGGTGATCGCCAAGGCCACGAACCAACTGACCCAGGGCCAATCCTCCCAGATCAATCTGGTCGCGACCCGTCTGATCCCCTATTGGGACGGCTATTCCTGGACCGAATCCGCCAACCGATCCATCGCCTGGGCCATCGCTGACGCCTTGAAAAATGCCAGCTATGGCGCCGGCCTGACCGATGCCGAAATCGATCTCGCCGCCTTACTCGCCCTCGATACCACTTTCAACAGCCGCGGCGACTACTCTGACGCCGTCTTTGACCAGACGACCACCACCTGGGAAGCCATCCAGACCATCGCCCGCGCCGGCCACACCATCCCCGTCCTGGCTGGCGGTCAGATGACCTTTGTGCGCGACAGCACCCACAGTCTGCGGATCGCGATGTTCACCCCATCGAACATCCTGCCCGGGTCGCTGCGCATCGATTACCGCCTGCCGC
>Ga0315900_10012784_pt1 | contig 10268 bp, 5 predicted proteins | sample LakEriMetagenome_FD_203521 | JGI IMG/M metagenome (GOLD analysis project Ga0315900, IMG submission 203521) | Freshwater fungal communities from buoy surface, Lake Erie, Ohio, United States - Buoy 12 MA114 | ecosystem: Environmental > Aquatic > Freshwater > Lake > Lake biofilm | place: USA: Lake...
TCTACGACCTCGAGCCCGAGGAGGCGAAGCACATCCCGACGGTGTGCCACTCGCTCGACATGGCGCTCGAGCACCTCGACAAGGACCGCGAGTTCCTGACCCGTGGCGGCGTGTTCACCAACGACGTGATCGACGCCTACATCAACCTCAAGCTGCAGGAAGTCACGCGCTTCCGGATGAGCACACATCCGGTCGAGCTGGACCTCTACTACAGCTGCTGACGGCCGGGCGCCGCCTCCGCCATGGCGGTCGAACGCCTGTTCGCGTCCTTCGCCGCGCTCCACGATCCCTCGGATCTGCTGGATGCGCTGGCGACGGGCGTGGTCCTGCTCGACGCCACGGGACGCGTGCTGCACGCCAACGTGGCGGCGCAGGGCCTGCTCGGGGCGGGGCTCAACCAGGCGCGCGGTCGCACGCTCTCCGAACTGCTGATCGACTCCGCGCCGCTGCAGGCGCTGTTGCAGCGTGCGCGCGAGCGCGGCGAGGTCTTCGCCGAGGGCGACATCGCGCTGCGCACGGTCGCCGCGCCGCGGGACGTCCGCAGCGTCGATGCGACGGTCACGCCCCTCGAGGACGTCGGCGGCCCGCGGAGGTTGCTGCTCGAGATCGTCGACGCGACGCCCCGCGCGCGGATCAGCCGTGAGAACGAGCTGCGTGCGCGTCTCGAGGGCAGCCGCATGATGACCCGGCAGCTCGCCCACGAGATCAAGAACCCGCTCGGCGGCGTGCGCGGCGCCGCGCAGCTGCTCGAGCGTCAGCTGCCCGATCCGGCGCTGCGCGAGTACACCGGCGTGATCATCAACGAGGCCGACCGGCTCACCGCGCTGGTCGACGGCATGCTCGGGCCGTCGCGCGTACCGCAGAAGTCGCCGCTCAACATCCACGAGATCTGCGAGCACGTGTTCCGCTTGCTGCAGGCCGAGGCGCCGCAGGGCGTCGTGCTCGAGCGCGATTACGACCCCAGCGTCCCCGAGGGCGAGTTCGACCGCAACCAGCTGGTGCAGGCCCTGCTCAACCTGGCCCGCAACGCGCTGCAGGCGGTCGGCGACATCGGCCGCATCGTGTTGCGCACGCGCACGGTCGCCAACGTGCATATCGGTCTCGCGCGGCATCGGCTCGCCGTGCGCATCGATGTCGTCGACGATGGTCCCGGCGTGCCGCCCGAGATCCGCAGCAGCCTCTTCTATCCGCTCGTCACCGGCCGCGCGAACGGCACCGGGCTCGGCCTCGCCGTGGCGCAGGAGATCGTCACGCGCAACGGCGGCAGCATCGGGTTCGAGAGCGAGCCGGGCCGGACGGTGTTCAGCGTACTCCTGCCCTTGGGCGCAGCGCCGTCGGTGGCGGAGGCCGCGTCGTGAGCGTCCGCCCGCTGCGTGTCTGGCTGGTCGATGACGACGCCTCGATCCGTTGGGTGCTCGAGCGTGCCCTGAAGGGCGGCGGCATGCTGCCGCGCATCTTCGAGTCGGCCGAGCCCGCGCTCGAGGCGCTGCGCACCGAAGCGCCCGATGTCCTCCTCACCGACATCCGGATGCCGGGGCAGTCGGGTCTGGACCTGCTGCGACGCATCCATGGCACACGGCCGCAGCTGCCGATCATCGTCATGACCGCCCATGCCGATCTCGGCAATGCGGTGTCCGCCTACGAGGGCGGCGCGTTCGAGTACCTGCCCAAGCCCTTCGACATCGACCAGGTCGTCGACCTCGTGCGCCGTGCGGCGCAGAGCGTGCAGCGCCCCGCGGTGGGTGCGGGCGATGACAGCGGTCCGACCGAATTGCTCGGCAAGGCGCCGGCGATGCAGCAGGTGTTCCGCGCCATCGGTCGTCTGTCGCGCTCGGCGGTGACGGTGCTCATCACCGGAGAGTCGGGCACCGGCAAGGAGCTCGTCGCGCGCGCGCTGCACGACCATAGTCCGCGCGCCTCGCGGCCGTTCATCGCGCTCAACACCTCCGCGATCCCCTCGGAACTGCTCGAGTCCGAGCTCTTCGGCCACGAGAAAGGCTCGTTCACCGGCGCGGACTCGCAGCGCCGCGGCCGCTTCGAGCAGGCCGACGGCGGTACGCTGTTCCTCGACGAGATCGGCGACATGCCCACCGCGCTGCAGACCCGGCTGCTGCGCGTGCTCGCCGAGGGCGAGTTCTACCGTGTGGGCGGCCAGACGCCGGTGCGCGTCGATGTGCGCGTCGTCGCCGCCACCCACCAGGACCTCGAGGACCGCGTGGCACGCGGCCTGTTCCGCGAGGACCTCTTCCACCGCCTCAATGTGATCCGCATCGAGCTGCCGCCGCTGCGCTCGCGCCGCGAGGACGTCGGCGACCTGCTCGCGCATTACCTGCGCGTGGCCGCGGCCGAACTCGGCGTGGACGCCAAGACCATGGCGCCCGATGCGCTCGCCGCGCTCGAGGCCTATGGCTGGCCGGGCAACGTGCGCGAACTCGTCAACCTCTGCCGCCGGCTCACCGTGCTCGCGCCGGGCACCGAGGTCCGCGCCGAAGACCTGCCCGCCGAGATCCTGGGCGCCGCGGGCGCCGCCGGGACGGGCGCGGGGGGCGAGGGCTGGGCCGCGCTGCTCGCGCGCTGGGCCGAGGCCGAAGCTCAGCGCAACGGCGCGCCGCCGTTGCTCGACACCGCCGCGCCCGAGTTCGAGCGCACGCTCATCCGCGTCGCGCTGAAGCACACGGGCGGCCACCGGCAGGATGCCGCCAAGCTGCTCGGCTGGGGCCGCAACACCCTGACGCGCAAGCTCAAGGAATTGGGCATGGAAGAGGCGGGCGACGCCGACGATGCCGCGCCGAGCGACGCCGCGGCGTGATGCCGGTCAGCGCGGTGCGCTGACCAGAGACCGGTAGAGCGCCATGTAGCGCGCAGCTGCGGCGCCCCAGCCGTGGTCGCGCGCCATCGCCGCCAGCTGCATCGCGCGCCAGCGTCCCGGCTCGCGCAGCGCATGCATCGCACGCGTCGCCGTCGCGGCGAGCGCACCCGGCTCGGCGGCCTCGAAGAGGAACCCCGTATCGTCGTCGACCGTGTCCGCGAGGCCGCCCACCCGGCGCACCAGCGGCAGCGTGCCGTAGCGCATGCCGTAGAGCTGCGTGAGACCGCAGGGCTCGAAGCGCGAGGGCACGAGGATGATGTCTGCGCCGGCCACGACGCGGTGCGCCAAGGATTCGTCGTAACCGATCTGCACACCGACCTGTCCGGGATGCGCCTGTGCAGCGGCCTTGAACGCGGCCTCGAGCGCCGGTTCGCCGCTGCCGAGCAGCGCCACCTGCGCGCCCTCGGCGAGCAGTGCGGGCAGGGCCGCGAGCACGAGGTCGAGGCCCTTCTGCTCGGACAACCGGCTCACCACGCCGAAGAGCGGTGCATCCGCGCGCTCGGCGAGGCCCATGGCGCGCTGCAACGCAGCCTTGCACTTCGCTTTGCCGGCGAGGTCGTCGGGGCGGTAGCGCGCCGGCAGCGCGCGGTCCGTCGCCGGATCCCAGTGGTCGGGATCGACGCCGTTGAGGATGCCCGAGAGGTCGGCGGCGCGGGCGCGCAGCACGCCGTCGACGCCGCAACCGAACTCGGGCGTCGTGATCTCGCGGGCATAGGTCGGGCTGACGGTGGTGAGCCGGTCGGCATGCATCAGGCCGCCCTTCATGAACGACAGCCAGCCATGGAACTCGAGGCCGTCGGGCTGCATCAGGCGCTGCGGCAGGCCGAGCAGATGGAACTCGCTCTGCGGGAAGAGACCCTGGTACGCGAGGTTGTGCACGGTGAACACGCTGCGCGCCGCGGCGCCCGGCCGGGCCCGCAGCCAGGTGCAGGCGAGCGCGGCGTGCCAATCGTGCGCGTGCAGGATGTCTGGCCGCCACGCCGGGTCGAGTTCGCCCGCGGCGATCTGCGCCGCTACCCAACCGAGCAGCGCGAATCTTTGGAGGTTGTCGTCCCAGGGCTTGCCGTCCGGTCCCTGATACGGGCCGCCGTCGCGCGCGTAGAGCCAGGGCGCGTCGATGACGTAGGCCTGCACCGCGTGCTCGCCGGTGCCGCCCTTGAGCCTGCCGAGCCGCAGCGCGACGCGCGCGGCGCCGAACGCTGGACCGAACTCGGCGACCTTGCGCGGCCGCGACACCGCTCCGAGGATCGCGGGCATGCCGGGCAGCACCAGCCGTACGTCGGCGCCCGCCGCCGTCAGAGCGGGCGGCAGCGCACCGACCACGTCGGCGAGCCCGCCGGTCTTGACCAGCGGGAAGATCTCGGCGGCGGCGTGCAGGACGCGCAGCGGTGGTGCGGAGGTGGTCGTCATGGTCTGTCCTGCGGGATCCGGCCTGCCGCGCGGCCTCAAGCGCCGAGGCGCTGCAGCATCTCGCGGGTGACGAGGGTGATGCCGGTCTGGGTGCAGAGGAAGCGCTTGGCGTCGTGCTCCGGGTCCTCGCCGATGATCATGCCGTCGGGGATGATGCAGCCGCGGTCGACGACGGCGCGCGTCACCCGTGCGCCGCGCCCGACCTGCACGTTCGGCAGCAGCACGCTCCAGTGGACGTGCGAATAGGAGTGCACGCGCACACCGGAGAACATCAGCGAGCGCTCGACATGGCCGGAGACGATGCAACCGCCCGACACCAGCGATTCGATGGCGACGCCGCGACGATCGCCGGTGTTGTGCACAAACTTCGCGGGCGGCAGCTGCGGTTGGTAGGTCCAGATCGGCCAGCGGTCGTCGTACAGGTTCAGCTGCGGGTCGGTCGCGGTCAGGTCGATGTTCGCGTCCCAGTACGCGTCGATGGTGCCGACATCGCGCCAATAGGGCGCCTCGCCCTCGCGCGTGCCCACCGCGCTCTGCTCGAAGCGGTGCGCCACGGCGCGCCGCTCGCGTACGGCCTTCGGGATGATGTCCTTGCCGAAGTCGTGGCTGGAGTCCGGGTCCAGCGCGTCGCGCGCCAGCTCCTCGAGCAGCCACGCGGTGTTGAAGATGTACACGCCCATGCTGGCGAGCGAGCGGTCGGGCTTGCCGGGGATGGTGGGCGGGTCGCTCGGCTTCTCGACGAAGTCGGTGATGACGTCGTCGCCGTCGACGGCCATCACGCCGAAGGCTGTGGCGTCGTGCCGCGGCACCTCGATGCAGGCGACCGTGACCTCGCGGCCGTGCTCGACGTGGTCGGCGAGCGCGAGCGCGTAGTTCATCTTGTAGATGTGGTCGCCCGCCAGCACGACGAGGTACTTGCTGCGGAAGCTGTTGATGATGTCGTGGTTCTGGTGCACGGCGTCCGCCGTTCCCTGGTACCAGTTCGACTCGTCGAGCCGCTGCTGCGCCGGCATCACGTCGACGAATTCATTGAGCTCGCCCTTGAGGTAGCCCCAGCCGCGCTGGATGTGGCGCATCAGGCTGTGGCTCTTGTACTGCGTGAGCACGCCGATGCGGCGGATGCCCGAGTTGAGGCAGTTCGAGAGCGCGAAGTCGATGATGCGGAACTTGCCGCCGAAATAGACCGCAGGCTTCGCGCGCCGGTCGGTGAGGTTCATCAAGCGGCTGCCGCGGCCGCCCGCGAGTACGAGCGCCACCGCACGTTTCGGCAGGTCGAGACTGGTGGCGAGTTCGTTGGAGATCACGGCAGCGCTCCCGGACGGTTCGGGGGGACCGAACCCAAGTATGATAGTCGTCCGCCGCGACGCAAATACGCATCTTCAATCGGTCCGCCATGTCCGCCGTCATCCCCGACCCGCCGTCAGCCGCCCCCGACCTGGACGACCTGCTGCTGCACGAGGTGGGGGTGGCCCCGGCCGATGCCACCGCCCGCGACCTCTTGGATGCCGCCGCGCAGGCCGCCCGCCGCGACCTGTCCCGCCGCTGGGTCGAGACCCAGGCCCGTGAGCGCGCGCGCAAGGCGCGTCGGGTCTACTACCTCTCCATGGAGTTCCTGATCGGGCGCAGCCTCGCCAACTCGCTCGATGCCTTGGGCCTCGAGGCGCCGGTCACGGCGCAGCTGGCCCGGCACGCGCAGCGCCTCGAGGAGGTCGCCGACCAGGAACTCGACCCCGGGCTCGGCAACGGCGGCCTGGGTCGGCTCGCGGCCTGTTTCCTGGACTCGATGGCGACGCTCGGCTTGCCCTCGATGGGCTACGGCATCCGCTACGAGCACGGCATGTTCATGCAGGAGATCCAGGACGGCCGACAGGTCGAGTATCCGGACCCGTGGCTCGCGAACGGTACGCCCTGGGAGTTCCCGCGTCCCGGCACGAGCTTCCGCGTCGGTTTCGGCGGGCGTGTGCTGCGCGAGGGGCGCAAGGTCCACTGGCAGCCCGCGGGCGAGGTCTTGGCGCGCGCGCATGACGTCGTCGTGCCGGGGCACGGCACGACGCACGTCAGCACGCTGCGGCTGTGGCGCGCCACCGCCCCCGAGCAGATCGACCTCGCGGCCTTCAACAGCGGCGACTACGCGCGCGCCGCGATGTTCAAGAACGAGTACGAGAACATCTCCTGGGTGCTGTACCCGAACGACAGCACGCCCGCGGGGCGCGAACTGCGCCTCCGGCAGGAGTATTTCTTCGTCGCCGCGTCGCTGCAGGACATCCTCGCACGCCATCTCGCCGAGCACGGCTCGCTCGCCGACCTCGCCGACAAGGCCGCGATCCACCTCAACGACACGCATCCGGCCATCGGCGTCGCGGAGCTCATGCGGCTGCTCTGCGACGAGCACGGCTTCGTCTGGGCGGACGCCTGGGACATCACGCGGCGCGTGTTCTCCTACACCAACCACACGCTGATGCCGGAGGCGCTCGAGACCTGGCCGGTGTCCCTCGTGCAGCATGTGCTGCCGCGGCATCTCGAGATCATCTACCACATCAACCAGCAGCTGCTCGACCAGGCCGCCGAGCGCTTCCCCGACGACCCGGCGATGATCGCGCGGCTCTCGCTGATCGACGAGCACGGCGAGCGGCGCGTGCGCATGGCGCATCTGTCGATCGTCGGCAGCCATGCGGTGAACGGCGTGTCGGCGCTGCACTCGGACCTGCTGGTGCAGACGATCTTCCGGGACTTCGCCAAGCTCTGGCCGGAGCGCTTCACCAACGTCACCAACGGCGTGACGCCGCGCCGTTGGGTGGCGCAGGCCAACCGCGGTCTCGCGGGCCTGTTGCGCGAGGCCTTGGGCGAGGGCTGGCAGACCGACCTCGACCGGCTCGGCGCGCTGCGCGTACGCGCGGACGACGCGGGGTTCCGCGCCGCTTTCCACGCGGTCAAGCAGGCGAACAAGGCGCGGCTCGCCAACCACATCGTGCGCAGCACCGGCGTCATGGTCGATCCTGCGTCGCTGTTCGATGTGCAGGTGAAGCGCATCCACGAGTACAAGCGCCAGCTGCTCAACGTGCTGCACGTGGTCACGCGTTGGCAGGCGATGGTCTCCGGGGCGCCGGGCACGGCCGACCTGCCGCCGCGCACCGTGGTCTTCGCCGGCAAGGCGGCTTCGTCCTATGCCGCCGCGAAAGCCGTGATCCACCTCATCCACGATGTCGCGCGCACCATCAACGCCGACCCGCGCACGAACGACCGGCTCAAGGTGGTGTTCCTGCCCAATTATTCCGTGTCGGTCGCCGAGCAGGTGATGCCGGGCGCCGACCTCTCGGAGCAGATCTCGACCGCCGGCACCGAGGCCTCGGGCACGGGCAACATGAAGCTCGCGCTCAACGGGGCGCTGACCATCGGCACCGACGACGGCGCGAACATCGAGATCCGCCAGCACGTCGGCGACGGGCACATCTTCATCTTCGGTCTGCGCACGCCCGAGGTCGCCGCGCTGCGCCTCGCCGGTCACGACCCGATGGCGCGCTACGCCTCGGACGACGCGCTGCGCGCGGCGCTCGACGCGATCGCCGGCGGCGCGTTCTCGCCGGAGGAGCCGTCGCGGCATCAGGGGCTCGTCCATGCGCTGCTCTGGGGCGGCGACCATTACCTGCTGCTCGCGGACTATGCGTCCTACATCGCCGCGCAGGCCGACGTCGACCGCCGCTACCGCGACCGCGAGGCATGGGCCCGCAGCGCCGTCCTGAACGTCGCCGGCATGGGCGCGTTCTCGTCGGACCGCAGCATCCGCGAGTACGCGGAGCGCATCTGGCGCGTGCGCCCATCGTCGTGACCGCGCCGTGACAGGCCGGGGCAGCGCGTCGTCCGCCGAGGTCGCGGCCCTCTGCGAGGGTCGGCACAGCGATCCGTTCGCGGTGCTCGGCCCGCACCGCACCGAGGAAGGCAACTGCGTCCTGCGCGCTTTCCTGCCGGGCGCTGCACGGGTCACCGCGGTCGCAGCGGACACCGGCGCGCCGCTCGGCGTGCTGTCGCAGCGCGACGCGGTCGGGTTCTTCGAGGGCGTGATCCCCGGCGAGCAGGCCGAGTCCTACCGTCTGCGGGTCGAGTGGCATGCGGTCGGCGCCGGTGGATCCGCCGACGTCGTCATCGACGTCATCGAGGATCCGTACCGTTTCCCGCCGCTGCTGGGGGACGTCGACGTCTGGTTGCTGACGGAGGGCACCCATCGGCGGCCCTACGAAGCGTTGGGCGCGCAGCCGATGGAGCACGCCGGCGTCCGCGGCACGCGCTTCGCGGTCTGGGCGCCGACCGCCGCGCGCGTCAGCGTGGTCGGTGATTTCAACCACTGGGACGGACGCCGGTTCCCGATGAGGCTGCGCCGCGAGTGCGGCGTATGGGAGATCTTCCTGCCCGGTGTAGGCGAGGGCGCACGCTACAAGTTCGAGATCCGCACGCACGACGAGGACGGCCGCCCGGGCGCCGTGCTGCCGCAGAAGGCGGACCCCTTCGCGCGGCGCGCCGAGCTCAGGCCCGCCACCGCCAGCATCGTCGCGACGTTGCCGCCGCTCGTGCCCGAGGACGAGGCGCGGCGGCGCGCGAACGCGCATGACGCACCGTTCAGCATCTACGAGGTGCATGTCGGTTCGTGGCGGCGGTGCAGCGACCCGCAGCAGCCGTTCCTCGACTGGGACGCGCTGGCGGAGGAGCTGATCCCCTACGCCGTCGATCTCGGCTTCACCCACCTCGAGCTGCTGCCCGTCAGCGAGCATCCTTTCGACGGTTCATGGGGCTACCAGCCGATCGGACTCTACGCGCCGACCGCGCGGCACGGGGAGCCGGCGGGTCTGCGCCGCTTCATCGCACGGGCGCACGCCGCGGGGCTCGGTGTGATCCTCGACTGGGTGCCGGCGCACTTCCCCGGCGATGCGCACGGACTCGCGCGCTTCGACGGCACGGCGCTCTACGAACATGCGGATCCGCGTGAAGGCGAGCACCCCGACTGGGGGACGCTGATCTACAACTTCGGACGGCGCGAGGTGCGCAACTTCCTCACGGGCAACGCGCTCTATTGGTTGGAGCGCTTCGGCGCGGACGGGCTGCGCGTCGACGCCGTCGCGTCCATGCTCTACCGCGACTACAGCCGGCGTGACGGTGGATGGGTGCCGAACGTCCACGGCGGTCGCGAGAACCTCGAGGCGATCGCGTTCCTGCGCGGGATGAACGAGGCCGTGGGCGCGCAGCGACCGCAGGCGGTGACCATCGCCGAGGAGTCGACGGCTTTCCCGGGCGTGACGCAGCCGGTGCATGCCGGCGGTCTCGGCTTCCACCACAAGTGGAACATGGGCTGGATGAACGACACGCTGCGCTACATCGCGCGCGATCCGGTCCACCGCCGATGGCACCACGACGAGATGACCTTCGGTCTCGTGTATGCCTTCAGCGAGCATTTCACGTTGCCGGTGAGCCACGACGAGGTCGTCCACGGCAAGGGGTCGCTGCTGGGACGCATGCCGGGCGACGACTGGCAGCGCTTCGCCAACCTGCGCGCATATCTCGGCTTCATGTTCGGGCATCCCGGCCGCAAGCTGCTCTTCATGGGCTGCGAGTTCGCGCAGCGGCGGGAGTGGGACCACGACTCGTCGTTGGATTGGCATCTGCTCGATGAGCCGGCGCACGCCGGTGTGCAGCGGCTGGTGCGCGACCTCAACGGCCTGTACCGCACGCGCGGCGCGCTGCACCAGCGCGACGACGACCCCGGCGGTTTCGAGTGGGTCGATGCCGGCGCCCGGGAGCGGTCGGTGTACGCCTTCCTGCGTCACGGCAGGAGCGCGGACGACACGCTGCTCGTCGTCTGCAACCTCACGCCGACCGTGCATCACGGATATCGGCTCGGCGTGCCCCGCGAGGGCGTCTGGCGTGAAGCGCTCAACACCGACTCACGTCACTACGGCGGCAGCGATCAGGGCACGCCCTTCGGCGAGGCGCGCAGCGAGCC
>Ga0315900_10012786_pt1 | contig 10268 bp, 8 predicted proteins | sample LakEriMetagenome_FD_203521 | JGI IMG/M metagenome (GOLD analysis project Ga0315900, IMG submission 203521) | Freshwater fungal communities from buoy surface, Lake Erie, Ohio, United States - Buoy 12 MA114 | ecosystem: Environmental > Aquatic > Freshwater > Lake > Lake biofilm | place: USA: Lake...
CGGCGCGGAAAGGCACGCTCCAGCACCAGCATGGCGCAGAGCACCCCCAGAAAGGCCGCGAGCCTGATCAGCGGTTCATGGGCCAGCATGGCCAGATTTCTCCTTCGCAAATTCCGACATAGCTTGTATCGCGCGCCCTGAATTGGAATGCTGCGACTATGATAGCACGCAAACGCCCAAGCTGATGGCCCTTGCCTTCCTGGAATGGTCCGCCCGCCGCGGCGGGCTGCTATTGGCGCTTGGCATCTTCGCGGGGCTGTTCATCCCGCCCTTGGCCGCGCTGTTTCGTGATGTGGTCACCTTCACGGTCGCCACCCTGATGACGATTGTGCTGCTGCGCGTGGATTTGGCGCAGGTGGTGGCGTATTTGCGCCGGCCCGTGCTGGTGGCGCTGCTGGTGGGCTGGATGATGCTGGTCTGCCCCATCCTACTATTCCTCGTGCTGCGCGGCTTTGGCTTTGATGGGCCTTTGGTCGCGGGGCTCGTGATCAGCGCCATGGGCTGTGCGGCCACATCCTCCCCCGCCTTCGCGCGCATGGTGGGGCTGGATGGTGAAATCTCGCTCGTGGTGGCGATCATCACCACGCTGATCGTACCCTTCACCGCGCCGCCCTTGGCGCTTGGGCTGATGGGCATAGATTTGGCGATTTCGCTTTCTGCCTTGATGGGCCGGCTGATGCTGGTGGTCGGGCTGCCCTTGCTGATTGCGGTGGCTTTGCGCCGGCTTTTGGGCCCAGCGCGGCTGCAACGCTATGCCGGCGCCTTGGATGGTTCCGTGGTGTGGCTGGTGGTGATTTTCGGCTTTGGCGTGATGGATGGGATGCTGGCCAAGATCACCTCAGACCCCGCCTGGGTGACGGGCGGCCTGGCCTTGGCTTTTGCCGCCAATTTCGGCCTGAATGCCGCAACCGCCTTGGTTTTTGCGCCGACGGGCAAGAAACTGGCGCTGACGGCAGGCTTGCTCGGCGGCAATCGCAACATGGCGCTATTTCTGGCGGTGCTGCCGGCCGCAACGGATGAGCGTATTTTGCTGTTCTTCGCGCTTGGCCAATTCCCGCTTTTCCTGACGCCCTTTCTGCTGCGGCCACTCTATACGCGCTTCACGCCAGCCTAACCGCGCGCTTTCTCCACCGCCATCAAAACCACTTCCGGCGTCGCCGGCAAATCAAGCGCGGTCAGGCCGGTTGCGTCACACAGCGCGTTCCACACCGCGGTCGCCAACATCAACGGTGGTTCGCCAACGCCCTTTGATCGGAAAATCGTCTCCGCCCGCGCGGGCGCATTTGCCAATAAGCGGAGCCGGAAATCCGGTGGCGCATCGCGGCTGCCTGGGATTTTGTAAGTGGAGGGGCCAAGGCTGCGTTGCCGCCCTTCCTTGTCCCAATAAAGGCTTTCCGTTGTCAGCCAGCCAAGCCCCTGCACAAAGCCGCCTTCAATCTGCCCGCGATCAATCGCGGGGTTGAGTGAACGCCCGCAATCCTGCACCAGATCAGCGCGCAGCACGCGATGTTCGCCGGTGAGTGTATCCACCACCACTTCCACCACTGCCGCACCGTAGGAGAAGTAGAAGAAGGGCTCGCCCCGCATGGTTTTCGCATCCCAATGAATATCGGGGGTGCGATAAAAACCTGTGGCCGAGAGCGAAATCCGCTGCACCCAGCAGCGATGCGCCAGATCGCCGAAATCCATGGCGCGATTATCGCCGGGTTTTGCGACGAAGACGCGGCCTTCACCAAAGCCAATCACCTCCACCGGCACTTCCCAAAGCCGCGCGGCCTCAGTAGCCATGCGTTCGCGGATGGCGCTTGCCGCCAAATGCGCGGCCCAGCCATTCAGATCAGAACCCGTGGAAGCCGCAGTCGGCGCGGTATTGGGTACCTCTGCCGTGCTGGTGGGTGTGATACGAATGCGGCCAATCGGCACGCCAAAGGCATCCGCCACCACCTGCGCGATTTTGATATTGAGCCCCTGGCCCATTTCCGTCCCGCCGTGATTGAGCCGGATGGACCCATCCGCATAAACATGCACCAGCGCGCCGGCCTGGTTCAGATGCATCAGGCCAAAGGAAATGCCGAAGGCCAGCACAAAACTGCCAAGCCCACGCCGCAAGAAAGGATGGCGCGTATTGAAGGCGGCGATTTCCGCGCGCCGCGCCGCCCAGCCGGCATCTTCCATGGCTTCGGCATAAACGCGGCGGATCAAATCCCCTTCCATGGCCTGGCCATAAGGCGCCTTGCTGCCGTTATCGCCGCCCGCGAAATTGCGCGCGCGCACCGCTTCCATATCCTGCCCGGTTGCGGCTGCGACATGGCGCAGCACATCTTCCATCAGCACCACGCCTTGCGGGCCGCCAAAACCGCGAAAGGCCGTATGGCTCACGGTATGGGTGCGCAGCGACAGCGCGCGCAGCTTCACCGCCGGCACATCATAGCAATTCAGCGCATGGGTCAGCGCGCGAAACACCACGCCGCCGGTCAGATCAAGACTATGCCCACCATCGGCGGCGAGCATCGCCTCCAATCCAGTGATGCGCCCGTTCGCATCAAAACCCGCGCGCCAGCGATACAGAAAAGGATGGCGCTTGCCGGTGGCGGCCATATCCGCCTTCCGCGAAAGGCGCAGCTTTATCGGCCGGCCAGTGACGCGCACGGCGAGTGCCGCTGCCGCCGCCACCCAGGACGCATTGCTTTCCTTGCCACCAAAACCGCCGCCCATGCGCCGGCAGCGCACCGTGATGCGGTTGAAATCGCAGCCCAGCACGCGCGCTGCGATATGCTGCACCTCAGTCGGGTGCTGGGTGGAGGAGGTGATGGCGATATCCCCATCCTCGCCCGGCAGCGCGATCGCGATCTGGCCTTCCAGATAGAAATGCTCCTGCCCGCCAGCGCGAAATTCGCCTGACGCATGCATGGGTGCAGCAGCAATCGCGCCCGCGGCATCGCCTACCGTGATTTCCTGCGGCGGCAGCAAATAGGCTTCGGCTGCCAGCGCATCCTCAATGGAAAGAATGGCGGGCAGCGCTCCGATTTCCGGCTTCAGCGCAGCAAGGGCCGCCAGCGCCGCATCACGTGTTTCGCCCACCACCAAGGCAATGGGCTGGCCGTGATGGCGCAATTCATCCTCGGCAAAAAGCGGTTCCACTTCGCGGCCCGAGGGCGAGATATCATTCGCCCCCGGCACATCCCGCGCCGTCAGCACCGCAACAACACCCGGCATGGCGCGCGCCGCCGCAATATCCAAAGCCCCAAGCCGCCCATGCGCGACGGGCGAGAGCAGCAGCGCGCCATGCAACATGCCCGGCGCTTCCGGCACATCATCCGCGAAGGGTGCGCGGCCCGTAACATGACCAAGCGCCGAATCATGCGCGAGTGCGGCCCCTTGGGCGAGCGGTGCATTCATGGCGCGATGAACCTTGGCGCATGTGGCGTTGGCAGCGCCATGATTCCCGTTGCTGCCTCCGGCCGCGCGGCGCGCCAATAAACCCGCAGCATTAGATTGCGCGCCGCCACGCGGCGATATTCTGCAGTGCCGCGCAAATCATCCATGGGTGTGATGGCGCGCGCCAAAGCCTCACCCGCCGCGCGCGCTTGTGCTTCGGTGAAGGCCGCGCCTTCCAGCACCGCTTCGGCTTCATGCGCCCGCGCTGCCATCGGCCCGCAGCCGCCATGGGCGATGCGCGCGCGGGTAATCACCTCACCATCGCGTTCCAGCAGCACGGAAAGCCCAACTGCGCTGATATCCTGATCATGCCGGCGGGAGAGTTTTTCGGCAGCGAAAATCGCCCCCGGCGCGGGCCTTGGGATGAAGACGCGCGTAATCACCTCATGCTCGCCGAGTGCATTGCGCCGATAGCCGAGCAGGAAATCCTCAATCGCCATATCACGCGTGCCATTCGGGCCGGCGAGTGTCACCCGCGCGCCAAGCGCCAATAAGGGTGGCAGCGCATCGCCAATCGGGCTCGCGGTGCCCAAATTCCCACCAAGCGTGCCAAGCGCGCGGATTTGCCGTGACCCCAACCGCCGCAGCAGCCCGGCAAAAGCCTCGAAATCTGCATCATCCGCGATTTGATCAAGCAGCGCCGCATAGGGTTCCGCTGCGCCAACCGAAAGCCCCTCTGGCCCCGCGCTGATCCCGCGCAATTCAGCAACATCGCGCAGGCAAATAATGGCGGCGGGGTTGTCGCGATGTTCCGAAAAGCGCAGGCCAAGATCAGTGCCGCCGGCCAATAACCACGCCTCAGGGTGTTGGCGCCTGAGCGCAAGCGCATCATTCAGATTGCGCGGCAGGAAAAAGCGATGTTCGGGCGGGCCAAGGGCGGTGACATCAGTCGCGGGGCATAACGGCGCGGCATCCTCCGCCCCCGGCAGGGCCGCCATTGCATCCAAAATCGGCCGATAGCCGGTGCAGCGGCAGAGATTGCCCGCCAAAGCCTCATGCGCATCGCCGCCCATGCGGGCATGGGCATAAAGCGACATGACAATGCCCGGCGTGCAAAAGCCGCATTGCGTGGCCTCGGCCGCCAGCATTGCGGCCTGGACGGGATGCGGCGCGCCATCGGGGGCGGATAGCCCCTCCACACTCCTCAGCGCCAAGCCATGGGCCTGACCGAGCGTCATCAGGCAGGCATTGACCGGGGCACGGGCGCCATCCGGCGCTTCAATCACCACGGTGCAGGCGCCGCAATCCCCCTCCGCACAGCCTTCCTTAGTACCGGTCAGCCCCGCCGCTCGCAGCCAATCCAGCAAAGTCATGGCCGGGGGCGTTTCGGCCGGGAGCGCCTGCACGGTGCCATTCAGGGTGAAGGTGATGGACATGAATTTTTATTTAGGATGGCTGAGGCCAAGTTAAAACCGGGGCGCTGCCCCTTTTCGTACCGGCTACTCCCCGCCTTCCAGCCTCTCGATATCCTCATCCGAAAAACCGAAATGATGGCCGATTTCGTGGATCAACACATTGCGGACCAGGCGGAACAGGTCTTCCCCGGATTCGATCCATTCCAGCAGGATGGGCTCGCGGAATAGAAGGATGCGGTCGGGTTCTGTCGGCGTTGCGGCGCTGGTTTTTTCGGTCAGCGGCACGCCAAGATAGAGCCCCGTCAGCTCATAGAGGTTTTCGATGCCGAGTTCGCGGAGCATTTCCTCTTCCGCAATGTCATCCACCAGGATGGCGACGCCCCGCAAAAGATCGCGCAGCGGCTTCGGGATGGCGGCAAGCGCATCCTCGGCCAATTCGATCAGGTCTTCGGGACTGGGTGGGGTGGTAAAGCGCATGAGGGCTCATGCGCGCCGAAGCGCCCCTTGGTCAAGCGGCGCTTCGGTATGGGAGGGCTGAGATTTTTTTGCTCGCATTTTCCGAGCCGCCAAGTGAAGTCACTTGGCTTGAAAATGCTCCTAGCCCTCAATCACACTCGCGCGCTGGCCGCCAATAATAGCCAGGAATTCGCGCCGCGTGCTGGCATCATCACGGAAGGCGCCGAGCATGCGGCTGGTCACCATGGTCACACCCGGCTTATGAATGCCGCGCGTGGTCATGCATTGATGCGCCGCTTCAATCACCACGGCGACACCCTTCGGCTTCAGCACCTGTTCGATGGTGTTCGCAACCTGCGCCGTCAGCTTTTCCTGAATCTGCAGGCGCTTGGCATAAACTTCCAACACGCGCGCCAGCTTGCTGATGCCAACCACGCGGCCCTGCGGCAGATAGGCGATATGCGCGCGCCCAATGATCGGCACCATGTGATGTTCGCAATGGCTTTCCATGCGGATGTCGCGCAGGATTACCATTTCATCATAGCCATCGGTTTCTTCGAAGGACCGCGCGAGCAAATCCACCGGGTCCGTTTCATAGCCGGCGAAGAATTCCTCATAAGCGCGGGCGACGCGCGCGGGGGTATCCACCAGGCCCTCACGGTCCGGATCATCGCCGGCCCAGCGCAGCAGCGTGCGCACCGCGGCTTCGGCTTCCGCGCGGGAGGGGCGCGGCTCCAGAGAGGCATTGGCCGTAGAGAGGCCAGAGGCAGGAGTTTGAATATTCACGGTATTGGTCTTTCCCAAGGTCGAAACGGCGCCAGAAGGCAGGGGGCTTTGCGGAGCCGACAGGACCCCATGTGGGCTGCCCCGCCGAAATGGCAAGGATTTGCCCCCCGCTTGGCGCCGGGGGGCGGGGTGGGGTAGCCTTGCCAAGCCCATGAACAACCAGAAGAACCCGCCATGCTTGATGCCGTAGCCCCGCTTGCCGCCACCGCAACCAAGGCGAAGCTTTATGACGCGCTGATCATCGGCGCCGGCTTCGCCGGGATGTATCAGCTCCATTCGCTCAGGGATCGCCTCGGGCTTTCCGCCCATGTGCTGGAAGCGGGCGATGGCGTGGGCGGCACCTGGTATTGGAACCGCTATCCGGGCGCGCGGTGTGATTCCGAAAGCCACAGCTATTGCTACCATTTTTCGGATGAGCTGGTGCAGGGCTGGGAATGGTCCGAACGCTACCCAAGCCAACCAGAAATCCTACGCTACCTGAATTACGCCGCCGATAAGCTGGACCTGAAGCGTGACATCACCTTCGGCGCGCGGGTGGTGGCAGCGCGCTATGATGAAGCGGAAAACCTTTGGCATGTACAGACCGAACAGGGCGGGCATTACGCCGCGCGTTATCTGATTACCGCGGTCGGCTGCCTTTCTTCGGCCAATCTGCCTAAGATTGATGGCATCGCCGATTTCCAGGGCGAATGGTACCATACCGGTGAATGGCCGCATGAGGGTGTGGATTTCACAGGCAAGCGCGTTGGCGTGATTGGCACCGGGTCCACCGGCATTCAGGCCATTCCGGTGATTGGTGCCGCGGCGAAGCATCTGACCGTGTTTCAGCGCACGGCGAATTATTCCATCCCCGCGCGCAATGCGCCGCTGACCGATGATTTCAAGAAATATGTGCGGGAGAACTTCGGCGAGATTCGCGATGTGATGCGCTCCACCGTCAATGGCCACCCCTGGCGCATTGCGGATCGTTCCGTGCTGGAAGTCTCCGACGATGAACGGAATGAGATTTTTGAGAAAGCCTGGGAGAGGGGCGGGCTCAGGTTGCGCGCTGAATTCCGCGATGTGCTGACGAATGAGGAAGCGAATAGGATCGTCTCAGACTTCCTCAAGAAAAAAATCGGCCAGATCGTGAAGGATCCTGCCAAGGCCGCGATCCTTTCCGATATTGATCATGGCTTCGCGACCAAGCGCCCGCCGATTGATACCGGCTATTTCGAAACCTATAACCGCGACAATGTTGATGTGGTGAATTTGCGGGCCGAGCCGATTGAACGCATCAACGCCAATGGCGTGAAGACCAGCAAGGGCGAATATCCCCTGGACATCATTGTCTTTGCCACGGGTTTCGATGCCATGACCGGGCCGCTATTCAACCTGAATATCGCCGGGCGCGATGGTTTGGCTTTGCGCGATGTCTGGCACGAAGGGCCGCGCAGCTATTTGGGGCTACAGGTGGTGGGCTTCCCCAATTTGTTCACCATCACCGGGCCTGGCAGCCCTTCCGTGCTGACCAATATGCCTGTTGCCATCGAACAGCATGTGGATTGGATCACGCGCTGCATTGCGGATATGCGCAACGCCGGCCAGACGCGCATTGAAGCCAAGCCCGATGCGGTGGATGATTGGATGGTGCAGGTGCAGGAAGTCGCCAACCGCACGCTATTCACGAAAACGCTACATTCCTGGTATCTGGGCGCCAATGTGCCGGGCAAGCCGCGCGTGTTCATGCCTTATATCGGCGGCATGGCGCGGTATCGGCGGATTTGTGATGAGGTGGCGGATAAGGGGTATGAGGGGTTTGCGCTTACCCGCTAAACCGGCTCCAACCCCTTGGCGCGGAGCAGCTTCGCATCCGCGCCTCGCACCAAAAACTCCATAAAGGCGCGCGCGGCTTCCGGCTGCGGCGCTTCGGCGAAGATCGCGGCAGAAAAGGTCATTACCTCGCCAATTTCAGCGGGCAGGGTGCCGATAATGTCTATCCCCGGCACGGTCATCAATTCGCTGACTTGTTGAATGGCCAAAGCCACTTCGCCGCGCTTCAGCAATTCACCGGTAAAACCCTGCGGGATGACGGTGGCTTTCGCATTCACCTCCGCCGCGATGCCAAGCCTTTCGATCAGCCCCGCAAAGAACAACCCGCTGGCGCCTGCGCGGGAATAGGCGAGGGATGGTGTCGCCAGCAGCGTCGCGCGAAACGCCTCCGGCGTGCTGATATCCGGCCGCTTTGCGCCGGCGGCGACCGCGACACCAATGTAGGACAAGGCCAAATCACGCCGGCTGCCCTGCGCAAAAACACCCTTGGCGATGAAATCATCCACGGCGGCCGCGGTCAGGATGGCGATATCGCCGCGCGCACCATCGGCGATGCGCTGCGAAATGCTTTTCGTCGGGTCAAACACCATGGTGGGCGCCGGGTTGGTCTTGGCCCAAAGCGGCGCCAGCACGTCAAGCACGCCCTGAAGCGCCAGGGTGGACATGATGGAAAGCGGCTGAGCCATGAGCGGGTTCCTTGTGCATTGATCCCGGCCAGAATGGCGCCTGCGGGGCCGCGCGGCAATCTGGCGTGCGGCGCCGCAAATTCGCCATGGCATTAAGTTCACATAATTGCGCTGCTAAAGGCAGCCTTGGAAGGAATGGCTTATGAATTGGAAACTGCGGTTGCTCGCCTTGACTATCGGCGTTCTCACCATGGCCTGCGCTGAAGTTGCGCCGGCGCAAAGCCAGGCACAGGCGCCCGAAGGCTGCGCACGGCATGAGGCGCGCTTCCCTGCCTTGCTCGGCAAGGCGCCGGAGGAAGTGCGCGTTGCCCTGCAAGCCATGCCGGGCATCAGCACCGTGCGCATGGGTGGGCCGACCACGCCAATGACCAAGGATTACCGGATAGATCGCGCAACCGGGCTGATCGAAAACGGCGTGGTGACGCGGATCACTTGCGGCTGAGGCTCCCCACCGCCACCAATACCGCCACCAACCCGCAAAGCCCCGCCATGGCCCAGAAAATCCCCGCCCCCAGCGCAGCATAGCCAGGGCCAGAGGCCAGCGTCAGCAGCGTTGTCATGGCCCCAACGGCGGCCCCCAGCAGCGTCTGCGCCGTGCCGCCCAGGCTGGCCGGCACACGTTCCTGCAATAGCCTTATCGCGGCCAGATGCATGGCGCCAAAGGTCAGCGCATGCAGCGCTTGCGCGAAAATCAGCGGCAGTAGGCTTTCGCTGATCGCCATGATCGGCCAGCGGATCAAGCCCGCTCCGGCTGCCAATAAAATCATGCCGCGCACGCCAAGCTTGTCCACCAAGCCGCGCCCCCACATGAATAGCGCCACCTCCGCCACCACACCCCAGCCCCAGAGCAAGCCAATCACCCCAGCGCTGAGGCCCAAAGCCTGCCAATGGATGGACCCAAAGGCGTAATAGGCCGCATGGCTGCCCTGCATCAGTGCAGCAATCAGCATCAGGCGCCTAAGCCAAGGCAGCGCGAGTGCCGCGCGAAACCCGCTTGCGCCGCCGCGCCCAAAGCCCTCCGCGCGCGGCAGCAGAAAGGCCGCTGCCGCGCCAAGGGCAAGCATGGCCGCAATCAGCCAGGCGGCACTCCCCGCACCCAGCACGCCCACAAGTGCGCCAGCGGCAACCGCTGCGACGATATAACTTGCCGATCCAGCCGCACGGGCGCGGCCGTAATCAAAGCCGGGCGGTTCCCGGGCGGCGCGCAGCGCCATCGCGTCAGCAAGCGCAGTGGTGGGCGCCAGCGCCGCCGCCAGCGCCAAATTCACCAGCAGCAGCGCCCAGAACCCGGCGGCCAACCCAAAGCCGGCCGCGAAGGCCGCCGCCGCGCTGGTGCAGCAAATCAGCACGAGGCGCGGATCACCCAGCCAATCCGCCGCCCGCCCCAAAACTGGCCCCGCGAGCAATTTCAGCGCACTCCCCGCGGCCAAAACCGTGCCCAGATCAGCCGGCGTCAACCCGCGTTCAAGCAAAAGCGGCGGCAGAAAAGGCATCATCACACCAAAGGCCGCGAATTGCGCGGCGAAGATCAGGGCGAAGCGGGTGGCGGGACTCATCACGGGCCTGCCACCCTGCCCGCTGCCGCCACCATGGACAAGCGCGCCGCGCCATGCCACGGAGCAGCGCGTTTTTCTTTCTTGGACATTGACCCCCGCATGTTCGAACCCAGGGTTCGCGCCATCCTCGGCCCGACCAATACCGGCAAGACCCACCTCGCGATTGAGCGGATGCTCGC
>Ga0315900_10012790_pt1 | contig 10266 bp, 9 predicted proteins | sample LakEriMetagenome_FD_203521 | JGI IMG/M metagenome (GOLD analysis project Ga0315900, IMG submission 203521) | Freshwater fungal communities from buoy surface, Lake Erie, Ohio, United States - Buoy 12 MA114 | ecosystem: Environmental > Aquatic > Freshwater > Lake > Lake biofilm | place: USA: Lake...
CCAATCAGAAGCTTTAGGTTGATAAATGATAATTTCAATAATAAATTAGATTAGAGTAAAAAATATTAATGCTATATTATGCTGAATAATAGCCTATATAGAGCCTTGTCTCTTTGCTATTACATTAACTTAATATACTTTTACACCTTGAAAACCAAATAAATACAACTACATATGGCTGAAAATCTAGATATGCCCCAAATGGGTAACTTTAGTATTCAAGATACTATGGACATGGGTATGGGTAACCAAGAGTTATTAAATGACTTAATGAGCCCTGACAGTGCAACTTCTAATCCTGATGATATTCAGGATATCAAAGATGATCCTGCTCCCACTCCAACTAAGAAAACTACTTCTAAACAACCAGCTGCTTCAGAACCTGCTTCAGATGAAGATAAGAAAGATGAACCTGTTAAAGGGATTCAAGACTTCTTATATGGAGAAGATGATGAAGAAGATGATGATGATGAACCAGCACCAGCACCAGCTAAGAAAGCTGCTGCAGAAAGTACTGATAATCAAGAAGATAGTGATGAAGAAGGTGAAGAAGAAGGTGCAAACCAATTCACTGCTTTGTCAAGAGACCTTTTTAAACTAGGTGTTTTCTCTAAAGAAGATGATGATGAAGAAGATGCACTAATAGAAACCCCAGAAGCTTTCTTGGAGAAGTTCCAAGCAGAGAAGAAGAAAGGAGCTATTGAGATTGTAAACAACTTCATTGGTCAATTTGGAGAAGATTATCAACAAGCATTTGATGCCATATTTGTAAAAGGAGTAGATCCTAAAGACTACTTTGGCACATACAATCAGATTCAGTCATTTGCTGAGATGGATCTAAGCCAAGAGAATAATCAAGTGTCTATTATTAGACAAGCTCTTACAGATCAAGGCTTTGAGAAAGAAGATGTAGATACTGAAGTTGAAAGACTTAAAAACTATGGTGACCTTGAGAACGTTGCTACCAAGCATCACAAAGTTTTAGTAAAGAAGGAAGCTGCAAAGCTTCAACAAATGGAGCAACAAAAAGAAGCTCAATTACAACAGCAACAGGCTATCAAACAGCAATACTATCAGAATGTAAACAATGTTTTACAGGAGAAGATCAAAGCTAAAGAATTTGATGGCATACCAATTAATCCAAAACTAGCTGGTGAACTACAAGATTTCCTAGTAACAGACAAGTACAAAACAAATTCAGGTGAGACTCTCACTGATTTTGATCGTACAATTCTGGAGCTGAAGCGTCCTGAGAATCATGCAACAAAAGTAAAACTTGCGTTAATCATGAAGATAATGGAGAAAGATCCTACATTATCTACTATTCAAAAGACAGGTATTACCAAAAAGTCAAATGAATTATTTGGTGAGGTTGCCAGACAAGCCCAGAAGAGTTCAGTGAAATCTAAGCCATCAACTAAACCCACTTCTTGGTTTCAATAACAATTTTATATAACAAAAATTAAAAAGAATAACAAATGGCAATTCAAACAATCCCAGGTTTAACTGGTTTTACCTATGCTAGAGTAGCTTCTATGGACAAGCGTGCAGTAGGTAAATTGACTGATGCGAACCACTTGGAAAGCTTTCACTCAACTGAGCCTGCTGATTATGATAAGAAAATTATCAGCTTATACACTCAGAGTTCTCTTTACAGTAATGATTTCTTGGATATGATTAACAAGAGCACTCCTTACTATATTGACAACAACAGTGATGCTTGGAAGTGGCAAGTACAAGTACCTTACAAGTTCCCAAAAATCATTGATGTTCCAACTTCTACACAGGAATTAAGCAAGCCTGGTATTGATGGACAAGAGTTTCAATTAATCATTGACACTAATGAATTCTCTAAGAACGCTATCGTATCTGTAGGTACTCGTCAATATGGTCCACGTTTCTATGTTGTAAAAGATCCAGTTCCTTGGAACGTTGGTTTCTTATACACTTTCACTCTAGTAAGTGACAACCCAACTGTAGATTTCGTAAGCTCTACTTTCTTAAGTACAGGTATCGAACTTGAATTGGTTGATGCTGCTATTGGTGAATTTGACCAAGACTTATTAGGCCTTCCTCGTTTAGGTGAGCAAATCACAATGTTTGAATCTTTAGGTTCTGCATATGGTTATGAGCACAAAATCACAGAATGGGCTGATGACAAAATGATGAGAGATACTAAAGGTAATCCATTGGATATCTTAGTATATGCTCCACAAAGACGTAACCAATTACCTTTAACTCGTAATGATGTTAAATGGGAACCATTTATTGAGTTCTGGATGCGTAAGTCTATGTTAGAACTAAAAGTTAAGCGCATGATCTGGGCTCGTCCTGGTACTGTGAAGACTAATGGCTCTAAGCAAGAATTAAAGCGTACTTCTGCTGGTGTATATCACAGAATGCGTAACAATGGTAACTTAGTACAATACAATCGTGGTGAGTTCACTGCAAACTTGATTCGTGCTGTATTTGGTGACTTATTCTACAGACGTGTGGATGTTAAAGACAGACGTGTTAAAATGTACACTAATGAAGCTGGCTTTGACGTATTCCAACAAGCTCTTAAGAATGATGCTTTAAATTCAGGTCTTACTTTCATGGCTGATTCTGGTAATCGTTATTTACAAGGAGAAGGTCAACACATCACTTACAACTTTGCATTCGATGCAATGGTTACACGTGAAACAGGTCGTGTTGAACTAATTCACTTAAAAGAATTAGACCTTCCTCAAACAAACTTAGAATTTGGACAAAACAAGAAATCAACTCCAGTATTCATGGTGTTCGATGTATCTCCAATGTCTGATGGTTCTATGATCAATAACATTCGTGAAGTACGTATGAAGGGTGCTCCTTCAATGACTTGGGGTTATATCGATGGTACTCGTCACCACTTAGGTTTTGCTAAGTCTCAAGGTATGAGTTCTGCGAACAAATTCCCTGGTTATGAATTATGGATGAAAGATCGTTGTGATGTGTTCATCGAAGATTTATCACGTACTGTGTTAATCGAAGAAATACCACAATTCTAATCTTAGGGTTAGGATTACTATACAGAGAAGAATTCCCCCCCACTCCTCCCAGTGGGGGAGTCTTCTCACACAGATGGATGGATTAACTACGTTGTTAATTGCATTCCCTTCGATGGGACCCATCTGCAAATAAACCAAATAAAAACAACTACATATGGGTAAGATAGGAAAAATCTCTACTATTAAGAAAGAGTACAATAACTCTCAATTGCAGACAATGCAAGGTGGACTTGCACAGAAAGGGTACACTAGGATTCCTGGTACAGGAGTCTTTAAATATCCTTACAAAGAGTTAGATGGTCAGTACAGAACTGGATTAGATCCTAAAGCTGCTTACATCAGAAGGATCTCAGATCCTCTAGAAAGAGAGATGGAGATTGAAAGAGTAACAGAATTAAAACAAAAGCTTGAAGATGCTTTGAACGTTGATTTAAATCCACGTGCTCAGTTTTGGAACTATGGCTTATCAACCTCTGTTGATGATGCTATGCACGTTCAACCAGTTAAGTTATCAGATGGTGACAACTACTTTGACTTAGGTGTACCAATGCAAGAGTTAGCTTTTGCCTGGTTAAGAGTACATCCAACAATTGCTTCTAGCTATCAAGCTTGGGAGCGTGGTGAATATCCAGCAGATATTCAATACTATGTTGCTGATGATGAGATTGAAAATAAGGTGATCTTCAAGAAGAAACAACTTATTAATAAAGCAATCATCAAGTTTGATGATATGACTCCTGACAAGAAGAAGAAAGTGGCTCGTCTACTTGGTCTTCCAGTATCAGATGATTCTAAAGAAGAAGCTGTATACAATCAGGTTGATAACCTATTAAAACAAACAGAATTCAAGAATGGCAAATATCAAGGGTTAAATCCAATTGAGGTGTTTAACAGATTTGCAGACATGAAGGAAAACTTACTCCATATTAAAGACTTGGTTAAACAAGCAGTGGCTCACTCAGTTTACAGACTAAAACCTAATGGTAAAGTTTATGAAGGTGAGTTTGAAATAGCTAAGGATGAAGATGAATTAGTTAAGTTCTTAGCAGATGATGATAATCAAGATCAGTTGTTAATTTTAGAAGGTAAATTAAAAGGTAAAAAAATAGCTTCAATATGATCCCTGTAGATAGTTTATTATACAAAATTGATCAGAAACTAAATAAACTATCAACGAATGAACATCAGCAAATCAATCTAGAAGATAAAATTCTAGCATTGAATGAGGCTCAGATAAAACTTATAAAACAAAAGGTTGATGGTTTTAGTACTGTATCAGGACAAGGTCTAGATTCGTTTAAAAAACGCTATGAAGACCTACAAAATCTGGTGATGGTATATAACCATCAACCTCTTAACTTAACTCTTAAGAACGCTGAATTAAATCAGTGGTCTGCAGATGTTGACCTACTCATCCCAAAGTACATGTTCTATATAGATAGTTATGCATTGGCTGACAAAGGTGTATGTACAGATAGAAAGATATGGATTAATAGAGACTTAGCTAGTCATGGTGATTTGCAATTTTGTTTAACCAACACTCACTACAGACCATCATTTGAATATCAAGAAACGTTCAACTCTTTATCTTCTGATGAGATCTCTATATTTACAGATGGTACATTTACACCAACGCAAATATACATCTCATACATGCGTTACCCACAATACATAGATAAAGTAGGTTACGTTAGATTTGATGGAACAAACTCAATAAACTCTGACTGTGAACTAGAAGCTTATCTTGAAGATGAGTTATTAGATCTTACAGTGCAGAACCTAGCAATGTACACAGAGAATCAATCTGCTGTTCAAAGCTCCATATACAGAATACAAACAAACGAGTAATTTTTTTCTTTACAATTTAAAATAAAACAAAATGGCTGATTTTTCATTAACCACGCTCTTTGTGGTGCCAGTAGGAAATACTCTACCTAGCTCTGGTTCTACACAAAATTTAACAGCTGGTCAAGTTGGTTTCTTTAGAAGTGATTACACTGTTGCCACAGCAGGCAACATTGCTGCATCACCTTATTTCTATGTAGCTCAAGGTAGAGTGAATACTTATTTACAAGGCTCTAAGCGTTCAGACAAAATTGCTGGATCTTTAAGCTCTGGAGGTAATGCTAAATCAAATGTAACAGAATGGTACAAAGCGACAGGTTGCCCTACATCAGCTAACCAAGTAACTGAAGTTGGTGGTTGGACTGTTAAATGTGGTGACGTTGTAACTTTAACCTTACGTGGTCATTCTTCTTACGTTGATACATTATACTTCAATGGCTTTACTCGTTCAGTAACTGTACAAGCTCCTTGTTGTGATTGTGGTGGCGACCCTTGCACAGACGTTGATGTGCCTGCTTTAATTGATCAATTTATTATTAAGTTGACTCAACAAGCTCCTGGTGATAACCCAGACAACATTAGCTTTAACACTTTCTATCAATTCCAAAGAGTTGGTAATGATGCTAATGCTAAATTAGTTATCTCTGGTAAACCATTAACTAAGTATGGTCAACCATGTGACGTTGCTGCATTCCCTTGGGAGTATGACAGATTTTACTTCCGCACATTCGTGTATTCTGGTCCTGCAACCACTGCTGACTTCATTGTTGCTGACAGATGTAACTTTGTTGCTGAGCCTGTAATTGTACAACGTTCTAGCTATCCTTCTGGAACTTCTGCAGAAATTCAACAATTAGAAAAGAATTTCTACAGCTACCAAGCAGGTTACCTTAAGCATTTGTACAGAATGGTTGGTTACAACGAGAACTTTGAGTCTTGGGTAACTGATGGTACTACTTATGACACTTATTACATTAAGTTCAATGAGTATGACAAATCAGCTTATCAATGGGGTGATTACATCATGGAAGATAGCACTGTAATCCTTGCTATTCCTAATGGTGCAACTGCTGCAATCGAAGCAATCCTAGTAGCTGCCTTAGGACCTGTAGTTGATGATAATGCTTGTGTAACAACAACATCTACCACTACAACTGTATGGCCTAGTACTTCAACAACAACTACTTTGATTCCTTAAGAATAAAAGTAGAATCATATTAACCTATGCCAGAGGGTGAGAGGATATTCTCAAATCCTCTGGCATTTTTATTTTAAATAACATGGTCTTAGATATATTGGTAATACCAACTTACAATACCCTAACATTGGGTATTGCTGATGCTTCAACATATGACACAGATCCTCCTGTTGTGAGCTCCCCTACAATAGAAATAACAGTACCCAATTTTGGAGTGGTATCTTTACCATTTGTTCCAAATGACTTTAATATATTCAATTCTGCATCTTTAGGACTAAGTCTTGTGGGTGAACCCTTAATTCCTCTACCAGATGGTATCTACTATCTAAAGTATACAGTGGCACCTGCTCTTACATATAATGTAGAAAAGAATATCATGCGTACTGAGCTTATACAAGAGAAGTTTGATAATGCGTTTATGAAGCTTGATATGATGGAATGTGATCTTGCTATCAAGACACAATCAAAAGTGGCATTGACTAGTATCTATTATATGATATCAGGCTCAATAGCTGCTGCAAACAACTGTGCTGTAGATACTGCTAATAAACTTTATATACAGGCAAACACTATGTTAAACAATTTTATAAGGAGCAACTGTGGTTGTTCTGGCAATAATTACATCGTTAACTTTTATTAATATGGCAAACTGTAGAAACTGTGGAGCTAAATTTGGCTGTGGATGCCAATTGATTAATGGCTTATGTTCAGCATGTCACGCTGCTGCTCAACAAGCTACAAAATTTATTAAATATGTTGCAGCCAAGATTAACTAACTGTATAGAATGTGCAAGCATCCCTGTGTTGCTTCAAGATATTGACTGTAAGCTAACTGAGTTAGCCAAGATTCAATATAACAATATCATATTCTCTATGAACTATAGCCTTGCGTGTAGTCCAATTGGTGAGTTATTGAATTACAAAAGAATACTTACATATAAGTATTGTAATCCAGACTATGCCAGTCACTACTCTGTACAGAGAATAGCTAGTAGAGTTAAAGTTTTAATTCATAAATAAATTATAAAAATGTCTTGTTCAACTTGTCCTCCTGAAGCCTGCTTTAATGGATGTGTAGATATCACAGCAGATGCTTGTGTAAGGTACACAGGCAATGACTCTGAAGAGTTAGATATTTCAACAGGAGACTCATTACTCACTGTAGAAAATATATTGATTGAAAAAGTTGTATCTTTTTTAGATGGAACAGGTATAGATATCACCATAAATCCTTCGTATTATTGTACACTTGTTAGCCAATATTTACCAGTAGGAACACCTAATTTAGTTGAGGTGTTGTCTGCTTTGGTAAGAGCTGCTTGTAATTTACAAGTACAAGTTGATGCTGTAGAAGCTGAACTTGCTATATTGAATGCTGATTATGATGTAGACTGTCTAAGTGGTGTAACAGACTCTAGTGATACACATGCTGTATTACAAGCTGTTATAACAAAGCTTTGTGTGGTGGAAGCTGACTTAGCTGCTCTTACTTTAGACGTAGATACAAACTATGTTAAACTTGCAGACTTGGATGCTTTGATTGCAGCTTATTTAGCTAGTCAATCAGGTGCTCCTACACAACAGTCTTCAAAGATGGTTCCTTTTGTAGCATATGAATACTATGGTTCATTGTCTAACTTTGATGGAACAGGTGCTGGTATTCTAGCAAATGGTTTCAATAAGGTGTATCTATGCAATGGTTTAAATGGCACTCCTGATAAAAGAGGACGTGTCACTGTAGGTGCTATTGCTGGTGTACCTCCTGTAGGTATTGGTCTTGCTCCTGCTGTTAATCCTGCCAATCCTGGCAATCCAAACTATGCGTTAACTGGCACAACAGGAGCAAACACAGTAACGCTTACTCCTACACAATTACCAGCTCACACACATACTGCTTTAGGCACTACAGTTGTAACATTAAATGATCCTGGTCACACGCACGCAATTGGACAAAGTGGTGTTACAGGAGGTGGTGGTACAATTGCTGTTGGAAACACAAGCCCTAAAGATATACAAGCTATAAGTAATACAACAGGTATTACAGTGACTTCAAACACTGCTAATAACGTAGCTATAACAGTTGATCCTACAGGTGATAACGTAGCTCACTCAAACATTCAACCTGTAATTGCTGCATATTATATAATGTACATCCCTTAATAGAAATAAAATGGTCAATATTTATAATCCATGTTATACCCCAGAAGGACAAACTGCAGGTCCTGGATATTGCATTGGCACAAACAATGTAAAGTATACAGGTCCTAATCTTCCTAATACAGGAGTTGATACAGGTGACAATTTAACTACAGCTTTGCAGAAAATAGATATTGCACTCGATCCTATAGAGCTAGTACAAACCCTCATTAGTGCAATTAACCAAAACCCATCTTTACAGGTGATGTTCTGTACATTGGTAAATTCTTGTGCTGTTACTCCTACAACTACTTCAACAACAACAGTAACACCAACTACCACTACAACAACTACAACATTAACTCCAACAACTACAACAACATCTACATCTAGTTCTACTTCAACAACAACTAGTACATCTACTAGTACGTCAACTAGTACTTCAACATCAACAACAACTACTACAACTACAACTACTGCTACACCAACAACTACTACAACTACAACTACTGCTACACCAACAACTACTACAACTACAACTACTTGTTATGATTGTTATGAATATACAATTATTCCTATATCAGCACCAGTAAGTTTTCAATATACGGAATGTGGAGGAGGCATCTCAACATCTACTATAACAGAGCCATCTGGTATTGGATGCGATGGTGCAAGACAAGGAAGTGTTATAATAACATCAGGTACAGCAAATGTCGTACAAGGTAATTATTGTAATGGAACATGCCCACCACCACCTACAACTACAACAACAACTACAACCATACCTCCAACTACTACTACTACTACTACAAGTACAAGTACATCAACTACCACTACAACAACCACTGCTTTCGTCCCAAGTGGTACCTTAGATACTTCATTTAATATTGGAACTGGGTTTAATAGTGGTGTAAATGCAACATCCATTGATTCGAGTGGAAGAACTGTTGCTGGTGGTTTCTTTACCTCATACGATGGTTCAACTCAAAACCGTTTAGTACGCATTAATCCTAATGGATCAAGAGACACATCTTTCAACATTGGAACTGGATTTAACAACATTGTATATGTAAACACTACTGATTCAAATGGAAAGGTATTGGTAGGAGGAGAATATACAACATACAATGGTTTAACTCAAAATCGTTTAATACGTCTTAACTCTGATGGAACCAAGGATACTTCATTTGATGTTGGAACTGGGTTTGATAGTACTATTTGGGCATTAGCTGTTGATTCAAACGGAAAGATACTAGTGGGCGGAAACTTCACATCATATAATGGTTCAGCACAAAATTACCTAATACGTCTCAATTCTGATGGTACTAAAGATACATCATTTGATATTGGAAGTGGGTTTGTTGGTTTTACAGGAGGTGGACGTGGTTTAATAAATGACATAGTTATTGATTCAAATGGAAAAATATTGATAGGTGGAAACTTCCTTTCTTATCGAGGTGTAAGCTCGCAATACCTAATACGTCTTAACTCTGACGGTACAGTAGATAGCTCATTTAATATTGGAAGTGGATTTGATAGTTGGGTAGTATCAATAAAAATTGATTCAAGTGGAAAAATTATTGCTGGCGGTAGTTTTGAATTCTTCCAAGGATCATCGCAAAATAGAATTATTAGACTTAATTCAAATGGAACCAAGGATACATCGTTCAATATTGGAACTGGGTTTGGGTCTGGAATAGTATATTCAATTAATATAGATTCAAGTGGAAAGGTATTAGCAGGTAGCAATTCATTAACATATCAAGGAGTATCTCAACCTTGTCTAGTTAGAATCAATACTGATGGATCAAGAGATACAACATTTAACACTGGGACTGGACCTAATTCTGTTGTATTTACAACAAATATTGATTCAAACGGAAGATATATTATTGGTGGCTTCTTTACCTCATATAATGGTACATCACAGAATTATATAGCAAGACTTATTTAGAATAATTAAAAATCAATAAATCATATGACAGTATTAATTACATTAACATTAGCTGGGGCAGATACAGGTCCTTTTAACATCTATTCAGATTCAGATGGATA
>Ga0315900_10012793_pt1 | contig 10264 bp, 9 predicted proteins | sample LakEriMetagenome_FD_203521 | JGI IMG/M metagenome (GOLD analysis project Ga0315900, IMG submission 203521) | Freshwater fungal communities from buoy surface, Lake Erie, Ohio, United States - Buoy 12 MA114 | ecosystem: Environmental > Aquatic > Freshwater > Lake > Lake biofilm | place: USA: Lake...
ACGGGCGCGAGGCGGAGGTGTGCGGCAACGGGGCGCGTTGCTTCTCGAGATTTGTCGACAAGCTTGCTCCCGCCAAAGGCGGAAAAGTGAGCTTCGAAACGCCTGCGGGCATCATTTCGGCGACGCTGCAAGGCGACCAAGTATCCCTCGCCATGAGCCAGCCCGGGCCGTTCGCCGACGGAGTCGAGCTCGACGCCGCGGGTGAAAAACTCACCGTCTATTCGATCAACACCGGCGTCCCCCACGCGGTTGTCCTGGTCGACGACCTTGACGGCACCGAAGTGCATCAAATCGGTGCGGCCCTGCGGCACCATCACCATTTCCAACCGCGCGGCACGAACGTCAATTTCGTCAGCCAGCTCGGTCCGCAAAACCTCGCCATCCGCACATACGAGCGCGGGGTCGAAGCCGAAACTTTGGCCTGCGGCACCGGAGTGGTGGCGAGCGCCCTGACTGTGGCCGCACTGACCGGCGCCGAATCCCCCATCCGCGTTCTGGTCAAAGGCGGCGACACGCTGAGCGTCGACTTCCTGCGCTCAGGCGAAGGCTTTTCCCACGTCATCCTGACCGGACCCGCCGATTTTGTCTTTGAAGGCGAGATCACCGTCTAGTTCACTCTCTCCATGTTCGCCGGCACCTACACCGCCCTCATCACGCCATTTCGCAACGGCAAGGTCGACTACGACGGCTTCCGAAAGCTGATCGAAGCCCAGATCGCCGGCGGCGTTGATGGCATCGTCCCAGTCGGAACCACCGGCGAATCGCCCACCCTCTCGCACGAGGAACATCGCGATGTGATCAAAGCCGCGGTCGAAATCGCCGCGGGCCGCGTCAAAGTCGTCGGCGGCACGGGCTCCAATTCGACCGACGAAGCCATTGCCCTGACCCAAGACGCTGAAAAAGCCGGTGCCGACGGCGCGCTCATCGTCGCTCCCTACTACAACAAACCCTCACCCGAAGGCCTATTCCGCCATTTTCGCGCCATAGCCGAGGCGACGAAACTTCCCATCATCCTTTACAGCATCCCTGGACGCTGCGGCATCGAGATCGGTGTGCCCATCGTGGCCCGTCTGGCCAAGGACTGTCCGAACATCGTCGCCATCAAGGAGGCCGGCGGCACCGTCGAACGCGTCAGCCAGTTGCGCCAAGCAGTGCCCGAAACTTTTGAAATTATTTCCGGCGACGATTCACTCACCGTGCCTTTCATTTCCGTCGGCGCAGTCGGAGTGATCAGCGTCGCTTCCAATGTCGCCCCCGCCCAAGTCAGCGAACTCGTCCGCGCGGCCCGCGAGGGGCAAATGACCCGCGCCGAACAACTCCACCGGCGCCTCTACCCGCTTTTCAAAAACCTTTTCATCGAAAGCAATCCCTCTCCTTCCAAATACGCCCTCTCCCTCACCATGGGCCTGTCGCCCGAACTGCGTCTTCCCCTGGTTGAAATGTCCGAGGGAAACCGGCAACTCGTCCGTGCCACTTTGGCCGACCTCGGTCTCTTGCCATGAGTCAGCCTCTCCGCCTCTGCATCTACGGAGCGAAAGGCCGGATGGGCCAGGCCCTCATCCGCTGCGCCGCCGAAGATCCCGAACTTCAAGTCACCGCCGAAGTGGACGCCGGCGACGACTTCGCCGCCGCTTTATCCCGGTGTGACGCCGTCATCGACTTCTCCGCCACGCATATCACCCCGCAAGTGGCCAAAGCTTGCGCGGACGCGGGCAAGGTCCTGGTCATCGGCACGACCGGTCACGAACTCGCGGAGCGCGAGCAAATCAACAAAGCCGCGCAAAAGATCGCCCTCGTCTTCTCCCCGAACTACAGCGTCGGAGTGAACACCCTTTTCTGGCTGACGCGCAAAGCCGCGGAGATCCTCGGTCCCGGCTTCGATCTCGAAGTCGTGGAAATGCACCATCGTTTGAAAAAAGATTCCCCCTCCGGCACCGCGCGCCATCTGGCCGAGATTCTCGCCGAAGTCCGCAAACTCGACTACGCCGAGGCCGCGCGCCACGGCCGTGCCGGCATCGTCGGCCAACGCACCAACGACGAAATCGGCGTCCACGCCATCCGCGGTGGCGACGTCGTCGGGGATCACACGGTGATCTACGCCGCTCCCGGCGAACGCCTCGAACTTACCCACAAAGCCGCCAGCCGCGACACCTTCGCCCGCGGCGCCCTCCGCGCCGCCAAGTGGGCGAGCAAACAACCTTCCGGTCTCTATGACATGCAGGATGTCTTGGGACTGAAGTAATCCCAATCACGAAAGGTTTCAGGCTTTTCGGAAGGAAAGGCCGACCCAGCCATCCGCACGTTTACGCAGAAAAGGCAATGGCGCCCACCGGAGAGTGATGCCAACAAGCCGAAAGTTTTTTGGCGCCTGCTGGAGGCAAGAGTCAGCTCAGCTGCCGGGCTCGTCATTTCCGCCCTGCAACATGGTTGCAAGGCGCTTGTCGGGGCTGGAGCCGAGCTCGAGGGCTTTCTCGTAGTGGCGTTTGGCCAACGCGATGGATGGCGGTTTGGCCGTGGCGTAAATCACTGCGAGATTGAAGTGCGCCTCGGCGTATTCGGGCTTCACCGTGATGGCGCGACGCAACGATTGCTCTGCTTTGCCGAATTCGCCGAGCTGGCTTGAGGCCACACCAAGATAGTTGAGCGTGATGGGATCGTCGGGCGACGACGTGTTGGCGCGCTCGAGATAACCAACTGCGTCCTGGATGCGGTTTTGTTCGATCATGACGGCACCGAGCGTGGTCAGGCTGAAGGCGTCGTTGGGATCGACTTTGACCGCTTTCTCCAGGGCGAGCTGCGCTGCGGTGAGTTTGCCTTGGCGGAACTGGGCGACGCCGAGGTTGGCCAGGGCGATGACATTGTCCGGTTGGCTCTCGAGGAATTTCACGTAGAGCTCCTCGGCCTTAATGAAGTTGCCTTTGACAAATTCCTCGCGCGCATCGTTGACCAGCGCCATCAGCTCGGAGGAAATTTCCGTGTTGAGCGACTCCGCGGCGGCGGCGGTTTCCGTGGCGGGCGTGGGCCCGGCGCCGGCCTGCTCTGCGGACGTGGCTTCGGCCGCGGCAACGGCGGGATCGGCCGGCGTTGCCTCGGGCGAAGCAGGCGACGCCTCGCCCTCCGCGACTGGTGATTTTTCGGGCGGTTTGATTGCCGAGACCTCCACACTCATCCTGGCGGCGTCCGCGTCGAGCAGGGTGACAACGGGACGCTTGAGCATTTCCTGCTCGGCTTCGCTGAGTTCGAGGGTGGGCTTGGCCAGTTCGTTGATTTTGTCATTGAGCGTGTCGGACTTGATTTCGAGACGCTGCATCTCTTCCTGGGCGAGTCGGTAGGCCTGCTCGCGGCGCGCCTGCTCGTTGACCTGGCGCATGATGATGCCGCGGAGAAGCTCGTTCTCCTGCTGCAGGAGTTTGGCTTCGGCGGCGGTCACCTCGCCCAACTGGACCGCGGCGAGAGCCCCCGTCACACGGTCGTATTCCTTGAGCAACTGGTCGTTGACCTCCTGCAGTTTGTCGAAGCGTTCCCGGTCGTCTTTCAGCTGGGTCTGCGCGCCAGTCAGTTCTGCGCGCACGTTGTCGAGATCCTTCTGCAAACCGGCGACCAACTCGGCCTTGGTCGCCGCATCGGTTTCCATGCCGCTGATTTTCTCGGCGGCTTCGGTCAGTTTCTGCTCGAGTTGTTTGTTGGCTTCGATCAGCTCCGCGTTCTTTTCCAGCGCGGTCTTGGCTTCGGCCGCTTCCTTTTGCGCGGTGTCGCGCGCGGCGACGAGTTCCGTGCGCTCGTTCTCGAGTTCGGTGACGCGGACGGAGAGCGTGGACATTTCCTCGCGCACTTTCTCGGTCTCCTGACGCGCACCATCACGTTCCGCGACGAGAGTTTCGCGCTCGGCCTCTAGTTCGCCGGTGCGTTTTTTTGCCGTTTCGGCCTCGGATTTCACCGTCTCCAATTCCGACTTGGCGGTATCCGCCTCGGATTTCGCGGCCGCGACCTCCGCGGTGAGTTCCTCGATCTTCTTGCCGGTCTCGGCAGCTCCCGCCTCGAGGGCTTCTTTCTCGGCTTTGACCGTAGTGAGAGTTTCCTCGAGTTCCTTGGCGGCGCGCGAGAGGCGATCGACCTCGGTGCTCGCCTCGGCATCCTTGCCCTCCCCCGCCTCGGCGCTCTCCTGCAATTGGCGCAGGGATTCCTTGGTTTGTTCGAGCTCGGCGGCGATTTTCGATGCCTCGGCTTCGCCGTCGCTCAACTGCTGCTCCAGCGCCGCGTTGCGATTTTGCGCCTCAGCCAACTGCGAACGCAGGGCGTCCAGTTCGTCGGAAGACGTTGCCGCGGGCGCCGCAGCCTCAATGACCGACGCCTGCGGCAAGGGAGTTTCCGCCGCGGGCGCGGGCGGTGTCCCTTCACCCACGGAGATGGAAATGGTGGGACCGGCGGGCGCGGGCCCGACGCGGGACGGCTGAACCGGAGGCAAGGTTTCGTCCGCAGGCAGATCGGCGAGGTCCGGGGGTGGACCGAGCGTGCTTGGTGCGGCCGTGCCTTCGAGACGGACGAGCGCTTCCTGCGTTTTTTTGAGGCGGAAGTCCACGACCATGGGCTGCCAGTCGGGGCTCTGGGATTTGATCTGTCCGAGCTGGGTGGCGACGAAGCGGAATTTGGCCGCGGCGTCTTTGGTCCGCCCTTCCCGCTCGAGCTTCTCGGCTCTTTGGAATTCCTGATAGGCGGCGAAAAACTGGCCTGCGGGGTCGCTGTCCTGCGCGCGGACGGCGGAGGGAAGCGAAAGCCCCGTGATGAGCAGCAGCAGCAATAACCGAGGTAGACTCATCGAGCCGGGTAGGATAGGGCCTCCAGAGGGAAAATCAATGGTGCTCACAGGACGCTCACGGTGGCTCCGGCACGGTTTGACAGAGAAAAAGGTCGGGGCTACTTTTCACCGGTTGCGGCCGCGACGCCTTCGCGGTTGCCCCATTATGGAGACCCTGCTCGACAGGCATGTGCTGGTGCTGAACCGGCTCTGGCAGGCGGTCAACGTCTGCAGCGCCCGGCGCGCCTTTACTCTTCTCTATCAGGAACACGCCCAGGTCGTCTGGCGCGACGAAGAGAACAATTACCTGACCCACGACTTCCAGAGTTGGCATGACTTCTCGCAGAATTCCCCCGGCAACGACATGGTGCACTCGGTGCGCTTCAACATCCGCGTCCCCACGGTCATCGTGCTGATCGCTTTCGACCGGCTTCCCAGCAAAGAAGTCAAATTCACGCGCCAGAACATTTACGAGCGCGACAATCACACCTGCCAATACTGCGCGCAGAAACTCGACCGCAACGCATTGAATCTCGACCACGTGCTCCCGAGGCAGCGCGGCGGACAGACCACGTGGGAAAACGTCGTCTGCTCGTGCATTCCCTGCAACACGCGGAAAGGAAACCGGCTGCCGCACGAGGCCAAGATGCAGTTGCTCAAGGAGCCGAAACGTCCCCGCTGGCGCCCCTTCATCCACCTCACCTACTCGGCGCCGGTGCACGACACTTGGAAGCATTTTGTCGACGTGGGTTGCTGGAGCGTGGAATTGGGGGACTAGCGCCGCCCATACCCTCGCGTCAGAGGGAGCACGAAGGCCTCCCCATCGGACGGGACAAGCCCGTCTCCGGGGGTTGCGGAACCACACCGCGACAAAGAGACTTGCCCGGCGGACGGGGCGGGTTTTTAATTGAGGCCATGAAAGCGGCCTTGTTCTCCCTCGCCTTGCTCTTGACCGCCCCGTTCGCGCTGGCCGATATCCAGCAGCCACCCTCTTCCGAATGGGGACCGACCCGCAAACTGGGGCGCGGCATCGGCAACATCTGCTACGGCATCACCGAGCTGCCCACCTCGATGGCTTCGGTCAACTATTTCGAGGGCAACAGCGCGGCCTTCAGCTACGGCATTGTCCGCGGGCTTGGCCGATTCTTCGCGCGTCTCGGCTACGGACTCTACGACACGCTCCTCTTCCCCATCCCGACCTACAAGGGCACCTACGCCCCGCCCTACAAAAGCAATGTGCAGTGGATGTGGCGCGGATATTCCGAGTTTCCGCCGGAGTTGATGTTCGAAACGCGCTACCCCTACGTCCGCAACGATCAGGAAGATCCCTGATCCTACGGTGGATCGCGAGATGCGAGCGCGAGCGTTTGGCAGTTAATCGCGCCGGGACGGCGCGATCCACCATCATTCTTTGTGCGGCCGGTAGCCGGCGACGAATTCCCGCCGGAAATCCCCGAAAGTTCCCGCCTCGAGCGCTGCGCGCACGCGCCGCATCAGGCCGAGATAAAATTGCAGGTTGTGCAGGGTGATGAGGCGCAGTCCGAGAATTTCCTCCGCCTTGACCAAGTGACGCAGGTAAGCGCGTGAAAAATTCGCGCAGGCGTAGCAGTCACAGCCTTCCTCGATGGGCGCAGCGTCCAGAGTGAAGCAGGCATTCTTCAGATTGATCGTCCCTGTTTCGGTGAAGGCGGTTCCATTGCGGGCAATGCGCGTGGGGAGCACGCAGTCGAACATGTCGATGCCGCGCGCGACCATTTCAACCATCTGCGGCGGCGTGCCCAAGCCCATGGCGTAGCGCGGACGATCCTGCGGCAGATGCGGCACGGCATACTCCACAGCCGCCATCATTTCCGGCTCCGGCTCACCCACGCTGACTCCGCCCACCGCGTAGCCATCCCACCCCATCGCGACCAACTCGCGCGCCGACTTCTCGCGCAGGTCCGCATAGGACGAGCCTTGCACGATTCCAAAAAGCAATGGCCGCTCGCCCGGGTCGTTGCGGCCGCTCCACCAGTCGATAGAACGGCGCTCCCAGCGCAACGTGAGATCCAAACTCTTCGCCGCCTGCTCATGCGTGCACGGATGCGGCGGGCACTCGTCGAAGGCCATGACGATGTCCGATCCGAGCGCATGCTGGATCTCCATCGAAGTTTCCGGACCGATGAAACACGGCGTGCCGTCGAGGTGGTTCTGGAAATGGGCGCCCTCCTCGGTGATGCGACGAAGTTTGGCCAGGGAAAAAACTTGGAACCCGCCGCTATCCGTGAGGATGGGGCCGTCCCATCCCATAAATTTGTGCAGGCCGCCCATTTTGCGGATCACCTCGAGCCCCGGGCGGACAAACAAATGGTAAGTATTTCCGAGGATGATCTGCGCTTCGAGTTCGCGCAGTTCCCGCGGGCTGACCGCCTTGACCGTCCCCTGCGTCCCCACCGGCATGAAGATCGGTGTTTCAATGACACCGCGCCGCGTGCGCAGACGTCCGCGCCGGGCGCGTGACGCCGCATCCGAGGCAAGAACTTCGAAATGTCCGCTCACCGCGCGAGTTCCCACGCCGTGCGTCCGCCCACGATCGTGCGCACCGCGCGCCCGCGCAGATTCCATCCGTGGAACGGCGTGTTGCGCCCCTTCGAAGCGAACGTGTCTTTGTCCACAGTCCAAGCCATCCCCGGATCGAGAATGGTGACATCGCCCGGCGCACCCGGAGCCAGGGTTCCGCGGTCGAGTTTCAGCAACTTCGCGGGATTCAACGTGAGCATGGCGACCAAACGCGGCAAGTCGACAACCTGTCGGCGGTGCAGCAACAATTCGCAAAAAATCCCCACCGCGGTCTCCAGTCCGACAATGCCGAAAGGTGCGGCGGCGAATTCCACTTCCTTTTCGTAGACAGCGTGCGGCGCGTGGTCGGTGGCGAGAATCTCGATCGTCCCGTCCGCGATTCCCCCGAGCAAAGCATCGATGTCGGATTGCTCGCGCAGCGGCGGATTCATTTTGAAATTCGTGTCGTAGCCGGCCAGGGCCTCGTCGGTCAGCGCGATGTGGTGCGGACACACCTCCCCGCTGAGGCGCACGCCGCGGGAACGCGCCTCGCGCAGGAGACGCACGCTGCCGGCCGAAGACAAATGCTGGCAATGGATCGGCGTTCCCGTTGCTTCGGCGAGCAAAGCATTCCGCGCGACAATGATCTCCTCCGCCATGCGCGGCCAACCGGCCAGCCCGAGCACCGTGCTCCAATAACCCTCGTGCATCATCGCCTCGGCGCTGGCCATCGAGGCGTCCTGGCAATGGTCGAGAATCGGCAGCCCGAACAATCCGCAGTATTCTGCGGCGCGCCGCATCACCTCGTGGTTCTGCACGCAGTGGCCGTCATCGGTCACCGCAACGATGCCCGCGTTGGCCATCGCTCCGATCGGGGCGAGTTGCTCGCCCGAAGAGCCGGCCGTGATCGCCCCCGTGGTGAAAACATTGACCGCCCCGACCTGCGCCGCGCGCTCTTCCATCCAGGCGATGATCCCGGGATGATCGGCCACCGGATTGGTGTTGGGCATGGCCACGACCGAGGTGAAACCGCCGGCCGCGGCCGCCTTCGTGCCGGTCTCGATGGTTTCCTTCGCACCATGCCCCGGCTCGCGGAGATGCACGTGCATGTCGATGAAACCCGGACACACCACCAGCCCGCGCGCGTCGATCTCCGTGGCGCCGGCCGCGGGCGCGGCCACGAACTTGCCTTCGGCAATGAAAACATCGCCGGTTTCGTCGCGACCCGAGACCGGATCGACGACGCGACCGCCGCGTATGTTCACCGAGGCGCTCATGCTTCCTCCTTCAAAGCCACGGATCCGCAGAGAAAAAGAACGGCCATGCGCACGGCGAGGCCATTCGTGACCTGGTCGAGGATCACGCTATGCGGACCGTCGGCCACCGAACCGTCGAGTTCGATACCGCGATGGATCGGTCCGGGATGCATGACCAGCGCGCCGGGTTTGAGGCGCGCGGCGCGCGCGGCATTCAGGCCGAAGAGCGATGCGTATTCCCCGGTCCCCGGGAAATAACCCGCCTTCTGCCGCTCGTGCTGAATGCGCAACAGATTGACCACATCGAGCTCGGGCAAAACCTCGTCCAACCGGTGACTGATCCGCGCGCCGGTGCGCTCGAACTCGCGCGGCACGAGGGTCGGCGGTCCGATGAGGATGACTTCCGCCCCGAGTTTGGTCAGCGCCCAGATGTTCGACCGGGCCACGCGGCTGAAGCGGATATCGCCGACGATGCCGACTTTCAATCCCTCGATCCGGCCGAGCCGCTCGCGCATGGTGAAGACATCGAGCAATCCCTGCGTGGGATGTTCGTGCGATCCGTCGCCCGCGTTGATCACACCCGCTTGCAGTCGTTCGGCGATGAAGCGCGGAGCGCCCGATGCCGAGTGGCGCAGCACAATGAGGTCGGCAGCCAGCGCCTCCAGATTCTTCGCCGTGTCCTTGAGGCTCTCCCCTTTGGAAAGGCTGGAGGATGTCGCCGTGATATTGACCACGTCCGCGCTCAGACGCACGGCCGCGAGCTCGAAAGACGTGCGTGTCCGCGTGCTCGCTTCGACAAAGAAATTGATGAGAGTTTTGCCGCGCAGGCTGGGAACTTTTTTCAGCCGGCGCTGGCCCACGCCTTTGAATTCCGCCGCGGTATCGAGAACGAAAACGATTTCCTCCGCGGAAAGATCGGAGAGGGCCAGCAGGTCTTTGCGCGTCCAGATCATTGCTCGAAAATTCCCTCCCGCCCTTCGTCACTCTCGGCCAGATGCACGCGGACCTTGGCCTCGGGCCGGGCACTCAGCTCGAGTGCGGTGAAATCCGGACGGATGGGAAGTTCCCGGCCGCCTCGATCGGCCAGCACGGCGAAAAGAATGCGCCGGGGACGGCCGAACCCGAGCACGGCCTCGATCGCGGCACGCGCCGTGCGCCCGGTTTGCTGCACATCGTCGACCAGCACGATGGTCCAGCGGTCGAGATCGATCGGCAACTCCGTGTCCCGCAGCGGCGACACCCCCGCGCGCAAGCCGAGGTCATCGCGATACATGGCAATGTCCACCGCGCCGCACCCCGCCTCGACTCCGTGGCGTGCGAGTTCCTCTTTCAGGCGGCGGGCCAGGACCACGCCGCGCGTCGGGATGCCGGCCAAAAAAACGGGGCCCTCATCGCGGAGCGGGCCGGCCAGCAAATCGCCCAGTTTGGTTACCGCCGAGGCCACGCCGGCAGCGTCAATCAGCGTGCGGTCGGCGGTTCGGGACATCCCTTCCAGAATGCCACAGGCGGGAAGACTTCGTCAGCAAGGCATTTTCAGGCCGCAACAGACGCGCCAGGGCGAACGCGAGTGGTCCGCCAGCTGGTGCGGTGTCGCATGACCCAATCGAGTAAAGCCCGCTCGAAACCGATATCGTGGCCGACTTTTTCACTCTCGATCCACTTGTGCCGGAGAATC
>Ga0315900_10012795_pt1 | contig 10263 bp, 8 predicted proteins | sample LakEriMetagenome_FD_203521 | JGI IMG/M metagenome (GOLD analysis project Ga0315900, IMG submission 203521) | Freshwater fungal communities from buoy surface, Lake Erie, Ohio, United States - Buoy 12 MA114 | ecosystem: Environmental > Aquatic > Freshwater > Lake > Lake biofilm | place: USA: Lake...
TTCGAAACGTCCCGAAATGGACTGTGAAATCGGCACTTCCTTGCTGAAATTGGCTTTCCGGGAGTCAACGAAAATATCCGCGCAAGCCGCAAAGAATCTCCGTTGACCGGCCACCCGCCGTCACTAGTGTTGGGCTCGTAAAGCGTTTTTCCAAGCGACCTCGATAGAGAAAAATCAGCTGCCGGCGACATCTGTCGTGGCAGTCCGGGGAAGCTGTTGCGCGGTTTCGGCGCGCTCTTCGGCGCAGTGGCGACGAGGGGCGAGAATGGGTCAGGACGGGTTGGTGATGGCGAACGGGAGCGTGTCCAAGGATGGTGTGTCGGGCGAAGTCTGGACCAAGACCTGCCAGATCCTGAGGCGGGAGCTCGGCGAAGCCACCTTCGGGTCCTGGCTGGGCCAGGCCTCGCTCCGGGAGCAGGACGGAGACGTGTGCCTGGTGGCCGCCACCGGCGTCGCCCGCGACTGGATCCGCAGGCACGCCTGGCGTCGGATCGGCGAGCTTTGGGCGCAGAATGATCCCATGGGTCGCAGCCTCGCCCTCAAGTCAAAGATGGAGTTCGAAGGGAGGGGCGCCGCCGCCCAGGTCTCCACCGCTTCGGCGCCGGCCGGAGCAGCCCAGGAGGCGCCCGTGACCGCCCGCCCGGCCCCGGTCCCTGGGCCGGCGTCTACGCCGCGCCGCGCGGCTCCGGACCCCGCCGATCTTCGCCCGGCGCCTTCCCTCGCCCGCCAGCAGGGCCTCCAGGACCGGTTCAGCTTCGATACCTTTGTCCCGGGTCCTTCGAACGAGTTCGCCTTCGCCGTCGCCCGCCGGGTGGCGTCCTGGGCGGACGGGCACTTCAATCCCGTCCTCTTCCATGGCCCCTATGGCTTCGGGAAGACCCACCTCCTCAACGCCCTGGCCTGGGAGGCCATTCAGACGGGAGAGGCGCGCCGGGTGGTCTACCTGACCGCCGAGCGCTTCACGTCAACCTTCGTGAGGGCGATCCAGGACCGGCAGACCGCCGCCTTCAAGGCGGAGCTGCGGAACGCCGACCTCCTCCTCATCGACGACGTACACTTCGTCGCTGGCAAGCAGAACACGCAGGAAGAGCTCTTCCACACCCTCATCGCGCTGATCGAGGACGGGCGGCGCGTGGTGCTGACCGCTGACCGCTCCCCCTCCGAGCTTTCGGAGATGGAGCCGCGCCTGCGATCCCACCTCCAGTCCGGTCTGGTGTGCGGGATCGAACCGGCGGACCGCGCCCTGCGGCTGGGCATACTGGAGCGCAAGCTCGCCATCCTCGCCCAGGCCGGGGGCTTCCTGCCCTCCGCCCAGGGGGACGTGCTGCAGTTCCTTGCGGACCGCTTCACGGATTCCGTCCGTGAACTTGAGGGCGCCCTCAACACCCTGGTCGCCCGGGTCGGCGGCGATATCGCCCGCCTTGGGCTCGATGAGGCCCAGGCCATCCTGCGCCCGCATCTGGCCTGCAGCGAGAAGCGGGTGACGGTCGACCAGATCCAGAAGGCCGTGGCCGAGCACTACGGCCTGAAGCAGGCGGACATCATCTCCGAGCGGCGGGCCCGGGTGGTGGCGCGTCCCCGGCAGGCCGCCATGTGGATCGCCAAGCAGATCACCACCCGCTCCCTGCCCGACATCGGCCGCCGGTTTGGCGGGCGTGATCACACCACGGTTCTTCATGCGGTCCGTCGCATCGAGGCCCTCAAGCAGGACGATCCTGTCCTCGCCCGCGACCTGGACGCCATCATCCGCAAGCTGCGCAGCTGAGCCCTGGTCTCAGTCGGACCCGGGCCCCAGCCGACGGATCAGCGCCAGGGCGTCCGGAGGTGGGCGCTGCTCGATCCGCCGGTAGTCCCGGCAGTCGTCCGTTCGCGACACCAGGTTGGCATGCACCATGGAGCGGCGCAGCAGGGCGGGATCACCGATCTGGCTGAGCACATTCAACTTTTGGTTGAAGCTGATTTCCGAGAAGACAGTTTCCGGCGGAATCCGGGACCACAGGCCCCATAGGGCCAGAGACTGCAGGGAGGTCTTGGCGGGCCAGGTGGCGAGGCGCCCCTCAGCGTCGAAATGGCGGGCGGTCCGCTCGACCAGGGCGCGGTCCGGCTCCGGATCTGGCGCCGGCGGTGCAGGGCCTGCAGCGGTCTGCGCCCGGAACTGCTGGAAGTTCCGGCAGCCGGCCGCCCGGGCCAGGATGTTCAGCATTTCGACATGGCCGGGCGGTTCGGTCCGGGCGGCCAACTGCTCCCGGAGGGATTTGGCCAGGGCCGAGATGTCGTCAGCCGCGAAGGGCAGGAAGGTTCTGGGCATCACGCGTCCTCGTGCTGCGCCTGGCCCGCCGGGGGCGGTGTCGGGGTCGCCGGCTTCGACCTGGCGCAGAAGGAAAGCGTCAGATGCGGAAGATGCCTGTCTGTGCAGGTTTAGCTCCCCTTGCGGGGCGGCGACGCCTGGGTGAACTGCGGACCCTGCCCGCCCTTACAGCTTCCCGCCGAACATGGAAAGGGCGGCCAGATCACTCTGGCCGCCCCTGAAGTCTGACGGATGACCGGGCGGGTCAGCCCTCGGCGTCCCCGCCGGCGTCTTCCTTCTTGGACAGGTCCTCACCGGTCTCCTGGTCGACGACCTTCATCGACAGCCGGGTCTTGCCCCGGTCGTCGAAGCCGAGAAGCTTGACCTTCACGGACTGGCCTTCCTGCAGGACGTCGGAGACCCTGTTCACCCGTTCCGAGGAGATCTGGCTCACGTGGACCAGGCCGTCCTTGGCGCCGAAGAAGTTCACGAAGGCGCCGAAGTCGACGATCTTCACGACCTTGCCGGTATAGATGGCGCCCAGTTCGGGCTCCGAGGCGATGGACTTGATCCAGTCGCGGGCCGCGTCGATCTTGGCCTGGTCGGGGGCGGCGATGCGGATGGTGCCGTCCTCGCCGATATCGACCTTTGCGCCGGTCTCGGCGGTGATCTCGCGGATCACCTTGCCGCCCGAGCCGATCACTTCGCGGATCTTGTCCACCGGGATCTTGATGGTCTCAATCTTCGGCGCGAACTCGCCCAGTTGGGTGCGCGGGGCCTCCATGGCCTTGGCCATTTCGTCCAGGATGTGCTGGCGGCCGCCCTTGGCCTGCTCCAGCGCCTTGCGCATGATCTCCTCGGTGATCCCGGCGATCTTGATGTCCATCTGGAGGGAGGTGATCCCGTCCTCGGTGCCGGCCACCTTGAAGTCCATGTCGCCGAGGTGGTCCTCGTCGCCCAGGATGTCGGAAAGCACGGCGAAGCCGTCCTTCTCGAGGATCAGGCCCATGGCGATGCCGCTGACCGGCTTCTTCAGGGGAACGCCGGCGTCCATCAGGGCCAGGGACGCTCCGCACACGGTGGCCATGGACGAGGAGCCGTTGGACTCCAGGACCTCGGACACCAGGCGCAGGGTGTAGGGGAACTCGTCATGCGACGGCAGCATGGGGCGGACAGCGCGCCAGGCGAGCTTGCCGTGACCCACTTCCCGACGCCCGGGGGCGCCCATCCGGCCGGTCTCGCCGACGCTGAAGGGAGGGAAGTTGTAGTGCAGCAGGAAGCGCTCGTAGTACTTGCCTTCGAGGGCGTCGATCAGCTGCTCGTCGTCACCAGTGCCCAGCGTGGCGATCACCAGGGCCTGGGTCTCGCCGCGGGTGAACAGGGCCGAGCCATGGGCCCGGGTCAGCACGCCCACTTCCGAGACGATGGGGCGCACCTTGTCCACGGCCCGGCCGTCGATCCGGATGCCCGTCTCGATGATGTTCCGGCGCACGACCTCGGCCTCGAGCTCCTTCAGTACGCCGGCCAGCTTCTGGCCGTCGGCGCCCGAGGGATTGGCGTCGGACTTGGCCAGGGCGGCCACGGCCTTGGCCTTGGCCTGGCTGACGGCGTCGTGGCGCTGGCCCTTGGCGACGATCTTGTAGGCCGCAGCCAGGTCGGCGCCCGCCAGCTTGCGGGCCTCGGCCTTGAGGGCCTCGGTGTCGTCCGGGGTGAACTCGAAGGGGTCCTTGGCCGAATGCTCCGCCAGCTCGATGATCGCATCGATCACCGGCTGCATGGCCTTGTGAGCGAAGGTCACGCCGCCCAGGACCACCTCTTCGGAGAGCTCCTGGATCTCGGATTCCACCATCATGACCGCGTCGCTCGTGCCGGCGACGACCAGGTCCATGGCCGACTCCTTCATCTGGTCGAGGGTCGGGTTGAGGATGTACTCACCGTTGGCGTAGCCAACACGCGCGCCGCCGATGGGGCCCATGAAGGGGGCGCCCGAGAGCACCAGGGCGGCCGAGGCGGCGACCATGGCGACGATGTCGGGATCGTTCTCGAGGTCATGGGCCAGCACGGTGGCGACGACCTGGACCTCGTTCTTGAAGCCCTCGACAAACAGGGGCCGGATCGGACGGTCGATCAGGCGCGAGGTCAGGGTTTCCTTCTGGCTCGGCGCGGCCTCACGGCGGGGGAAGGAGCCCGGGATCTTGCCCGCGGCGTAGTACTTCTCCTGATAGTTCACGGTCAGGGGGAAGAAGTCCTGGCCGGGCTTGGCGCTCTTGGCGAAGACGGCGGTGGCCAGCACCATGGTCTCGCCATAGGTGGCCAGGACAGAACCATCGGCCTGGCGGGCCATGCGGCCGGTCTCGAGGGTCAGCGCGCGGCCACCCCACTCGATGGTCTTTCTCTGGATATCGAACATTGGGTTTCTTTCTTGTCCCGCGGGCGTATTCCCGGCGGGGGCGGACAGGGCGTCGGACGACCGAAATCCTCTCCAGGAACGACAGGCGCGGTGAGGATTTCTGTGGAACCCCCGACGTAGGACGGAGGCCCCCGAAACGGACCTCCGCGCACCGCCCCTGGTCCCCCGGCCTGTCGCGGGGGCGGCGGTGAAATGAGCCGTGGCCCCTTGCGGGGCCGCGGGAACTAGCGGCGCAGGCCGAGCTTCTCGATGATCGCCTGATAGCGACCGGCGTCGGAGGCCTTCAGGTGGTCAAGGAGCCGGCGGCGCTGGGACACCATCTTCAGGAGCCCGCGACGGGAGTGGTTATCCTTCTTGTGGGCTTTGAAGTGCTCGGTCAGGTTGGCGATCCGTTCGGACAGGATGGCCACCTGGACTTCCGCACTCCCGGTATCGCCTTCGGAGCGACCGTGGGTCTGGATAAGTTCCGCCTTACGTTCAAGCGTAATCGACATCGTAGGATCCCCGCTCTGGTCAGAGGTGAAAGACGCGCGCGGGTTCGAGCCGTCCCATGCGCATCTCGCAGAGCGCCACCAAGGATCCGCCCGCCAGTACTGACACCGTCCGGGTTCCGGCGGTGAGCCGGGACCTCAGGTCGTCAACCTGTCTGGGAACGAGAACGATGGGTCGTCCCTGCTTAAGCCTGAAGGCGTCTTCGGCGGTCACGGCCAGCTCCGGGATGTCGTCCAGGGCGGTCTCGACCGGAAGCAGGGCCTCCAAGAGGCCGGCCTTATGCCCCAGATCCTCAAGGTTTTCCAGCGTAATCGCCCGGTCCTCAGTGAAGGGGCCCACCCGGGTCCGCCTCAGCGCGCTGACATGCCCGCAGGCGCCAAGTCGCTCGGCCAGGTCCCGGACCAGGGCGCGGACATAGACGCCCTTGCCGCAGTCGATCTCGATCTCGACATGGTCGGCGTCCGGCGCACCCGTCACCCGGGCGTCGTGGATCACCACCCGGCGGGCGGCCAGCTCCACCGTCTGCCCGGCCCGGGCCAGGTCGTAGGCGCGCTCACCATCCACCTTGATGGCCGAGAAGGCCGGCGGGACCTGGTCGATCTCGCCAATGAAGGCGGGCAGGGCCGCAGCGGCCTGGTCGGCGGTGGGCCGCACGTCCGAGGCGGCCGAGGTTTCGCCTTCCCGGTCCAGGGTGGTGGTGGTGCGGCCCCAGGCGATGGTGAATCGGTAGGTCTTGCCCGCGTCCATCATGAAGCTGACCGTCTTGGTGGCCTCGCCGAGGGCGATGGGCAGGACGCCGGTGGCCAGGGGATCCAGTGTGCCCGCGTGCCCGGCCTTCTGGGCGTTGAACAGACGCCGGATCCGGCCCACCGCCTGGGTCGAGGTCAGGTCGTAGGGCTTGTCCAGGCAGACCCAACCCGACACCGCCTCGCCGCTCTTGCGCCGTCCCACCTCAGTCCTCTCCGTCGGTCGCACCAGGGTTCGCACCGGGACCCAGGTCGCGCGCGACGCGGGGATCGCGGAACAGGGCGTCCATGCGGGCCGCCTCTGTGAAGCTCTCGTCGTGGGCGAACTTCAGGTCGGGAGTGAACTTCATGTCGATCTCGCGACCCAGGCGGCCCCGCAGGAACTTCGCGTGGCGGTTAAGGCCCGCCACCACACGCCCCGCATCCTGCCCGCCGAGGGGCTCGACGAAGGCGAAGGCGTGCCTCAGGTCCGGGCTCATCCGCACCTCAGTCACCGTCACGGACACGCCGGCCAGTTCGGGATCGGCGATCTCCTCCTCGCGGAGGATCTCGACCAGGGCGTGGCGGATCAGTTCTCCGGCCCGCAGCTGGCGCTGCGAGGGTCCGGTCGGGGCGCCGCGACCGGCGCCGGAATGCTTTTTCATGGGAAGGTCCCGGATAGCTGGCCCGGACCGCGGATCGGACGCGGGCTCGGGGAAAGGCGGCGGGTTCTAGTCGCGCGCAGGCCCGCTGTCCAGCCGCAGGGCGATCAGGCGCCCGTCCGCTGCCGGAAGAAGGCGATCACCTTCTGCTCCGCCGCCTTGGTGGGGCCGTCCTCGCGCAGGTGCAGGGTCAGGACGGAGTGCGGGGGCATGTCGGCGGGAGCGGCGTCGGCGTCGTCCAGCTCCACCGGGTCGAACCGGTCGCCAAAGGTCGCCTTCAGGGTCTCGAAGCGGGCGTCCGGCACGAACCGGTCGGAGCGGAAGCGCAGGCCCATGACGGTCAGGTCTTCGGCCTCCAGCCGCTCCTTCACGCAGCGCAGGTCCTCTGGAGAGACATCGATGTCCGCCGCCCGCGCCCTGGAGCCGAAGGGCAGGGGCAGGGAGGGCTGGGACAGGACCGGCGCCACCACGGCCGGCTCGGTCATCATGGCCAGGGCGAAGCCTCCGGAGAAGCACATCCCCAAGGCCCCCACCCCCGCCCCGCCACACTCGGCGTGGGCCTTGCGAGCCAGGGCCCGCAGCCAGTCGGCGATCGGACTGGTCCGCCCGGTCCGCCAGACGTTGAACTCGCGCCGGACGCAGAAGGCCGTGGCCATGGACTTGAGGGCGTAGCCTCCGCTGACCGGCCGGCCAGGATCGCCGATCAGGCTGGGCAGGAAGACCGTCATGCCGGCCTCGGCGACCCGGTCGGCCAAACGGATGACCAGCGGGTGCAGGCCGGGCATCTCGTGGATCACGATGACGGCGGGTCCCTGCCCGCGTCGCCAGACCGGACGGCGCCAGGGGCCATCCTCGAAGGTGAACCGCTCGTAGGCGGAGAGGGCGTCTTCCCAAGCCATATCGGCTTCCTTCAGAGGCGGATCTTCAGCGAGGTGAGGTCGCCCTCGAAACCGCTCAACCGCCACCGGCCCTCGGCCGAGCGCGTGAAGATCAGGGTGCAGGGGCCATCCTTCTCGAATGTGGCGCAGACCCGGCCGTCAGGCATGGCCTTCAGGCGGGCGGCGATGGCCACTGTTCCGGGGAGGGGCTTGTCGCGTGAATAGCCATAGGCTTCAGCCACCTGGCGGAAGACTCCGGGCTGGATCAGGGCGTCCCCTGCAAGGCTGGCGAGGGCGGGGGCCGCCACGACGCCGAGCTGGCCCAGGTCGAGGCCTTCCACCTTCAGGCGTGAGGTTTCACGGGCGAGGCGGGAGGCGATCTCGGACTTCAGGGCCTCGCGGTCGACCCGGGCGTCGAAAGCCGCGCGATCCCCGTCCCGGATCGCCACGAGGAGGGCGTGGACGTCATCGGCCGCATCCAGGCGGCCGCCCGTCGCGCAGGCCGCCAGGAGGCTGAGGAGTCCGAGGAGGACGAGGCGCTTGAGCATGGACCTCCCCGCTGGGCGCGCCCTAGAGGCTGCGCTTGACCTCTTCGATGGTGAAGCACTCGATGATGTCGCCTTCCTGGATGTCCTGGAAGCCCTGGAAGGCCATGCCGCACTCGACCCCGTTGCCGACCTCGGCCACCTCTTCCTTGAACCGCTTGAGGGTCTGCAGGACGCCCAGTTCGAGGACGACGATGTCGTTGCGCACGATCCGGACGCGGGCGCCGCGCCGGACCACGCCCTCGGTGACGCGGCAGCCGGCGACCTTGCCCACCCGGGTGATGTCGAACACCTGCAGGACCCGGGCGTTGCCGAGGAAGGTTTCCCTCTGCTCGGGCGCCAGCAGGCCGGACATCACGCCCTTCACGTCATCGAGCAGGTCATAGATGATCGCGTAGTAGCGGATCTCCACCCCCTCGCGCTCGGCGAGCTGCCGGGCCTGGGTGGTGGCGCGGACGTTGAAGCCGAGGATGGGCGCGCCCGATCCCTTGGCCAGCATCACGTCGCTCTCGCTGATGGCGCCTGCGCCAGACAGGATGATCCGTGCACGGACCTCGTCGGTGGCCAGCTTGTCCAGCGAGCCGACGATGGCCTCCGCAGACCCCTGGACGTCGGCCTTGATGATGACCGGCATCTCCGAGATCTTCTTGTCCTGCATCTTGGCCATGAAGTCGGCCATGGAGACGCCGCCGCCTACGGGGGCCCCGGCTTTCTCCCGCTTCAGGCGGATCCGGTACTCGGTCAGCTCCCGGGCGCGCGCCTCGGAGTCCACCACGGCGAAGGCTTCGCCAGGGGCGGGCGCGCCGTCCAGGCCGAGGATCTCCACCGGCTCGGAGGGCCCTGCCGAGGGAACCTGTTCGTCCCGCTCGTTGAGCAGGGCGCGGACGCGACCAAAGCTGGCGCCGGCCACGACGATGTCGCCGCGCTTCAGGGTGCCGCGCTTGACCAGGACGGTTGAAACGGCGCCGCGGCCGCGGTCGATCTTGGATTCGATCACTACGCCTTCGCCTGTGCGGTCCGGATTGGCCTTCAGCTCAAGCACTTCAGACTGCAGCAGGATGGCCTCGATCAGGTCGTCCAGGCCGGTCTTCTTCAGGGCCGAGACCTCGATGATCTGGGTCTCGCCGCCCAGGCTCTCGGCGACCACCTCGTGCTGGAGCAGTTCGTTGATCACCCGGGTCGGGTTGGAGTCCGGCTTGTCCATCTTGTTGACGGCCACGATGATCGGCGTCCTCGCCGCGCGGGCGTGCTGGATGGCCTCGATCGTCTGGGGCATGACCCCGTCGTCCGCGGCGACCACCAGGACGACGATGTCGGTCACCTCCGCACCCCGGGCCCGCATGGCCGTGAAGGCCGCATGTCCGGGGGTGTCCAGGAAGGTCACCTTCTGGCCGCTCGGCAGTCTCACCTGGTAGGCGCCGATGTGCTGGGTGATGCCGCCATGCTCCCCGCCCGCCACGTCGGCCTGGCGCAGGGCGTCCAGCAGCGAGGTCTTGCCGTGGTCGACATGGCCCATGACCGCCACGACGGGCGCGCGGACCTCCAGGCTCTCGTCCATGTCGTCGGCGCCCAGGAAGCCTTCCTCGACGTCGGAGTCCGAGACCCGCTTGACGGTGTGGCCAAACTCGGTGGCGATCAGCTCCGCCGTGTCGCTGTCGATCACGTCGTTGATCTTCACCATCATGCCCTGGCGCATCAGGAACTTGATGACGTCCACGCCGCGGGTGGCCATCCGGTTGGACAGCTCGGCGACGGTGATCACGTCGGGGATCACCACCTCGCGGGCCACGCGGGCCTGCTCCTGCACGCCGCCCTTGCGCTTCTCGCGTTCACGCTCCCGGGCCCGGCGGACCGAGGCGAGGGAACGCATCCGCTCGACGGCGCCCTCGTCGTCCCCGGCCACGGCCTGGATGGTCAGACGGCCTTCACGGCGCTGGGTGGCGCCCTTGGCGCGGCTGATGGGCTTGCTGGCCGCACCGGCGGCCTTGCGGCGCGTATCCTCGTCGTCATCGGCCCGGCGATCGAGGGTCTGGGAGCCAGGCCGGGGCGCCTGGCGGGTGGCGCGCTGGATCTCGGGGGTTGCCGGCGCTGCGGCAGGGGCGAGGCGCGGTTGGCGCGGTCCTCCCGGCCGGGCGCCATCGCGGGCGCCGGGGGCGGGGCGGGGTGAAAGGGCGGAGTAGCGGACCGGTTCGCCGCCGGGGGCCGCCGGGCGGGCGGGACGAGGCCCGCGGTCGCCATCGCGCGGCCGGTCCGACCCGGCTCGG
>Ga0315900_10012797_pt1 | contig 10262 bp, 11 predicted proteins | sample LakEriMetagenome_FD_203521 | JGI IMG/M metagenome (GOLD analysis project Ga0315900, IMG submission 203521) | Freshwater fungal communities from buoy surface, Lake Erie, Ohio, United States - Buoy 12 MA114 | ecosystem: Environmental > Aquatic > Freshwater > Lake > Lake biofilm | place: USA: Lake...
CTGAACGGGTGGCAGTGCTGCTCACGACACCACACCCATCAACAAGATCACGTAACCCTCAACCAGGACTCCTTCCGAAACACTGGTACAGCGGAAGGGGGGGCCGGTCAGGGGCAGGTCAACCCCCCGCGCGCTTGACCCGGTGTCCGGCCTGGGTCAGCCAGGCCATCACGCGGTCGACATGGTCCCCTTGCACCTCAATCACGCCGTCCTTCGCGGTGCCGCCGGCACCACAGGCAGCACGCAGCTGCTTGCCTGTGGTGGTCAGCGTCATGGCGTCCTGCACCAGGCCTCGCACGACGGTCACGGTCTTGCCGCCGCGGCCTTGCTTTTCGCGGCCGACGCGCACGATGCCGTCGCCCGCAGGAATGGGCTTGGTGGCCTTGCAGATGCAGGCTGCGAGCGGTTGGCGGCAGCCAGGGCAGGTGCGTCCATGATCAGTGCTGTAGACAAGGGCCATGGCGTCGCATCGTACAAGCGCGGCCGAAGCGCGGCCGGATCGCTTCTCCGATACGGCTCCCTCTCAGACCAGATACTTCTGCACGGCCTTCTCGTTCCAGAGCATGCCTAGGCCAGGCCGCAGTGAGGGCATGGCGTAACCCTTCTCGATGCGCAGGGGCTCCTCGAGCACAGGGTCTGCCCAGTCGACGTATTCCAGCCAGTGCGCCGTGGGCGTGACCGGCAGCAGTTGCGCGCTGGCTTCCGAGAACAGGTGGCTGGACATCTCGACGCCTGCGCCTTGGGCGAGAGCGGCGGCGCGCATCCAGCCCGTTACCCCGCCGATGCGCTCCAGGTCGGGCATGGCGTAGTCGCAGGCGCCCGCGGCCAATGCCTGTGCCATTTGTTCGGGGCCCATGAAGTTCTCGCCGATCTGGATCGGCGTACGGATCGCCTGCGCGACCTTGGCGCAACCGGCGAAGTCATCGGCGCGGATCGGCTCCTCGATCCAGTGCACCCCACCTTCTGCATCGATCATGTGGCCGCGGTGCAGCGCCTGCGCCACCGTCAGACCTTGATTGAAGTCGACCATCAGAATGACGTGGCCGCCGAGTGCCTTCTTCACAGCGCGCAGGGCGTCCATGTCGTCGCCTGCCTCGGTGCGGCCCAAGCGCAGCTTGACCGCATCGAAGCCTTCGTCGACCAGTTGCCGGGCCTGATCAGCCAGTGCGGGCAGCGGCATGATGCCCAGGCCCTTGGAGTTGTAGGCCCGCACCGGCCGCGGCGCGCCCCCCAGCAGCACGGTCAAGGGCTGGTTCAGCGACTGCCCCAAGGCGTCCCAGGCGGCCATGTCGATCCCCGACATCGCGAAGAGCACGATGTTGTGGACGCCCAGCAGCTTGTGTCGCGCACGCAGCTTCTTTTCGATCTCGAAGGGGACGACCGCGTCGCCAGCCAGCATCGCGCTCATGGCTTCGACCAAAGCAACGATCGGCGCCAGGTGGGCTGCGGACGGCGCGAACAGATACGCGCGGCCCGTGATGCCCGCCGTCGTTTCCAGGTCCAGCAGCACGAGTGCGGCCTGATCGATGGCGCCGCTGGCCGTGTGCAGCGGCAGCTTCATCGGCACCAAGACCGGCCGCGCACGGATGCGAAGAATGACGAGACTGGAATCTGCCATGGTGGGCCTGTTCAGATATTCACAACACTGTGCGAGCGGCAAGCGTAGCAGGCGCGGTGTCGAGTCCCCTTCAAGTTGCTGTTGCGCATGATCTCGGCCTAGGATGCGCGCCTGACCGAGAGGCTGCACCACAGAGGTATCCACCTTGACGATTCAACTGTTTGGATTCGACACACCCAACGCCCGCAAGATCAGCGTGGCGCTAGAGGAAATGGGCCTGCCCTACCAGGTGAACATCGTTGACATCACCAAGGACGAGCAGTTCGACCCTGCCTTCCTGAAGATCAGCCCGAACAACAAGATCCCGGCCATCGTCGATGCTGACGGCCCGGGCGGAAGACCGATCAGCGTTTTCGAGTCGGGCGCCATACTGATCTACTTGGCCGAGAAGACAGGCCTCTTCATGCCGCGCGACCCGGCGGCACGCGTGGCCGTACTGGAGTGGCTCATGTTCCAAGTGGGCGGCTTCGGGCCGATGCCCGGACAAGTGCACCACTTCATCGCGCTCGCCGACGAGAGCAACCGCCGTTACGGCCTGGAGCGCTTCAGCAAAGAAACTCGTCGCCTTTACGGGGTGATGGACCGGCGCCTGGCCGAGCAGGAATACTTTGCTGGCGAGCTGTCCATCGCCGACTTCGCCATCCTGGGTTGGGTCTGGCGCCATGAGCGACATCGGGTCGACCTGGCCGACTTTCCATATGTCCAACGCTGGTACCGGGCCTTGATGGCGCGGCCTGCCGTGGCGCGCGGCTTTGCCGTGCCGATGCGACGGGCCTGAAGCCTGAAGCCCGTACGCCACAGAAGGCGCATGCTGGACGGAGCCCCACGGAATCACAGCCAAGCCGACCCACCCACACTGAAGGCCCACCACCATGATCACGCGATATGCCCTGTTCGAGGGCCAGATTCAGCCAGGTGACACCGAGAAGTTCCGCTCAGCCATCCTCGAAGAAGTGTTGCCGCACTGGAAGTCGTTTCCGGGAGTCCTCTCTGTGCGCGTTTGCTTCTCGAACGAATGTGACGAGGGAGCCCCAGAAATCCCGCTGGTCTTGGCCATCAGCTACTCGACCAGGGCCGCAGTTGAAATCGCGCTGGCGAGCCCGGAACGCGCTCTGGCGAAGGCAGCCACCGAGTCAGTTCTAGCCCGCTACTTCCATGGCAAGGTTCACCACCACATCACTGAAGCCCACGACCATACCGTCGGAAGTTGAGGCGGATGGGTTATAGGGGCTGTCATCAAGCCCTGAACGAAGCCCTGATCACACCAAGCCCGCAAGCGCAAACAGTTCACGGCCTGTGACCTTGGCGCCTGGTAGCCACCTCAGGTGAAGGTGACCCAGGAATGCCGCTCAGGGTGGTCCAGGTGCGGCAGGGTGTTGTAGGTGACCAGCATGTGCCGCTTGGGCGTGAAGGCAAACTCGGTGAGCGCACTGTTGCGGATGCGAAGGTTGAGCTCGATGGCGGTGGTGGGCGGCGCGTCCAGCACATGGGCCACGGCGGTGGCGATGGGCCCGCCACTGGACACCAGCAGCACGTCACCCTGGTGCTGGGTGCGCACGTGATCGAGCGCACTCGTCACGCCTGCCAGGAAGCCTGACCAACTGGGCATGCCCTCGGGCTGCACCTCACCCGCCATCCAGCGGGCCAGGCCTTCGCGCAGCAGCCTGAAGTGGAGCCGGTAAGCCTCGGGCGTGTCGGGCCGGGGCAGTTCGCCGGCATGGACGCTGCGTACCACGGCTTCGCTGTCGTACTCGTTCAGCCCCGGCCACTCCAGCGCCGGGGGCAGCCCCGGCAGTTCGCCCGCCAGCGCCTCCAGCGACTGCCGATGCCGGCGCAGGGTGCCGCGCAGCACCGCCTCGAAGCGCAAGCCGCGAGCCTGCATCCAGGCGCCCAGTTGCGCGCACTGGCGGTGGCCGAGGTCGCTCAGGTGGTCATAGTCCTCGGCCCCGAATGAGGCCTGACCGTGGCGGACAAGGTAGAGCGTTCCCATGGCCTCATTGTGCGGGTTGCACCGGCTTCAAGGCCGGCCGAGGGCTTGAGATCCGCTCAGTGGCGCGCCGGCCGGGTGGCCAGCCAGATGCTGGGCAGGATGAGCGCCGCGCCCGCCGCGTGATACCAGCCGGGTGGTTCGCCCAGCACCACCCAGGCCCCCAACGCACCGTACACGGGCGCCAGGTACAACAGCAAGGCGGTGCGCGAGGCGCCGAGTTCACGCTGCAGGTAGGAGTAAGCGGTGTAGGACAGCACCCCGGGCAACACCGCGCCGGCCACCACCAGGCCCAGCGCCTGGGGGCTCCATACCGTGGCCTCTACCCACAGCGCCTCGGCCAGGGTGAAAGGTGCCAGCACCAGCAGGCCACCCGTGATGATGGCCGCCAGGCGGACCGCCGGGCCGAGCGTGGAAGGCCATTGCTTGAGCAGCACGGAGTAAGCTACCCAGCAGGCGGAAGCCACCAGGGCCCAAGCGTCGCCCACCGCCAGCCGAACGGCCAGCAGGTTGTCAAGGTCGCCCTTGGCGATGATGAACACCACGCCACTCAGCGCCAGCGCCACCCCCACCCGCTGAGCGGCAGCCATGCGTTCACCCAGCAGACGCAGACTCACCGCCGTGATGGCCACGGGAGCCACTGCGTACAGCAGCGCGATGTTGGTGGCGCTGGTGGTGTGGCCGGCCTGATAAACGAAGGCCCCGCAGACCCACATGCCCAGAGCACCCAAGGCCAGCAGATGGCGCCACTCGCACCTCACGGCTTCGCGCTGTCGCCACAACGCGGCACCCACGAAGGGCAGCATCAGCGCCAGGGCCAGCGCCCAGCGGCCCATGGCCAGCGCGTGCGGGGCGATCACGCCATGGCTGGCCCGCGCGATCAGGTAGTTTGAAGACCACAGGGCCGGCACCACCCACAGCAGCACCGGGGCCCAGCGCGCCGGCGTCACGTGCGCGTGGCCATGGCCTCGCCCAGGCGGATGGGTCCGCCTGGCGCCCAGGCCGGGTTGAAGGCCAGAGAACGCCCGGAGGTCGTGCCCGCCGGGAACAGCATCACCACGGTGGAGCCGAGCAAAAAGCGCCCCATCTCCTGGCCTTGGGCCAGGCGGATGTCCTGGTCTTGATAGGCCCACTCGCGCACGTCGCCAGGCCGCGGCGGGTTCACCACGCCATGCCAGACCGTGGCCATGCTGCCCACGATGGTGGCCCCCACCAGCACCAGCACCCAGGGGCCGGCGTCGCCGTCGAACACGCACACCACACGCTCGTTGCGGGCGAACAGGCCCGGCACCCCGCGCGCGGTGGCCGGGTTCACCGAAAAGAGGTCACCCGGCACGTGGATCATGCGCAGCAAACGCCCGGCGCAGGGCATGTGGATGCGGTGGTAGTCCCTTGGGCTCAGGTACAGCGTGGCGAATAACCCGCCATGGAAGTGGGCCGCCAGGGCGCCGTCGCCGCCCACCAGGGCCTGGGTGGTGTAGTGGTGCCCCTTGGCCTGGAAGATGCGGTCGCCATCGATGGCGCCGAACTGGCTGATGGCCCCGTCCACCGGGCAGATCAGGTCGGCCTGGGCCAGAGGTCTCGCTCCCGGCTTTAGAGCCCGGGTGAAGAACTCGTTGAACGTGGGGTAGGCGGCGACGTCAGGCTGCGCGGCTTCGGCCATGTTCACGCCGTAGCGCTGCACGAAAGCGCGGATGGCCGCTGTCGTGGCCGCACCGCCACGCGCACCGGCCAGCCAGCCCATCAAGGACGTCAAGGCCTGCTTGGGCAGCAGGTGCTGCAGGGCGATGCCCGGGCTCAACGCAGTTCCACCGTGGTCTTCAGAGCACGCACCGCTCCGGCGCCCACTGCGGCACCAAAACGCTTGGCCAGACGTTCGGCCACGTTCTCCTGAGGCGTGTAGTCCACGATGTCCGCGGCCTTGATCACGTCACGAGCCACATGGTCCAGGCTGCCGATGTGATCGGCCAGGCCCATCTTCACGGCCTCTTCACCGTTCCAGAACAGGCCGGAGAAGGTCTCGGGCGTCTCCTTGAGCCGGTCGCCCCGGCCCGCCTTGACTACGTCGATGAACTGGCGGTGCACCTGGTCGATCATGGCTTTCGCAAAGGCGCGCTCCTTCTCGCTTTGCGGACTGAAGGGGTCCAGCATGCCCTTGTGCTCACCAGCGGTAAGCAGGCGCCGCTCCACCCCCAGCTTGTCCATCAGGCCGGTGAAGCCAAAGCCGTCCATGAGCACGCCGATGCTGCCCACCAGACTGGCCTTGTCGACGTAGATCTCGTCCGCCGCCACGGCGATGTAGTAGGCCCCGGAGGCACAGATCTCCTCCACCACGGCGTAGACCTTCTTGTTGTGAAGGGCCTTCAGGCGGCGGATCTCGTCGTTGACGATGCCGCTTTGCACCGGGCTGCCGCCGGGCGAATTGATGCGCAGCACCACGGCCTGGGCACCGGGGTCTTCGAAGGCGCTGCGCAGCGCCGAGACCAGCAGGTCGGCGCTGGCCTCGGTATCCATGGCGATTTCGCCGCGGATCTCCAGCAAAGCCGTGTGGGGCGCGGTGGGCGCGCTCACGTGCACCTGCTTGGCAAACAGCGCCCAGGCCACGGCCAGCGCCAGGCCCAGCCAGGCCAGGCGGAAGAACACGCGCCAGCGGCGTTCCGTGCGGCGGTCGCGCAGGAGTTCGGCAGCCAGTTGGTCGATCCGGGACTCCAAGCTCGCGGGGGCGGCCGGTGCGCTGGGCGCCGGGGTCGATGCCTGTCTTGCCTCCTCGTGGGCGGCCCGGGCTGCGGGCTGGGTGTCAGGCGAGGCGGAGTCTGCCGCTGCCTGCGAGGGCGGCGGCGCGTCGTGCGGGTCGTTCATCAAGGGGCCCCTGGAGCAGGGTCGTCAAAGCAGACAGGTCGAATCTGCGGGGAAGGATACCAAGCCACCCGGCCACCCTCCTCGGCCACGCTCAAGGCGGTGAGCCGGCCACGGCCGCAGGGGCCGGCCACGCAGCGGCCGGTGCGCGGCTCGTAAGCCGCGCCGTGGATGGAGCAGAGGATGAAGCGCCGGTCGGCGTCCAGGAACTGGCCTTCCTGCCAGTCCATTTCGGCCGGCACATGGGCGCAGCGGTTGAGATAACCCACCACGGCGCCGCCGTGACGCAGCACAAAGGCACGAGCGGGCCGCCCCTGCTCCTCCACGTCGAAGACGTAGGCCCGGCCACCCTCCTCGAGCTCGGAGGCGGCGCACAGATCCACGGGTGATGCAGGACTTGGGTCGTCCATGGGCAAGGTGCTCTCAGGCATGCCGCACCAGCCAGTCGTGCAGCTCGGTAGCGGAGTGCACCACAAGCAGCGGTGCATAGGCGTCAAAAGACGTGTGTTCGTGCGCGCCGTAGCTCACGCCCACCGACGCCACGCCAGCGTTGCGCGCCATCAGCAGATCGTGCGTGGTGTCGCCAATCATGAGCGTGCGTCCTGGGGCCACGCCCAGCTCGGCCATCAACTCGTGCAGCATCAGCGGGTCGGGCTTGGAGGCGGTCTCGTCGGCCGTACGGGTGCTGTCAAACAAGCCCTTCAACTCTGAAGTGGCCAGGGCATCGTCCAAGCCGCGGCGGCTCTTGCCCGTGGCCACCGCGATGCAATGGTTGCGCTCCTTCAGCGCCTGCAGCATGGGCAGCACCCCTTCAAACAGCACCAGGTCGTGCTGGTGCTTGAAGTAGTGGCGGCGGTAGGCGTTGCCCAGCTCGGGATAGCGCTCTTCTGGAAAGCCTGGCGCGGCGTGCATCAAGGCGTCCTTGAGCCCGAGACCGATGACGTACGCCGCCTGTTCATCACTGGGCACGGCGGTACCCACCTCCCGGCAGGCCGCTTGGATGGAGCGCACGATCAACGCGGTGCTGTCGAAGAGCGTGCCGTCCCAGTCGAAGGCGATGAGGTCGAAATGTCGTGTCATGGACGAGGGGCCCGGGAAGCGGCTGTGGACGCAGGTTCAGCAGGGCCGGCATTCTGTAGCGAGCGCAGAAAGCCTGCACAGTCGGGCGGGAGTTCAGAAGCCAGCTCCAGGGTGTCGCCCGTGGCCGGGTGCACGAACTGCAACCGTCTGGCGTGCAAAAACATGCGCTCGAGCCGGCCGCTGCCGGCGGGGGCGCGAGCCAGTCGCTTGTTCAGCGCAAAGTCGCCGTACTTGTCGTCCCCGGCAATGGGGTGGCCAGCACCGGCCAGGTGCACGCGGATCTGGTGGGTGCGGCCGGTTTTGATGGTCACGTCCAGCAACGTGTAGCCCGCCAGGCGCTGCACCACCCGCACCAGGGTCAGGGCGTAGGCGCCGTCCGGGTCCTCCGTGGTGGTGGCGCGCACGCGGCGCTCGCCCTCGGGCGTGAGGTACTTATGCAGCGGGGTGTCGATGACCTTCAGCCGCTCCGGCCAGTCCCCCACCACCAGGGCGGTGTAGGTCTTGCCCACCACCTTGTCGGCTCCTCGCGCGCGGAACTGATCTTGCAAGTGGACCAGGGCGCTGCGCCGGCAGGCCACAAGCAGCACGCCCGAGGTTTCGCGGTCGAGCCGGTGGACCAGCTCCAGGAAGCGCGCTCCAGGCCGCGCCTGACGAAGTTGCTCGATCACCCCCGAGCTGACCCCGCTGCCGCCATGGACCGCCACGCCTGCAGGTTTGTCCACCGCCAGGAGGTGGGCGTCCTCAAACAAAAGCGGGAACTCCCGCGCGGGCACGGGTGCTGCGGGCTCACGCTGGGCCACACGCACAGGCGGCACGCGCACCTCGTCACCATCGGCCAGGCGGGTGTCTGCAGAAGCACGGCCGCCATTGACCCGCACCTCCCCCGAACGGATGACGCGGTAGACGTGGGTCTTGGGAACGCCCTTGAGCAGGCGCAGTAGGAAGTTGTCCAAGCGCTGGCCGGCCGACTCGGCGTCCACGCTCAGCCGGCGCACCGCAGGCGCAGCCGCTGCAGGCACGGGCTCAGGGCCCTGGGCTAGCGAATCGGTGGTATGCGCCGGCGCAAAGGCCTTGCGTGGGCGGTGGCCAGGCTTGACGGCGCCGGGCGGAGGTTTGGCCCCTATAATCCGGCGCTCCATGTGGTGATTGCAAGTGCTTGATTTTCGGGAAGTTTACCCGGCACAGCAGCATCACCGGAGCGGCCGGCGGCCCTGTATCGGAGAGCCTCCCTTGAGTTGACCGAACGTCAGCCTCCGGCCACAAGCGTTGATGCAACGCCTGGGCAATCCGATCGGCTCCTGACCCCCAAGTGGTCGCAGAGGTCGGGCTCTCAGGTGGCAGAGACTCGAAGGACAGAACCTGTCTTGCCCGAACGTTTCCGGTGAGACTGCAACGAAAGATCTTGGGCCCAGAAGCCTCGTCCAACCTCAGGACAGGCCGCTGAGCCCGGCGCCAGGCCCATCGCCCGCTGTGATGAGACTCCACTCCCCCACCGCCACACCCCTGTGCGCCCTGGCACGGACGACCGCGCGTCGCCTGTCAGGGCAGCACTCGGCGGCCTTGCCCCGGTCACTGTCGTGCCGGGCGGGGGACAGCACCGGACTCCTTCCAAGCGCCGCTGTAGGCCCTGCGCCAGCGCCAACACGGCACCATTGATCACCACGCGGCTTCCGCAGGTGCGGAAGAGCCAGTGACCACGGTGCCGTCCAGGGCGGTTCGATTTCTCGGTTCTCCCCTCTTTTCTCGTGCATCTGGAAGGGCCGGCATCTGCGGGTGAACGGCCGGTGGAGCAGGCGGGCAGCGGCGATGGGTCGCGTCCGAATGCTCCGTCGCAGCGGCTATGCCCTGGGGGTGGGCTGCTGCGGTTTGGTGACCTGCCGCACGGGCAGGCCCGAGGAGTGCACGAGACATGAAGCGCATGCTGATCAACGCCACGCAGCCGGAAGAGCGGCGCCTGGCGATCGTCGACGGCCAAAAGCTGATCGACTTCGAAACCGAGATCGAAGGGCGCGAACAGCGCAAGGGCAACATCTACAAGGCCGTGGTCACGCGGGTCGAGCCCGCGCTGGAAGCCTGCTTTGTGGAGTACGGCGAAGACCGCCACGGCTTCCTGCCCTTCAAGGAAATCTCCCGCAACTACTTCCGCGAAGGCGTGGACGTGCGCACGGCGCGTATCCAGGACGCCATCAAGGAAGGCCAGGAACTCCTGGTGCAGGTGGAGAAGGAAGAGCGCGGCAACAAGGGCGCGGCGCTGACCACCTTCGTCAGCCTGGCCGGCCGCTACCTGGTGCTGATGCCCAACAACCCGCGCGGCGGCGGCGTGAGCCGGCGTATCGAGGGCGAGGAGCGTGAGGAGCTCAAGGAAGCGCTGGACCAGCTCGAGTACCCCAAGGGCATGAGCCTGATCGCGCGCACCGCCGGCATCGGCCGCACCGCGCCCGAGCTGCAGTGGGACCTGAACTACATGCTCAAGCTGTGGGACGCCATCGACGGCGCCTCCAAGGCGGGCAAGGGCGCCTTCCTGATCTACCAGGAAAGCTCACTGGTCATCCGTGCCATCCGGGACTACTTCACCTCGGACATCGGCGAGATCCTGATCGACACGGACGACATCTTCGAGCAGGCCCAGCAGTTCATGAACCACGTGATGCCGGAGACGGCCAATCGCGTGAAGCGCTACCGCGACGACGCGGCGCTGTTCAGCCGCTTCCAGATCGAGCA
>Ga0315900_10012798_pt1 | contig 10262 bp, 11 predicted proteins | sample LakEriMetagenome_FD_203521 | JGI IMG/M metagenome (GOLD analysis project Ga0315900, IMG submission 203521) | Freshwater fungal communities from buoy surface, Lake Erie, Ohio, United States - Buoy 12 MA114 | ecosystem: Environmental > Aquatic > Freshwater > Lake > Lake biofilm | place: USA: Lake...
TTCAAGAGACCAAAGCTTGCCATTGGCATTCTCAAGTTGATCTGCCTCAACAACATCTGGCATTAAGGTTTGCGCTGAGTTATCTCGTAGTACCTCTGCGCAGCCAAAGAGAAGTGCGGTAACAATCAATACGGTGTATAAAAACCAATTTGTTGCAAGATCAATGCCACTACCGACTGTATCTAGCGCAGGCAGATTATCAACCTCAAATGTCACTGCAACGGCAACTAGTAAGGCAAGGGCGGCCCTAGTGATATCCATGGCGATAATAATTTTTCTACGATCAAATCGATCGGTTATTACACCTGCTGGCAGGGTAAAAACCAACCAAGGTAGCCGACTAGCTACAGCAACGGAGGCAATTAAAAGTGGAGATCTGGTTACCGCAGAGGCTAGCCAAGGGTATGCCACCTGAGAGATGCCATCTCCTAAATTGCTCACACCATGGGCAAACCAAAGCCGCCAATAATTCTTACCCAAGGGTTTGGTATTGCTCTTTTTCCCCTTTTTAAACATCAGATCAGCCTACTAGATTGACTTAAGTTTAATTCTTATCAACTGTTGTCGTTGCACCCAGAGTTAACATGAATTTAAGTGAGTAGATGGCAATTGCTGTGGCGATAGCGCCACCAACATAAAGTGGGGTTCGCAGATCAATTGTTGCCAGCACTCCACCAAGCACAGATCCAATGGGCATCATCCCCCAAACTAAGGTGCGGCGGGTGCCATGGATTCGGCCATAGATCTCATTAGGAATAACACTTTGATAGGTAGACATCAACAATATGTTCCATTGTGAGATGGTAAATGCACCAACTGCTGATAATCCAACAAACAAATAGATGTTTGGTGAAAATCCCTGGAGTAGGAGCAAAAAGGAACTAGAGAAAATACCAAAGGTCATAACGGGTGCTCTGCCAAATCTCTTTGATGCTTGAGGTGCAACAACTGCCCCAATTAAGCCACCAACGCCTTGGATTGTTAACACTAAGCCAAATAATGGCTCAGGTAGATCAAGCTCGCGAACCATAAAGAGCACAATAGTTGCTGTTCCCATTGAGTAGCAGACGCCAATAAGGGAGGTAGTTAAGACCAATCTCCTAAGTAATTTGTGGTTAAACAAATATGAGATACCAAATCTCATATCAGCTACAAAATGCTTTTTTTCACTCTCCTTCTTCTCATTTCTAACATCTTGCAGAAAATGAATTGGCATAGAGAGGGCTAAAAATGCCGCAACTAGGTAGCCAACACTGTTGAAGAAAAATGGAATATAGATAGCTAGTGCGTAAAGGAAGCCACTTAATGGTGCGCCGATAAAGCCCTGCACCACAGTCTCAGATATTTGCAATCTGGAGTTGGCCTTTTCAAATTGCTTCTCCTCCAAGATTTGTGGAATTAAAGATTGCGCGGTGGTATCAGAGGCCACCTCACAGCTTCCAATGATGAATGCTGCCAATATCAACAGGTAAATATTTACTAAATCTGCAGCAATTGTGAAGGCCAGAAGCCCAACTATCCCACTTCTTAGCAAATTTGTGCCAGCTAAAATATATCTTCGATCCAATCTATCTACTAAGGTGCCAATTGGAATAGCAAATAACAGCCAGGGCAACATCGCCATTGCGCCTAGTAATGAGATCAAAACGGTGTTGTCAGTTAAGGTAATTGCCAAAAGCGGAGCGGCAGCGAGCAGCACACCATCTGCTAAATTTGAAACTAAGCTAGCAGACCATAACCGGTTAAAAGCTTTACTCACCAGATAACCCTACCCTCACCGATCATGGATTTCTAAAAAATAAAGGCGGGGCAGCAAAAAAATATAGCCAAGTGCTATTTTTTGCCTGCCACCTTAAATAAAAGCAAACTAAGTAATGCACTAACGATTGATGCAACAATGACTGAAAAAACTGCCAAATCCTGGGTAGCAGGATCTGAGAAGGCTAGATTTGCAATAAATATTGCAACTGTGAAACCAATTCCAGCTGCACTTCCTGTTGCTAATAGATCAATATTTTTTGCATCTTGTGGGTATTGACCTAACTTAATTTTTTTGGCAATTACGACTGAGAGTAAAACACCAATTGGCTTACCTAATACCAATCCAGCAAAAACACCCCAGGCAATTGGGGAGGAGATTGCATCGGTAATTGATTGATTACTAATTACAACTCCGGTATTGGCAAAGGCAAAGAGTGGAATAATTACAAAGCTACTCCATGGATGAAGCTTCTTCTCTAACCACTCAATTACCGAGATTTGACCATCATCGGCATCGGTAAGTTTTGGATTGATCTTTGGGATATTTGGCGTCATCAAACCCAAAATTACCCCCGCCAAAGTTGGGTGCACACCACTTTTATAGAGGCAGTACCAAAGAGCTACTCCTAGTAATACATACACAAAGGTTGAGGTAGCACCAAGTTTTTTAAAGGTATATATGGTGGCAATTGCTATTGCGCCAGCTGCAATCCAAGAGAAGTTAACCCCAGTTGAGTAGATCAATGCAATTATCAAAATTGCGCCAATATCATCAATTACCGCAAGTGCTAAAAGAAATGATCGCAAAGATGCCACAGCATTTGATCCAACTAATGCAAGTAAACCAACCGCCAAAGCTATATCTGTTGCTACCGGCACTCCCCAGCCATTTGCATCCACTCTTCCAGCAATCGCAAGATAAATTCCAGCAGGAAGGGCCATTCCACCAAGTGCTGCCACAAAGGGCATGATCGCTTTTTTAAAGGAGGAAAGGTGTCCTGAGGTTAACTCTCGCTTTATTTCAAGGCCTACTACAAAGAAGAAAATAGTCATTAATACATAATTAATACTTTTTAAGATTGTTAGATTTAAATAAATACCACCTAATGAGATCTCAAAATCAAAGGCCAAGGTGTCAAAGTAGGTATCGGAAAATGGTGAGTTAGCAATTAACAATCCCAGAAAGGATGCGATCAGAATTAAAATACCACTGGCAGATTCTCGGTGGAGAAAATCTCTTAGCGGTCTAATGACTGGATTCATATTCCCAAGGTACCATCTTGCTTATGAACTCTGCGGTTACCCTCAAGCGAAAGATGCAAGGGTTAGCAAATAAGAGATTGGCCTTACTTCAACAAGGTTTTTATCAAACCCAACCAGGCGGATATGGTGCGGGAGATAAGTTTTTAGGGATCACAGTTCCCCTTTCACGTAAAGTTGCCAAGGAGTACAAAGAGTTATCTCTTTCTGAGATAAAGAAATTAACAACTAGCCCATTTCATGAGATTCGATTTGTTGCCCTTGCAATCTTAGTTAATCAATTTAAAGCAGCTAATGATCAAAGAGTGCGTAAGCGGCTGTATCAAAGTTATATTTCAATGGTCAAAGATGGTGGAATTGTTAACAGCTGGGATTTAGTTGATGCCACCGCACCTTACTTTGGCGAGTATCTAATCAATCACCCTGATCGGGTAAAAATCCTCAAAGGGTTAGCAAAAAATAAAGATCTTTGGGTTCAAAGAGTTGCCATCATCTTAACCTTTGCATTAATCAGAGATGGTGAGAGTAAACCAACCTTGATTTTGGCTAAAGGGTTTTTAAACCACCCTCATGATCTCATCCATAAAGCCACAGGTTGGATGTTGCGCGAGGTTGGAAAGAGAGATCTGACAGCACTTCGTGGTTTTCTAAAACAGCACGCACACCATATGCCTAGAACAATGTTGCGATACTCAATCGAGCGTCTGCCAAAATCAGAGCGAAAGAGATGGCTTTTAAAGTAGAGGTATTACCTTAATTTTTTTCAATCTCAAATGCCCACAGATCTAACTCATCTAAATCAACGGGGGTGAAACCTTTCGCCTCAAGTGCTGATGCGATCTGAGCGCGGTGCTCAGTTGCATGGTGGATGGCTTGGGAGAGAATTGTTGATCTCCATCTTTTAACAAGCTTTCCTGAGTAATTTGTAAACTCGATTTGTTCATCATCCAGTGAGACCGACTTTAGTAGCGCAGCATCAATAGCCTCAGCTTGCTTTGCGATAAGTGCTAAATCAGCGGTAGTTGTGATCTCAGGTATTGAATCACCTGGTAGCTGTGGGTGTTCTCCAGTAATACGAAATGCATATGCATCAGCAGCCTCAACTATGTGGTGAGTAATCTCTGAAACCTGCCACTTTGGGTTGGTGGCAAAGGCTGATAAAGATTGCTCAGGCAAAGTTTGCAGATGAGCAATAGTCTTTTGGTTGGCCCAACTCATATGGGCGAGTAATCGATTGAGTGCAATGGTCATGCGATTAGTCTAGGTGAAATAGATTTAAAGAGTAATCTCTTTATTTACCGCTACTCCTCTTTTTTAACTCTGCGTAATTGACGCTCCAAAGTTGCAATCTTTTCCTGTAAACGGGTGATCTCATCACTTGTCACCTGGCCATCAGCTGAAATCTCCTCCACCTCTTTAGCAAAGGTTTGAAGTTTCTTTATATCCTCCTCTCGCTCCCGATTTTCCTGCCTTGCCTCATCCATGGCATTTAACACCACACCGATCAAGACATTTAAAATTGTAAAAACTATGACAAATACATAGGAGATATAAAAAGGAAGTGCCCAAGGTGAGACTGCCAAGCCATCAACTAAATAGGTGGCAAACTCCTCAAGGGTGAGCAAAATAAATAAAGAGGTCAATGCCGCAGTTATATCCCCCCACTGCTCTGGCATCTGTTCGCCAAATAAATACACCCCAGCCATACCGTAGATAAATAAGGCCAAAAAGATTAAAACTGACATACTCATCAATGGTGGCAAGGATCGGGTGATAGATCGAGTCAGAATTCTTACCTCAGGTAAAAACCGAAAGATTCGAATCAATCGGAAGATGCGCAGAAGTCGCAAAATCAAGGTTTGATTTGCTAAAAATGGTGATAGACCAATAATTATAAAATCAAAGATATTCCAGCCCGTTTTAAAAAACTCCCATGGTTTTCTGCCATAGGAGATCATTCGAACAATTAGCTCACAAACAAATATCCAAAGGGCAATCTCATCAAATCTAACTAGTGATTCTCTAGTTGCGCCATCAATTCCAGGGATTGTTAATAGGGCCAGTGCAACAGCATTTAAAAGAATGATGCCCGCAATACAAAGTTCAAATGGTTGGGAGTAAACAACCCTAGTTAGCCACTTGATACGAGCTGATTCCACCAGATGTTCCAATCTAGATTTAAGAAATTTTTACTAAGTAAATAAGGATATTTTCTAAACCTACCCCACCAAAGTAGGCAAATCCAGCGCTCAATTCACATTTTTGCTTAGAGGTTTTTATCTGCCCAAATACAAATTGCCTCGTAGTGATACTTACCTAATCCTTGCGCTACCTCTTCATAGGAATCTCGATATGGTGAAGGCAGTATGTAACTCATTGCAAGTGATTTGTACGCCTCTTTGGTGGGTTTCCAGAACTGCAGGCAAAACTCATAATGCTCTTTAACGAGAGCCTGCACCTCATCAGATGAGGGGTGAGTATCTACCTTCATTTTTTCAGCAAACTTTAAGGTTAAATCACCAAATACCTTGGCGAACTGTTCATTTTCTTTCTTTGAATAATTATTTACAAACTGTTGGGAATGGATGCCAAAGTTCATAGCCAAATTGTAATCAGATAATGATGCAATTTTCTAGCACGGCAGTTGGCAGTGGGTAAACTTAAGGTAATTAAGTTGCCTGGCTTAAATCTTTGCGCTCCTTTGTGATGCGATTTACCAACCATTCAAGCGGCCCTTGTTTATATCTTTTTAACCAGGTCGTTGCGAAATAAACCAAAATAAGCCAAATTCCAACAGCAAGTAGTAACACCATCCAGGTTTGTAATTGTTGAAATAATCCAAATCCCCATGGACCAAAGATTAATGAGGTAATTACAGATTGCAGGATATAAACAGTTAAAGACATCTTTCCGGCAGGCCCTATCCAGGAGAGTAAATTTGGTTTATCTGAAACTAATTTACGAATAAGAGCTATATAGAAAATTGATAGTAATGGCGCTGCCATAAATGAGGTAAATAGTGAGATTAAATAAATAGCCTCAGATGGCTCTGGTTTATTCTCATTTTGGACCAAAACTGTGGCGGCCAAAATCTGAATTGGTAATCCAAAAAACAAGCCTTTCTTCATCAACTTTGTATTCACTTCTTTATCAAATGAGGTTGATAAAAATTTAGATCTAGCCATTCGAACTCCCATTAAAAAGGCTGCAAATGCTAAACCACCCTGCAAAAATACTCCGCTCGATACCCCATACACCCACAACTCCAACCGGGCTGGAACGGCCTGCAGGAATGAGCCATCTATCAAAACCTGATCTAGCTTTGTCTCTAAAGGTGTTTGAAAACTCTCCTCTGGAAAATATCGTTCTCCAATATAAACCAGTGCGCCAATTAAACAAACTAGCAAGAAGGATATAGAAAATATAACTCGGCTCCAGATTTTTAGGGTTCTATCTGTTCTAAAGAAAAAGGGTGTGAGCAGTAATCCAAACAAGCCGTAAACAAAGAGAATGTCACCATGCCATAAGAATGTAAAGTGAAGTACGCCAATAAAGATTAATAGAATTGATCGCTTTATCCATCGCTTTCGATTAGCTTTATTTTCTCTAATTATGTAATTTGAGCTGTATCCAAATAAAAATGAGAAAATCAGATAAAACTTTCCAGCAAAAATAGCGGCAATTATGAAGGTGGCTGAGCCGTTAGCTAAGCCAACTGTCCACTCTCCCCTTGCGCCTTCAGCGCTGCTTAGTGCCATGAATTGAATGTTTACGACCAAAATTCCAAGGAGTGCAAAGCCTCGTAACACATCGGGCGCTAAATCTCTTTTCATTTTTTTCCTAGATCAACTTGAACGATAGGTCAAACATAACCATTGCTGCTGCGATTGCCGACGCCCAAAGAATCATGCTTGAGGTTATGAGAATCGAAACACGCAGCGGCCTTACTCCGGCGGCCACCGATGCTGCCGCCGCAAATTGGGTACCGATGATTATCGGTCCCAGGAAAGCCATTCCATAAATGCCATAACGATCAAATGTCTTGAGTGCCTTCTCAAACTTTGGCGATTCAGCTGATTTGCCCTTTGCAACCCTTCTTTCGACGATCTTTGCTCGAATCGTGGAACCTAAATAAGCAAATATGAATATGGTGATTGCATTACCAAGCACAGCAGCTATGACGGTTGCGATTGGATCAAGTCCAACAATGATCCCGCTTGGTACGACGGCAATTGCTTCCATCCACGGAATTGCACCTGCGATGAAGATTCCAATTAGGCCCAACTCTTCTATATTCATGATTTTGTATCCATGCGTCTTGACTCACGCCAAGCCATGATTATCGATGGGAGCATGTATGCGTAACCAAAGACCAGCCAGAAGATCGCCTGCACTTGTGGCCAAGTCAGACTTATGTCGTAGTTAAAACCATCGAAATCCGGGCTATCGTTTAAGAAGTCTTGGGAAATTGAATAACCTAATAGAGCTCCAGTGAGTACCCCGGCAACGCCGAAAAGGTATTGATACGCTCTGTGATAAACGCTGTTTCGCTCTTGAATCATTCGCTCGTCGAGGGCACGATCCGGAGCATCAGGAATCAATCTAACCGCTGTGCGAAGAAGGAACCAAAAAACGAAGATCGCCCCTATGTAAAGCACTAACAGTGCAGCCCAATCATTATCTCCGACCAGCAGGAGAAATGTTGTGCCTGTGAGCATCGTGATATTTGCTCCAAAAACTAGAAAACGAAGTGCCCCTCTTGTTCTTAGCCCATCCCACTTAGTATCTGAAAGTTGTTTTCTTACAGACTTTTCGCTGGCCATCTCAGTGAATCCGCCGCCTGATTTGAATAGATCTCGATACTCAGCACCAAGGCCTCGTGCTTTTACATAAAGGTAGAAGAGAGGAAGCTCAATTAAAGTGTAAGAAAGGATTGCGAAGATCCACCAATTGGTATCAAACGCGAAGAATGTGTAATCACTCGGTGAACCCCAGTTGAAAGGTGCAATCACTAACAAGACACATGCGCCTAACCCAGTATCAAGCCATGCCAAACGCTTCACATCATTTCCCGCGAACTTCGGGTAGAGGTAAAGGTAAGCGACTGCCAGGGCGATGACATTCACAATAACAATTGATAGTTCAGACATTTATCTACCTTTCTTAAGTGGGGTAAGTGAAAAGAGTTCTGTGACTTCTTGATTGAGCGCCTTAGAGATGCGTAAAGCCAGGGCTAGCGAGGGGCTGTACTCCTCGCGCTCTAAATATCCAATGGTTTGGTAATGAACCCCGACCTTGTCGGCTAGTTCTTGCCTAGATAAGCCCATTTCATTTCGGGAAACCTCAATCTGGTTATAGACCGGCTCTTCTGGATTACGGCTCATAGAAGTAGCATATATGCTATGTAGCATTAATGCAACATATAATTAATGTGTCAATTTTCAGAGGGGGAAGAGGTTGTTACGAAAAACCTTGCCTAGAGCACAATCCCTAATGACCGCTGAATACTTTTTAATACCATCGGAAAATCTGAAGGTGACATCAACCCTTCAATAGCTAACGAACTTGCCCCGTGTACAGCAGACCAAACGATTACTTCTCCACCATTTCGTGCACTCTTTGTAATTACGCCTTGAGCCAGTAGTTCATCAAGAGCTGCTCGAAGTAAATTCCAAGCCTTACTGTCATGTTCTTCCATACTGATTTCGCAGTAACCACCAAACATGAGTCGATATAGGTTTGGTTCAGAAGTTGCCCAGGCAAAGTAGGCATTTCCCATTTCTTCAAACTTCCTAATGGCAGCTGATGCTCCTGTACCTTTAATATTTGCAATTGCCTTTTCCTGCATTGTTGCCAGGCGATCGAAGAGCACTTCACTTATTGCACTGACTAAAGCATCTTTGTCCCTAAAGTGGTGATAACTCGCACTCGGGCTGACACCAATCTCTGCTGAGACTGCTCTGAGAGATAACTGATCGGGGCCGTACTTGCGAACCAATGTAATCGCCGCACCCACCAAGGCACTCTCCAGATTGCCATGATGATACGGGGCCTTAGTTGCAGTCTTCGTTGCCATAAGAAAATCTTCCCAGCAATCTTGACAATGTTCAAATAGCCACGCATAATCTGAGCAGTGTAAAGATAAGGGAGACGATAGATGTTTGAAAAGCTTGGCAACTTTGTAGCAAGGCGACGTAAGGGTGTATTTATATTGTTTATCCTGGGCATTCTGGTCTCAGGCGGCCTTGGTTCCCAAGCCTTCTCCCGATTTGATAGCGGCGGCTATAGCGATCCTGCCAGTGACTCAGCAAAAGTTGCAGAGTATTTGAAAGATACTTTCGACGCACCAAATCCCTCCCTGGTATTGGCGGTACAGAGCAAGAGTGGGTCAGTTGATGATCTAGCGGTTGTTGCTGATGCTCAAGCACTTGAGTCGCAAATTCGCAATGAACCAGATACTGACAAGGTCATCTCTTACTGGTCTTTAGGCAACTCCCCCTTCTTAAAGAGTAAAGATGGCAACTCTGGTTTGATGTTCGTCTACTTCAAAACCACAGACTTCACTGAAACAGACAAGCTTGGTGGTATCTATCAAGAAAAATATGATGGCAAGTACAGAAATCTTGAAGTTTATGTTTCAGGTGAGGCGGTATTTGCAAATGCGATAAATGGAAACATTCAAGAGGATCTGAAAGTCGCGGAATTCATTTCAATACCACTAACCTTTCTCCTTTTATTACTCGTGTTTGGTGCACTTGTGGCATCTGCTATGCCTTTGGTTATTGGCATAACAGCGATTATTGGAACCTTTTTTGTAATGTATTTGTTGACACTTTTCACTGATGTCAGCATTTTTGTTCTTAACCTAACAACCGGACTTGGACTAGGTCTTGGTATTGATTATGCGCTATTGATTGTCAATAGATTCCGAGAGGAGCTCGCTAAGGGCTTAAGTAAGGAATCTGCAATTGTTAACACTATGAAAACAGCTGGAAAAACAGTTTTCTACTCTGGTTTAACTGTGGTAGTTACTTTAATTTCATTAATCTTCTTCCCACTAAATTTCTTAAAATCTATGGGGTATGCCGGTGCCTCAGTTGTCGCTCTTGCAGTATTTGGAGCACTTATCCCACTTCCAGCTCTTTTGGTCATGCTGGGTGAGAAGGTTAATAAAGGTCGTGTCAGACGAGGTGCGTTGATTCAACGCGAAGATGGAAGATGGGCCCAAGTAGCCCGTTTTG
>Ga0315900_10012799_pt1 | contig 10262 bp, 8 predicted proteins | sample LakEriMetagenome_FD_203521 | JGI IMG/M metagenome (GOLD analysis project Ga0315900, IMG submission 203521) | Freshwater fungal communities from buoy surface, Lake Erie, Ohio, United States - Buoy 12 MA114 | ecosystem: Environmental > Aquatic > Freshwater > Lake > Lake biofilm | place: USA: Lake...
GTTCGGTCACTGCGGGGGCAAGGCCACCGGCCATTGCATTGCCAGCGACGAGCGTTGCCAGAACGGCAGCGGTAAGGGTCTTGGTGAGGCGCATGTTTCTACTCCCGTTGATGACCATGCTTGTGACTGTAGTTTAACCAATCAACCATCTTTCGGGCAATGCAACCAGATGATTGTCGTGGTGCGACGGAATGTCGGCTGCGGCGCAAATCTGCAACGCTGGGGGAGCCGGGACGGACGTCCCGTGCCGGAAAAGCAAGAGGCGAGTCCGGACGGACTCGCCTGTCACTTTTTCGATATTTTACCCCGTAAAACGGGACTGGCTCTTATTCGCCAGTCGTTTCATCCGAAGAGTCGTCCGACGACACGGCCAGGGCGACCAGCAGGCCGAGCGCGGCCAGCGGCAGGATGATGCCCCAGGACGAGGTTTCGGCGACAGGCTCGACGATGGCAACGGGCGCTTCCACGACTTCCTGCGCAAAGCCACCGGCCATGGCAGAGCCGGCAACGAGCGATGCCAGGACGGCAGCGGTGAGGGTTTTGGTCAGGCGCATGTCTCTACTCCAGTTGATAACAAAGCGTTGGCTGAACGGATAACTCAGTCGTTGAATGAACTCAAGCCGGTTATCCGGTGACGGGAAAGTGACGGGCCGATTCAGAGCCTGTTGCTGCGCAAATATGCAACAGTCGGCGAAACATACTGACGTGATGCGATGATCGCCCCGGTTTCGTCGAGCCAGTAGATGTTGTCGAAGACGACATCGCGTCCGCGGCATCTTTCGTCGAATCGGTCTGCTTCGGTGGACCGGATGCCCAGGTTGATCGTTTCGGGCCCCGCCGGGGTGAATGTGCAGCTGTAGCTGAACGTCCTGATCCTGTTGCGGCCATCGAGCCTTTCGATGTCGCGGGTGATCGTTCCGCCGCCTGCGGCGAGCGTTTCGACAACGCCGGTCGCGCTGGCTGCCATGATGTCTTCGCCGATCAGCCCGCGGGTGGCGACCAGAACACCGTCCCTGAAGGCGGCGGTAAATCCCGACTGGGAGACAAAGGTCTCGTGACCATCGGCCGATGTCAGACGCCGGGCGAGTTCCGCAATCCCGAGCGCGTTGATGGTAAAGAGCCGGTAGTCATCGGGACTGTCGGCGATGGCTTGGGGGGTGAAGGCGTCCTTGGCCAGCGTGGTGGAGGGGGCGTCTTCCGTGGTGCCGCCGCTGAGCACCCCGGCCGAGGTATTCAGGACACCGACCACGGTATCCACGGGGTTCCTGCCGCCGCATGCCGCCAGCAGCAGCGCGCATCCCCAAAGGCCCAGGTGCCGGATCATCGCCAGAAACGCCCCCAGCTGGCCGACATGTCGCCGTAATGCGCATCGCGCACGATCTGGTAGAGCCTGCCGTTGACCGACAGCCGGGCGCCGCCGTCACGGTTGAGCGATTGCAGTTCGGCGGCGACATCGGTCCGGTTGGGTTTTCCGAGAATGAAGTCGGTCGGGATCGTGATCCGGATGCCCTTGTCGAAGGAACCTTCGCCGAATTCGTCAAAGGGCATGTCGGTCAGGGTGAAGTAGGCCCCCACACGCCAGCCGTTTTCGAATTCCCGGTCGACGCTGAAGGTTCCGCCCCAGTCGCCGGCAAGGTAGCGGCCAAGGTCGATCTGGCCGTGAAAGCCGTTGGCAAAGGCGTAGTAGGCCGAGACGTGGCCGGTCGCGGTCTCGTAGTCCTGGAAGCCGAGCCGTTTGTCGAAGTCGCGCTGCACGACGTAGTTGAGTTCCGCGCCCAGCGCCCAGCGGCTTTGGATGGGTTTCCAGAGCACCTCGGTCGAGATGCCGCCATACATTTCTTCGAGATAGCCGAGTGTGACACGGCCGAAGACGGAGTCGGCGACGCGACCGTAATGGGCAAAGTTCAGGTATTCGATGCCGGGATTGCCGAGGTCGTTATAGAGATCCTGGTTGCGGCGCACGACGGGCCAGTTTTCATCGGTGACGAGTTCGGCGTCCCCGGAATTGGACAGGAGGCTCTGACGGATCGAGCCTTCGACGAATGTACCAGGTCCGAATCGGTAGGTGGCCGAAAGTTCGGCGCCGAAGGAAAACTGGAACGGGTCGGTGGCGTTGAAGAGGGTCAGTTTGAAGAAGGGTGCGAGACCCCAGGTGAAGGGTTCGGTATCGGTCGGGACCGCAATCAGGCCGTCTTCGGGGCCTGCCGCGCCGAACCCTGTCCGTTCCAGCATCGCTTCGCTGCCGCCGACGGTGTTTTCGAGGGTTTCGAGATCGCTGCGCCGGATCGTCTGACCCGACAGCGGCATGCCTTCCCGCATCGGTTCGAGAATGAAGGTTTCGATTCCGGGGGGCATGGCGCCGGTCAGCACGCGGGCGACGCGGCCCATGCCCTGTGCTTCGGACCGGTAGCGGACATTGGTGTAGCGCAGGCGGACGGTGTCGTTGCTGACCTCGATTCCGTTGAGCACGATGCCTTCGCCGCGCAGTTCCTGGCGCAGCGATTCGGTGGCATCGGCGGGGGGCGCCGAGGCGGTGTCCCAGGAGGCTGCGGCGCGGGGGTCGCCGCGGGGCACCACCGGATGGGGCGGCGCATCGAGCCCGCCCGGAAAGACGCGGTTGTTGGGGTTCACGGCAATGGTCCCGGTGAAGGCGAGTTCGGAGCCGTAAAGATAGCTGAGCGCGAACTGGTAGCCCGGAAACGGGATATAGGTCAGGCCGAAGTTGAGCGGCGTGGCGCGGTCGAAAAGCCGTTCTCCGCGGTTGTTGCGATAGCCGTCGTCCGAGGAATATTCGCCCTTGAAGATCAGCTTTTCGGAAAAGGCCCATTCGAAGCCGCCGAAGAGAGCCATGTCGCCGCGGAATCGGTTGCCGATGCTGGGAAGGCCACCCTCATCGCCCGATTCGAAGCTGGCGGGACGGCTGCACCATTCGGTCCCGAGGAAGTCCGGGCAGAAGCCGTTTGACGAACCGAGCCTGCCCCAGCCGAGACCGCCGGTGATCCGCAGGGAATCGTTCAGTGTCTTGCTCGCCACGACGAATTCGGACGAGTAGATGCCGGTTCCGAGCACATCGCGCATGCCGACAGCGATCATCGGCATCACGTCGCCTTCGTCGGTAAAGCGGTAGGCGACGTCGAAGCTGCGGTCGAAATAGGCATCTACGTCGGGATTGAAGTCCTCGATCCCGCTGTAGCGGAAGGTGCCCGACAGGCGAGGTGTGATCTGGAAGGTGAAGCTGTTGCGCAGTTCCCTGCCGAACCAGCCGACGGTGCCGGAGATTTCGGCATCGGGGGCGCTGATGGCCGATGGCATCTCGATCAGGCCGGGGACGCCATAGAGCGTATAGGTCTGGCCGCGGCTTTCGGCAAAAGCCGGAATGGCTGCCGCGATGGCGAGGCCGCTCGCGGCGGCAAGACGGCGGAAGGAGGCTCGGGGCATGGGCAGCGGTTCCTGGGGCAACTCTTCTTTCCTAACCGCAAAGTGCCGGCGTTGGAAAGATCGCCGCCGCGATTGTGCCGCATTTGCACAGCCGGGGTCATGCCCGTGCCGCAAAGGCGGCGGCGGCGCGGCCGGCATGGCGGCCGGTGGCCAGGCAGGCGGTCAGCAGGTAGCCGCCGGTCGGGGCTTCCCAGTCGAGCATCTCTCCGGCGGCGAAGAGGCCGGGGCGGGAGCGCAGCATGAGCCCGTCGTCGAGCGCATCGAAGCGCAGGCCGCCTGCGGTGGAGATCGCTTCGTCAAGCGGGCGGGGGGCGGCAATGGGCACGGGCACGGCCTTGAGCGTGCGGGCCGGGTCGGGGGTGGTGCGGCCCAGTTCGAGGAACAGCGCGCGGCGGGCGGGATCGAGCCCAAGGCGCGAGCGGAGTGCATGCGAGAGCGTCTCGCCCTTTCGCGCGGCGGCGAGGCGGGCGCGGACCGTGCGTTCGGAAAGGTCGGGGAGCAGGTCGATGGTCAGGGTGGCGCCCTCGCGCAGCGCGCGGGAGAGGGCGTAGAGCCCGCCGCCTTCGAGACCCCGGGCGGTGATGACGCATTCCCCGCGCAGGCGGGTGTCGCCCGCGATGAGCGTGACGTTCTTGAGCGGGGCACCGAAATGCGGGGCCATATGCGCGGACCAGGCGACGTCGAAGCCCATGTTGGCGGGGCGGAAGGGGGCGGTCAGGCCGGGGAAGCGGTCGGCCCAGGCACCGTCCGAGCCGAGCCGCGCCCAGCTTGCCCCGCCAAGCGCGAGGACGGTGACGGCGGGGGAAAGGCGCCGGTCGCCGCCGGGGGTGGAGAAGAGGAAGGCGGGGCCGTCGGTGCCGGTCCAGCGCCAGCGGGTGTTGAGCGTCACGCCGAGCGATCCAAGCCGGGCGAGCCAGGCGCGCAGGAGCGGCGAGGCCTTCATAGCCACCGGGAAGACGCGGCCGGAGGACCCGGTGAAGACCGGCTGGCCGAGCGATTCGGCGAAGGCCATGACCTTTGCCGGGCCGAAGGCGGCGAGGGCTGCGTCGAGCTGGGGCGCGGGCGGGTGGAAGGCTGCGCGAAAGGCGGTGGCGTCCTGGTCGCGGGTGATGTTGAGGCCGGACTTGCCGGCCATCAGGAACTTGCGCCCGGGCGAGGGCATGGCATCTGCGACCGTGACCTGCAGGCCGGCGCGGGCCAGTTCTTCGGCGGCCATGAGGCCGGCGGGGCCGGCGCCGATGACGAGGGCGGACGGTCGGGTCATGGCGGTGCAGTCGCTGCGCGGACGGGCATTGTCAACGTTGGGGCGCAGGTGTCGCGATCCCGGTCACCTGCTCTTCACGGTTTCCGCGTTACAGCCTGTGGTGGAGGGTTGGAGCGGCGCTCCCGGCCCTGGCTTGTCGCCATCAGAAAGGAACACGGCACGACATGAAACGATATTCGTTGCCGACCGGCCTTGCCGGTCTGGCGGTGGTGGGCTGTCTGGCCCAGCCTGCCGTCGCCCAGGACCTGCCCCGGCCCTATGTCTCGCGTGCGCTCGATGCCGTGCTTCTGCCGGTCGACTCTGCCGTGATCTCGGCCTTCGGGCTGGGACCGAATGACTCCGGCGCGCTGGTGCTGGCGACCGAGCCTGCCGGGACGGCGGACAAGGCCGGAATCCTGCCCGGCGATGTCATCGCGAACGTGCGGGGTACGCGGGTCAAGGACCCGGTTCAGCTCGATTCGGTGGTCTCGTACTGGATCGAGGCGGGCGTGGACGACTTCGGATGGGAAATCTCGCGGGGCGGGGAGTACGCTTTCTACGAGTGGGTGATCACCGAGGAGGAATTCTGGACGGAGATCGACATTGCGTCTGCCGCGAGCTGGACGAGCTGGGAGTACTCATCCTGGAGTTACAGCGAATATTATGAGGAATATTCCGAAGTGATGATCGAGGAGTATTCCTATTCGGAAACCTTGATCGAGGAGACGGTGAGTTCGGAGGAGTTCGTCTCCGAGGTCGAGACGTCTTATGAGGAGTCCTATTCAGAGGAGTCGTATTCCGAGGAGGAGGTCAGCGAGGAGTCCTCTTCCGAGGAATCGACGACCGAGGAATCGATGTCCGAGGAGACAGCGAGTGACGATGCCTCCGCGGAGGAGGTCGTCGAGGAGGAGGCTGCCGGGGAAGACATGGCCGATGAAGAGGCCATGGCCGAAGATGACGGCAGCATGGATGACGGCAGCGAAGACGACGGAAGCGCTGATGAGAGCGCCGAGGACGACAGCTATGACGAGGGTGCCGACGACGACAGCTATGACGAGGGTGCCGACGACGGCAGCGCCGACGATGGCGGCGGGGATGACGGCGGGGATGACGGTGGCGGAGAAGATGATTCCGCCGAGGAATAGGCCAGCGATGGCCGGCCCGGGGCGGATGCCCCCCCAGGGGATGATCGCAGGCGGGCGTCCCCGGGGGCGCCCGCCTGCTTGCCGGATCAGGCCATGTCGAATTGCAGCGCCTTGACCTGGGTGAACTTGCCCGTGGCGCGCAGCTTGTCGAGCACGGGTTCGGGGACGGGGTCGTCGACATAGAGGATGGCGATGGCCTCGCCCCCCTTGGCCGAGCGGCCGAGGGTGAAGTTGGCGATGTTGACCCCGTTTTTGCCCAGCGTCTGCCCCAGCGCGCCGATGATGCCGGGCACGTCCACATTGGTCGTATAGACCATGTTCGCACCGATTTCGGCATCGACGTTGATACCCTTGATCTGGATGAAGCGGGGCTTGCCGTCGCTGAAGACCGTGCCGGCGACGGACCTTTCGCGCAGGCCGGTGACGACGGTGACCTTGATGTAGCCTTCGAACATGCCCGACTGATCCTGCCGTGTGGTCGAGGTCAGGATGCCGCGTTCGCGCGCGATCACGGGGGCCGAGACGAGGTTCACGTCCGGATTGGCCTTGCGCATGATCCCGGCGATCACCGCGCATTCGAGCGCACGGAGGTTCATCCGCGCGGCGATGCCGTCAAACAGCACGTTGATGGCGACGACGGGTTCATCCGTCATCTGGCCCACGAAATTGCCCAGATGGCCGGCAAGCCTGATCCAGGGGCCCATGACGCGCGCCTCTTCGGCGGTGACGGAGGGCATGTTGAGCGCATTGGAGACGGCGCCGGTCAGCAGATAGTCCGACATCTGTTCGGCAATCTGGAGGGCGACGTTTTCCTGCGCCTCGGTCGTGGAGGCGCCGAGATGGGGGGTGCAGACGACGCCGGGCAGGTTGAAGAGCGGCGATTCGGTCGCGGGTTCGACGGCGAAGACATCGAAGGCCGCGCCGGCAACATGGCCCGCGCGGATCGCGGCGGCGAGCGCCGCTTCATCGACCAGGCCGCCGCGGGCGCAGTTGATGATGCGCACGCCCTTCTTCGTCCGCGCGATGGCCTCGGCCGAGAGGATGTTGCGCGTCGCGTCGGTCAGCGGCACGTGGAGGGTGATGAAGTCGGCGCGGGCAAGAAGGTCGTCGAGCTCCACCTTCTCGATCCCGAGCTGGTCGGCGCGGTCCTGGCCGAGGAAAGGGTCGTAGGCGATGACCTTCATGCGCAGGCCGCGGGCGCGGTCGCAGACGATCGCGCCGATATTGCCCGCGCCGATGACGCCCAGTGTCTTGCCGGTGAGTTCGACGCCCATGAAGCGCGACTTTTCCCACTTGCCGGCATGGGTGGAGGCGTTGGCTTCGGGAATCTGGCGGGCGGCGGCGAGCATCATGGCGATGGCATGTTCGGCGGTGGTGATCGAATTGCCGAAGGGCGTGTTCATCACGATGATGCCGCGGCGCGAGGCGGCGGGGATGTCGACATTGTCGACGCCGATGCCGGCGCGGCCGATCACGCGCAGGCGTGGCGCGGCGGCGATCAGCTTTTCGGTGGCCTTGGTGGCGGACCGGATGGCGAGGCCGTCGTACTGGCCGATCACGGCGAGGAGGGCGTCCTTGTCGCGGCCGAGCGCGGGCTGGAGGTCGACCTCGATGCCGCGGTCGCGGAAGATCTGGACGGCGGCGAGGGAGAGGTCGTCGGAGATGAGCACCTTGGGGGTCATGGGGCGTTTCCTTGCGGGAGGGGCGAGTCAAGGTGCGCTGAAGCGCACCCTACGATCGCCGGAAGGGGTAGGGTGCGCTTCAGCGCACCTTCAGGCAGCGGCCGGCAGGGCCGCGATTTCGGTGTGGAAGGCCCAGTCGAGCCAGGCCAGCATCGCGGTGATGTCGGCAAGCTCCACCGTCGCGCCGCACCAGATGCGCAGGCCGGGCGGCGCGTCGCGATAGGCACCGATGTCGAGCGCCGCACCCTCGGCCTCGAGCCGGCGGGCCATGGCGCGGGCAAAGGCCGCGCCATCGGCGATGCGGGGGTCGGTGAAGCGCAGGCAGACCGAGGTGTTGGACCGTGTGGCCGGGTCGGCGGCGAGGTTGGCGATCCAGGGCCGCGCATCGCAGAAGTCCCAGACGGCGCGGGCATTGGCATCGGCGCGCGCGATCAGCGCGGGCAGGCCGCCGATGGCCTCGGCCCAGCGCAGCGCGACGAGGTAATCCTCGACGCAGAGCATGGAGGGGGTGTTGATGGTCTCGCCCTCGAAGATGCCCTCGATCAGGCGGCCGCCGGAGGTGAGGCGGAAGATCTTGGGCAGGGGCCAGGGCGGCGTCCAGGATTCGAGCCGCGCCACGGCACGGGGCGACAGGATCAGCATGCCATGCCCGCCTTCGCTGCCGAGCACCTTCTGCCAGGAGAAGGTGGTGACATCGAGCCTGTCCCAGGGCAGGTCCTGGGCGAAGGCGGCCGATGTGGCGTCGCAGATCGTCAGGCCCTGGCGGGTGGCGGGGATCGCGGCGCCACCCGGCACACGGACGCCCGAGGTGGTGCCGTTCCAGGTGAAGACGACGTCGCGGTCATAGTCGAGCGCGGCCATGTCGACGATCGCGCCATAGGGTGCGCGGTGGACGCGGGCGTCGAGCCTGAGCTGCCTGACGGCATCGGTGACCCAGCCTTCGCCGAAGGATTCCCAGGCTGCCATCTCGACCGGGCGGGCGCCGAGGAGCGACCACATCGCCATTTCGACGGCGCCGGTATCGGAGGCGGGCACGATGCCGATGCGCCAGTCGGCGGGCACACCGAGCACGGCGCGGGTGCGGTCGATCGCCTCGCGGAGCCGCGCCTTGCCGATGGCGGCGCGGTGCGACCGGCCGAGCGGCGCATCGGCGAGGGCATCGAGGGTCCAGGCGGGGGGTTTGGCGCAGGGGCCGGAGGAAAAGCGCGGATTGGCCGGGCGCAGGGCCGGTTTGGTCACGGTCATGACGGTATCCTTCCAGATATCATGCCCTTCGTTGGGGAAGGGTGTCCCGCCGTTGGGGATAGGGGGTGGCGCGGGCTTTCGCAAGGGGCGGGATGGCGCTAGAGCCGGGGGCGGCGCGGGATGCGCGACATCTGTCCGGAGGCTGCCCGATGCTGGTTGCGATGCTGATCTGCGATCCCGCGGTGCGGGACCTGCCCCAGGCGCCGGTCGAGGCCTTGCGGCGGGACTGGGGCGGGGGCGATCTGCGCTGGCTGTCCTTTGGCGAGGCGGCGGAGTTCGATCTGCCGGTCCTGCCCACAGACCGCTGGGCGCGGTGGGAGGACCTCCAGCGGCAGGGCATCGATCTGGCCCTGCAGGCGGCGGGGGGGCGGCGCAAGCGGCTGCTGCTGGCCGACATGGATTCGACGATGATCGCGCAGGAATGCATCGACGAGCTCGCGCTGATGGCGGGTGTGGGCGAGCCCGTGGCCGCGATCACCCGGCGGGCGATGAACGGAGAGCTGGACTTCGAGGGCGCGCTGGTCGCGCGGGTGGAGCTTTTGAAGGGCCTGCCGGTGGGGGTGATCGATGCGGTGCTGCGCGACCGGATCACGCATCGGCCGGGCGGGTTCGAGCTTGTGGCGACGATGAAGGCGCATGGGGCGCGGGCGGTGCTCGTCTCGGGCGGGTTCACCGCCTTTGCCGAGCGGGTGGGGGCGGCGCTGGGCTTTGACGAGACGCGGGCGAACCGGCTGATCGTGGCCGAGGGGCGGCTGACCGGCGCGGTGGCGCGGCCGATCCTGGGGCGTGAGGCGAAGGTCGAGGCCCTGGACGAGCTGACAGCGGCGATGGGGATCGGGCCGGCTGAGGTGATCGCCGTGGGCGACGGGGCGAATGACCTGGCGATGCTGGCCCGGGCGGGGATGGGGGTTGCGCTGCACGCCAAACCTGCGGTCGCCGCGCAATGCGAGGTGCGGGTGAACCATGCCGATCTGCGCGCGCTTCTGTTCCTGCAGGGCTATCGGCGCGAGGAGTTCGTCACCTGACAGGGGCCGGGATGAACCGGGCCGGGGTGACGGGGGCCGGCGGGCATGGTAACCGTCGCGGCATGAACCCTCTCCCCTCCAAAGAGGCGATCCTGCAATGGATCGCCGAGAACCCGACGCAGACAACCAAGCGCGACATCGCAAAGGCCTTTGGCCTGACGGGTGCGGCGCGGATCGACCTCAAGCGGCTGATGCGCGAGCTTGAGGCGGAAGGGCATCTGCCCGGGCGGACGCGGTCGCGGCGCGAGCCGGGGACGCTGCCGCCGGTGACCGTGCTGCAGGTGATGGCGCCGGACCGCGACGGGGACCTGTTCGCCCGGCCGATGGAGTGGCGCGGCGAGGGGCCGGAGCCTGTGATCCTGATCGTCGGGCAGGAGGGCGATCCCGCGCTGGGCTCGGGGGACCGGATTCTGGCGCGGATCACGGCGGTCGAGGGCGAGGCGCATGGCCATGAGGCGCGGCTGATCCGGCGGCTGGGGGTCAA
>Ga0315900_10012800_pt1 | contig 10262 bp, 10 predicted proteins | sample LakEriMetagenome_FD_203521 | JGI IMG/M metagenome (GOLD analysis project Ga0315900, IMG submission 203521) | Freshwater fungal communities from buoy surface, Lake Erie, Ohio, United States - Buoy 12 MA114 | ecosystem: Environmental > Aquatic > Freshwater > Lake > Lake biofilm | place: USA: Lake...
GTAGTGATTATGGCTTCACTCTATTTGTTCGGTGCACGTCGAAGAAGCTCGAAGTATTTGCAGCTAGCGATGATTATGAGATGTTTTATGAAACCGCCTATTCATCGGGCGGGGGGCTAAAAGTCAAATTCGATTCTGGATCAATAAAGGACTATCGATTTACCAAGTCAACTGATAACACATCAATCTTCGTCTCGAGCGCCAAGACTTTTGCGACCGCTTTATCTAAAGCAAAGAAGAGCGTTTCACTGAAGTTCTCTTCTTCCCGAGGAATCGTTACATTGCAATTTCCAGTAGCTGACTTTGCTCAATATAAGAAGTCATTTTCCTCGAGAGGATGTAAGTTCTAATTCGTATTCGATTGAGGTCGCACAAGTACTTCGCGCCGAAAATTAATTCGATGAGAACTAGCGTTACTCCCTAGCCCCAAACTCCGCATCCAAAATCGCATACAACCACATATCGCACCAATCACCTTTGAAAAATTCCGCCTGCTTAAACTCAGCCTCGCGCCGCATCCCCAACTTCTCCGCCAATAAAGCAGATCCCTTCGCACGCGTATCAATATTCGCAATCATGCGATGCAATCCAAATTTCTCAAATCCATAACGCATCAGCGCCACCGTCGCCTCATACGCAAATCCCTGCCTCTGATAATCCTGGTGCGTTACCCATCCGATATCCGCACACTTGTCGCGCTTTGATTGCAAACCCATATTCGATTGTCCGATGATCTTGCCCTGAAATTCCCATCCCAAAATCAAATAGTCGCCCACATCCACCAATTCCGATTTCGCACCATCAATAGCACGCTGCAACGCCTCCACAACTTGCTCATAACTTCGCTCAGGCCACGGTATGTATCGCACAATCTCCGCGTTCGACTGATACTCCAATAGATCATCCGCATCCGTCATCCGCAACGGGCGCAGAAGCAATCGCTCAGTCTTGATTTCTATTGTCATCGAGAGCTTTCGTTAATAAGGGGATTACTGTCTAGATCTTAAATGTCGGTGGGTGGCACTATCGTCGATGCCATGACGAAAGACAAGAAAATCTCATTTAAGACCTCTCCATGTCCTGGTTGCGGGAAAATAGGCACTATCAGGCGGATTATCTGGGGAATGCCCTCCGCCGATATAGATTTTTCAAAGTATGCGATTGGAGGTTGTTGTATTCCTGAAAACCCACATGAGATCGCTTGTTCTGAGTGTCCTTGGTCAGGATGGCGAGGATCTTTAATTCCACACGAGCGAGTATTCAGAATTCCAAACGAATAACGTTACAACGACTGATTGGGAATTTAACTTTAGAAGCCTCAGAACCTGCGTTGTACACCGCAGGTTCCTACAGAGTCGATCTTTACTTCTCGGTAAGCACCTCCTCAATTTCTTTAAATCGGGCTGTCAGATTGTCATCAATCTGTTTGGTCCAACTTCGAGCATTCTTTAGACCGGTTTCGATTTCTGTATGTGAACGCTTGAGTGATGTCATAGATTGAAGATCAAGTTCGGCCTGATCAAAAAGGTGTTTCAAGCGATCAATATCCACTTCGTCTTTACTACTGCTTGCAAGCGAGCGTAGGAGCACAAGTCTCGCATGCAATATTGCATTTCTAACCATGTAAGGGTCGATATTGTCTTTATCGACAACCACGACATAGCAGTTACCTGGTAGTGGTTGGAATGGATGCCACTTTGCATTCTTTCCTTCGCGGTTAACGAAGAAGATGCCAGCCTGAGCACCGCGAGTTTGCATTGATGCTTGAAGCGCCTTTTTTATCGCCTGTATGGTGACATTCTTCTCCGTCTTGAATTCAGAGACGATACGCAGAGCCAGTCCACCAGTTAAGTCGGGATTAAGATCATAGATCTGATCGCCATCCTTTTGGCCGTTCGGTCCTTCGATATCGTTGACGTATTCCGTATAGTCGCCAAAAGAAGTTGCAATCTCTTGGTGTAGCGCGCTCATATCTAAGTTGAAGTCGCTTCCTTTACCTGGCGAGTTATCGCGCTCTTTTTTAGCTCCTTCATCTTCAGATACCTGATTTAGTGCCTCGCGCAGTAATGTCATAAGTGGCTTTAGCGGGTTCTTTGGATTATCGAGATCCAACGCACTCCAAATTGCGTCGATTGTTTCGTTCTTAACCGAGTAAGCCAAGCCGTCTGCATCTTCTGCATCTGCGTGCTTGTTCAAGAGCTCTTCAAGCTGAGTCTGTCCATCATTGTGAACTTTTTTGGTGTCTGTGGTCAATTGACCAAAGAGACTTTGCACTTGGATAACTTCCTTTGAGTCCTTGGACATTTCAAAGATTAGTTGACCAAGATTGATCACGTTTGTTATGTGCTCTATACGCTCTCGGGCATCCATACCTGTGATCGACTTTGCAAGCGCCGGTTGATAGATATTGAAGGTTTGGAATTGAACAACATCCCCTTCAACTTCAACCATACCGGTGTGAATAGGTGTTACTGAATTAGTTTGATTCGCCATAGATGTACTTCCTTTCTGAGTTGGGTTCTTAAGCGATTTTGCGGGCATAGTCAGCCTCCTCTACAACTGTCTTTGCCATCATGGAAGCTGCAAGTGCGTAGGGATCTACGATCTGCATACGAGTCCATGCATGCGGGGGATAGAAAGTTATGGAACTTTCCCCCCGCTGAATCTCAAGAGAACCAGAGTCTGAGATTCGCACTTTGCATTCATGCGATAGTTTGATTGAACGGCCTTCCGCTAAATCAAGCCATACTTCATCTTTGTTGTTGATGGTGATAGAACTAAATGGCATCAGCAATGCCTCCTTCAACAACCAGTTTTTGATACTCCTGTGCTGACAGAAGTTGCTTCAGCGTTAGGTCTGAGTCACTTTCAATCTGCGCATAAATTGATCGCAGATTCACCCTTAAGTGGTGTGTGCAGAAACTCAAAGAGCCGTGTTTGAAATGAACCTGAATCGTGGCCTTGGCTACTCGACAGGAATCGCAGAGAGCATGTGGATCATCAACGGGGTTAATCAGATTTTTATCTAATAACCCATCAATACATTCTTTCAAGACTTTTTCGTTCATAGTCACGCCGCCCTACGAGTAATGGTGCGTGGAGTGAGTTGAACCCCAGTTAACTCCGCATATGTAGCTAGTGCGTGTTTTACCAAGGTAAGAAAATCGCGCGATTCCAAAGTGAACTGGATATCATGTTTAGACTTAAAGCCGTCGCTACCGAACCAAACAGTGGCACGCACTACGGAAACAACTTTTGATCCGTTATGAATCCCGCGAATTTCACGAGAGGTATGCCATATGCCGTACCCGCCAAAAGAAAGGTTGACTGGCATAAAGAAGGCATCGATACGTTCACCAGCGGTGTTGGTCAGAGACATTTTATAGATTGTGCTTGTGCTTCGTTCAGCGGCGAATTTGGAGATAAGAAGATCCGTATTATTGATCTCTTGATCAATGACCGCGTCGCTAAAAATGCGAGCGGCGTGCGGTGCGCGGTAAGACGCTTGTAGCGCAGTTAATGGTTCCTTAGCGTTCATCAGCGGGAAACCCTGCTTTCTGAGAGAGGTTTCGGGTGATGCGAATTTCGCGGATCGTCGTGGTGACCGACCGTGAGATATGTTGAGTGCCCTGGGTGTCAGCCTCCGTTGAAGGGGTTGAGTTCTCAGGGGTTGAGCCGTTTACGTTGTGAACCATGTGGTTCTCCTTTCTGCCCGTAGGCGTTTGTTTAGACGTAAAGGCCTGTATAGCGCATCTGAAGGGGAAATCAGATGATCTATCAAGCCGAGGCTGAGCGTACAACCAGGTATATATCGCATGTCAAATCCAAATAGATGGCGTGTCGATGAGATATGTAGTAATGTTCAACCGATGACAAACGCACCAAACAACCCCTCTAAGCGCCCGGAAGATGTGGTTTCCGGCTGGCTATCGGGCTTACCGATCTGGACCTACTCGGCGGACGCCCAGTTCTATGACGCCCTGATATTCCTTCGCCGACGAATACAAGCCATGGATGGCGTTCAAGCGAAGGCGAACAAGTACCTAATGGCCCAAGATGAAGTTTTACTGGGGCTTCTTAAAGATCGGTTGTTTGAAATGAGCAAGCTGGCAAATCAACCCGAGACAAAAAATATTTTTACCGAAATCGAGGCTGCGCTCCGAAGTCGACTTCTGCGCTCTCGCGCTGACGGTAGAGAACTTACAAATATGGCACTTACCAAGCTGATATTCCAAATAAAAAATGTTGAAGAAAAGTTTCTAGAGAATGGCCTTGAGAGATCTGGCGATGACTACAAGCAGTTAATGCTACTTTCCAATCAATGCAAGGATCTCTTGCGCAGATTACAAGAAGAAGACCTTCTTTACAAAGCATTTGAACCTGCTCGTAGCGTGCTCAATGCATTTAAGCAACAGAAAAGTGTTGTCAATGAGATTCTGAATTGGTACCAGATACCAGAATCGGAAACAGATATTCAATTGAAACCATTCAAAAAAAATATAAATGAAAGGGAAGAGTCTCCAAAACCACTTCAAAGAGTTGCAGAAAATCAAGAAGAGTTGTTTGGATTACCGGTTTCAAGCAAGTTCGCCATGATGGCTGCGCTACGTCAGGCATATCTCCTATATCTTGCAAAAAGCACAGATAAATCAGCGAGTGAAGTTGCCCTCCAGAACATTATTGATGGAGTGGGCAAGATTTCAAAAATTGGAACCAAAGGTCACGAGTGGGAGGCGTTTGTCTCTAGTGCATTTGACCTAAAAGAGCCACTATTCTTCACAAGTCGAAATCTTGACAAGAGCGCTAGGAATTTTGAAGTAAAACTTGCCGCAAAACTAGAATCGCTTGCGAAGAGCATTGCTGAATCTCATGGCCAAGTTGAAGCTACTCTGGCAAAGGCAATTAATGCTGCAAAGTTTGACATAGAGCTCAAGCAAAAAGGCGATGTTCCGTTTGAAATCGTTATGGAACCACAATCAGACATATTCCAACGCATCTGTTATCAGATGCCATCCATCTTTAGGTCACATGTAGATGAACTTTGGGTAGATCTTGCAGCTGAAATTTATACAAAATTCGGTACGCGAGATTTCAGAGTTTCAATTGAAAGTAAAGAACCTTCACTTGTGACGATCAATCTTGACTTTCCAACCGATCTTGGCTCATTGCGCACAGAAATTCACAAGTTTGTCCGAGATAATCTCCAGAAATTGAGAGTGGGACTAGATCTCAAGATTGATCGTTAAGAGTTCATGCTCTAGTTACTCGAGGATCAGTAGACATAGCCGATTCGCTCTAGAAAGGCACATGTTTCACAGCCTGAGCCCGACTCAGGAAATTCACCTTCGATAATTCCGATGAATCGAGCCAAGAAGTCTTGAAACTTCTCTGGCTGTCGGGGGATAGGAATGTAACGATGGTCAACGGAGAATCCCCGCTTGTTGTCGTCCATATGTAACGAGTCGGCGATGCGCCACTGCAATAATCCAATCGACTTAATTGGCATAACATCACCATCAAGCGGATTCTCAAACGCATAAACATATGCCTCGAGCTGAGTCCAGTAGCTATCAATCAAGGCTTCGGCATCTTTCTTCATTGATACTTTGCCATCAACAATCGAATAGGTTCCATCTTGATGATCTACAAGCAAGTCAATCTCGCCATAAATCTTCCAGCGAGTTTCCTCACCATTCACTTTCACCGGCATGCTCGTGAAGCGTTTCTTGTATCGCGAAACTTTTCCAACGGGAATCTCAGTACTAATGACCTTTGAAGTCACCCCGTCATAAGCCGCTTCCTGAAGTCGAGACAATAAAAGCTGTAGCGCCAGATTCGCCGGCAACTTAATGCCGTGCCAATACTCAAGCCACAAACAACGTGGACAACGAATGTTGTAAAAAGAAGATGGCGAAAGAGTCTCGCGATGCGGCGTGCTTGGTTTCTTACTTAAACTCAAGAATTCTCCTTAAATCGTTTTTTTGATTGACCCCTTCTCGCGAGGGATAGGAACAACGCGAGAAGTAGCCAAAACTATTGGGAATCAATCAGATTCCCTACTCCACAATCTCGTGCAGAGTCCCGAGCCTACGTTCCGCTTCATCAGCTTCGGTATCTCGACCGGTAGATCGATAAACGCTGATTAGCGCCTTCTCGACCTTTTCAACCTGAGTCCAATCATTAGACCCAGCAACAATGCCCTGAGCTTCATTTAGTAACCGCTCCGCATCTTCAAATTGCCCTAGAACAATATGTCCTCGAGCCATTACATAAGAAGACTTACACATCATTTCGTTGTCTTTACGAAGTGTTCCTATGTCATTCGCCCTACGTCCCCACAAAATGGCGGCCTCGCCATCTCCGAGTTCTGCATGCGAATCAGCAATATTTAAATCACACCAACTGATCTCAAAAACCATCTTCTCTAATTTGAAGATGTCTCGAGCCCGTAACGCAAAAGTTATTACGTCGTGCCAATTACCAAGCTGGTGATGACAGTGCGCGATGCTGAATAGATCTCGAGCGAGAAACTCATTTGATCCATCAACTTCGTTAATTCGTGCAGCTTCTGAATAAGCTTCAATCGCTGCATTCCAATTTTTTAGTTCACCATGCCACGAGGCTTTGGTGCGAAGTGTGTCCACCATAAATGGATGTCCACTGTCTCGAAGCAAATCAATCGCACCATCAAGTGCTTTCGTTGCTTCATCAACTCTATTTAGTTCTCTCAGCGAATAACCGATTCCCGTTATCGCATTTGCCATTGCAATGTTCGATGCTTTCGCACCCATCGCTTTGTAAATCTCGTGCGCCTCCTCTGCGAGCGCAAGAGCCTCACTCCCTGACGATCGATAGATCGCTTGTTGCGCGAGCTCAATTAATAATTCTGCTCGTTCTTCACCTTCAGTTTGTGGAAGTTGTTTCCACAATTGTTGATCTTCGGTTTCCCGATTGTTTATAGGTTCTCCTTTCAATCGCTTCACCTCCACCCTAAATCTCGCCACTGACATGGCTCCGAGGGGAGGCCGTACATTAGTACATCTGTTCGATAAGGCAATAGCCATGTCCGGTCGCTCATTTGTAGCTCCGAAACGTCGCCACCGCATGGGCATGCATTGCCCGAAGCAGGTCTGCCTCTTCAAAGTAAGTAATGGTGGAAGTCCATCCGCAGGCGCAATACGCCTGAAAGAAACCTCCCTCAGATTCACAAACCAGATTCGCATGCCGTAGATCGGTGTTACTCATGGCGCACCAAGCACTTGCGGTTATGGGCTTCAACAAATCCCTTCGCCACTTCATTCCGCACTTCAACCAATACGTCTCCGCACTCTTGGCAGAAGGCAGTCCATAAATAATCGCCAACCTCGGGTTTCCAAACGAAATCAACGATTAGCGCGCACGTGAGTGTTTTGAAATCGTCAAAGCTCCGATGACATTTGACGGTCTGAAGGCGATCGAGCAGCAGTTCACTAACCTTCATAGCCAAAGGTTTTCCAATGACTAAGTTTTCTAAGTCACCACCCTCCGTTATGTAGAGCCCGCAAGTACAAATCATTTGTTTGCGTTCATTACTAACGTCACTCAGATAATGGAAATGATGACCCTGTTTCTGCCACCTATCCAAGTTGGCGTAATGGAGCCATTGCTTGAATTTTGTATACCTACCCCAACCCGTGGCCAACTGTTTTTCTGCTTCGCACTCGGCAAGCAACTTTGCAGATACGCGTACTTCTTTATAACCAATAGACATGACTGGTCCTAACTGGACCCCAATGCATTTGCTGGAGATCCGCTCTTCCATGAACCGACTTTCGATTCCGGCGGGTCTTCCTTTAGGACCACCGTGCGCGGTGCGCGGTTGGTGTCGAACTAGCTAAAGGGCTAGAACATTCGACGTCTTTGACCAAGGATTAGCATATCGTTCGACTCTGACAATTATTCTAATCCCAATTCAAATTCGAAATTGAAGAATTCGCAAGTCTTACCTCACGATTCTTCACCTCAAAGGCTATTTTTGAACTAGTACATCGCTAAATTCTTGATGATGATGTTCAAGACTTTCAAAAAGCTACTTAAACCTTTTGAATGGCAATAGGCAAAACCTTACGAATTTCAAAACCTTCGACTTAGTTCTCGATGCTTTTGCGAAGATAAAATATCTCTTCATCAGTGAGATTGAAGATGTCTTTATGTACAAATTCCTGCAATTTCAAATCGTCACCCACTGTCAATGTTTCCCGCACCAACTGAGAAATACTTGTCAGCTGCTCAGAACTAAGTTTTGGAAAAGGTAACGCCATAAGATTTTCTTTCGCAATCTTATTTACTCCACCAAACAATTTTAGGTGCAAATAGGAATAAAGATCTGAATTCAAAAATCCTAGAACTGAATAGATATCATGAGTCTCCATTTTAGGAATGATGATATTTGCACTATTTGTCGATAGAGTTGCGTTCGTATCTAAGGCAACCTTTAAGTACTTGCTTATTGTTTTATAAATCAGTTTTTCGGGCGCCCTGTAAATATAATCGGGAGCAACCTGTTGTAAGTTACTGCGATCGAAAACAATATAATTTACAGGTCGTTCGCAATGATACTTCTGAATTTCTTTACCAGTAAGAATCGCCTCTGAATTCATGATCTCATGATCAAAAAGCTTAGTCCGGTTATCGCCAGTGACCACGCCAAGACCAAAAGTGCTCTTTGCCAAAGTTTCAGACTTCAGCGAGTTAACCTTATTCAGAATTGCTATATCTTTCTGCGTTAAATAAACGAAAACCGAGTGATTGAATTGTTTGACAATACGCTTTGGGATAATTTCGATCTTTTTGTCTTCAAAAAAATAATTAGGTGTTTGCCCATGACCAATTTCAAGCAGAAAAACATCAGACATGACGCCAGAAAACTTACTCGTAAATCTTTTAATTCGCTTTAGATCCGTTTGCTCAAGAATGAATTGACGAATATCGGCATGCCGTTTAACATTTAAGAGCGATTCGGGGAGCAAGAATCGAAATATGCCATTTGTTGAAAGTAACCTGAAAGCAAATTCAATAAAGTATGAAAAGCTTTCGCCGGAAAAAACATAGTAAGAAAAGACATTACGTAGGTCCATATTTGCACCATACGGAGGATTTCCAATTATATATTCGAAAGTTAGTGTTTGATTTTGAATTGCCCACTTTAAGAAGTCGGCACAGTAAAGATGAGGAGCATCTGCATTCGGAAACTTTATAAAATAATTGAATTTGGCAATCATTATCGCAATTGGATCATTATCAACTCCGAAAATACTGCTACTGGGAGCGTTGGAACGAAAAAGAAAGGAACCTGAGCCGCAGGCAGGGTCAAGGATCAACTGGTTGGAGTCAAAAACTAGATCGCTAACAAAATCGCTTGCGATTATTCCGCCTGTGTAAAAAGACCCTCGCTCTAAATTCTCCTTCTTTGAGTTTAAAAATTGATAAATAGAGCCAAGTAAGTCAAATTCATCTTCTGGAATATCTGGAATCGTTACCGTCGGATAATCATATTCAGATAGGAACTTCAGAAGATGGGGATTGTTGTTACCTCTAACTAAATGCGAGCCAACCGAGTAGATCACCGATTCCTTCGAAACGTTAAGGTCCAAAAGACGATACAGGAAATCGGCAACTGTAGATCTCTCCACGGTTTGTGTGGGAATGCGATGCTCGGATTCGAGTCGAGCATGCTTAGTCCTATTTTGAATTGTTGTATTTTTTACTTGCATGTTCCTCTGCCAGTTTTTGATAGATTTTCACAAGCTCGGGATATGTAACAGTGTCCTTCAGGCAATTATCTAAGTGCCATTGAATATTTGTTTTTGTAATCCCAAACTGACCGCTTTTGCCCTTTTTGTCGTACCTCCCATGTTTGTCACTCCAATTGGGAAAGGCATTAGCGCTGTTGCTACTCTTCTTTATAATCGACTTTGGCGCGAAAAAGATCTTCAGGCAATCCTCAAATAGCAATACATAGATTAACGTGTCAAAGTGATCACGCTTCACATTTTGTACATTAGCGAGATACTCCTCAATTTTTGAGTTTTTAAACGGTATCAATCGGTTCGTTTCGGCGTTTGAATTCTCCGAAATTATTCTCGATAGAATATCTTTCTTTTTCTTGTTATTGGATTTGTTTGATTTCAAAACTTTGCATGCTTTTATTTCGTATAAGTGTTTGGATTTTCCGATTGCGTCGTGGTCATTTTTTGTAGGTTCAGAAAGTTCATAAAGCTCTC
>Ga0315900_10012802_pt1 | contig 10261 bp, 12 predicted proteins | sample LakEriMetagenome_FD_203521 | JGI IMG/M metagenome (GOLD analysis project Ga0315900, IMG submission 203521) | Freshwater fungal communities from buoy surface, Lake Erie, Ohio, United States - Buoy 12 MA114 | ecosystem: Environmental > Aquatic > Freshwater > Lake > Lake biofilm | place: USA: Lake...
GTGGACATGCTCTGGACCATGGCGAACTACGATAAAGGCCCCATCGCCATCCGCTACCCGCGTGGCAACGGACCCGGTGTCATGCCCAAGGAACGCCCCGCGCTCCTCGAGATCGGGAAGGCCGAGGTCATCTCAGACGGCAGCGACGTCGCACTCATCGGCCTTGGCGACATGTTCCCCATCGCCGAGGCGGCGAAGAAAGAACTCGAAGCCAAGGGCCTCTCTGTCGCCCTCATCAATCCACGTTGGATCAAGCCCCTCGACATGACGTGCATCTCATCCTTCGCCAACAAAGTGAAGGTCGTCTGCACACTGGAGGACCATGTCCTGCGAAACGGCTTTGGCGCCGGTGTCATCGAGGAGCTTAGCGATGCTGGTATTCACACGCCTGTCATCCGCATCGGCTGGCCCGACCAGTTCGTCGAGCACGGCACCCCTTCGATCCTGCGCAAAAAACACGGCCTCACCGTCGAAAACTGCGTCGCCAAAGTGCTTGCGGCGCTTAAAAAATAGTGATCGTCGAACCGGGGAGCACAATCGATAGAATCACTCCACGATCTTTACCGGCGTGCCAATCGGTGCATTGTGATAATAGATTCTTGCCATGTCAGAGGGCAAGCGGATGCAGCCGTGTGAGTCGGCGTAGCCAGGAAGATAGCCCTCGTGCATGCCGACGCCACCTGTAACGCGCATGAACCAAAACATCTTCGCCCCATCAAAACGTCCGCCTGGGGGCCTCGGGTCCTTGCGATTGTCGATCTGAGTCTGCAGCACGTTGCCGTGTTGATCAACCCAGTCACCGTACACCGACGAGTGGTGATCCGGATCTTTTTCAATGACCCGAAAGCTTCCTTTGGGCGTGGGAAACTGCGGACTGCCCGTGCAGACTGGCGACGAGCCCACCTTGTGCCCGCCTTTGTAGAAGTATGCCCGCTGCTCGCCAAGAACGATTACGATTTTCGGAGAACCTGACACGCCATCCCCGCGCCAGAACGTGTCGTCGAGGTGGTGTTGTCCCTTCGATCCTCTGGCGCCGAATTTTGGCAGTTTCACAAGTCCCCAGTATTCGTCCAGCGTGACTCTCTCGTCGACGACGTAATAAGCGCCCCCAGGTGCAGGCCGGTAACTGACGGTGGTGCAGCCAGTTACGCTCGTGATCAGCGCCAGAGAAAGCGATGGCAGTAAAATAACGGCGCGGAGCTTGGAACGGGGCATGGCAGCTTGTGGATCGGTTTGGTTTAGGACACTGGAACACAGCAGGACTTGCGCCAAAGACTTTTGTCGCCCATTCAGCGGCTCGCTGACTTCGCTGGCCTTACTATATGTCCATGAAATCTCTCCTGCCCTTCGTTCAGCCTCTCGGAGTTGCCTGGCTTCTACTCACCGCGTTTTTGCTTCGGCAGATTATGAAGCGTCGGCAAGCCACCACGGCCCTTGCCGCCGCCTCTTGGTTCGTGCTCACCCTTTTCACATGCACAGCTCTTCCATCCCTCCTTCTTGATTCTCTGGAGAGTCGGCATCCGCCAGTGGCAGCGGGAGATCTTCCCGTTTGCGACGCGATCGTCTGCCTCGGCGGTGGTGTGTCACCGTCACCTCCCGAACCCGCAGGAGTTCATCTCAAGAGCGCTGCCGACCGGCTTCCTGCAGCGCTCATCTTGGCACGGATGCAAAAAGCCCCTCATCTGGTGATCGGAGGAGGCGGCTACAAAATCCACGGCAAGTGGCACTCTGAAGCGGACACGCTCAAAGACCTGCTCAATCCCGTTTTGGGCACCCCAGTAGCTGTTTTCAGTCTGGGTTTGTGCGCCGACACTCATGACGAAGCACTCAAGACGGCCCGGCTGGCGCAGGATCATCAGTGGAAAAGCATTCTCCTGGTCACATCGGCCTATCACATGCCCCGGGCCTTGGCCGTCTTCCGGCGGCAGGGGCTGCAAGTCACTCCTGTTCCATGCAATTACATCACCTCGAAGTTTCGTGGCACAGAACGTGACCCGATTCATCCGCCCAATCATGGCGAACTTGAATCTTTCAGCCTTTGGATGCACGAGATCGTCGGGAGCCTGGTCTATCGCTGGAAGGGCTGGATCTGATTTCTCCAAGCCACCCTGGCCTTTTACCTCTCCTCCACCCAGCCCGGCGCGGGATAGCTGCCGAGCGTCTTCACCTGAACCGCATGCTCTTCCAGGGCGGCGACCGCCTGCTGGATCGGCACATCGCTATGATGGCCGCTGATTTCGAGGAAGAAACGCGCCTGGGTACCGCAGGGCGTGGGGCGGTTCTCGATCTGACGCACATTGATGTTCCGGGACGCGAAAACCTGCAGGACCTCCATCAGCGCTCCAACACGATCCTTGGAATGGATCATCAGCATCGTGTTGTCGTTGCCGGATGGCGGCCCGGAGCGGCGACCGAGAATGATGAAGCGCGTCTGGGTGGCGTATTCGCGCGGAGAAGTGGCAATCACGCGCAAACCATGCAGTTCGGCGCCTAGAGGAGTACCCAACGCGGCGATGCCGGCATTCTGCGCGGCGAGCGTGGCCGCCGCGCTGGTGCTTGCAGATTCCAACAGCTTGGCGCCGGGAAAACTCTGTGCCAGCCACGGACGGCAATGCGCGAGCATCTGCGCGCAACCGTGAATCTCCGTGATCGTGGCGTTAGCGCCCTGCGCCATCACGGCGGCATCGGCTTTCCACAGAATCTCCGCGTAAATCTGCAACGAACTATCGGCGAGATGGTCGAGCGTGTGACTTACCGCGCCTTCCGTCGAGTGCTCGATGGGCAGCACGCCATAATCGGCGGCTTGGGACGCCACACGGCCGAAAACGCCCTCCGTGCTCGCCTCCGCGAGGTATTCGACACAGTGGCCGAATTTGTTAACCGCGGCCTGATGCGTCCAAGAGCCGGCAGGGCCGAGGTAGGCGATCTTAAGGCTGTCCTCCAGTGCCAGCGCCGCGCTCATGATCTCGCGGAAAATCGCGCGGATGGCGCGCTCGGTGAGTCTTCCCTTTTGCGCGCGGTTCAGCTCCGCCAGCTTGCGCAGAAGCTGGTCCTCGCGGCCAGGCACATAGATGTCGAGATCGTCCTTGCGCTTGATTTCACCGACGGCATGCACCAGCTCCGCCCGCTCGTTCAGCAGACGGAGAAGCTGCTGGTCGATGCTGTCGATCTTCTTGCGGACTTCTTCGAGGGACATGACCGCAGAGTGGGGATTCAGGCTTCGGCAGATACCGTTTCAGACACGGCTTCCTCGGCCGCGGCGACAGGCGCGAGCGAAAGCTGCTGCTCATGCGGCTGCTCGCTGTTCGCCGCTGCTTGTTCATCCGCGGCAGGCAGCTTGACACGGCGCAGTTCGGACGCGTTCGGCATGTCGTCGAGGCTGCGCACGCCGAAGTAGTCGAGAAACGCCTCGGTGGTGCCGTAAAGCAGCGGACGACCGGGAAGATCGGCACGTCCTTCGATTTTCACCAGACCGCGGTCGATGAGCATCTGCACCATCGCATCCACCGAAACACCGCGGACTGCTTCGACGCCCGCCTTGGTGATCGGCTGGCGGTAGGCGATGATCGCAAGCGTTTCGAGCGCCGGCTGGCTGAGTCGCTGGATCTTTTTGCCCGGATACAACGCACGGCACCACTCCGCATACTCGCCACGGGCGGCGATGCGCCATCCGTTCGCACGTTCGACGAGCGTGAAGGCATGCTTCTCCGCTTCGTAGCGGGCGATCAGCTCATCCAAGATCGCGCGCACCTGCTCCTCGGTCGTTTCCGCCAGCGGAGCCACCCATTCCGGAATCTGCGGGCTTTCGAGAGCGCCTTCACCACCCGCGGCTGACTCGGCGGCCGACTGCAGGATGTCCTTCGCCGTTTCTTTGACAGCGGCGCACATCTGCGGCACGCCCAGCGGTTCCTGGGAGGCAAAAAGAAGGGCTTCAACGATCGAAATCAGTTCCATGACAAGGGTGGGCAACCTCAAGCGAGCCAGCGTGGCGAGTCAAGCCGGGGAACACACTTCAAATCCCTCGACGGCGCGGCGTTCCAATGCCGCCGTTCTTGACATCACGGTCCCGCCCGCGCTCTCATGCGATCATGGCCTTGCGTCTGGACACCGCCGTCATCCGTGGCGAAATCGACAACACCACCCGCGAAAACGTGCGCGGAAAGATCTGGCTCGTCGGGCGTGACGAACCCGTCGTCATCGACCTGCGCGGCAATGCCTGGCGTGATGTCGCCGGCTGCAAGGTCACCTTCACCAATCCCAAACCGGCCCCGCAGCCCGCCGCCGACGCGCTCCAGCCGAAACAGAAAGGCTACGTCGGCGACATCACCGCCTCCCGCAAAGTAAAGGTCTTCACCGTGCCCGAAGAGGAATGGCTCGCAGCCTACGACGAGGACCGCATTCAGGAAGCCCCCTCCGAGTGGCGTAACGCGCTCTACCTCGAATGGTTTTCCGAGGAAAACGGACGCGTCGTCATCGAGAGCGCCGATTTCCAGCTCGGCATCTCCGAATGGCTCTGGGAAATGGACGAGGCGCAAGAGGAGGCGCAAAAGATGACCAACCTTCACGCCATGCGCGGCTGGCTGGCAGGCATCATCCAGCGCCCCGAGCCGAAAAATGACGATGACGACGAGGAATTCGACGACAGCGAGGAGTCTTGGGAAGAATCCCTCAAACAATCCGACCGTCTTACCGACGCCCACCTCGAAGCCCTCGAAAAATACGGCGAGGACGGTCTCGACGACGACCGCGTCTCCTTTGTCATGGGCTGGGACCATATGCTCGGCGGTGATACCGGCGAAAAGCCCGATGCCGACGATGATGACTCATGGCAGGACGTCGCGCCGTCCGGGGAGTTCGGCACCGCGGACGACGATGAGGACGTCTTCATCGACGAGGACAGCCCGGAAAGCCACCCGCTGCAAAAACGCTCCCACGACCTCCTCCTTCGCCTCATGACAGAGCTCGACGACGAGCGCGAGGAGAATGCCGAGACCAGCGACGGCAACACAGCGCTCGACCGTTTCATACGTAACACGATGAACATCAGCGGCAAGCTGGCCGGCGCGCTCGGCATGCGCGGCTTTGCCGGCTCGCGCAACAAGGGCTACGTTCTCGCCATCCTGCGCCGCTGCCTGAACTGGGCCAACGAAGCTCTCTCCGCCTTGAACGAGCTCAAAGAATCCTCTGCCTGGCAGGGACGCTCCAATCTGCTCGAAGAATTTCGCGCCGAACTCTTTGCCCTGCGCGATGGCATGACGGACTTGCGCAGAGAAATGCGGGAGAAGTAGCTCAGGCCGCCCGCAGCGACTTCCACGGCTCTTCCTGGCTGTGATCGACGATCCCCGGCTCATCCGCCTTCGCGGGTGAGAGGATCGCCAGGAACACCAGCATCTCATCTCCCGCGTTCCATGTGCCATGCACTTCACCCATCGGGATGAACGCCATGTCACCCGGGCCGAGGATTTTCTTCTGTTGGCCGACCCACTGCTCAGCCTTGCCAGAAATGACGTAAATCAGCTCCTCCCGCGTCGGATGCGAGTGGAAGGGATGGCTGCGGCCCGGCTCCATGTTCGCACGCACCATCATGAGATGCTCGTTGTTCACGATGTCGCCGCGGCACAGCCACTCCTCGAGCGTCCACGGGGAGAGAAAGTCCACTTTTTCAGCAGCAGTGACAAAACGGCGGTCGGAAATGGTGTCAGACATGATGGAGGAGGCTAATGGCTTGGAAACGCAGGGACAAGACTCTTGATTGCACCAGGGGCTATCTGATCTGCCACACCGTCAATACGTGAACAGATCCTTCACACCCCACGCCTGCCCGCTCTCGCTGTCCCGGAGCTTCACGGCACGGTTCAGCGCGTCGGCCATGCGCTGCTTCATGTGCTTCGTCAGCCGGCGGCCCTTGCGGGCGCGTTGGACGGCCTTGTGCGTCATCGGCTCCGTGCTGGCGGCCACCAGATCGTGGTTCCCCAGCCCGTGCGTGGTCATGATGGCATCCAGAGGCTGCACGCCCATGTTGCGCTCGATTTCGTCCTGTCCCATGCTTCTCATCTAGTTCCGATTCCCGAATTCCCAACCTCGAATTTGCCATGCGCGTCCTTCTCACCACCACCAGCTATCAAGACACCCCCGGCGACCACCATGCGCTGCTGGAGGCGCAGGGCTTTGAGATCCACCGCGAGCGAGGACCACTGCCGGAGAGCCGCATGCTGGAGCTGGCCGGTCAGTTTGACGCCTTCCTCTGCGGTGACGACGAAATCACCCTGGCCGTGCTCGACAAGTCGCTGCCCCGTCTGCGCGTGATCTCGAAATACGGCATCGGGCTGGACAAGATCGACGTCGCCGCCTGCACGGAGAAGAAGCTGCCCGTGCTCTTCACACCCGGCGTCAATCACACCACCGTCGCCGAGCACACCTTCTGCCTGCTGCTGGCGCTCGTGCGTAATCTGGTCGATTCCGCCAACGCGGTGCGCAACGGACAGTGGAAGCGCGTCACCGGCCACGAGATCTGGAATAAGACCATCGGCATCGTCGGCCTCGGCCGCATCGGCCAGGAGGTGGCGCGTCGAGCGTCGGCCTTCGGCATGAAGATTCACGCCATGGACCTGCCGCAATACTGGCCGAAGGCCTTCGCCGACGAGTTTGCCATCACCCAGCACGAGAGCATCGAAACCATGCTGCCGCACCTCGATGTGCTGAGCCTGCACGCGAATCTGAGCGAGAGCACACGCCACCTCGTGAATGCGAAACGCATCGGCCTCGCGAAAAAGGGCCTGCTGGTCGTCAACACCTCGCGCGCCGAGCTCGTTCACATGCAGGACATGATCGCCGCGCTCGAAAGCGGCCAGGTGGGAGGCTACGCCACGGACGTGCTCGATGAAGAGCCGCCGCCCGCTGACCACCCGCTGCTGAAGCACCCGAAGGCCCTCATCACCCCCCACATCGGCTCCCGCACCTATGAAAGTGTTCCGCGCCAGGCCATGCGCGCGACCTTGAACCTGGTGAACTACCTCAAAGGCGAAAAAGACGTCATCCAGGCCAACAAGTGGTGAAACCCGTTCACAGCAGTCCGTGCTCGCGGAAGCTGAAATAGGGCTGCGCGCGTGATTCGGAGGGCGTGCCGATGACGAGGTGGTCCTGAAGGATCACGCCCATCGTCTCCGCGGCATCACGGAGACGGCGGGTGAGACGGCGGTCGGCATCACTGGGCGCGGGATCGCCGCTGGGGTGATTGTGGACGAGAATGAACGCGTGGGCGTTATGAACAAGCGCCTTGCGAATGAGGTCGCGCGGAGCGGCGGTGCTTTCATTGATGCTGCCGCGAAAAATTTCCTCGCAGCGCATGAGCGTGAGCTTGGTGGTGAGTAGAATGAGCCGCACCGACTCGTAGCCGAGCGCCTGCATTTCAGGGCCGATGAAGTCATAAACCGCGCGCGGGTGATCGAGCACGATGTCAGGTTTGGATGCCTCGCGCGCACGGCGGCCGAGCTCAAACGCGGCGGCGAGCTTCGCGGCCTTGGCGGGGCCCAGAGCTTTGATTTCAGTCAACACGGCCGGTTCGAGTCGTGAGAGATCGCGGATGGAACCATAGTCACGGAGCATGCGTTCGCCGATTTGGAGGGCATTCTCGCCTTTTGTGCCGGTGTTGATGAAAAGTGCGAGCAGTTCGGCATCGGAAAGCGCCTGGGGGCCGAGGCGCAGCAGGCGTTCGCGCGGGCGGTCGTTCTCCGGGATGTCGTGAATGCGGTGGGACATGCGAGAAATGGTCCGCGCAGTCTGACACAGGCCGGCCGATTTCGGCAAGGCTCAATGAATAGCCCGGCACTGATCGAGAAGGCCGTGCAGATAGCCGACGATGTCCTCGAGCGCCTGTTTGTGCGGCGTGGCGGGAAGGCCGATCAGATCGGCGCGGGCAGAAAGCAGCATATCCTGGGCGAACTTCACCGCCCGCTCGACAGCGCCGTCGTAATCGGCGATGCCGGCGAGGATGGAGGTGTCCATCGGCTCGCCCTTGAGCAGCATGCGGCTGAGCTTTTGCTTCTGGGCGTCAGTGGCGCTTTCGAGGAGGTAAAGAATGGGCAGCGTGAGCTTTCCACGCGCGAGATCGGTGCGCAGAGTCTTGCCGACGGTTTTTTCATCGCCCACGAGGTCGAGGCAGTCGTCGTAGATTTGGTATGCGGTGCCGAGCTTGAGACCGTAATCGCGCAAGGAGCGCTGAACGGCCTCGGACTGATGATTGAGGCGCGCACCGAGCTCGCTGGCGGCTGCGAAGAGCGCGGCGGTCTTCATCTCGATCATCTTGAGATAATCGGCGACGGATAGATTCAGGTCGAAACGGCGCTGTGTTTGCAGGATTTCTCCGGAACACACATCCCGCGAGGCGCGTGCAATGGTGCGGCAGACATGGGTGTCATCAAACTCGGTCGCCAGTTCCAATGCGTAGGCGAAAAGACTGTCGCCAAGCAGCACGCTGAGGCTGCTGCCCCATTTCGCGACGGCGGTGGGCACTGCGCGGCGGATGTCCGCTCCGTCCATGATGTCGTCATGAACGAGCGAGGCGATGTGGACGAGTTCAAGGATGACGGATAGGCGCGTGTGCCCCTCATGCGTGCCGCCGGTGGCGCCTCCGGCGAGCACGGCGAGCGCGGGGCGTATGCGCTTGCCGGAGGTTTTGCAGACATAGCTCACATAACCCTCGACGCCGGGGTCAAAGGCGCGCGCCTGGTCAAGAATGGCCGCCTCGACGTGCTCCAGATCCGCTCGCACGAGATGAAACGGGAAGACGGGGTTGCTGGCGCTGGTTGCGGTGGCTGACATTGATTGAATTAACGTTTCGACCACGGCGGGAGGTTCGTCAAATAGCGGGCCAAGGCTTCATCATGTCTGATTTTCAAAAGAAATGAAAACCAGGACGCTCAGCGAGCCCGCACGGCGAGAAGTCCGCTGACAATAGCGTCGGCTAGCTTCTGGCGATGAGCGGGATCTGCGCAGCGCGCGGCCTCGCGCTTGTTGCTGATGTAGCCGCATTCGACGAGCACGGCGGGCATTTGGGTTTCTCGCAGCACCTTGTAATCCGCGTCGAAAATGCCGCGCGACCCACCGGGAACCTTGCTTTTGATGCTGCGGCTGATCGCGCTGGCGAGAATTTTGCCACGCGGACTGCGATAGTAGGTCTCGCCGCCGGAGATGATGGTTTTTCGGCTGCCGTTGAAGTGAATGCTGACAAAGACCGATGAAGGCACGCGGTTGGCGATGCGCGCGCGCTGGTCGAGTTCAACAAACGTGTCCGTGCGGCGTGTCATGACCGTTTTGAGGCCACGGGATTTCAACCCGGCCTCGACACGCTTGGCGACATCAAGGCAGAGCCGTTTTTCAATCAACCCGTTCCAGACGGAGCCACCATCCTTGCCGCCGTGACCCGCGTCGATGACGACGGTGGAGAAGCGCAGCGTTTGAGAGGCGGCCGGCACGGCGGGCAGCGCCAGCGCGGCCAACACGATGCAGGCGAGTCGGATCACTTGGGAATCTTGAGCGTTTTGCCGGCGCGGATGAGGTCGGACTTCAGGCCGTTGGCGGCCTTCAGTTTGGCGACGGTGGTACCGTTCTTGCGAGCGATGGTGCCGAGCGTGTCGCCACTCTTGATGGTGTAGGAGCCGCCCTTGCCCGAGGATTTGGACTTGGAGCCGGATTTGCCCTTGGAGCCACGCGAACCGCGCGTCGCCGCTCCTCCATGCGATGTGCGCCACGATGAGTAGTCCATGCCAGCCCCCTGTCCGCCCTCGGACGCCCAGTCGGTCTTGTAGTCACCGTTGTCCGCGAACGGGTAATCTTTGTGCGCCATGCTGTGCGGCGGCGTGCTGGCAGAGCCGTGGAGATTGATGACAGGCAGGTTTTTCGGCAGGCCTTTGATGTGCCCGGAGTTTTGACACGAGGCCAGCAACAGCAGGAGAGGGGCGACGAGGCCGGTTTTGAGCAGGAACTTCGTGATGGGGTGGCTCATGAGTGTGATACGCCAATCTCGCGTGATTCACGCCCGAATCAATCCGGCGTGTGAAAGCGGCTGATCTTCTGCTTCACACGCGGGATGCCGCTCTTGTCTTTTTCGAGGATGATGGTGCGCTCGTGGAAGTGCTCCGCGCCGCTGCCGGGCAGGCTGTAACGCCACTCGGTGTCCTCGGGCATGTTGCGCTCCATGGGATTTTTGATGGTGTTGTAAACGGAGCGGCCGTCCATGCCGACGCGCACCATTTTGAACTTC
>Ga0315900_10012804_pt1 | contig 10260 bp, 9 predicted proteins | sample LakEriMetagenome_FD_203521 | JGI IMG/M metagenome (GOLD analysis project Ga0315900, IMG submission 203521) | Freshwater fungal communities from buoy surface, Lake Erie, Ohio, United States - Buoy 12 MA114 | ecosystem: Environmental > Aquatic > Freshwater > Lake > Lake biofilm | place: USA: Lake...
ACCGCATTGGCCACGATCAGGCTCTTTTCGTCAGGCGTCAGGTAGAGATGGTGGGGCTCCTTGCCCACCTCGATGCGCCGCTGCTCAACCCAGGCCACGGGGTCGATCACGCTGACCGTGGCGTCCTGCGAGTTCAGCACGAAGATGGGCCGCGCCGGCCGGGCCGCACCCGCCGCCGGCCCGGCCGCCGGCTGTGCCCGCGAGCCCGGAGGCAGCCCCAGCAGTCCCAGCAGCGCGAGGCCGCCGAACAGCCCCCACGCCCGGCGCAGAGGATCAGGCCGACTCCCAGACGTCTGCGTGCCGTCCAGACCATTCGGGCTGCGCCTGTCGAAGCCCTTGGGCCTCTTCACCGTGACCCACTCCTGCGTCATCAGTCGTTCTTCCCGCCCAAGATGCCCCCCAGCACGCCGCCGCCGACGATGCCTCCGAGCACCGAGCCCTCCTCGCGCGAGCCGCCATGCTGCGGCGCGGCCGCAAACACACGCGAGGCCAGGCGCGAGAACGGCAGGCTCTGCAGCCACACCGAGCCGGGCCCTGTGACCTTGGCGAAGAACAGGCCCTCGCCGCCGAACAGCGCCGTCTTGATCTTGCCCACGTACTGGATCTCGAAGTTGACATTCGGCGTCATGGCCACCAGGCAGCCGGTGTCCACCAGCAGGGTCTGGCCGGGCTGCAGGTCCCGCTGCATCACGGTGCCGCCTGCGTGCACGAAGGCCAGGCCGTCACCCTCGAGCTTTTGCATGATGAAGCCCTCGCCGCCGAAGAAGCCCACGGAGAGCTTTTGCTGGAAGTAGATGCCCAGCGACACTCCACGGGCCGCGCACAAAAAGGCGTCCTTCTGGCAGATGAGCATGCCGCCCAGCTGCTTGAGGTTCATGGGCAGGATCTTGCCCGGGTACGGCGCCGCGAACCCCACGCGCTGCTTGAAGGACGCTTGGTTGGTGTAGACGGTGGTGAACAGCGACTCGCCCGTAATGAGGCGCTTGCCCGCTCCCAGCAGCTTGCCGAAGAAGCCACCCTGCTGCGCGCTGCCATCGCCAAATACGCTGTCCATGCCGATGCCGGCGTCCATGAACATCATGCTGCCGGCCTCGCCAATGGCCGCTTCGCCCGGGTCGAGTTCGACCTCGACGAACTGCATCTCCGAACCCTTGATCTCGAAATCCACAACGTCCATGGACATGGGCCAAACTCCTGCTGTCTCAACAGCGGACATGGTACCCAAAGGGTCACGCGAAATCGTGTCCAAAAGCTCTCGCGCTGACACCATCTCGCGATGGTTGCAAAGTCGGGCCAGCTGACAGGCCGCGGCTATCATCATCGGCACCATGACGCTCACCTCGGTGCCACCCACCAGCCTCTGGATAGGAGCCGCCGCAGTGGGCGTAGGGGCCGCCCTGGGCGCCCTGCTGCGCTGGCAACTCTCAGCCTGGCTTAACCCGATGTCAGACAGCGTGCCAGCGGGCACACTCGCCGCCAACCTGATCGGCGGCTACCTCGTCGGCATCGCTGTGGCCTGGTTCGCGCAGCATCCCGACATCTCCCCGGCTTGGCGACTGTTTGCCATCACCGGGTTTCTAGGCGGCCTGACCACCTTCTCCACCTTCTCGGCGGAAGTGGTGGGGATGCTTCAGCAGGGGCGGATGGGGGTGGCGCTGGCCACCTCGGTGCTCCATCTCATGGGCTCGCTGTTGGCGACCTGGGGCGGGTGGGTCACCGTGGCGGGCACTGCGCCGCGCCCAGGTGCCTGAGGCGACCGGGTCAGACGGCTGCTGTCACCACCATCTCGACTCGCCACTCTGGCTTGGCGAGCTTGGCCTCGACCGTGGCGCGGGGGGGAGCGTTGCCGGCGCTGACCCACTTCTCCCACACGGCGTTCATGCCGGGGAAGTCGGCCAGGTCGGCAATGAAGATCTGGCACATCAGGATCTTGGACTTGTCGGTGCCAGCGCGGGCCAGCAGGGCATCAATCTGCGCCAGCACCTGCGCAGTCTGCCCGGCGATGTCCTGCGTGCCGTCGGCAGCCACCTGGCCCGCCAGATAGGCCACGCCGTTGTGCACGGCCATCTCTGACAGTCGCGCGCCCACGTCGAATCGTTGAACCATCTTCAGACTCCGGAAAAGTTGGGGGAAGCAAGGCGAAAAGAGTCGCGGCTAGCCTTTACGGCCATTCCTGGCCGCTGACTTGGACTGCGCCTGGCCTGCGGACTTCTGCCCGATCCTGGTTTCGGTGCCATTGAGCAGCTTGCGGATGTTGGCCGCGTGCCGCCACACCAGCAAGAGGCTCATGGGCACGATGCAGGCCATGGCCGGCTCCATGCCCCAGACCAGCATCTGGAAGAACGGTGCGAAAGCGGCGGCGACCAAAGCGGCCAGGGACGAATAACGCAGGAACGCGGCCACCAGCAGCCAGCTGGCCAGCGTGGCCGCGCCCAGCAAAGGGTTCAGGGCCAGCAGCACGCCAGCGGCTGTGGCTACGCCCTTGCCACCCTGGAAGCGAAAGAACACCGGCCACAGGTGCCCTACAAAAGCTGCGAGGCCCACCATGGCCACGGCGAACTTGCTGAGGCCCAAGGGCTGCTGCAGCATCAGCGCCACCACCACGGGCACATAACCTTTCAGTGCGTCCAGCGCCAAAGTCAGCACTGCTGCGGCCCGGTTGCCCGAGCGGAGCACGTTGGTGGCACCGGGGTTGCCTGAGCCGTAGCTGCGAGGGTCGGCCAGCCCCATCAGGCGGCTGATGATGACCGCAAAGCTCAGGGACCCCACCAAATAGGCCACGCAAATGGCCAAGGGCGTCCCGAAGAACGCCAGCGCAGAGGTGGAGGTTGCACCGGACATAAAACCCGTCATTCTAGTAATGGCAAGCTCCGTCGCCCTTGTGGCCTCTTCAAGCTCGCGCCGCTGGACCCGTGGCGGCGCTCACGGGAAAACGCGGGGCCGCTCCCAAATCTTCCAGCGCCCCCGCCAGGGGCCGGGCTGGGCGCCGCCCGGCCCTTGGGGGCTCACAAAGCACAGCGCACTGCCTGAGCTCCCAAGGTGCCGGTCAGCACGGCCGGATCGATCCCCACCAAAAAGCCGCGCCGCCCCCCGTTGATGTGGATCCTGGGCAGCGCCAGCACGCTCTCTTCAACAAACACCGGCATGGCCTTGCGCAGGCCGAAGGGCGAGGTACCGCCCACCAGGTAGCCGCTGTGACGCTGGGCCACCTCAGGTTTGCAGGGCTCGACCGACTTCACCCCAATGGCACGCGCCAGGTTCTTGGTGCTGACCTGCCGGTCGCCATGCATCAGCACGACCAGGGGCTGGGCCTTCTCGTCCTGCATGACGAGGGTCTTGACCACGGCGTGCTCGTCCACATCCAGCTGACGCGCCGACTCGGCCGTGCCGCCGTGCTCCACGTAGTCATAAAGATGTTCGGTGAACGCGATGCCTTGCGCGCGTAGCCACTGGGTGGCCGGGGTTTCGCTGACGTGTTTGTCTTTCTTCGCCATAGGGAGATGGTGCCATGGACGACCGAGCAACCGAAAGGGGCCGCCACGATCAGGCCAAACATCATCGCGAAGGCCCGGCGGTACCGGGCCTACCGAGCGGGCGCACAGCAGGGTGCAGAGTCCGAGGGCGCCTCGGGGCCTACGGGGCCGAGAGCCCCGCCAAGCCAGCGTTGTGCCCAGAATCCGCGTCCCATGCCGCCCCGCCCCAGCCACGGACCCAGCTTCCGCCCCAGCCCCTTCGGCGACGTAGGCCTCGACCCCAGCGCCCTCGCGGCGACGGACACAGCCCTGGTCTGGCTCAAGCGCGATCTGCGGCTGGCGGACCACTCGCCCTTGAGCGCTGCCCGGGGATTCCGCCGGGCGCTGGTGGTCTTCATCATCGAGCCCGCTTGGCTGTCCAGCCCGGAGTGCGACGCCCAGCACGTGGCCTTCGCCCTGGACTGCGTGGAGGACCTGCGCCAGCAAGGCCTGCCCGTCCTGGTGCGGCAGGGCGAGGTGGTGGCGGTAATGGAGGCGCTGCGCGCCGAGCATGGCGTGACCCACCTGCTCAGCCACGAAGAGACCGGCCCGGGCTGGACCTGGGAGCGCGACAAGGCCGTGGCGGCCTGGTGCCGCGGGCAGGGGGTGCGCTGGACAGAGTTCACGCAGACGGGCGTGGTGCGGCGCCTGCGCAGCCGCAACGGCTGGGCCGGACGGTGGCAGGCGCGCATGGACGCGCCGCAGCACGCCGCCGTGTCCGGCCTGCCCTGCCCTGCTGGCCTGGTGGTGAACAAGCTGCCCACCCTGGCCGATCTGAAACTGGCGCCCCACGGAAAGCAGCTGCAGGCCGCCGGCGAGCGGGCCGGCCGGGAGACGCTGGACAGCTTCCTGCAGCACCGGGGAAGTGACTACCGCAGGTCGTTGTCGAGCCCGCTGACGGCCGAGGACGGCTGCAGCCGCCTGAGCCCGCACCTGGCCTTCGGCACGCTGTCGATGCGCACGGTGCACCGGGCCACCGAGGCCCGCATCGCAAGCTTGTACGGGAGTGCACAAGCCTCAGAACGCGCCTTCGCTCACGCCCTGCGCGGCTTTGCCGGGCGGCTGCGCTGGCACTGCCACTTCATGCAGAAGCTGGAGGACGAGCCGGCCATCGAGTGGCGCAACTTCGCGCGCTCGGCCGACGGACTGCGGCCGGGGGACGACGGTGTGCCGATGACGGTAGCGGACCAGGAGCGCCTGGCGGCCTGGTGCGAGGGCCGCACGGGATTCCCCATGGTGGATGCCTGCATGCGCAGTCTGCGCGCCACTGGGTGGCTGAACTTCCGCATGCGGGCCCTGCTGGTGAGCTTTGCGGCTTATCACCTGTGGCTGCACTGGCGCGCGCCGGGGCTGTTCCTGGCGCGGCAGTTTCTGGACTTCGAAGCCGGCATCCACTGGAGCCAGATGCAGATGCAAAGCGGCACCACCGGCATCAACACGCTGCGCATCTACTCACCCACCAAGCAACTGCAGGACCACGACCCACAGGGCGTGTTCGTGCGGCGCTGGGTTCCGGAGTGGGGCACCGACGCCTACCCCGCCCCCATCGTGGACGAGCGCGTCGCCGTCCAAGCCGCCAAGGACAAGATGTACGGCCTGCGCAAGACCGAGCAGGCGCGCACCGAGGCCGACGAGATCCAGGAGCGCCACGGCTCGCGCTTGAGCGGCCTGCCACCGTCGGGCCGGCGCGCCAGAGGAGGCGCAGGTGCGGAGCCGTCTACCGGTTCGTCACGCTCGCTGACGTCTCGCGATTCCACAGCACCCGTGCGGCGCCGAACGGCGGCTGCTGCGTCCTCCAACCACCCCCTGCAGCGAGACCTTTTTGAATGACCCAGCAGACGCGTGACTTCAAGGGGAACAAGTCCCACCTGCCCAGCAAGCCCTGCGTGGCCTGCAGCAGGCCCATGAGCTGGCGCAAGGCCTGGGCGAAGAACTGGGACGAGGTGCGCTACTGCTCAGACGCCTGTCGCAAGCGGCGCGGAACTGCGCCCGCGCACGGGGCGGCTGGGGGCCATTGAGATGAGCCATATCCCCGACATGTGCTCCAGGTCCTCGCTCAACGGACCGGAGGCTTGCAGATGACCCGCATCCGCCACCTGGTGCTGATCCTGGGTGATCAGCTCAACCGCGACGCCAGCGCGTGGGACGGGTTCGACCCGGCGCAGGACCTGGCCTGGATGTGCGAGGCGCGCGCCGAGGCTACGCACGTGCCCTCCAGCCGGCAGCGCACGACACTGTTTCTCTCGGCCATGCGGCACTTCGCGCAGCAGCTGCGCGCCGAGGGCGTGCCGCTGCACTATGTCCAACAGCACCCTGGCGGTCTCGACGACGCGCTGGCGTCCAGCTTGCGTGAGCACACCGTCGAGCGCATCGTCCTCACCGAGCCGGGCGAGTGGCGGGTGCGCGGGCTGCTGGAACGCACGGCGCGCGATGCCGGGGTGGCCATCGAGTGCCGCGAGGACCGGCACTTCCTGTGCAAGCGCCGCGAGTTCGAAACCCACGCCAAGGGCCGCAAGCAGCTGCGCATGGAGTACTTCTACCGCGAGATGCGCCAGCGCCACGGCGTGCTGATGGACGGTGAGGAGCCGGCCGGCGGGCAGTGGAACTTCGATGCCGACAACCGCGAGAGCTTCGGCCGAGAAGGCCCGGGGCTGGTGCCGCCCCCCCTGCGCTTCGAGCCCGATGCCGTCACATCAGAGGTGATGGCGCTGGTGAACGCGCAGCAGCCTCCCGCGCCGGGCCGGCTCGCGCAATTCGGTTGGCCGGTGACGCGTGAACAGGCGCTGGCCGCGCTGGAAGACTTCATCGCCCACCGTCTGGCCGACTTCGGCCGCTGGCAGGACGCGATGTGGGGCGGCCAGCCCTGGCTGTACCACGCCATGATCTCGTCCTCACTGAACCTGAAGCTGCTGGACCCGCGCGAGGTGATCGCCGCGGCTGAAGCGGCCTGGCGTGCCGGGCAGGTGCCGCTGGCCTCGGCCGAGGGCTTCATCCGCCAGATCCTGGGCTGGCGCGAGTACGTGCGTGGCGTGTACTGGCTGCGCATGCCCGACTACCTGGACCTGAACGCGCTGGAAGCCCGCGAGACCCTGCCCGTTTTCTACTGGACCGGCCAGACCGACATGCGCTGTCTGGCCGACGCCATCGGGCAGACGCTGGAGCACGGCTACGCGCACCACATCCAGCGCCTGATGGTGACCGGCCTGTACGCGCTGCTGCTGGGCGTGGCGCCGCGCGAGGTGCACGCCTGGTACCTGAGCGTCTACGTGGACGCGGTGGAATGGGTGGAGTTGCCCAACACGCTGGGCATGAGCCAGCACGCCGACGCCGGCCCGCCCCAGGGCCCCACGCCGCCGCCAGGGCCCATGGCCAGCAAACCCTACATCGCCACCGGCCAGTACATTGCCCGCATGAGCGACCACTGCCGGGGCTGCCGCTTCGACCCGGCCAAACGCACGGGCGACAAGGCCTGCCCCTTCACCACCTTGTACTGGGACTTCCTGGCCCGCCACCAGACACGCCTGGCGCGCAACCCGCGCATGGCCTTGCAGGTGAAGAACCTGCTGCGGGTGCCCATGGAGGAACTCGCAGCCGTCCACCAGCGGGCACAAGCGCTGCGCGCGGGCGAGCTCCGCGGCTGCTGAGGTAGCAAGCAGGGAACGCGCCCCTCGACCTCCAGTGGGCCGGTGGCCACTGAGGCGCCGGGGCGACTTGGAGTGGCGCAGCAGGTGCAGCCGCGCACCGCCGTGGTGCAGGTCGGGGACTCCGCATCCCAAAACGCACGGCCCTCCGGCAGAACGCACCGCGATGGTTCGCCAGCTCCCTGTGACGGCTCTGGGGTTGGCCCGAAGCCACCCTGAAACTGCGCATCCCTGGCCTTGGCGAGGCAAAAAGGACTTGGCACGCTTTCTGCTGTACTTACTTGTATACCAGTTTGCGCACCCATGTCCCGAAATCTGCCTGTCAGCCCTTCCGCCACGTCCTTCCACGTGGTCGGCAATGTCATGTCGCTGTCCGCCGTGCCTTCGCGGCCCGAGGTGGGCGCGTGGCTCGCCCAGCTGGCGGCTGGTGCCGACCCCGTGGCCCTGGCCGATGCCGTGCGCGTGCGCGCCCTGGCCGCAGCACAGACCGACCTGGGACGGCCCGTGTGGATTCACTTGTGCAATGACAGCACCTGGCAGCACCAGATCGACCGGTTGAACGAAAGACTGCAGTCCTGCGCCACCCGCCGCGAGGTCCTGCACCGCTATCCCCTGCTGGGCGTGCCCTTCGCCGTCAAGGACAACATCGACATTGCAGGTGCGCCCACCACGGCCGCCTGCCCTGCGTTCGAACACCTGGCCGACGGGAACGCCACCGTCGTGCAGCGTCTGCTGGACGCTGGCGCGCTGTGGGTGGGCAAGACCAACCTGGACCAGTTCGCTACGGGCCTGGTAGGTACCCGGTCACCCCACGGTCGCCCCGCGAGCATCTTCGATGCCACGCGCATCAGCGGTGGCTCCAGCTCGGGCTCGGCCGTGGCCGTGGCCAGCGGGCTGGTGGCGTTTGCACTGGGCACGGACACGGCCGGCTCGGGCCGCGTGCCCGCCGGCCTGAACGGGCTGGTGGGCCTCAAGCCCACGCCCGGCCGCGTGTCCACGGCCGGCGTGCTGCCCGCGTGTCGCTCGGTGGACTGCGTGTCGATCTTTGCGCACTCGGTGGACGACGCGGCGCACGTGTTGTCGGTCCTGGAAGGCCCGGACGCGCGGGACGCCTACAGCCACTTCGCCCCAGGCCATGCTGCGCTGCCCTCGCGGCCCCGGCTGGGCGTTCCGCGGCAAGCGGTGTTTCACGGAGACGCCGGCTACACAAGCGCCTGGCCCGATGCCCTGGCGCGCGCCCAATCTCTGGGCGCTGACCTGGTCGAACTGGACTTCACACCTTTGTACGACGTGGCCGCCCTGCTGTACGACGGCCCCTGGGTGGCCGAACGCCACGCCGTGCTGCAGGCCTTGATGGAGCGTAATCCGCAGGCGCTGGACGCGACGGTACTGAAAGTCGTGTCCAAGGCGGTGGGCATGACAGCCACCGACGCCTTCCGGGCGCAATACAAGCTGCGTGAACTGCAAGCCTCTTTGTACGGCCTGTGGCAGCAGGTGGATGCCTTGCTGGTGCCCACCACCACGGGCCACCCCACCTTCGATGAGATCGACGCCGACCCGGTAGGCGCCAATGCCCGCATGGGGCAGTACACCAACTTCGTCAACCTGCTGGGCTGGAGCGCGCTGGCCGTGCCAGCGGGCTTCACCGACCGAGGCCTGCCTTTTGGCGTGACGATCATCGGCCCCGGGGGCGCGGACGCCGCGCTGGCGCGCTGGGGGCAGCGCTGGATGGCGGCTGCGCCCGGCTCATCAGAGCTGCCCGGCGCACCCAACTCTGCTGACGGCACCGCGAAACCCGAGCGCCCTGCCGGCTCCCTGCTGCGCTGGCCCGCCACCGAACCCACGCTGGAGCTTGCGGTGGTGGGCGCCCATCTGAGCGGCCTGCCGCTCAACAGCCAACTCATCGAGCGTGGCGCGCACCTGGTGCAGGCCACGCGCACGGCGCCGCTGTACCGCCTGTACGCCCTGCCCGGCACCACGCCGCCCAAACCCGGGCTGCTGCGGGTGGCCGAAGGCGGCGCTGCCATCGAAGTGGAAGTCTGGGCCGTGCCACAGGTTGCGGTGGGCTCGTTCCTGGCACTGATCCCCGCTCCGTTGGGCCTGGGCACGCTGCAACTGGAAGACGGCCGCCACGTGCATGGCTTCTTGTGCGAGGCGCACGCCTTGGCAGGCGCGCAGGACATCACGGCCTACGGCGGATGGCGCGCTTACCTGGCCAGCAGTTCGACGCCGGCGAACAGCGCTCCGGGAACGGCTTCTCCGACCCCAACCACCATCGCCAACTGAATCCCACACAGCCACCCACCCATCCCTCAGGACCCGACCCATCACCCATCTTTTCAGGGAGCGCACCATGGACCGTCGTCAATTCATCTCGTCGTCTTCTGCTGCCACGGCTGCAGCATCGGCTGCATTGGCCGGGCTGTCGACCCACGCCGCAGCGCAGGCCCGGCCTGCCGACGTGCTGGTGGTGGCCAACGAGTTCGGTCCGAACTCGCTGGACATCCACACCGTAGGCGCCAACCGGCCGGCCTACGGCGTGTCGTGGCTGTGCTACGACCGCCTGCTGACCTACGCCAAGAAGAAGCTGCCCGACGGTCGCGTGATGTACGACATGGACAAGCTCATGCCCGAGCTGGCCGAGAGCTGGAAGATCGCGCCAGATGGCAACTCCGTCACCTTCAAGCTGCGCAAGAACGCGAAGTTCCACGACGGTACACCCGTCACGGCCAAGGACGTGAAGTGGAGCTTCGACCGCGCGGTGACCGTGGGCGGCTTCCCCACGTTCCAGATGGCCGCGGGCTCCCTGGAAAAGCCCGAGCAATTCGTGGTGGAGGACACCCACACCTTCACGGTCAAGTTCATCCGCCGCGACAAGATGACGATGAACAACCTGGCCGTGGTGGTGCCCTGCGTCTTCAACTCTGAACTGGTCAAGAAGAACGCCACGGCGCAGGACCCCTGGGGCCTGGCCTGGACGCGCAACAACACCGCCGGTGGCGGCGCCTACAAGGTGGAGGCCTTCCGGCCGGGCCAGGAAATCATCTACGTGCGCAACGAAGACTGGAAGAGCGGCCCCATGCCCAAACTGCGCCGCATCATCCAGC
>Ga0315900_10012807_pt1 | contig 10259 bp, 7 predicted proteins | sample LakEriMetagenome_FD_203521 | JGI IMG/M metagenome (GOLD analysis project Ga0315900, IMG submission 203521) | Freshwater fungal communities from buoy surface, Lake Erie, Ohio, United States - Buoy 12 MA114 | ecosystem: Environmental > Aquatic > Freshwater > Lake > Lake biofilm | place: USA: Lake...
GAAACGCACGATCCAGCACCAGCTCCGCCGCGCGGTAGTAGCGGTCCACATGCGAGGGCGAGAGCGACAGCTCCGAGCCGATGCGCTCAAAGCCATGCCACAGGTTGTCCTCGTTCAGCTCGCCCGGTTTCGCGGGATCGTAGCGCACGCCCAGCAGGTCATAGACCGTGTTTTGATACTCCTTCCGGCTCAGCCGGTAATGCGCCACCGCCGGCCGCTGCGCCATGCGGGCCGCGCGACCCTGCTTCATCAGCGCATCGAGATTCGTCACAAAGGCCGCGATCTCCGCCTGCGTCGGCTTCTTCTCCTTGTCCTTCTTCGGCGGCATCTCGCCCGAGTTTACGTTTTCGATCACCTCCGCCCAATGATGCGTGTCCGCGCCGAGTTGGAAGTCACGCGAGAGCTCATCGATGCGCAGATCCCCCTTCTCCTTCTCCGGCCCATGACAGCGGATGCAGTGGGTTTTCAAAAACGCCTCAAACGGCTCCTCCGCCACGGCGGTGGAGGCAGTGAGCAGGCTGGCAAAGGCAAACAAAGTCCGGGAGCGAAAACAGGAAGGCATGGTGACGGCGATACCAACGCCACGCCGCAGGCTTCCTTTGCGCTGAGTCACCCCCGAAAACTCGGGGGGGAGGCACCGCATGTCGCACGCGATGAGGAAGCCGTTGCTTGCCAAAGAAATGGTGGCTGGCTAGGCTGGGGCGGGTTCGTCCACATAGAAGTAAGTGTGGATTACCAACGTTCGCCAAAGAAACAGAGTCCATCGCCCGCCCATGAAAATCCCCGTCTTTGTGTCGAGTCCAACGAAGCTCAATCCCAAACAGATGGCCGTTCGAAAGGCTATATTTGCTGTATTGGACACCTTTGGACTTGAGCCGAGAGCGCTGGGTCAATCAGATTACCCCACTCATCTCCCGCTTAGAGAAGTGCTGGTTATCGGGAGGCGATGTGTAGGTGCCATGATACTCGGATTTGAGCAGCACTTCGCTCCGAAAGTGGAGATTCGGAGAGGTCTCGAGAAGTGCGATGGCGGTGGTGAGTGCGAGAACTTGGGCTATCCCACACCATGGAATCATCTTGAGGCTGGTATTCTATACGCTCTCGGCCTGCCCCTTTTGGTCTTCCGTGAGCCGAACATTGCAGGTGGGATTTTCGACCACGGTGTATCAGACGCTTTTGTCCATCCTATGCCTGATTTGGATGCTGCCGGCGCTCTTCCTCAGCCTGTGATTGACGTGTTTCTGAAGTGGCAGGCAGATGTCCGTCAGGTTTACTATGGGGAGTCATGAAATGGACATTTAGCAACGATTGACGACACACCAGAACGGGTCGACGGCGCTGGAGCTCTTGGTCACCATCGCTGCCATTTAGGCCTTCTCACCCCATCCCAACGATCGCCTCAAACCGCTCGTTCCACTCGATGCCGAGGCCGGGGGTGTCGGGGAGGTGGTAATCGGGGCCTTGGCGGCGGAGGGGCGTGCGGAGGAAGGTGTTCGCGGTGTCGAGCACGTGCGGATTGAACTCGCACAACGCACAATTCTCCGTGGCGGCGGCGAAATGCAGGGCGGCGGCGATTTGTGGGCCCATGGCGATGCTGAGGTGCGGGATGACCTGCCCGGAAAACGCCTGCGCGATGCGCCGGGAGCCGGTGATGCCGCTGCGACCGAGATCAGGCTGCAAAATCTGCGCGATGCCGAGGAAGGGCTGCAACTCATGCAGCGTGCGGTAGCTCTCGCCGAGCGCGAGGGGCGTGCGGATGGCAGCGGCGAGCCGGGCGTGCGCCTCGATCTCCTCGGGATACAGCGGGCACTCCAGCCAGCGGGCGTTGCGGGCATCGAGCTCGCGGGCCATGGCGGTGGCCTGCTCCGGCGGCAGATGCCAGAGGGCATCGACGGCAAACTGCATGCCCTTTGGCAAGGCATCCGCGATCGCAAGTAGCGCGCTCCATTCGCTCTCGAAGTAGATTTTCACGAGCGAGAGGCCTTCATCGGCATATCGCGCGGCAAACGCGGCCCGCTCGGCCACCGACGCGCCGGAGGTGCCGCTGAGGTAGGCGGGGATGCGCGGCTTTGGCGAATCGGAAAGCAGCGCGCACACCGGTTTGCCGGCCATTTTGCCCGCGAGATCCCACAGCGCAATGTCCACGCCGCTCATGGCATCGAGCATGAAGCCGCCGGTCTGGCCGCGCACGCGCATGGTGGCATACATGCGCTCCCAAAGCTCCTCGATGCGCTCCGGCCGGCCATCGAAGTCCTCGCCCTCCAACGCCGCGCTCAACAGATGCGTGACGATGCTGCACGCCACCTCGGGCGCGAGCGGCGCCTGCGCCTCGCCCCAGCCGACGAGGCCGTTTTCCAGCTCGATGCGCACGAGCGCGGTTTCGAAGTTCACCGAGTAGAGCACCGGATAAGCCGTGGACCATCGATACCCCCCACTGCCCGCCAGCGACGTCGGCGACCCTGCCGTGCCTCGCGAACTGGCGAGATCACGCGGCAAGCGGACAGGGATGGCATGGAGAGAGCGGATGCGCATGGCGAGGTGGTGGAGTGGTGGAGTGCGGCGGGCAATGCCCCAATACTCCATCACTCCACTACTCCATTCCCCCGCGCTCCACCACCACGACCGGTTTCCGCACGAATCGCCAGGTGATGAGGTAGGAGACGGGGTGCAGGAGGCCCATGATGATGAAGATGGTGCCGTAGCCGAAGGCTTGCACGACGTGGCCGGTCATCCAGGTGAAGAGCGTGCCGCCGAGGCCGGTGCCAAAGGCCAGCAGGCCGGACACGGAGCCGATGAGCGGCTTCGGGAAGAGATCGTTCGTGAGTGTGTTCTGGTTCGTCTTCCACGCCATGTGCGCAAAGGTCACGAGGCAGATGAGCGTGATCGTCATCGTCCGCGAGGGCGCATGATGGATCGCGAGCGACACGGGCATGATGAGCGCACACGGCAGCATCACACGCAGTCGCGAAGACAGCACGCCGGTGCCTTTGGCGATGAAACGTCCGCTCAACCAACCTCCAAAGAGCGCACCGAGGTCCGCCGCCAGATAGGGAATCCAGGCCAGCATGCCCATTTCCAGCATCGTGAAGCCACGCTGCTCCACGAGATACTTCGGCAGCCAGAAGAGATAAAACCACCACACGGGATCAGAAAGGAAACGCGAGGCCATCAGCCCCCACATCTCCGAATGACGCGCGAGTTGCCGCCACGAAGCGCGATTCGCTGGAGCAGTCGTCACCGCCTCCGCGAGCACGAGAGCGCGTTCTTCCTCGGTGATGCACGGATGCTTGTCCGGTGGATGATAAAGCAGCAGCCACAGCGCGGCCCACACGAGCCCCAGGCCCCCCGTGACGACAAAGGCCGGCTGCCAGCCGTGGTGCGCATAGATCCACGTGATCAGCGGCGGCGTGAGGATCGCGCCGATGGCCGCACCACCCTGGATGATGCCATGCACGAGCGCCCGCTCCTTCGCCGGATACCACTCGCTCACCACGCGGAAGGCCGCCATGAAGTTGCCGGACTCGCCCAGGCCGAGCAAAAAGCGCAACACGCCCAGCGACCACACACCGACGACGAGCGCGTGCGACATGTTCGCCAGCGACCACCACACGACGAACACAAACAGCGCCACTCGCGCCCCCCAGCGATCGACGAGGAAGCCCGAGCCGACATACATCACCGTGTAAGCGGCGAGAAACGCGGTGAGGATGTTCGAGTATTCCACCTCGGTGATGCCGAGCTCCTTCGTCAGCACCGGCGCCAGCACCGACAAAGTCTGCCGGTCCACGTAGTTGATCACCGTGGAGAAAAACAGCAGCGCGGCGATCCACCAGCGGAGATGCGGGATGCGGGTGGGCATTGGCGGAGCAGGCGTGGAGTGTTGGAGAACTGGAGTGATGGGGCGCGGGCCTCACTTCATGGCTTCGCGAAGGTCTGCGAGCATCGTTTCCACATCGCGCAGCGTGAAGGCATCCATCTCCGGCAAGGCGGCGCGGACATGCGCGGTATTGCCGAGACCGCGACAGGCCAGCACGTGCTTCGTCAGCCGCATGCGATAAAGCGCTTGTGAGACCAGCAGCGGCAGGCTCAAGCCATAAAGCCGCCGCGCCTCGGCGCGATTGCCTTCCGCAAACGCACGCGACAGCGCCACATGCAGGTCCGTGAGCTCCACCGCCGGCATTGCGCCGCACGCTCCGCGTTCCAGCTCATCAATGATGTAGCGAGCACCACCACCGCCGAAGACGCCCTTCACATGCGGGATGCCAGCCGCACGAATCGCGGTGATCGCCGGCCCGGACGGCAGCGTCTCCTCTTTGACATACGTGATGGCCGGGATGGCCTTCGCGATCTCGATGATGGCCTCCGCGCTCAAACCGGCTCCGGTGGGCACCGGCGCATTTTGCAGGATGATCTCCGCGCCGGGCAAACCGGCCGCGATGTCGGCAAAAAAGCGCTGCTGGGCCGCCAGATCGGTTCCGAGACCCTGCGGTGCCATGATCATCAAATGCCGGATGCCATGCCGCATCGCGATCTGGCCCGCCGCGATCACATCCGCGGCATTCGCCGCGCTCGCTCCGCCCACCAGCGGCACCCGACCGCCCACTTCCTCCGCCGTCAGCGCCAGCAAGGTCTCGCGCTCCGCGAGCGAGAGATGGCTGTATTCACTCGCCACCCCCGGAAACACCACCCCATGCGCACCCGACTCCAGCGCAAAGCGAATCACCCGCCGCTGCGCCTCGAGATCGAGCTCGTTCGTGGTCGTGAACAACGTGGGAATGACAGGAAAGATACCGGAGAGCATGTCGGACAAAGAGAGGATGAAGGGTGGGATGGTGACCATGCATTCTCGCCAGCCCCACGAGCCGCGCAAGATCGCCCTGGCTTCACACTAGCCCCCCCGAAAACTCGGTGGCGCAACAAGCCGAATAGTCACTTGGGCACAGCGGCCATGCTCCGACTCATCATGCCCGGGCATCACGTCGGAGCGCATGCCGCCTTGATCTCCTCAAGCTCGGCCCAGCGGGTGAATTTGGCATCGAGCTCGGCTTTTCTGCCTTCGACCTTCGCAAGATAGTCGTTTGTGCCGGCGCCGAGTTTCACGAAAAACTCAGGATTGATCAGCTCCGCTTCCATCGTGGCTATTTCAGATTCAAGCGAAGCAATCTGGCCTTCCAGCTCGGAAAGCTCGCGCAATTCGCGGTTGGTCATCTTGCGCGGTTTCGTTGTGGAAGCTGGCTTTTCCTTTTTCACAGGCACGCTGATGACAGCGGCTTCCGCCGCAGCCTGTTGGGCGCGTTTTTCCTGGTAGTAGCTGTAGTTCCCGGCGCATTCGTGAATGCGGCCATGGCCTTCAAAGGCGATGATCCTATCGCAAACGCGGTCGAGGAAGTAACGGTCGTGGCTGACGACGAGCACGCAGCCTTTGAAGGCGAGGATGGCCTCCTCCAGCACGCGCATGGTGGCGAGGTCGAGGTCATTCGTCGGCTCGTCGAGGATGAGGAAGTTGCCGCCGCGGCGCAGGATCTTCGCAAGAAGCACGCGGCTTTGCTCGCCGCCGCTGAGCTCCTTCACACGCATGGTGACCCGTTCGTCAGTGAAGAGGAAGCGGCGCAGGTAGGTGCGCACATGCAGCTTCTCATCGCCGAACTGGACGAAGTCGGACATGGGGCCGGCGACTTCTTCCATGACGCTCTTTTCAGGATCGAGCAGCAGACGCTGCTGATCGACGTAGTTGAAGATCGTGCGCTTCCCGATGGCGACGCTGCCTTCGTTCGGCTGCTGCTCGCCCATCAGGATGCGCAGCAGCGTGGTTTTGCCGAGACCGTTGCGGCCGATGATGCCGGTGCAGGTGCCGGGCTCGAAGCTGAGGTCGAGGTGGCTGAAGAGCCAGCGATCACCGACATGCGCGCCGATGTTTTTGGCCTCGATGATCGTGTTCGCCAGCGGCGGGGCGGGCGGGATGATCAAATCCATCACCAAATCCTCCTCCGGCGCGTCGAGCGCTGCCACGCGGTCGAATTCATCCAGCCGCGTGCGTGATTTACGGCGCTGCGCCTTCACTCCAGCGCGCACAAACTCCAGCTCATGCCGCAAGTAGGCCTGACGACGGCGTTCGGTGTTCGCCTCGACGGATTCGCGCAGCGCCTTGCTTTCGAGATACGCGCTGTAATTGCCCGGATGGCTGTAGATGCGCGCATCGTCGATCTCGATGATGCGCGTGGCGATGCGATTGAGGAAATAGCGGTCGTGTGTGACGAACAGCACCGCGCCGGTGAAATCGCGCAGGAACTTCTCCAGCCATTCGATGGATTCCGCGTCGAGATGGTTCGTCGGTTCGTCCAGCAGCAGCAGATCCGGCTGGGCCACCAACGTGCGTGCGAGCGCGACACGGCGCTTCTCGCCGCCGGAGAGTCCGTTGACGATGCGGTCCGCCGCGGGCAGGCCGAGTTCATTCATGACGGTGGTGATGCGTGTCTCCACACCCCAGCCGTCATGCAGTTGGATCTGATGCAGGAGCTCCGCCTCTTGCTCCGGCTTGTAGTCGCCGGATTCATAGCGCGCGACCATGTCAAGCAGCGCCTGAGCGCCGGAACGCACATTTTCGAGCACCGTTGCGTTTTCATCGAGCGTGAACTCCTGTGCCAGGTAGCCCGTGATCATGCCGTTTCGGCGTGAAACCGTGCCGCTGTCCGGATTCTCCACACCCGCGATGATGCGCATGAGACTTGTCTTGCCGCTGCCGTTTCTGCCGACGAGACCGAGCTTTTCGCCCTCATGCACGCTCATCGTCGCGTCATTGAAGACCTGCTGCAGGCCGAATTGAAGGCGCAGGTCCTTGGCGGAGATGACGGCTGGGGTGATGGGTGACATGGAATTTGGAGTGGCGACGACTCGTCGCCTAAAGCGGGAAGCTTCTCCTTTGGCGACGATTCGCCGCCACTCCACAAGAATCAACGCAGCGCCTCTGCCGCCATCACAGGGTCGTCCGTGGTGATGCCATCGACGCCGAGTTTGGCAAAGCGCTGCACGTCCGCCGGTTTGTTCACCGTCCAGACGTAGACGCCGAAACCCGCGTCACGTATCTGTTTCACCATCGCCTCATCCCATGGAAAATCAGTCGCCCCGAGGTCGAGGCCGTCGAGCTTGTCCGCTTTCGTGTCGGCGATGAGTTTTGTTAAGTCCGTGGGCTTCTTGTCCTTCGTTTTGCCGGAGGCGAGGCGGTAAACTTTGATCCACGGCATCGCCTTTTTCGATTCCGCCGCCGCGTCGCGTTTGAAGGCGATGATCGCGAGCTGGGCCGCGCGATCCTTCATCGGCTCCAGGATGCGCTTCAGCTCCGGCACGATCTCCGCGCCGCATTTGACCTCGATGAAGAAACGCTGCTTTCCCTTCGGCAAGGTCGCCAGCGCCTGCTCCAGCGTCGGAATCTTCTCACCCGCCCACTCCTGGCCTTTCCATGAGCCGGCGTCGAGCGCGGTGAGCTCGACCTGCTTTGAAGCCGCCACATCGAGCGTCACGCCGGCGGTGCGTTTCGTGTCCTTGTCGTGAATCACGGCCGTTTTCCCGTCGGCAGTGAGATAGACGTCGAGCTCGCACGCGTCACTTCCGCTCTTCCATGCCAGCTCGAAGGCGGCGAGCGTGTTCTCGGGCGCGCGCGCGGAGAAGCCGCGATGGGCGATGATTTCGACGGCGTGAACGGACATGGCGGTCAGCAGGAAAAGGGCGGCGAGCTTCATGGAGGGAAAGCAAACGGGCGGCGCGCCCGTAACCCTTCGCTCCGGATGAAATTTAGCGCCCTTCTCGCCCTTGGCATCGTCATTGTTCACGGTTTGACCGCCTGCTCAAAATCGAGCAGCAAGGAACATCACGTCATCTTGATCAGCCTCGACGGTTTCCCGGCATGGATGTGGAATGATCCATCTCTGCAAGTGCCGAACCTGCGGAAGCTGGCCGCCGACGGTGCAAGCACGAAGGCCATGACGGTCAGCAATCCGTCGATCACCTGGATCAACCACACCACGCTCGTCACCGGTGTGGAGCCGCGCAAGCATGGCGTGCTCTTCAACGGCCTGCTCGTGCGACAGGAAGGCAACAAACCCGCGAAGATCGAGCCCTGGGTGGACAAATCGAAGCTGGTGCATGTGCCGACGCTGTATGACATCGCGCATCAGAGCGGCCTGACCACGGCGGAGTCCGACTGGGTGGCCGTGACACGACCCGGCACCATCACCTGGAGCTTCGCGGAGCTGCCGGAGGCCGAAAGCCCCGTCGTGAAGGAGATGATCGCCGCCGGCACTGTCACACCGGAGCACATCGAGTGGATGCAAATGGGACCGAAGCGCAAGAGCGTGACCTTTCTCGACAACATGTGGACCAAAGCCGCGATCCACATCTTCCAGACGCACAAGCCGAACCTGCTGCTCTATCACACGCTCAACACCGATGCGACGCATCACACCTACGGGCCGGGTTCGATGGCCAGTCACACGGCGCTGGCCTACGCGGACAAGCTCGTCGGCGATCTAGTGAAGGCCGTCGATGAAAGCGGCCTTCGCGATCGAACCACGTTCGTTATCGCCACGGATCACGGCTTCAAAAAGGTGTCGAAGTATGTGTATCCAAACGTCGTGCTAAAAAAAGCCGGCCTCGCGACCGCGCTCGGCTCCACGATCACCACCTGTGATGCGTATTGCATGACGCAGGGCGGCATGGCCTTCGTCTATGTGAACGATCCCGCCCGCAAGGCCGAGCTGCTGCCGAAGCTGAAGGCCATGTTCGAGCAGACCGAGGGCGTGGGCCGCGTCATCGAAGGCAAAGACGGCCACACACTCGGAATGCCGACGCCGGAGGAAAATCAGGGCATGGGCGATCTCGTGCTCTACGCCAAGGATGGCCACGCCTTCAACAACGCAGCCGCCGGCGACGCCGTGACCGCGCCCACGACGAACTACGGAGGCACGCACGGCTTCTTCAACGGCGACCCCGAACTCGACGGCATCTTCATCGCCAGCGGACGCGGCATTAAAAAAGGCGTCGTGCTCGATCGCATGGCCAATCTCGACGTCGCGCCCACGATCGCGAAGCTGATGGGCCTGAAGCTGCCGCAGCAGGACGGCCGTGTGCTGGAGGAAATCCTCCTCGACAAATAAAACTCGGCTGGCTCAATGCGGCTGCTCATTCCGACCCAACCATCCCATGAAACTCCACGCCGCTCTCCTCGCTCTCGTCTCGACTCTTTCCTTCTCCGCCGAACACCCTGACACCACGGGCTGGAAGGACCTTTTCGTCGCGGATCTCTCCAATGCGGTCGATGCCGCCGGGTGGGTGTTCGAGGGCAAGGAACTCGTGGCAAAGAACCACGACACGCTCTGGACGAAGGAGTCGTACGGCGACTTCATCTTGGATCTTGAGTTCAAGGTGGCCCCGGAATCGAACAGCGGCGTCTTCCTCCGTTCCGGAGACATCAAGAACGTGCTCGCCGCGCTCGAAATCCAGGTCCACGACAGCGCGGATGGCAGCAAATACGGCATGGTCGCCGCGATCTATGATGCGATGCCGCCCAGCAAGAGCGCGGCGAAGCCTGTCGGCGAATGGAACCGCTACACCATCACCTGCAAAGGCCCGCAAGTGACTGTGGTCTTCAACGGCGAGACAGTGATCGACGCGAACCTGGACAACTGGCCCGAGGTCGGTAAAAACCCGGACGGCACGCCGAACAAGTTCAAGAAAGCGCTCAAAGACTTTGCTCGCAGCGGCCCCATCGGCCTGCAAGGATTGCACGGCAAGGCGCAGGCTCCGGTGTGGTATCGGAATCTGAAGATCAAGGTGCTGGAATAAGCTCAAAACGCCGTCCGCGTCGGTTTGGAGCCGTTTTTCGATATCAGCTCGATCCAGTCGATTTCGACCGCCTGCTCCTGCATGGGCAAATAGAGGCGCACAATGCCGAGCGGGCCTTCCGCAGGCAGTTCGACGCGGATTTCTTCCCAATCGCCGCCTTTCAGCGTGAAGTCGCTCCGCTGCGGTTTGCTGCCGACACCGCCCGGTAGCCAGTCGAAGTGGCTGCGGCCAGCTTGGGCCTTGATGCGGAACTTCGCCGTCGTGGGGCCACTGTGTTTGCTCGCAGAGAAGCCGAGAAAGCATTCGGAACCGATGCTCGTGAGCCGCAAAATGCCCTCTTTGACCGCCGCTTGGCAATCGCGGGCCTTCCAACCTTGCAGCGCCGGGATGGCATCATCTTTACCTTTCGCAGGCGCTTTCGC
>Ga0315900_10012808_pt1 | contig 10259 bp, 6 predicted proteins | sample LakEriMetagenome_FD_203521 | JGI IMG/M metagenome (GOLD analysis project Ga0315900, IMG submission 203521) | Freshwater fungal communities from buoy surface, Lake Erie, Ohio, United States - Buoy 12 MA114 | ecosystem: Environmental > Aquatic > Freshwater > Lake > Lake biofilm | place: USA: Lake...
GCGGGCAAGCTGCGGTACTACGGCGTCAGCGTCGAGAAGGTCGAGGAGGCGATCAAGGCGATCCAATACCCGCACGTGCAGAGCGTGCAGATCATCTTCAATGCTTTCCGGCTGCGGCCGGCGGAACTGTTCTTCGAAGAAGCCCGCCGGCGCGACGTGGCCGTGATCGCCCGCGTGCCGCTGGCCAGCGGGCTGCTCTCGGGACGGTTCACTCGGTCCACGGAGTTTCCCGCCGCTGACCACCGGGCTTTCAACCGCAACGGCGAGATGTTCGACAAGGGGGAAACGTTCTCCGGCGTCGACTACGGCACCGGCCTGGAAGCCGTCGAGCGGTTGCGGCCGCTGGTGCCGCCCGGGGCGACGCTCGCCCAGTTCGCACTCAAGTGGATCCTGTCCTTCGACGCGGTGTCGTGCGTCATCCCGGGGGCACGGCGGGCCGATCAGGTCCGCGACAACGCGACCGCCTCGGATCTGCCGCCGCTGTCCGCCGAGACGGTGGCGGCGGTGCAGGAGACCTACGACGACCTCGTCCGGCCGCTGGTGCACCAGCGCTGGTGAGCCGGGGTCGGGCGGTCATTCCGCCGGCGGCGCGGCGACGGCCCAGAGATTCTTCTGCGAGGTGACGAACAGCGTGCCGTTGGCCGCCGTCGGCACCGACCAGACCGGCGTGCCGAGCCTGATGTCGGCGATGTGCCGCCGCTCCCGACCGGCCGCCAGCACCGTCAGCGCCTTGCGGGTGCCGACGAACACCTTCCCGTCCACGACGAGCGTGCTCGCCCAGATCTCCTCGCGGGTGTCGTGCACCCACATCGGCTCGCCCGTCGCCGCGTCCAGGCAATGCACCTTGCCGGCGTGCTCGGCGATGTAGAGCAGGCCGCCGGCGATCGAGACGGTGGAGAGCGTGCGGCCGATGCCCAGGTACTGCCAGACCTTCGTCGCCCGCAGTGCGCTGCCCTGGCCCTCGATCGCGAGGCACGACAGGGCCCCGCGGCCCGGGCCGTGGATCGGGTCCTGGCCGATCGCCACGTAGACGCGGTTCCCCTGCACGACCGGCGTGCCGATGATCTCGCTGGGGCTGACGAGCATGCCGTCGGCGTCGAGTTCCTTGGGGGCCCCGCGGACGAGCGCCCAGTAGTCGATCTTCGTGCCACCACGTTCCCGATACCCAGGCGGATTGCAGTCGAACCGCCAGCACTCCGTGAGTATGCCGGGGGCTGTCGCTGACGCCGACCAGGGCCAGAACGCATGGCACACGCCGTCGCCCGCGCCGTACACGACCACCGGCCGGCCCTTGACCATCGCCAGCGACGGCGTCGACCACTGGCCGTGGAACACGTCGGCGCTGATGCGGCCGTCGTCCCGGGCCAGCAGCGCGCCCGACCGCTTGTCGAGGACGACCAGCGACGGTGCGGTCGGCAGCACGACCTTGCCGTCGTAGACACCGTTGCCCGTGCCGACGTACAGCTGCTCGCCCAGCACGAGGATGCCGCAATTGGAAGCGTCGTGCGGGAAGACGGGAATGTCGCGCAGCATGTCGAACCGCCAGACGATGTCGGCGTCGGCGGGCCCGAGCGTGACCGGATCGGCTCCCTCCGGGACCGAAAACGACGCCTCGTCGCGGAACGGGCCGTCGTTGCCGTCGGCCATACCGTCCACGTCCAGGCACACGACCTCGCACCGGTTGGTCACGATATAGACACGGTCGCCGTCCACCGTGGCCGTCGAGCAGATGCCGAGGTTCATGGCGTCGAAGTCCTCGCTCACCTTCGAGCGGTCGATCTCGAGCTTCGGCACCACCAGCCGCCACAGGAGCCCGCCTGTCCGCTCGTCGAGGCACATCAGGACACCGCCTTCGGTGGACCGGAACCGCCGGTCGTCGAGGTCCTCGTCGTTGGTGCCGACGTAGATCCGCCCATCGGCAACCACGGGAGCCGAGTAGTTCTCGCTGCCCAGCCGGGCGATGAATCGCACGTTCTTGGCCGTGGACGGTTCGAAGCCCAGCCGGTCGCGCTTCTTCTTGCCGGGGAAGAACGTTTCGGGGATGCCGGTCTCGTTGGAGGCCATGTTCCGCGCGGCCGTGCCGCCCCACTCCGGCCAGTCGGCGGCGGCGGCCGTTCGCCCGCCATCCCCTGCACCCGCGCACCAGCACAGCGCCGTCACATACGCAGCCCGCCACAATCGCATCGCGAATCCTCCCGGGTTCGAGACGGATTGTTGATCGCCGTCGGGCCAGGGTCCAGACTCGGGTCTGTCAGAAGACCCTTGATTTCGCCCCCATGGCCCCCGCACCATCCGCACCATCCGCAGCGCCATGCAACCCGGTGCCCGCCTCCGCCGACCTGCTCGTCGTCGGGGCGGGGGCCGCCGGCCTGTTCGCCGCCACCTGGGCCGGCCGCACCGCGGCGGCGGCCGGCCGGCCGCTCACGATCGTGGCCGTGGACGGCGCCCGCAAGCTCGGGGCCAAGATCCTGGTCGCCGGCGGGGGCCGCTGCAACGTCACGCATGAGCGGGTCCACGAGGACGACTACGCGGGCAGCACGCCGCCGGCGATCCGCAAGGTGCTCCGCCGCTTTGGCGTCGCGGAGACGGTGAAGTTCTTCGCCGACGCCGGCGTCGCGCTCAAGCGCGAAGACACGGGCAAACTGTTTCCTGTCACCGATTCCGCGCGCACCGTTCTCGAGGCACTCGTGGCTGCGGCCCGTGCTGCCGGGGTGACGCTCGTCCATCCGGCACGCGTCACGGCGATCGCCCGCGAGGCCGGGGAGTTCGTCGCGGCCACCACCGCGGGCCCGCTCCGCAGCCGGGCCGTCATCCTCTGCACCGGCGGCAAGTCGCTGCCGAAATCAGGCTCCGACGGCGGCGGGCTAGAGCTCGCCGCCGCGCTCGGCCACGCGCTCACCAGCCCCATCGTGCCGGCGCTCGTGCCGCTCGTGCTGCCGACAGCCCACTGGATCACGGGGCTTTCCGGCCTCACGCTGCCGACGGAGATCGTGCTCGGCTCCGCTACCGGCAAACGCCTGATCGCGACCACGGGCAGCACGCTCTGCACGCACGTCGGCCTGTCGGGTCCGGCGGTGCTCGACATCAGCCGTCACTGGCTCGTGGCCCGGGCGGCCGATCCGGAGGTCCGCCTCGCACTCAACTGGCTGCCCGGCACCACGCCCGACGCCGCCGACCGCTGGCTCGTCGCGGAGCAGGGTCGCGGCGCCCTGACGATCCTCCGCGACCGGTTGCCCGACCGACTGGCCCGGTCCCTCTGCGAAATCGCCGCGGCACCCCCGACGGGCGACCTGCCGCGCGACGCCCGGCGCCGGCTCGTGACGCTCGCCACGGCCACGCCCTTGCCGATCGTCGGGGACCGCGGCTTCGCGGTGGCCGAAGCGACCGCCGGCGGCGTGCCGCTGGCCGAGGTGCGGCTGGAAACCATGGAAAGCCGGATCTGCCCGGGGCTGTCGTTCGCCGGCGAGGTGCTCGACGTGGACGGCCGGATCGGCGGCTTCAACTTTCAGTGGGCGTGGGCCAGCGGCTTCGTCGCCGGCGCGGCCGTCGCCGATCGGCTCACCACCGCGTAGTTGAACGCACCGTCGCGTAGGTCGATGGTGCGCATCACCGGCTGTTGATCCGCCGTCTGCGGCCGCCGCGCCGGCAGCAGTCCGGCGATGCGCTCGATCACATCGGCCACCGTGATGTCGTCCATCGAGGCCCGCCCCGGTGTCCAGCGCAGGTGCCGCTCGCGGCTCGGCCGCAGCCAGGCCCACATCCGGTCGAACGGGCTCCGGACGACCCGCGACGAACGCACCACCGCGCTATGCGTCATCCACGGCGACCATTGGTTCGGATCGGTCGGCCCCACGAGCACCGCGACCGGCACGCCGAACGAGGCGGCGAGGTGCACAAGCCCCGTGTCCACGCCGATGCACAGGTCCATGCGGGCGATCAGCCCACCGGCTTCGCGGAGCGGCACGGACCGGGAGAAGTCGTGTACGTGCGCGGCGACGTCGGGGCCGACGGCGGCCTCCAGCCGGCGGTGCGCGGCGGCGTCGAGCGGCGCGCCGCAGAGCACGATCTCGCAGCCCCGGTCGCGAATGAGCCACTCGACGAGCCTGGCCCAGCGGTCGAACCGCCAGAAACGCAGCGCGTCGGTGCCGCGAACCGCGAGCAAGACCCGCGGCCGGGCCGCGGGCAGCGTTGCGAGCAGGGCGGCACTGCGGGCGGCGACCGGCGCCGGCACCCAGTTCTCGTTGCGGCCATCGTCGACTGCGACGCCCTCGGCCCGCAGTTGGTCGAGGTAGGCCTGCACCTGGTGCCGGCCGCGCGGCACGGACACCGCCTTCGTGAGCAGCACCTGGCCGGCCTCGCTCGCGAAACCGATCCGCTGCGGGATCCCGGCCAGCCAGGCCAGGAGCGCCACGGAAGTCGATCGCTTGAGCAGGTAGGCCCGCGCATAGCCCCGGCCGCGGAGCCAGGTGGCGGTCGCCCGCAGCCCGACCAGCGACGCCAACCATCCGCGCCGCGGCCGCTCCCAGGCGACGAGCTCGTCGTGGTACGGGCAGGCGGCGAGCACCTCGCGGGCGGCCCGCTCGGCGAACACGTCGATCACGGCGTCCGGGTGGGCGCGGCGCAGGTTCCGCAGGAAGGGGATCGCGAGCACCGTGTCGCCGACGTACCGTGTGCAGACGACGAGAATCCGCTCCCGCGCCGCGCCGATGCCATCCTGGCGATCCTGCTCATCCATGCCCCGAATCATAGGGCGGCGGGCAATCCCGCCGCAGCGCGAGTTCAAGCGGTGAAAACCTGGGGGATTCGCGCAAGTTTGGCCGCCTGCCGCACAGCCTCCCGAATCGACGGCGGCAGCGTACCAACCCGCATTCGGAGTCGGCGGTGGCCTGCTCGGCGCCGGCGGATTTTGTCAACATCCTGCCCCACGGCGGTGGATCGTCTCTTGGCGCAGACAAAATGCACTGGCTTCTGCGCGGGCCTCCGACCGACTCCGCCGCACGTGCAATCCCTTTCGTACACGCAGCGGCCGGAGGCCGCGCCGCGTGCCGCACGGCAGACGCGCCGCGGATCGACGCCTCGTCGAGACGCCGGGCCAAGCCTGCGGGGGCCATGGATGGCCCCGCAGGCGTGAAGCTACCGCGCAAAGCCGACGAAGAAGCTGAAGATCTGCTTGCTGTCGTACGGGGCGTAGGCGACCGGGAAGGCGAAGTCGAGCGCGATCGGCGCCGGCCCCATCGCCGGCAGCGTGATCCGGAAACCGAAGCCGGGCGCGACGCGCATGTTGTTGATCGACACGTTCGACTCCACCGTGCCGACGTCGGTGAAGAGCACGCCACGGAGCGTGTCGTCGGCGGTGATCGGATACATGTACTCGATCGTGTTGAGCCACTGGAACGGACCGCCGACGATCGCCAACTGCCCGTTGCTGCCCGCCTGCCGGGGGCTCGCCCCGCGGAACACGAAGCCGCGAATCGTGTTGTAGCCGCCGGCGAAGAAGTTGTCGTAGGCGGGCGTGTTCGGTCCGGAGATGCCGAGCACCGAGCCGACGGAGAGCACGTGCCGGCCAGAGCCGTCGGGCCGCTCGTTGAGGAGGAAGTATTGCCGCGCCTCGGCGATGCCGCGCGGATAGATGAAGGTACCGATCACCTGCTCGAACTCGAACGTCGCCAGGTGCCCCTGGGTCGGCAGGAAGGGGCTGTCGCGGGTGTCGTGGATGATGCCGCCCGAGAAGCCGTACAGGCCGTTGCTGCCGAGCATGGCGTCGATGTCGGGCACGCCCGGAATCCGGGGATTGAAGACGTCCACGCTCTCGCCGCGGAAGCCGGCGTTCACCGACAGGTCGGGGGCGAAGGCGAACTGGTAGCCGAGGCCGATCCGGCCGCCGGTGCGGGCCTCCGCCCAGTCGTAGAAGTACCGCGTGTAGTACGACGCCGACAGCGACAGTCCGATCCGCGTGTCGAAGAGATACGGCTCCTGGAAGGTGGCCATGTACCGCTGCAGCTGCGTGCCCGGCGCGGCCTCGAGCCGGAACCGCTGGCCGGCGCCGCGGAAGGCGGTGCCGTTCTTGATGTCGTCCCAGCTGCGCGGCAGGCGGAGGATGTCGAAGTTCTGCTCGTCGACGACGATGTTGCCCACGAGGCCGGCGTTGGAGTTGACGCCGGCGCCGATCATGAGCCGGCCGGTCTGCGTCTCCTCGGCGTCCACGTCCACGACCACGTAGGGCTCGTTGCCGGGAAACACGGGCAGCGCCCCGCCACCGCCGAAGTCGGGCAGCACGGGCGGCTGAAACCCGGGCGGCTGGTTGGGATCGAACTGGCCGACGGGCTGGGCGGGAAACGGCCCGCCCCCCGCGACCGCCGGCTGCATCATGCCGGGCTGCATCATGCCGGGCTGACCGACTGCGGGATTCATGGCCGGCGCCAGCTGCTGCTGCACGGTGTAGACCGGTGCGGGCATGCCTGCAGCCACGGCCGGTGCGCCGGCCCAGCCGGCGGGCGCCGGCGGCATGGCCGGCTGTTGGGCGAACGGCTGGGCAGCCGGCTGCGGCGGATAGAACTGCGGCACGGGCTGCGGCGCCGGCTGCGGCACGCCCGGCTGCTGAACGAAGACCGGGGCGAGCGGCTGCGGGCTCTGGCCGCGCCACACCGGCTGATCGGCGATCTGCGGCGGCCGCGACGGCGCCGGCGTCGGCACCGCCGGCTGCGCCGTGGGCTGCGGCGCGGCCACGTCGTTCCAGGTGCCGTCGACGACGAGATCGATCACGGCCTCGCTTTCCGCCCCGTCGGGGCTCTGGCCACGGAACCCGGGGCGATCGGGATCCGCCGCCATCCGCTTGCCGTCATCCTCGGGCTTCGAGAACACGATCTTCGGGCCTTCGCCCTTGGATGCGTCCGCCAGGAACAGGCTGCTCGACTTCAGCCGCCGCTCGTCATCCCGCAGCTTGCGGATGTCGAGGATGTCACCGGGCCGCAGCGAGAGCCGGTTGAGCACGGTGCTGTGGCGGGTGTGCGGATTCTCGCCGCGGATCCGCACGTTGATCTTGCCGACGCGATACCGCTGGCCTTCCGCGACGCTGTAGACGAGGTCCAGCTCGCCGGGCGTCTCGAGGAACCGCGGGTCGGCCTTGATGTCGGCGAAGACGAACCCGCGGCCACCGTAGATGTCGCGGATCATGTTCAGATCGCCGTCCATCTTGGCCTGGTTGAAGTGCTCGCCGCTCTTGAGCTTCAGGTCACGCTCCAGGAACTCCGTCTTGAACTTGCTGTTGCCCATGAAGGAGACGTTGCGGACCTTGTAGCGCGGCCCCTCGTTGATCACGAAGGTGAGGTAGGTCCAGTCCTTGCGGCCCTCGTGGACGACCTGCACCTCGCGGCCCACCTTGGCCTGAAAAAAGCCGAGGCTCCGGTAGTAGGCCGTCAGCTTTTCCACGTCGTCGTCGACCACCGACCGGTCGACGTCGCCCCCGAACACCCAGAGAATGCCGGGCTTCGACTTGATCTGCGTGAGCAGCCGGGCGTCGCTGGCGATCGTGTTGCCCACGAATCCCGTCCAGGCGACCTTGCGGCTGCGGCCCTCATCGATGAGGAACACGGCCCCCTTGTCGCCCGTTTTGCTCCCTTCGACGGTCGTCACCCGGGCCGCATCGTAGCCCTTTTCGTGGTAGTACGACTCGATCCGCCGCCGGGCCTCCTCGACCACGTAGGGGTCCATCGAGTCGCCGACGTCGATCTCGCTCTTCTTGCGGAGCGTGCGGGTGGTGACGTGCTTGTTGCCGACGTACTTCACGTAGCGGAGCATGGGCCGCTCCACGACCTGGAAGATGACGACCACGCCCTCCGCGACGCGAACGTACTTCGGATGCACGTCGACGAACTTGCGGGTCCGATGCAGGGTGCGCACGTCCTGCTCCACGGCCTGCGGATCGAAGATCTGCCCCGCCCGCGTCACGAGCTGCGGGAGCTTCGACACCTCGGTGGCGTGGTTCCCCTCGATCCGCACCTCCACGATCCGGTTGGCCTCGTCGACCGCGGCGGGAGCGGCGGCCGCATCCACCGGTGGCAGCGTGGAGACGGGCGGCGGCAGCGGCTCCTGCGCGGCCGCCACCGCCACGGCGCAGGCAAGCGCCACGGCGAACGGCCGCGACCGGGCCGGGATTCGAAGGAGCACTGCGCGCGTGGCCATCAAGGGTGCCGATGCGGGAGAGGCGGCTGCGGGAGCCGGGGAGGAATAGCGGCACCCCCGGGAGCGTCACAAGCCGAAAAGTGTCCCGTCGGCTCGCAGGCCCGCCGGGCCGGGAAACACCGGCTTGCCCAGTCGACGATCCTTGACTGAACCACGCAAAACGCGGTATTTTCAGGGGTTCGATCCGCTTGTCAGCCGCTCAGGCTTGAGCCTCGGATCGGCCCCCGGTCCACGGCCGCGCGACGCCGCCGGCTTCTCCCATGCCGACGACGGTGATCGATCTCCGCCGGACCGAAGACGCCCGCGACGTCGTGCACCGTGCCGTGCAGGCGCTGGCCGAGGGGCGGCTCGTGGCGTTCCCCACGGAAACCGACTACGTGGTGGCGGCGAGCGCCCGCGAGCCGCACGCCACGGCTGCGCTCCGCGCGATCGCCCCGCAGCGCGACGCGGAGCCGCGGCTGACCCTGGCGCTCAAGAGCGCCGACGAGGCGCTCGACTGGGCGCCGCGGATGACCCCGCTCGGCCGGCGCATCGCCCGCCGCTGCTGGCCCGGCCCCGTGTCGATGATCGTGCCCGACGACCATCCGGAGAGCCTCGTCCATCGCCTGCCCGATGCCTCCCGGGCGACTCTGGTGGGGGAGGGCAGGCTGCGGCTGCGTGTGCCCGGCCATCCGATGCTCGCCGACTGCATGCGGATGCTCGCCGGACCGGTGGCCCTCGCCGAGCCCGGCACGGAGGCTCCCCCGGTCACGGCGGCGGACCTGCTCGATCGCGCGGGTCACGCCGTGGCGATGGCCATCGACGACGGGCGGTCGCGATACGCCCAGCCGGTCTCGACGATCGAGATCGGCCCCAGCTCGTTTCGTGTCGTGCGCCCGGGGATCGTCTCGGAGGAGACGCTCCGGCGGCTCGCCAGCCTGATGGTGCTCTTCGTGTGCACCGGCAACACCTGCCGCAGCCCGATGGCGGAGGCGCTGTTCCGCCGGCTCGTCGCCGAGCGGCTGGGCTGCCGGCCGGACGAGATCGAACGGCACGGCGTGGTGGTCGCCAGCGCCGGCATCTCCGCCTGGGCCGGCACGCGGGCCAGCGCCGGGGCCATCGATGTGATGCAGGAGATGGGGGGCGATCTGGGCGGCCACGAGAGCCAGCCGCTCACCGAGGACCTCGTGCGGCAGGCCGACGTGATCCTGACGATGACGGCGGCGCATCGCGCCGCAATTCTTGCCCAGTTTCCCGAGGCCGGTGGCCGCGTGGCGATGCTGTCTCCGGACCGGCACGACGTCCTGGACCCGATCGGCGGCAGCCTGGACATCTATCGCCGCTGTGCCCGACAGATTCACGGGCATCTGACCGCCCGGTTGGATACACTCGGAATCGATCCGGCGGGCGGCTGACCCGGCGGCAGGACACTGTTTCGGGAGCACGCACATCCATGCGGATTGCCATCGGCAGCGATCATCGGGGTCTGGCGGCGCGGAAGCGCGTCATCGGCTTGCTGGAGCGACTGGGCCACGAGGTGACCGACTGCGGCTCCCACGGCGAAGATGCGGTCGATTATCCGGACATCGCCGCCGACGTGGCCCGCCGAGTCAGCGACGGCTCCATCGATCGCGGCATTCTCCTGTGCTGCACGGGCGTGGGCATGGCGATCGCCGCCAACAAATTGCCCGGCGTCCGCGCCGCCACCTGCCACGACGAGGTGACCGCCGAGATGAGCCGGCGGCACAACGACCTCAACGTGCTCTGCCTGTCGGCCGAGATGATCGGGTCCGAGGTGCAGGACAAGATCGTCCGCACCTGGCTGACGACGCCCTTCGAAGGGGGGCGGCACGCCCGCCGGGTGGCGAAGATCACGGCCCTCGAGCCGAAATGCTGAACCCGGGCAAGCCGGGGCGGCCCGGCGGGCCGCGGGGAGTCGTCACGTCGTAGCGGTCGTACCGGCGCGACCGCGCGAAGACGGCGGAAAAAGGCCGTTGCATTCGTTGAATCGCCCGCGCCCGTTGATATCGTCGGTGGTGGTCAGCGGGAGATGCGGCGGGCCGGCACGGGCCGGTACGGCGCATCCCCAGCCGTCAGGA
>Ga0315900_10012810_pt1 | contig 10258 bp, 7 predicted proteins | sample LakEriMetagenome_FD_203521 | JGI IMG/M metagenome (GOLD analysis project Ga0315900, IMG submission 203521) | Freshwater fungal communities from buoy surface, Lake Erie, Ohio, United States - Buoy 12 MA114 | ecosystem: Environmental > Aquatic > Freshwater > Lake > Lake biofilm | place: USA: Lake...
TGCCCACCCGCGGCACCATCCACATCGACGGCCAGCCGGTGACCGGTCCGCTGAAGATCGTCGGCATGGCCTTCCAGGCGCCGACGCTGCTGCCCTGGCGCACCACGATCGACAACGTGCTGCTGCCCCTGGAGATCGTCGAGCCCTACCGCTCGCAGTACAAGGCGCGGCGCGCCGAGTACGTCGAACGCGCGCGCCGGCTGCTTGCCACCGTGGGTCTGCAGGGCTACGAGGACAAGTACCCGTGGCAGCTGTCGGGCGGCATGCAGCAGCGCGCCTCGATCTGCCGCGCCCTGATCCACGAGCCACGCATGCTGCTGCTCGACGAGCCCTTCGGCGCGCTCGACGCCTTCACGCGCGAGGAGCTCTGGAACGTGCTGCGCGACCTCTGGACCACGCAGCGCTTCAACGTGATCCTGGTCACCCACGACCTGCGCGAGGCGGTCTACCTCGCCGACACCGTCTACGTGATGAGCAAGCGGCCGGGGCGTATCGTGGCGCGCCGGCAGATCGATCTGCCCCGCCCGCGCGATCTCGAGATCACCTACACCGAGCGCTTCACCGAACTGGTCCACGAGCTGCGCGCGCGGATCGGCAAGGTCCGCAACTCCTGAGGCACCTTCATGGCCACCAACCGCACGCTCGAGAAATGGTCTCCGCTGGTGCTGCTGATCGCGGCGCTGGCGCTGTGGCAGGCGGTCTGCGGCCTGTTCGACGTCTCGGAGTTCGTCTTCCCGAGCCCGCTGCAGATCGTGCGCTCGCTGTTCGAATTTGCCGGCCCCATCGCCGGGCACGCCTGGCGCACCTTCTGGACCACGATGGTCGGCTTTGCGATCTCGATCGCGGTCGGCGTGCTGCTGGGTTTCCTGATCGGCTCCTCGCGTCTGGCCTACACGGCGATGTACCCGCTGATGACCGCGTTCAACGCGCTGCCCAAGGCGGCGTTCGTGCCCATCCTGGTGGTGTGGTTCGGCATCGGCGTCGGCCCGGCCATCCTCACGGCCTTCCTGATCTCCTTCTTTCCGATCATGGTCAACATCGCCACCGGGCTGGCCACGCTCGAGCCCGAGCTCGAGGACGTGCTGCGGGTGCTCGGCGCACGGCGCCTCGACGTGCTGATCAAGGTCGGGCTGCCGCGCTCGATGCCCTACTTCTTCGCCTCGCTGAAGGTCGCGATCACGCTCGCCTTCGTCGGCACCACGGTGTCCGAGATGAACGCCTCCAACGAAGGCATCGGCTACCTGCTGATCTCGGCCGGCTCGGCGATGAAGATGCCGCTGGCCTTCGCCGGTCTGGTCGTCATCGCGATGATGGCGATGGCGATGTACGAGCTCTTCTCCTGGATCGAGCGCAACACCACCGCCTGGGCGCACCGCGGCCACCAGTGACCACGGGCCGCCTCACCACCCCCATCCTCGACACCGCGCAGGGCTGACCGACAGCCCCGCAGCCGGCGGGGTCGGCCGGGGGCGCAGGCCGCCTTTCGCTACACTGCACCCCATGGGCAACCGACTGACACAGATCGCCACGCGCACCGGCGACGACGGGACCACCGGCCTGGGCGATGGCTCGCGCGTGCGCAAGGACAGCCTGCGGGTGGCCGCGCTCGGGGATGTCGACGAGCTCAATTCCACCATCGGCCTGCTGCTCACCGAAGGCATGCCGGAGGCTGTGCGCGGCGCGCTCACCGACATCCAGCACGATCTCTTCGACCTCGGCGGCGAACTCTGCATCCCGGGCTACGAGAACGTCAGCGATGCCCAGGTCGCGCGCCTCGACACGCTGCTCGCCGAGCACAACGCCACGCTGCCGAGGCTCCAGGAATTCATCCTGCCCGGCGGTTCCCGCGCGGCAGCCATCGCGCACATCGCGCGCACCGTGTGCCGACGCGCCGAGCGTGCGGTGGTGGCGCTCGGTGGCGCCGACACCGTCCGTCCGGCCTGCCGGCAGTATCTGAACCGGCTGTCCGACCTGCTCTTCGTGCTCGCCCGGGTGCTCAACCGCCACGCCGGTGGTTCCGACGTCCTCTGGCAGCAGGGCCGTACCCGAGCGGGCTGAGCGCCCCCGGAACACGGAATCGCCGCACCGCGCCGGGGCGGGTTACCATCGTGGGACGAAGCGTGCCTGCTCCCCGGGGAGCGGCAACGCCGGGGGTTCACGCCCTGCGATCTCGCTCGTACCGGATGCCACGACACGAGGCCTCGATGACAGATCTTCCCCGGCCGCAGGATGCCGCCTCGACCTCGCCGCAACGCCGCTCGCTGATGCGTGCCGCCGCGCTGGTCACGATGCCGACCGCGGCACCAGCCTTCCTGAAGGGCGCGCACGCGGCGCGCCGCGTCCTGCGCATCATGCAGTGGAATCACTTCGTCCCGGCCTTCGACGAATGGTTCAACCGCAAGTTCGTCCGGGAGTGGGGCGAAAAGAACAATACCGACGTGGTGGTCACCAACGTCGGCATGACCAGCATCGAGAGCCGCGCCGCCGCCGAGATCGCGAAGAAGCAGGGGCATGACATCTGCATGTTCCTGAGTCCGCCGGCCTCCTACGAAGACCATGTCATCGACCATCGCGACATCTACGCCGAGTGCGAGCGCCGCTATGGCAAGCCGCTCGACATCGCGATCCGCAGCACCTACAACCCGGTCACCCGTCGGTACTTCGGCTTCTCCGACGCCTACGTGCCCGATCCGGTCAACTACCGCAAGGATCTCTGGGACGATGTCGGCGTGCGCCCCGACACCTGGGATGCGATCCGCGAGGGTGGGCGACGCATCCGCGAGAAACACGGCATCCCGGTGGGCATCGGCATGTCGAACGAGCTCGACAGCAGCATGGCGCTGCGCTCGATCCTGCTGTGCTTCGGCGCTGGCGTGCAGGATGCCGAGGGCCGCCCCAGCCTGAAATCGCGCAACACCATCGAGGCCCTGAAATACGCGAAAGCGCTGTTCACCGAGACGATGACCGAGGAGATCTTCTCCTGGGATGCCTCTTCGAACAACCGGCTGATGCTGGCCGGCAAGGGTTCGCTCACGCTGAACGCGATCTCGGTCACCCGCACCGGCGAGAACGAAAAGATTCCGGTGGCCAGCCGCATCCTGCTGGCCAAACCGGCGCGTGGCCCGGCTGCGCAGCTCGGCGTGATGCACCTGATGAATGCCTACGTGATCTGGCGCTTCTCGCCCAACATCGAGAGCGCCAAGCGCTTCCTGGTCGATCTGGCGGGGCAGTCACGCGAGGCCTTCCTCGCCAGCGGCTTCTACAACTTCCCGACCTACCCGCAGCTGGTGCCCGATCTGCAGACACTGATCGCCAACGATCCCAAGGCTTCGCCGCCCGACAAGTACGCGATCTTCGCCGATGCCGATCGCTGGACGGTGGGGGTCGGTCATCCCGGCTATGCCAGTGCCGCGATCGACGAGATCTGGAAGGAATGGCTGGTACCCAAGATGTTCGCCGACGTCGCCAGCGGTCGGCGCACGCCCGAGGCCGCCCTCGACCAGTACTCGGCGCAGGTCGACGAGATCTACGCCAAATGGCGCTCCCGCAAGAAGGTCTGAGCATGATGCAGGTTCCGCCCGGGTCCACCATCTCCCGCGCGCCGGACTCACCTGCCGGGTCCGCACGTCGCAAGCTGCTCGGCGGGCTGGCGGCCGCAGCCCTGCCCGGCGCGCCGGCACTCGCCCTGCCGGCGAAAAAGCGGGTGTTCATCGTCTGCAGCTACCACCGCGCCTATCTGTGGTCGCAGTCGACCCAGCGCGGCGTGAGCGCCGCGATGCGCAAGCTGGGCTGGCTCCAGAACGATGCGCAGGTCGCGGCGCTCGAGCGCAACGACTTCGTCGAGAGTTCGAAGATCGTCGTGCGCAAGGACTGGATGGACACCAAGCGCCGCGACTCGGCCGCCGAGATGGCCAATGCCACGGCGCGCATCATGGGCGCGATCCAGGCCTTCAAGCCGGACCTGGTCATGCTCGGCGATGACAACGCGGCCCGCTTCATCGGCGGTCAGCTGCTCGATCTGCCCACGCCGGTGGTGTTCTGGGGCATCAACGGTCTGCCGCTCAAGTACGGGCTGGTCGAGAGCATGGACGCCCCCGGACGCAATGTCACCGGGGTGTGGCAGTCGGGCTATCACAAGGAGAGCCTCGATCTGCTCAAGCGGCTCGTGCCGTCGGCCAACACTTTCGCGATCCTCGCCTGCGACTCCGAGTCTTCGCGCCCGAACGCCAAGATGATCGAGCAACTCGCGCAGCGCGGCAGCCTGCCGCTGAAACTCGTCGACAAGGTGCTCACGAACTCGCTCGACGAGTTCAAGGCGCGGGCGGTCGAGCTGTCGAAGCGGGTCGATGCCTTCTTCGTGCTCAACCACGACACGCTGCGCGATGCCAAGGGCCGTCATGTCGACATGCTCGACGTCGGGCGCTGGTACCTGACCACGATCCGGATTCCCGAAGCCTCGCACGAAGACCAGTTCGTGCTCGAAGGCATGCTGCTCACGGCCAACGACTCCGGCTTCAACCAGGGTCAGCTCGCCTTCGAGATGGCACACGGCATTCTCGAGAATGGTCTGAACCCGGCGAAAATGGCGGTACGCACGCCCGATCGCGGCCCCTATCTGGTCAACCGCAACCGTGCGCGGGCACTGGGCATTCGCCTCGACAACGCGATGTACCTGATCGACGAGCTGGTCGACAAGTCGCTGGCCCTGCAGCGCTGACCCGTCGGGCTGCACCCCGCGCCGCCCCCGCCCGATGCCGATCTTCCAGCGCCTGCTGTTCGCCTTCCTGGCGGTCGGCCTGCTGATCGCAGCGCCGCTCATCTATGTTTCGTTCACCTTCAGCAGCAATGCGGCGCAGCTGCGCACCGAGCAGAGCATCGAGCAGCAGGTGGCGATCATCACCGCCACCTTCGAGCAGGAGTTCGGGCTGGGGCTCACGCGCTCGCTGAAGCAGCTGAGCACCAGCGAAACCCTGGTGCTCTACCAGTCGGCCTCCCAGACCGAACGCCTGGTGAACGCCCGCGGCATCGAGACGAGCTTCCTTCGCCTTCAGACCGACTACCCGAGCTATTCCGGGATCTACTACGCGGAGCCGGCAGGCTCGCTGATCGCCAGCGTCGAGGACGGCAGGCGCGTGCGCTGGGGGGCGCTCGCGGAAGGCAGCGAGGCACCCCCGACACGCGCCCATTTCGATCGCCTGCTCGAGCGCATTCGCACCACGCCCACGCTGCTGTCCTCCGGCAACATGGAATGGTTCATGCCGCCACGCGAGATCACGGTCGAGGGCCCGTTCCGCGACGAAAAGGGCAGGCTCTGCCTGCTCGCAGGACTGCCTGCACTCGATTTCGACAACGGCGCGGTCAGCGGGGTGGTGGTGATCCGCCTGTCGCTCGAGGGCTTCGTCGGCCAGCTGCGCAAGGTCCGCATCTTCGACGAGGATCCCATCTGGCTGTTCACGCCGGGCGGCACACCGCTGGTCCGCCCCGCGGCGCCCCGGCTCGTGCTCGAGGCGCACCACTTCGGCGACAGCCGGCCGGTGGCCGAAACGGTGTTCCGCCAGCATCCCGACGGGCTGCTCGCCTTTCGCGATCTGCTGATCGTCCCCGGCTCGCCCTTCCTGCGGCTCGCCTACGCCGTCCCCGATTCCCTGCTCTCGCGCGACTTCCAGTCGGCGCTGAGCTTCTTCCTCGCGGTGCTGCTCGCCTCGGCGCTCGGGGTGGCGGTGCTCGCCTACGCGGTGGCGCGCAATTTCTCGCGCCCGCTCACGCGACTGGCGCAGGCGGCCTCGCAGCTGGCTCGCGGGGAGCTGGCCGGCCGGGTCGATGTGCGCGCCTCCGGCGAGATCCGGGTGCTGGTCGACAGCTTCAACCGGATGGCCGAAAACCTCCAGACCGCCAATCGCAACCGGGCCAGCGCCTTTGCCGTGCTGCGCCGAACCGCCGCTCAGATGCAGACCGGAGGCCAGAGCCAGCAGCAAGCCTCGCCGAGCCCGGACCGGGACTCGAGTGCGGTCGTCCAGGAGGATCCCGGCGAGCTGCGAGCGATCTCCGAACTGCTCGAGCAACTGATCCGCGAGCGCGAGGAAAACCTGCGCAACGTGCGACAGGCCAAGGAGGCCGCCGAGCACGCCGACCGGGCCAAGAGCCAGTTTCTGGCCAACATGAGCCACGAGATCCGAACGCCGCTCAACGCGGTGCTCGGCATGCTCAAGCTGCTGCAATCGACACCGCTGACCACGCGACAGGGCGACTATGTCGCCAAGACCGAAGGCGCCGCCCGCTCGCTGCTGCTGCTGCTCAACGACATTCTCGACTTCTCGAAGGTCGAGGCCGACATGATGAGCCTCGATCCGCGGCGCTTCCGGGTCGACCGCCTGCTGCGCGATCTGTCGGTGATCCTGTCGGCGAGCGTAGGGGCCAAGCCGCTCGAGGTGCTGTTCGACATCGATCCCGCGTTGCCGCGTGAACTGATCGGCGATGACCTGCGCCTCCAGCAGGTGCTGATCAACCTCGGCGGCAACGCCGTCAAGTTCACGGATCGCGGCGAGGTCGTGATCCGGCTGCGCGAACTGGGGCGCGACGACACTGGTGTGCTGCTGGAGTTCGCCGTCAGCGACACCGGCATCGGCATCGCGCAGGCGCAGCAGGCGCAGATCTTCAGCGGTTTCTCCCAGGCGGAGGCCTCGACCACCCGACGCTACGGCGGCACCGGGCTGGGCCTGGCGATCAGCCAGCGGCTGGTCGAACTCATGGGCGGACACATCGGTGTCGAGAGCGAACCCGCCCGGGGCAGCTGCTTTCGCTTCGCGATCCGCCTGGCGATCGCGCCTGCGGTGCCTGAGGACGCCGACGGACCCACGGCCGACGAGCCGCCGCTGCGCACGAGGCCGGCAGGTCTCGAGCACCTGCATGTGCTGGTGGTCGACGACAACCCGACCGCACTCGAGGTCCTTGCCCGGATGGCACGCTCGCTCGGCTGGCGCGTCGAGACGGCCACCGGCGGCGCCGAGGCGCTTGCCTGCGCGCGGCGCGCCGCCGACCGTGGCGACGCCTTCGATGTCGTCTTCGTCGACTGGCAGATGCCGGGCATGGATGGCTGGGAGACCAGCGTGCGCCTGCGCGAAAGCGCAGCCCGCGGCTCAGGCGCCTCGCTCGTCATGATGGTGACCGCGCACGGCCGGGAGATGCTCGCGCAGCACAGTGCGCAGGAGCAGGCAAGCCTGGGCGGCTTCCTGGTCAAGCCGGTGACCGCATCGATGCTCTTCGACGCGGTTGCCGACGCCCGCCTTGCCGACTTCCGGCCTGCCGGCACGCCCGAGCACGCGGCCCCTCGACCGGGTCGCCTCGAGGGCCTGCGCATCCTCGTGGTCGAGGACAACGCCAACAACCGGCAGGTGGCCCAGGAGCTGCTGCTTCACGAGGGCGCGATCGTCGAACTCGCCGACAACGGCGAGCGCGGGGTGGCCACGGTCGAGGCGGCCGGCACACCGTTCGACGCGGTGCTGATGGACCTTCAGATGCCGGTCATGGACGGCTTCACCGCCACGGCCCGGCTGCGCGCCGATCCGCGTTTTGCGCGGCTGCCGATCATCGCGATGACCGCCAATGCCCTCGCCGCCGACCGGATGGCCTGCCTGCAAGCCGGCATGAACGACCATGTCGGCAAGCCCTTCGAGCTGTCCGACCTGATCGCCACCCTGCTGCGACACACCGGGCGCGCACCGGTGTCGCCGGGCAACGACGGCACGGCCCTCACCGCCGAGCTTCCCCCGGTACTGCTCGCGCAAGCCGCCCGCGCGGGTATCGCCCTCGATGCCGCGCTGCGCCGCCTCGAGGGCAACCTGGCGGTCTACGCCCGGATGCTCCGGCGATTCGCCGGCGAGTTGCCCGATTCGCTCGAGGCGCTACGCGCGCGGCTGGTGGCAGGCGAGCGCGGCGAGGCGGCGATGCTCGCGCATGGCATCAAGGGCGTGGCAGGCATGCTCGGCGCCGAGGGACTCCACACGGCAGCGGGCGAGCTCGAGCGGATGCTGCGCGCAGCCGCTTCGGATGGCGCCGCGGCCGCCGATCCCGATCCCCTGCTCGCGGCGGGGAAGAGGCTCGCCGAGGAGGCGCCCGCGCTTGCGACGGCGCTGCTCGCGCGTTGCGGCTTGCCCGCCACCACCGGCGACAGGTCGGCCACACCGGGTGGGATCGTTGAGGGGTTGCGGGAACTGCGGGTTCTGCTGCGCCGCTCCGACATGAGCGCCGTCGATTGCTTCGAGCGGATTCGAGCCGGCGAAGGGTCGCTCGGCGCACCCTTCATGCGCGAACTCGAGCAGGCGATCGACGCCCTCGATTTCCAGCGCGCCGGCGCGCTGTGCGAGCAGGCGATCGAGGCTGCAGGCGCCGATCAGTTTTCCCGGGATGCCTCGATGTAGCTGACCAGCCGTGCGCTGGTCTGGCGAAGGCGCGCCGACAGCAGCTGCACCAGCCGCAGCATGATCTTGTTGCCGAGCGCCGGGTCGTCATGGAGCACGCGCAGCATGCCCTCGCGGCTGAGCACCGCGAAACGCGAACGTTCGAGCACCACGCAGGAAGCAAAGCGCGGCTCGCCATCGAAAAGCGACATCTCGCCCAGGGTCTGGCCAGGTAGCGCGACCGAGATCCGCGAGGGATACTGGTAGCGGTTGCGGCGCAGGACGTCGACCATGCCGGTCATCATCAGCAGCATGAAATCGCCACCATCGCCCTCGGCGATCAGCGTCTGCGCGGGCTCCGCATCGTAGACGAACATCAGACGTGCCAGCGCGCGGGTTTCGACGATGTCGAGCCCGGCGAACAGCGGAGTACCCGCCATCAGCGGATGGAGTTCATCGGCGAAATCGAGCGCGCCGCCCACAGGCCGCGCCCCTGCTCCAAGCAGGCGCTCGTGCGGGGTGCGGCGCGCGGACGGCTCGGCTGCCGCGGCAACAACCTCACCCGTGGTGTGCTGCGCAGTGGTCATCGGGATCCCCAGGGTCGGATGCGACAATTTTTATAGCACGCCCGACAGCCGATAACCGGGAAATCCCGGCGCGTGCCCCGCTAGTCGGCCGCTGCGAGACGACGATCGCGCACCGAGGCGGCAAGCTGGTCGAGACAGGCCACGGTGTCCTCCCAGCCGATGCAGCCGTCGGTGATGCTCTGGCCGTAGGCGAGCGCACGTCCGGGAACCAGGTCCTGGCGACCGGCGACGAGGTGGCTCTCGACCATCACGCCGAAGATCCGGAGATCGCCCGCGGCTACCTGCTCGCCGACGTTGCGCAGCACCGGAACCTGATTCTCGGGCTTCTTCTGGCTGTTGCCGTGGCTGGCGTCGATCATCAGGCGGCAGGCGAGCGCCGCCGTGGCCGCCTCGCGGCACGCCGCGTCGACCGCGTCACGGTCGAAGTTCGGCGCCTTGCCACCGCGCAGGATCACGTGGCAGTCCTCGTTGCCGTTGGTGGACACGATCGCCGAATGGCCTCCCTTCGTGACCGACAGGAAGTGATGCGGCTGCGAGGCGGCCTTGATCGCATCGAAGGCGATCCTCAGGCTGCCGTCGGTGCCGTTCTTGAAGCCCACCGGGCAGCTCAGGCCGCTGGCAAGCTCGCGGTGCACCTGCGATTCGGTGGTACGCGCGCCGATCGCGCCCCATGCGATCAGGTCGGCGATGTACTGCGGCGTGATCATGTCGAGAAACTCGCTACCCGCTGGCAGGCCGAGCTCGTTGATGTCGAGCAGCAGGTTGCGGGCGAGCCGCAGGCCCTTGTTGATCTGGAAGCTGTTGTCGAGGTCGGGATCGTTGATCAGCCCCTTCCAGCCCACCGTGGTGCGCGGCTTTTCGAAGTAGACCCGCATCACGATCTCGAGGTCTTCGGCCAGACGCGCCCGCTCGGCGACCAGCCGGCGCGCATAGGCCATCGCCGCGGCGGGATCGTGGATCGAGCAGGGGCCTACCACCACCAGCAGGCGGTCATCCATCCCGTGGAGGATGCGGTGAATCGCCTGCCGGGCATCGTAGGTGACCCGTGCGGCACGATCGCTGCAGGGCAGCTCGCGCAGCAGATGGGACGGCGGGGCGAGTTCCTTGATCTCGCGGATTCGGACGTCATCGGTGGTGGGCATCGGAAGATCCTGCGCGTTCGGGAGGCACGAAACAAAACCGCCGGCTGGGGCCGGCGGTTCGGGGGGAGCGGGAGCCTGGGCTAGCTGCGCAGGAGCTCCGGACCTCGACCGCCGACGGCGGGAAGACCGTAAC
>Ga0315900_10012811_pt1 | contig 10258 bp, 10 predicted proteins | sample LakEriMetagenome_FD_203521 | JGI IMG/M metagenome (GOLD analysis project Ga0315900, IMG submission 203521) | Freshwater fungal communities from buoy surface, Lake Erie, Ohio, United States - Buoy 12 MA114 | ecosystem: Environmental > Aquatic > Freshwater > Lake > Lake biofilm | place: USA: Lake...
CGATCATGCGGCCCAGGAGCCGAGTGTCTCGCAGCACGATTTGCTGCGGGTCGCCCGGCTGCAACAGCTTTCGGACCCGCCGGTCATCGGCCAAGCTCGCGCGCTGTATGCCGTATGCAAGGTTTAGATACTGGCCTTGGGCATTCTGTTCCCAGATTGCGTAGGCGAGATCAAAATCGCGCTTGTTGATCGTAAAGAACAGCGTTGCCGAGAACGCTCCGGCAAGCTCGGTTGCGCGGTCAAAGGTGGCGGTCGAAAAAACCAGCCCGTCTGCGGGATCAAGCTTAGAAACAAGCACGTTGGATTCAGCCTGCCAACTGGCGTTGCTGCGATCCCCAAAGTCCACTTTCTGGACAAAGGTCGCGGATGGAGCGGGCGCCGGGGCAAGCGCATTGTGATCGCCATGTCCGGACGGAGCGAGGTAGAACCGTGCCGAACGCGTCGCCATGGCATCGAGGGTCGATGCGTGCCGCCAGGTGTTAGCGCCCATCACCTGCCAATTGACCCGGTCGGCCAGCAATTCCGGACGAGGCTTGCCTTTGAGCACATGGTCGAACCAGGCGATCCGCAGCGCCGGCAGATTGATCCGCGCGGCGGGATCAAGGGTATAGCCCCCATGGGCCTCAGCCACCCCGGTCTGCATCGCGAAATGACTGAACGGTCCGATCACCAAGGTATGGTCGGCATTAGGTCGACGGCGCAGATGCTCACGAAGATAATGGAGCACCGATATTTGTGCTCCGTCGAAATAGCCGGTGGTTGCCAGAACCGGAATCCCGATATCGGCGAACTCCTGCTGCTGCGGGATAAAAGCCTGCCAGTACTGATCGTAAGTAGGATGCTTCAGCCATTTCTCGAAAATGGGATTGGGGGTTCCATCAATTGCCGGAAGATCCTTGTAGGCGCGCCCGCTGAAAAACCAGTTGCGATTGGCGGCGGACCAGCGCCCCGCGTCGCCATAAAGGTCATCATTGAGGGTGCTGTTGGTGGCAACGTAGAAAGACCAAGGGTACATGAAGTTCATGAAGACTCCGCCCTCCATCGGCACATCGATGCCGGGCGCGGCGCTTGCCGAAGTGGCAATGGCCTTGAGGGCCGGCGGCCGGTGCTTCAATGCGGCCCATTGCGTAAACGCGTTGTAGCTGCCGCCATACATCCCAACCCGGCCATCGCTCCAAGACTGCCGTGCGATCCAGGCAATCGTGTCTGCCGCATCCGCCCCATCGGTTTCATAGGGCATGATCGGCCCGCCTGCCCGGCCCTTGCCGCGCGAGTAGGCAACGACGCCCGCATAGCCGTGCGCCGCTGCCACTTTCGCATCCGCCAGCGCCCATTGATCGTTTGCATAGATGGTGAAGCTGAACAGTGTGGGCAGCTTTCCGCCTCGCCGGGGCCGCACCACAAGTGCCGAGATCGGCGTTCCATCGCGCATCCGCAACAGCAGCTTGCGATCCACGAAGTATCGGCGCGCGTCATCTGCGTTGAGTGCCGCATCAAATAGATCGCTGATCGCCGTGTAGGACGAATGAACCTGCCAAGCCCGCAACAGTTCAATGGCGTGCTCGGGGCTTAGGATGGATTGGGCGGCCAACCGGGCGAGGACACGCTCCAGATCTCGCTGCATTCGCGGCAAGTTCCCGCGAAACGCCAACTCTGCGTCGAAGGCAGCCTTGTTGTTGAGCCTGCCAAAGACCTCTGCAAAGGCAGCCTGCCAGGCACGATCGAGGGGCAGGCGGCGCTGAACGCTGATCTGGCGCGCGCGCGCCAGAACCTCGTACTGGATAAAGATGGGCGCACTGGTCGGCGACTTCCGGCTTTCACGCACCTGCTTGATTGTCGCGATCGCACCCGCATTGTCGCCAACGACCAGCTGCGCCCGAAACAGGCTGTCAAGATCAATGGACCGGCCAGGCTCGCGGCTTGCCGCGATGACCTCGCGCGCAATCTCGGCAACCTGGCGGTCATGCTCAGCCCCGGGCCGCCCTGTCGCGGCGACAGGGAGCGGCTGCGCTTGCACCGTTGCTGGACAGACAAACAAAAGGGATGAGATCGCAACGATCAGGCGTAAGAACATGATGCGGCAGGATACCCGAGCTCATTGGCTTAAGCAGCAAGCCAGACGATGCCACAAAGGTCAACGCACGCAGGGTTACCAGTACCCATTTTCCGGAACAGACCCGGGCAGCAACCTACCCCCCAAACCACCGCAGCGACATGCAGGTAAACCCGGCATCGATCTTCTCGATCTCGCTGTTCTCGAGGGTCACCACCTTGGCCCCGTGCCCGTCCAGCAGTTCGAGGATGCGCGGGAAGCGGCTGCCGGCGAGGATGGTGTCGTTGACGCGCAGCACGTTGGCCCCGGCTTCCTCGCCCGCCGGGATTTCCAGCACGCGGTACCCCGCATAGACGCCGCTGGCAGCAAGGTCGCGGGTGGCGAGGATCGTTTCCTCGTCAACGATCGAGCTGGCGGTCTTGAGGTGGAGTACCGAAGGCGGGGTCTGCGCCACCACGGCGCGGCGGCCGGTGCCCTCGAGCAGGCGGGCCAGCGCCTCTGCCCCGGTCCGGTCGGTGCGGGCGGAGAGGCCGATATAGACGGCATCACCCATCGCCAGCACATCGCCGCCATCAGCGTGGCCTTCAGGCAGGTCTAGCACGCGGTCAAACATGGCTTCCAGAACCGGACGCAGGAACACCCCCTCGCCCGCGCGGGTCTGGGTGCCGGGGTTGAGCAGGACCGCGCAGTCCGGGAAAACCAGCGCCGGATCCTCGACAAAGATCGCGTCGGGAAAGTCCTCCAGCGGATCAAGCAGGGTCACGGCGAGCCCGGCCGCCTCCAGCGCCGCGACATAGGCAGCGTGTTCGGCCAGCACGCCATGCAGCGAAGGGTCCGGCCCACCGCCCGCGCGAAGGCCCTTGACCACCGAAGCACCGGGACGGCGGGAAATGGCGCGGTCGAAACGGAAAGGGTGGCTCAAGCACACTCTCCAATGCGTTCGGATAGGATCTGGGCATCCATCGCCATGCCTCCGCCGGGTGCACCTGGCATCTGGCTCTGGGTCTTCAGCGTCAGTTCCGAACGGGTCGGGCTGAACGAGCCCTTCATCTCGGTCCGCGCGGTCATGCCCTGCCCCGTCTGGCAGACCATCACTGCATCAATTGCGCCGTCAGTCGCGCTGAACTTCTCATACTTGCAATCACCTTCGGCGGTCCGCTTGAGGAACTCCTTCTGCCCCTTTTTGGCTTCGGCCGGTGTCAGGCAGAATTCGGTCACATGACCAGTATCCCCGAACATGGTCCTGGCCTGCTCGGCCATCGGTCCGGTCATGCCCGGGAAGCTGATGTCGTTGACCTTCATCGTCACCCGGTACTGGCCAGGCTGCGGTTGCCGGGCATGGGCAGCGGCTTCGGCCGCAGCCTGATCGGGGCTCTGCCCGGATGGTTCCTGGCCACAGGCAGACAGCAGCAGCAAGGGCAGAATTGGCAAGGCGATTCGGCGCAAGGTGGGCACCTCCGGTAGTGGTTCGGGCACCTAGCTACCAACTGCACTGCCCGCTGCCAACCGCACCCCGATCGGGCCAAGGCCAGCTTGCCGTAACGACAACCGGGCCATACCGCCCCGGTCTTTGGTCCCGGCATGCAACCGATCCTTGCAGGGTGCGCAAAACCGCGCCAAACTGCGCCAAACAGCACAATCGAGGATGAGGCACATGCACATCGATTTCAGCCCTGAGGACCTGGCGTTCCGTGACGAGGTCCGGACTTTCATTGCCGAGAACTACCCGGCCGAACTGCGCGGCAAGCAGGACGAGGGCGACGAGCTCTCCAAGGAGGATTTCCTCTCCTGGCACCGCATCCTGCACAAGAAGGGCTGGGTCGCCCCGGCCTGGCCGGTCGAGTACGGCGGCACTGGCTGGACGCCGACGCAGCGCTTCATCTTCTCCGAAGAGATTGCCCGTGCCGACTGCATCCGCCTGATGCCGTTCGGCCTGTCGATGGTCGGCCCGGTGATCTACACCTTCGGCACGCCCGAACAGAAGGCCAAGTTCCTGCCCCGCATCCTGTCGGGTGAGGATTGGTGGTGCCAGGGCTATTCCGAACCTGGCGCCGGTTCTGACCTTGCCTCGCTGCGCACCAAGGCCGAGCGCGACGGCGATGACTACATCGTCAACGGCCAGAAGACCTGGACCACCATGGCCCAGCACGCCGATTGGGGCTTCTTCCTGGTCCGCACCAATCCCGACGTGAAGCAGCAGGAAGGCATCAGCTTCCTGCTGATCGACATGAAGTCGCCCGGTATCGAGGTCCGCCCGATCATCACCCTGGGCGGCGAGCACGAAGTGAACGAGGTGTTCCTCGACAACGTCCGCGTGCCGATGTCCAATCGCGTCTATGAAGAGGACAAGGGCTGGACCTGCGCCAAGTTCCTCCTCGCCCACGAGCGTACCGGGATTGCCGGCGTTGCCAGTTCGAAGCGCGGGATCGAGAAGATCAAGGAAATCGCCACTTCGGAGATGGACGGCGAACGCGCGCTGCTGGCCAATCCGTTCTTCCGCCGCAAGGTGGCCGAACTGGAAATGGACCTGACCGCGCTCGAGTATACCGAGCTGCGTACTCTGGCGGGCGAAGCCGCCGGCAAGGGTCCGGGGCCGGAAAGTTCAGTCCTGAAGATCAAGGGTTCGGAAATCCAGCAGCGGATCACCGAACTCGCGCTGGAAGCGGCCGGCCACTATGGTGCTCCCTACTTCCGCGGTTTTGGCGAGGGCGACAACGAGCACCCGATCGGTCCCGACTGGGCGCACCGCACCGCGCCGAGCTATTTCAACATGCGCAAGACCACGATTTACGGTGGCTCGAACGAAGTCCAGCGCGGCATCATCGCCAAGATGGTGCTTGGGCTCTAAGCAACGCGCGATAAGGAAACGATAAAATGGATCTGAGCTTCACCGAAACGCAGGGCATGCTGCGCGAGACCCTCGCGCGGTTCCTGGCCGACACTTATGATTTCGAAAGCCGTAAGAAGATGCTGAGCCGCCCGGAAGGGCGCGATCCCGGCATCTGGAAGGCGATCGCCACCGAGCTCGGTCTGACCTGCGCGCCCTTTGCCGAGGAGCACGGCGGCATGGGCGGCGGCGCGATCGAGAACATGATCATGATGGAAGAGCTGGGCAAGGTCATCGCGATCGAGCCGTGGCTGCAGACCGTGGTGATCGGCGGCGGCGCGCTCAAGCATGCCGGCGGCGCCCTGGCCGAAGCGACCATCCCCGCGATCATCAGCGGCGATTGCGTAATCGCCTTCGCCTATGCCGAGCCGCAGGGCCGCTATAACCTGGCCGACATTGGCACGAGTGCCAAGGCCGATGGCGCCGGCTATGTCCTCAACGGCCACAAGGGCGTGGTCTATGCCGCCCCCTGGGCCACCCACCTGCTGGTCACCGCCCGCACCGGTGGCGGCCGCCGTGACCGCGCGGGCGTGGAGCTGTTCCTGATCGAGGCGAACCGCCCCGGCATCACCCGCCGCGATTACCCGACGGTCGATGGCTTCATGGCCTCCGAAGTCTACTTCGAGAACGTGAGCATCCCGAGCGAAGCCCTGCTGACCGGCGGGATCGACCTGATCGAGCGCGTAGTCGACGAAGCGACCATGGCGGTCTGCGCCGAGGCCAGCGGCATCGCCCGCACGATGGTCCACAGCACGGTCGAGTACACCAAGCAGCGCAAGCAGTTCGGCCAGCCGATCGGCAAGTTCCAGGTCCTCCAGCACCGCATGAGCGACATGTTCGTGGAGGCCGAGCAGGTCTCCTCGATGGCGCTGATGGGCACGCTCAAGCTCGACGAAGCGGCCGACGCCCGCAAGGCCGCCGTCTCGATGGCCAAGGCCAAGGTCGGCCGCAGCCTCAAGGCCGTGGGCCAGAACGCGATCCAGACCCATGGCGGCATCGGCATCACCATGGAACTGGCGATCGGCCACTACTTCAAGCGCGGGACGATGATCGAAGGCCAGTTCGGCTCGATCGACCATCACCTCGACCGCTTCGAAGCCCTCTCCTACCCGGCCTGAGGCCTAGCCTAGCCCCGCCGCCAGCGGGCCGAGATCCAGCTCGGCCGCTGCCCCGGCGGGGCCCAGCCGCACCAGCCGCGGCTGCGCTTCCCCCGCCCATTGCCAGCCGCCGATCCGCAGGAAGCTGCGGTGGCTCAGCACTTGTGCGCCCATCCGCCGGTGCGCGGTCAACGCGGGCAGGTTATAATCGGCCACGCGGCTGAGCGAGTGGCGCAGCCCGCGCGCGTCCATCCACTGCCCCACCCCGGCCCACAGCGCGGCAAAGCTGCGGCCCATCCGGTGCTCCGGCGCGATCCAAAGCCCGGTATCCCAGCAGCAGCGCGGCGGGATCACAAAGCGCACCGCCACCTCATCCTCGCGGTAAGTGCCCTGCCCCAGCCAGACCAGGCCGGTCAGCGCCTCGCGCCGGTCGAACACGCCCAGACAGGTCAGGCCCGCAGCAAAGCGTTCGGCCCGGACCGCGGCCGAGGCGTCGACCGCCTGCCCGGCCTGCTCCAGCCCCGCCAGCTCCGCCGCAGCCAGTTCGCGCACCGCATAGCCGCGCGGCATCACTGGCAGTCCGGCGCGCGGCTGGGCCAGGATCGCATAACGATGCCAGGCCAGCGTCCCCATGCCCCGCGCCGCCCGCGCCGCGAGGTAAGAGGCCGCCCCGATCAGCCCCAGCATCTGGATGGTGTGCATCGCCGCCATCCTGCTGGATTATCACACTATTCCTAAGGAACCGAAAAAGGCCCAGCCCCCGCAGCCGAGCACCTCAATCGCTCCGCCGCAGCGCCAGCCACAGGAACAGCACCAGCAGCGGCAGGCTGATCAGATCGCCATAGTGCGCCGGCGGGTGGTGTCCGCCCGGCGGCGTGTGCGCGATCCAGGCCGACCAGCTCAGCACCAGCCGCTCACCCAGCGCGATCAGCAGGAACAGCGGCACCAGCGCGCGATAGCGCAGCCCCACCGCCAAGCAGGCCAGGCCATGGGCGATCTGGGTCGCCCCGGCCCAGGCCGCCATGGCGCGGATCCGGGCGAAGTCGCTGCTCATGTCGACCCCGCCGATCGTGCCGATCCCGCCATCCGGCGCAAAGGCGTGGATCAACCCCGGCACCGCCATCAGCACCCCGTAGAGCGCCAGGAACCACGCCGCCGCGCGCGACCCGCCCGCGCCGCCGGGATCGGGCGGCAACAGCCGCGCCAGCACGCCCGGCCTCACGCGTTGCGCGCCATCAGCCCGCCATCGACCGGGATCGTCACCCCGGTGATATAGCTCGCCGCGGGCAGGCACAGGCTCAGCGTCATGTGCGCCACTTCCTCCGGCCGGCCATAGCGGCGCAGCGCGGTGCGGCGGTGGGCGAAGACCTGCTTGTCGGCCTCGCTCACTTTCTCGGTCATACTGGTCAGGATCGGGCCGGGGCAGATCGCGTTGACGGTGATCCCCTCCTTGCCCAGTTCCGCCGCCAGCGCACGGGTGAGGCCCGTCACCCCGGCCTTGGCCGCGGCATAGGGGCTGTTGCGCGATGTCGCCCCCAGCGCCTCGGTGCTGGCGATATTGACGATCCGGGGGCTGGCTGATGCGCGCAGATGCGGCAGCGCAGCGCGGATCATCCGCTGGTGCGCGGTCAGCAGCACGGAGACGGCGCGGTCCCAGACCAGATCGTAATGATCGTCATCGTCGATCGGGCAGAAGGCGCTGATCCCGGCATTGTTGACCAGCACGTCCAGCCCGCCCAGCCGCGCGGCCACATCGGCCACCACGGCGCGGATCGCCGCCGCATCGCTCACGTCCAGCACCCAGGCCCGGGCGCTGAGGCCCTTGGCGCGCAGGCCCGCCGCAATCTCCTCAATCGCACTGCCGGCAAGGTCCGTCAGCGCCACATGCGCGCCCTCGGCGGCAAAGACCTCGGCGGTCGCCCGCCCCATGCCGCTGCCCGCGCCGGTTACCAACACCACCTTGCCCGCCACGGACCGGCTCAATTCTCCCGTCATCATCCTGCCTCCCTTTTGCGGGAAGTGTGGCGCGAAGCGCGTCCCAAGTCGAGGGGCGGTGGACAGGCTGGACAAGGTTCAGGGGAAGAATTCATCGTGCCGCCAGGGGGTGCCGCTGCGGGCCGGGAGAACACCTTGTAACCGCGGCGCAGCATCCCCATATCCTTTTGGCTACCTGACATGATGGTTGGCGACCGGCGGCAAGCCCGCCCCTTTCCTTCACTTGTGCCCTCTGGCCGGCATGGCCAACCCGGCGTGCCGCACGTGAAAGGAATGCATCATGTCCATCACCACCGGCAAGATCGCCAATTATGATTCCACCACCGGATCGGGCTTTATCAGGTCCGAAGCTAGCGGTGATCGCCTGCCTTTCAGCCGTGCCGATCTACCCGCAGGCGGCCATGTTCCGCAGGAGCGGGAGCGGTATGAATATGAAACCGCGGGCAAGGGTGACGAGGCCTGCGCCGTAAAGATGCGCAAGATCTGATCCTGCCCGGCCGCCGGGGCCACCCCGCCCCCCCGCGCCCCGGTGGCCGCTGGGCAGCCCGATCAAGACCGGAAAGACCCGTTATGGACCTTAACCAGCTTTTTGCCGACCACCAGAACGCGCTGCTGCACCTTGCCCGGGGCGGCACCGCGCATGAACGGCAGGGCCACCACGCGACCATTGCCGATTGCGCCCGCCAGCTTATCGCCTTCCGCCAGGCAAGCGGCCTGCCGCTCTATCGCTGGGCCTGAGGGGGACTGCTATATGCCAGCTGCCCCGCCCAACACGCCGGCCCCTTGCGCGCGGCAAGCCGTCAGCCGCAACCAGGCGCTGGAAGGGTGGGAAAACGAAGGCGGCCACACCCGGGCGCAGGCCATTCCAGCGCTGCCGGCCACTGACACTCCAGCCCAGGACCGCCCCGATGGACAGCCAGAACACCGACCTTGAACGCCAGGTGCTGGCCCATGCCCGCATCCTCCAGACCCTGATCCGCTACCTTGCTGAGGATCGGCCATCGCTGCTTGAGCGGCTGATGGCGAACTTCGGCTGCGATCACACCCTGGGCCGCTACGAACAGGATTTCTGCTCGACCGAGCAGCATGGCGAGCGTTTCCTGCACATCATCGAACAGGAAATACTGCGGGTTGGGGGGCCGGGTTCCGCCAACGACAATTTCCTTCCGCCGGCCCGATAATCGGCGGCGCGCGGGCGCCCAACCCCATTGCGGAACAAACCGCAAACCCCCATAGTCTCCCTCCCATGGCCGAACTCGTTATCCGTCGCGGGCTGGAAGAGCCTGATACCACCGGTGCCTTCGTGCCGCACAAGCCGGCGCGGCCGGAAAAGGCGGCGGAGCAGCGGCCGTTCAGGATCGTGTCCGAATATTCCCCCGCCGGGGACCAGCCGACCGCGATTGCCGAGCTGGTGGCCGGGGTGCAGGCGGGCGAGGCGACGCAGGTGCTGCTGGGGGTAACCGGCAGCGGCAAGACCTTTACCATGGCGCAGGTGATCGAGGCGACGCAGCGGCCCGCGCTGATCCTCGCCCCCAACAAGATCCTGGCCGCGCAGCTTTATGGCGAGATGAAGAGCTTCTTCCCCGAGAACGCGGTGGAGTACTTCGTTTCCTACTACGACTATTACCAGCCCGAGGCCTATGTCCCGCGCAGCGATACCTATATCGAGAAGGAATCGAGCGTAAACGAGGCGATTGACCGGATGCGCCATTCGGCCACCCGGGCCCTGTTGGAACGCGATGACGTGATCATCGTCGCCTCGGTCTCGTGCCTCTATGGCATCGGTTCGGTCGAAACCTATTCGGCGATGATCTTTGACCTGAAGGTGGGATCACACGAGGACCAGCGCGAGATCATCCGCAAGCTGGTGGCGCTGCAATACAAGCGCAATGATGCCGCCTTCCAGCGCGGCACCTTCCGCGTGCGCGGCGACAACCTGGAACTGTTCCCCAGCCACCTGGAGGACATGGCCTGGCGGATCAGCTTCTTCGGCGACGAGATCGAGGAGATCGTGGAGTTCGATCCCCTCACCGGCAAGGCCGGGGGCAAGCTCGACAAGGTGCGGGTCTATGCCAATTCGCACTATGTCACCCCCGGGCCGACGATGAAGCAGGCGGCCGACGCGATCCGCTTTGAACTGGCCGAGCGGCTCAAGGAGCTGGAGGCCGAGGGCAAGCTGCTGGAGGCCCAGCGGCTGGAGCAGCGCACCAATTTCGACCTCGAAAT
>Ga0315900_10012817_pt1 | contig 10255 bp, 11 predicted proteins | sample LakEriMetagenome_FD_203521 | JGI IMG/M metagenome (GOLD analysis project Ga0315900, IMG submission 203521) | Freshwater fungal communities from buoy surface, Lake Erie, Ohio, United States - Buoy 12 MA114 | ecosystem: Environmental > Aquatic > Freshwater > Lake > Lake biofilm | place: USA: Lake...
AGTTCCTCGGTCGCGATGACGGACGCCATGTACTCGCCCTCGCCGCCCTCGCTGTAGCCGCCGTACTCGGCCGGCACGCTGAGGCCGAACGCACCGATCTCGGCGAGCCCGGCGATGATCTCCTCGGGGACGTCGGCGTTGTGGCGGTGGACGTGCTCGGCGCGCGGGGCGATCTCCTTGGTGGCGTAGGAACGGAAGGTGTCCTGCACCATCTCGAAGTCCTGCGCGAGGTGGCGCGGTCCCTGCTGGTCGAAGATCGACACGAGGAAGGCGGGGTCGCGGTACTTCTGCACGAAGTCGTGGGCCGGGGCCATCGCCGACGGGTCGACACCCCACAGCTGCTCGCGCCCGATCAGGCGCGTGATGAAGTCATGGACCATGTCGGCGGTGAAGGCGCAGGTGATCTTGGCCTCGAGGTCGCCCTTCGCGCCGTAGTCGACCAGCGAACGGGCGGTCTCGACGGCCGCCGCCACGTGGGCGAGGTCGTAGGCGAGGGTCTGGTTCTTGTCGGGGCCCCCGGAGGCCGCGAGCCTCGCGGTCGCAGTGTCGACCATGGTGCGTGCGATCGAGATGACCGACGCTGCTGTCTGGAGATCGGGGGTGGCGCTCATGGCTGGAAACGCTAGTGACGCTGGGCCCCGGGGGCACTACCGATGCCCCCCGCCCCGCCAGTCATCCGTCACGCCTAGTGTTTCGGTGTGGCGAGCACGAGGTACCCGTCGGGTGACTGGGAGACGGCGGGCCTCCCCGCCGGCAGCGACCCCGGGGCGATCGGGTCCTGCATGGACCTCCTCTTCGGGTCCCCGGCCACCCACGGCACCACGCACGCGCTCGTGGCGGTCCGCGGGGGCAGGGTGGTCCTCGAGCGCTACGGGGACGGGACCGGGCCGGGGGACACGCTCATCAGCTGGTCCATGGCCAAGTCGATCACCCACGCGCTCGTGGGGATCGCCGCGGGGGACGGCCTCCTCGACACCGCGATGACAGGGCTGTTCCCCGAGTGGGAAGGGGACGCACGCCGCGCGATCTCCCTCCAGAACCTCCTCAACATGGGCAGCGGTCTCGAGTGGAACGAGGACTACGTGGACGGCACCGTCTCGGACGTCATCGAGATGCTGTTCGGCGGGGACGACGCCCCCCACGCGGGCGACCATGCGGCGTACGCCGCGTCGAAGCGACTGGAGAGCGAGCCGGGCACGGTGTTCGGGTACTCGTCGGGCACGACCAACCTGGTGGCGCGCGTGCTCGGGCGCGCGCTCGGTGACGTCCCTCCCTCGCGCGCGGCGATGGAGTCGTTCATGAGGACGCGGCTGTTCGATGTCATCGGCATGAGCACGGCGGTCCCGAAGTTCGACAGGGCCGGCACGTTCGTCGGCTCCTCGTTCGTGTACGCGACCGCCCGCGACTTCGCCCGCTTCGGCTGGCTGTACCTGAACGACGGCATGTGGGACGGGACGAGGGTGCTCCCCGGGGGATGGGTCGACCATGGCCGCGCGTACTTCGGCACGGACCCCGGGAACGGCACGGGATACGGCGCCCACTGGTGGCTGGAGCCGGCGCTGCCCGGCTCCATGGCGGCGTTCGGGTACGAGGGCCAGTTCACCTTCGTCGTGCCGGACCGCGACCTCGTCGTCGTGCGGCTGGGCAAGTCACCCGCGCCGCTGCCCGCGAACGTGCAGGACACGCTCGTGTCGCTCGTCCGTGCATTCCCCGAAGTCGCGCCGCCGAGCGGCAAGAGTGGTCGGGATGAGTAGCCGCCGGCCGGGACTGAGACGCACCATCCAGGTGGTCGTGATCGCCCTCGTGGCGTACTGGATCATCCTGCCCCTCGTGCCCCAGTTCTTCGACGCCGCGCACGACCTCAACCGCATCGAGCCGAACCTGCTCCTCGCCGGCTTCGGCCTGCAGATGATCTCGCTGTTCTTCTACTCCATGCTCACGAAGGCGGCCCTCGGCGGGGACGGGGACGACGTCTCGCTCCTGCGGCTCTTCCGCATCCAGCTGAGCACCAAGGCGCTCGGCAACGTCATGCCCGGCGGCAGCGCCGCCAGCACGGCGCTCGGCTACCGGCTCCTCACCATGAGCGGCGTGAAGGGCCCGGACACCGCGTTCGCGCTGGCGACCGCGGGCATCGGGTCCGCCGTGGTGCTCAACATCATCCTCTGGATCGGTCTCATCGTCTCCATCCCCACGAGCGGCGTGAGCCCGATCTACACGACCGCCGCGATCGTGGGGGTCATCCTCATGGCCTTCGCCGGGTTCATCGTGTTCGGCCTGGTGGAGGGCCAGGGCCGCGCCGAACGTGTCGTGCGGTCGGTGGCGCGCCGGTTCGGCCAGGACGAGCAGCACGCCGCCGAGGTGCTGGCGCACCTCGGCACCCGCATCGAGGGCCTCTGGCAGGACCGCACGATGCTCACGAAGGTCATCGCGTACGCAACGGCGAACTGGCTGATCGACGCGGCATCGCTGTGGGTGTTCCTCCGCGCGTTCGGCGAGTCCCTGAACCCCGTGTCGCTGCTCGTCGCGTTCGGCCTGGCGAACGTGCTGTCCGTCATCCCGATCACCCCCGGCGGGCTGGGGATCGTGGAGGGCGTGTACATCCCGTCGCTCATCGGCTTCGGCATGGCCAGCTCGACCGCCGCGATCGGCGTCCTCTCGTACCGTGTCGCCCAGTACTGGCTGCCGATCTTCATCGGCTGGTTCAGCTACCTCACCCTGCGCATCGGCAGGTTCTCCATAGACCGGTCGCACCGTCTCGCCGGCCTGAAGAAGGTCGCCGAGGCAGAGGCGAAGCGCGGACTCACCACCGCGGACTGGGTGGAGCGGTACGCCCCGCGCGACCGCACGGGCCAGTTCGAGATGCCGCGGTTCAACCCCGGGGACCTCGAGTACAACGACGATACGGGCGGGCAGGACAGGCCTGAGTAGCGTCTGTCGCCATGACAACCCACGAACGCCCATTCGGCCGCTGCCTCGAGGACTTCACCGTCGGTGACATCTACCGTCACTGGCCCGGCAAGACGATCACGGAGTACGACGACCACCTGTTCTGCATGATCACCATGAACCACCACCCGCTGCACACGAACGACTGGTTCGCGAGCGAGAGCGTGCAGGGGCGCAACGTGGTCGTGGGCAACCTCGTCTACTCGCTGGTTCTCGGAATGAGCGTGCCCGACGTGAGCGGCGCCGCCATCGCGAACCTCGAGGTGGAGACGCTCCAGCACAAGTTCCCGACCTTCCACGGCGACACGATCCACGCCGAGACCCGCGTGCTCGAAGTTGCCGAGAGCAAGTCGAAGAACGACCGTGGTGTCGTGACGGTGGAGACCAAGGGCTTCAACCAGGACGGCAAGGAAGTGTGCTACTTCCGCCGCCGCGTGATGGTGTGGAAGCGCGAGTTCGCGCCGGCGCGCCGCCGTCCGTACGACGGTCAGGACGTGTGGGCCGGCTGACCCGCGACGAGAGGATCGTCGCCGCCCTGCTCCCGTGGGGCGGCACCGAACTGAGGGACCTGCCGTGGAGGCGCACGCGCGACCCGTGGGCCGTGCTCGTCAGCGAGGTCATGCTGCAGCAGACGTCGGTGTCGCGCGTGCAGCCGAAGTACGAAGCGTTCATGCAGGCCTTCCCTTCGCCGGCCGCGCTCGCCGCCGCGGCGCTGGGGGACGCGCTCCAGCTGTGGCAGGGCCTCGGCTACCCGCGCCGATGCCGCAACCCCCGCGATGCCGCGTCCGTGGTCGCGCGCGACCACGCCGGCGAGGTCCCGGCCACGCTGGAGGGGCTCCTCGCGCTCCCGGGCGTGGGCCAGTACACGGCACGTGCCGTCCTTGCGTTCGCCCACGGCGCGGACGCGGCGGTGGTCGACACCAACGTGTCGCGCGTGCTGTCGCGGCTGGACAATGCATCGATGAAAGCGCGCGAGCTGCAGGCCCGCGCCGATGCGCTCGTGCCGCAGGGCCAGGCATGGGAGTGGAACCAGGTGATCATGGACCTCGGTGCACGCGTGTGCACCGCCCGCAACCCGTCGTGCGGGTCGTGCCCGCTGGCCCGGCAGTGCCGGTGGCGTGCGGCCTCTCTGCACGGTGCCGCGGACCCCGCACCTGCGTCGGCCGGGGCGAGCCGGCCGCAGGCGAGGTTCGAGGGCTCCGACAGGCAGGCGAGGGGGAGGGCGATGAGGGCCCTCGCCAAGGGTTGCCGGCCGGAGGCGGACGTCATCGCCGCGATGGGGCTGGACCACGACACGGCGCGGGCGCGCCGGCTGGTGGACGATCTCGTGCGCGAGGGGCTCGCCGCGCGCGACGGGGGCGTGCTCAGCCTCCCGTGAGGAAACCGACGACCAGTTCGTTCACCCGCGCGGGCTGCTCGAGCTGCAGGAAGTGCCCGGCCCCCTCCACGATCTCCACCCGCGCCCAGTCGCACATCGCGCGGGCGCTCTCGGCCACCTCGGCACCGATGCAGCCGTCGTTGCGGCCATGCAGGTACAGGGTCGGCTGCGGCAGCGGGCCGGACCCCGCCGCCTGGATGGCGTCGTAGTCCGGGTGCCGCGCGCCGGTGCCGAGCGTCGCGCGGTAGTAGCCGAGCGCGGCCGCGAGGTTCGCGGGGTCGCGCAGGCAGTCCTTCACGTTCGCGATGTCCGCGGCGGCGGGGAACCCCGGTGACCAGTCGGCCCACAGCATGTCGATGAACGCGAGGTCGTTCGCCGGCACCACCATGTCCGCGAGCGGGTGCTGGAAGAAGAACATGTACCAGCTGCGCTTGATCTGCTCGAGGTTCGTCACGAAGGCGACGTTCATGGCACCACCCGGCGGCACGGCCATGCCGACGACCTTCGCCCATCGACCCGGCTCGCTGGCCGCGGCGCCGTACACGCTCGGTGCCCCCCAGTCGTGGCCGATGAGGACCGCGTCCGGGCCGGCCCCGAGGGCGGCGTGGAGCGCGTTCGCATCCGCCGAGAGCGCACCGGTCTGGAAGAAACCGTCGGCCGGGACGCTGGTGGGTGCGTACCCGCGCGTGAACGGCGCAACCGCCCGGTAACCGGCATCGGCGAGGGCGGGGAGGAGGTGGCGCCACGAGTGCGCACTGTCCGGGAAACCGTGCAGGCACAGAGCGAGCGGGCCCGACCCGCACTCGAGGTAGGTGAAGTCGACCCCGTTCGCGCTGACGGTGGACGTGACGATCGGATGGCTCATGCCGCCGACGGTAGTCGCCGCCGTGCGACAACCGTCACCCCCGCCGGCTGTTTACCGAGAGTTTTTCGGTGCGTAGCGTGACCGTCGTGGGGGCCACAGACATTCTCGTCACGTTCCATGGCGTGCGTGGTTCCACGCCGTGCCACGGGCCGTCCACCGTCCGTTACGGCGGCAACACGTCGTGCGTCTCCATCCAGGTCCCGGGGGAGAACCCCATCGTGTGCGACATGGGGACCGGCCTGCGTTACTTCGGAGAACAGTGGCAGGCGTCGGGGAGGCCGTTCGTCGGCACCGCACTGCTGACCCATCTGCACTGGGACCACGTGCAGGGCATCCCGTTCTTCCCGCCGATCTTCGATGCCTCCACCGAGGTCGACGTGTACGGCCCCGTGCAGGAGGACGGCGTGTCCCTGCAGGACGCGATGCGCGCCGTCGTGAAGCCGCCCACGTTCCCCGTGGGCCTCGACATCCTCCCCGGCAGGTACCGCTTCCACGACGTGATGAACGCCGACTTCACGGTGGGTGCCGTGACGATCAGGTCACGCGCCGTGCCGCACATCGGGCCCACCGTCGGGTACCGCATCGAGTGGGCCGGCAAGGTCGTCACGTACATCTCGGACCACCAGCAGAACTACGACGGCTCGTTCGGCATCACCAACGAGGTGCGCGAGCTGGTGGAAGGTGCCGACCTCCTCATCCACGACTCCCAGTACACGACCGACGAGTTCCGCCAGAAGTACTACTGGGGCCACTGCACCCCGGAGTTCGCGATGTCGATCGCGCAGTCGTGCGGGGTGAAGTGCCTCGCGCTGTTCCACCACGACCCCACGCGCACCGATGACGCGCTTGACTCCATGGCCACGTGCGGGTTCGCCGGGGTCGAGGTGTTCGCCGCCCGCGAGAACCAGACCGTCGCCGTCTGACCGGGGGCCGCCCCGTGCGGTCTACTCTGTGGGCGTGACAGACGTCTTCGACTCAGCAAAGTTCCGCCAGGTGCTCGGCCACGTGCCCACGTCCGTTGTTGTCGTGACCGGTTTCGGCACGGACGGCGCGCCGCGCGGCATCACGATCGGCTCGTTCGTGTCGGTCTCGCTGGACCCCGCACTCGTCGGCTTCCTCCCGGGCGTGAACTCGCACTCGTGGGCGGAGATCGCGGCAACCGGCCGGTTCTGCGTGAACGTGCTCGCCGACGGCCAGGACGAGCTGTGCTGGAGGTTCGCAAAGGAGGCGGACGACAAGTTCGCCGGTGTCGAGTGGACCGCGTCCGAGACGGGTCTCCCGCAGCTGCCGGGCGTCCTCGCCACGATCGACTGCACGGTCCATTCCCAGCTCGAGCTAGGTGACCACTACATGGTGGTGGGCCACGTCACCGCGCTCGACAACATCGACGACGCGGGCGACGCGATGGCCTTCTACCGCGGCAAGGTCACGCGCGCCGTCGCCGCGGGGTGAGCACCACCGCACGCGTCCTCGCCGGTGCCGTCGGGGTCGCGTTCGCCTGGGCCGGCGCCAACAAGGTCACCTCACCCGCGCAGTGGCGCGACGCCGCGCGCGCCCAGGGACTGCCGCGACCGGTGCAGCTGGTCGTGCCTCCCGTGGAGCTCCTGCTCGGCGTGTGCCTCGTCGTGCTGCCGCCCTTCGCGCCCGTCTACGGGCTGTCGACCCTCCTGCTGCTCATCTTCACGGCGTTCCTCACGGTGCAGGTGGCGACCGGCAGCAAGGTCCCGTGCGCGTGCTTCGGCACCCGTTCGGTGCGCCCGCCCGGCTGGGCCGACGTGCTGCGCAACGTGGCGATGATGGGCGCGCTGTTCCTCGCGGCCGCCCTCAACTGACCTCGTCCGGCACGGACTGAACCGCCGACAGCACGAACGCGAGAGTGCGCGCCTCGTCCAGCCAGCGGTCGTAGCGCCCGGACGGGCCCCCGTGCCCCGCACCCATCTCGCACTTGAAGACGACGGTGGTGGAGGGTGACACCGCCCTGATCCGCGCGACCCACTTGGCCGGCTCGTGGTAGCTCACGCGCGGGTCGTTCAGGCCGGCCGTCACGTACAGGTCGGGGTAGCGGGTCGCCACGGTGTTGTCGTAGGGGGAGTACCCGAGCATGCACGAGGCGTACGGCTCCGACCTCGGGTCGCCCCACTCCTCCCACTCGGTGACGGTGAGGGGGAGCGAGGGGTCGCTCATCGTGGTCACGATGTCGACAAAGGGGACCTCCGCGACGGCACCGGCGAACGTGCCCGGCTCCATCGTGATGCAGGCCCCCACGAGCAGGCCGCCGGCGCTGCCCCCGCGGACCACGATCCGAGAGGCATCGACGAGGCCGTCGCCGAGCGCGTGCGCCACGGCGAGCGTGTCGGTGAAGGTGTTCCTCTTCTCGAGCAGCCGGCCCTGCAGGTACCAGTTGCGGCCCATCTCGCCGCCGCCCCGCGGGTGGGCGAGCGCCCAGACCATCCCGCGGTCGAGCAACGAGAGCCTTGCCACCGAGAACCAGGGCGGCATCGAGGCCTCGTAACTGCCGTACCCGTACAGCAGGCACGGCGCGGAGCCGTCGAGCGGCACGTCCGCGCGGTGCACGAGGTCGAACGGCACGCGGGTGCCGTCTGGTGCCCCGGCCCACATCCGCGACGACACGTACGCGGAGAGGTCCACGTTCGGTGTCTCGGTCCGCTTCAGCACTGTGATAGCGAGGGTGGCGATGTCGACCTCCGCCACCGTCGGCGGCGTCGTGAGGGACTGGTACGAGATGCGGAGCGATCCCGTGGCGTACTCGGGGTTCGCGTCGATCTCCGCCTCGTGGGGCTCGTCGAGGATGTGCATCGGGACGGAGGACCCGTCCGGGCGCACGACGGAGATGACCTGCTGGCCGGCGACCCAGCGCTGCATCGCGGCGAACCCGTCGAAGCACTCGAACGCGGTGATGCGCGCGCCCTCCTCGTGCGCCACGAACGGGCGCCAGTCTCCCGGCGATTCCTCCGGTGCGGTGTCCACCCTGAAGTCGAGTGCACCCTCGTTGTGCACGATGACGAAACGGTCCCCCCAGTGGTCGACGGAGTACTCCACGTCCTCGCGCCGCGGACGCACGGAGACGGGCGCGCCGTGGGGGTCGTCCGCGCGCAGCAGGTACGCCTCGCTGCTCGTCCGGCTGGAGGACTCGATGACGACCCACTTCTGCGACTTCGTGAGGTCGACGGACAGGAAGAACCTCTCGTCGGTCTCCTCGATCACCACGGAGTCCTGCGTGTGCGGCGTGCCCATCACATGCCGCATCACCCTCCACGGGCGCATCGCGGCGTCGGGCACCACGTAGAAGAACACGGTGTCGTCCGCAGACCACGCCGACCCGCCCCACGTGGTCCCGGGGATCTCTTCCCCCGTGTCGGTGCCCGTGGCGATGTCGCGGAACCGGAGCACGTACAGCTCGCTGCCGTCGGTGTCGCCCGACCATGCGAGCACACGGTCGTCGTGGGACACGTCGAACACGTTCAGGGCGAAGTAGCCGTGGCCGGTGGCCTCTGCGTTCTCGTCGAGGAGCACCTGCGCCGCCGCCCTGTCGCGGGACGGACCGCGCGTGTGGACCTGGTACGCGAGGCCCGTCTCCGTGCGGCTCGTGTACCACCACTGCCCGCGGCGCACGGGCACCGCGTCGTCGTCCTCCTTCACCCGGGACTTGATCTCGGCGAACAAGCCGTCGATGACGGGTCCGTGCGGTGCGAACCACTCATCGGCCCAGGCGTTCTCCGCCTCGAGGTACCGGACCACCGCGGGGTCCTCACGGTCGGCGAGCCATGCCCAGTCGTCCCGCGTGTCGCCCGTGGGCCGTGGCCACGTGTGGGGGCGGCGCTCCGCCTCGGGCGGCGGGGGGAGGGTGTCGCCTGGCATGCGGGCAGGCTAGGGCCGGGGCCGCCGTCCGGCTGTACCGTCACACCCCATGCGCGTGTGGATCGACCAGGACCTGTGCACCGGGGACGGTCTCTGCGAGGACCACTGCCCCGAGGCATTCACGCTTCTCGAGGACGGCATTGCCTACGTGGTCGAGCGTGGCATCATCCAGAACGACCCGGGCGGCGCGGGGTCCATGGCGCGGGTGGAGCCGCGGCACCACAAGTCCGTGGTGGAAGCAGCCGACGTCTGCCCCGGGGAGTGCATTTTCATCGAGCTCGACGAGGCCCCCGGGGTCCCGGCGGACATTATCTAGCAAGCCCACGGCACCTTTTCCCGAAATAGCACGTCTGTATTTCCGGATAGTGGCACACCCCACCATTAGGGTTTTCCACCATGTCCAGACAGAGGGACCACGGCCCGATGAACAACGGCCTCGCGGCCGCGCTCAGCGTCGTCGGTGACTGGTGGACGCTGCTCATCCTGCGCGAGATCTTCCGCGGGAACGTCCGGTTCGAGCACATCAACAACCAGCTGCGGGTGGCCCGCAACATCCAGACCGACAGACTCACGCGGCTGGTGTCCGGGGGAGTCGTGGAGAAGATCAGGTACTCCGACAAGCCGGAGAGGTTCGAGTACAGGCTCACCGACATGGGTCGTGACCTCTACGGCGCGATCATCATGCTCAAGGCATGGGGAGACACATGGGTCCTCGGGACGCCGACCCCCCTCATCGTCCACACTTCCTGTGGCAACCCGGTCGCCCCGGTGGCGACGTGCGGGCACTGCGGCAACGGGCTCACCTTCGACGACACGCACGACAGCCACCCCGGCAGCGGTGCGGGCGAATGAGGGCCGCGGGCCGATGAGGAAGGTGTAGACATGGTGACCATGGGGCAGAAGCGGGCGATCATCGTCTTCCCGGCGATCGCGATTGCGTTCTCCGTCGGTTGTGCCTCTGCCGGCTCGGTGCCGTCCGCCCCGCAGGCAACGGCGGGCGTGCAACTGACCGCCGCATCCACCGTGTCGAAGGCATCGGCCGGCCCGGCGAGCAGCCCTGCGGCGAGCACAGCCCTCGACGTGCTGGCGCGCATACCGATCCGCCGCGAGCAGCCGGCTGGCTACGCGCGCTCGAAGTTCAGGCACTGGGTGGACGCCGACGGGGACTCCTGCAACACGCGCGAGGA
>Ga0315900_10012820_pt1 | contig 10254 bp, 10 predicted proteins | sample LakEriMetagenome_FD_203521 | JGI IMG/M metagenome (GOLD analysis project Ga0315900, IMG submission 203521) | Freshwater fungal communities from buoy surface, Lake Erie, Ohio, United States - Buoy 12 MA114 | ecosystem: Environmental > Aquatic > Freshwater > Lake > Lake biofilm | place: USA: Lake...
CGAAGACGCCGCTCTCAGCGTGCTGGCCCGCGAACTCATCGGAAGGGCCAGGAGGCCGAATGATTCGGCGCTGCCGACAGGTCAGGCGCTGTACAACACCTTCCTGACGCTGACCCAGGCAGACAAGGCTGCGCTCGCGGCTCGCATCAGCGCGCTGCGCAGCCCCTGAGCGGCGGCATGCCCCCGCCTTCAGCCGGTGGCCATCGGCAGCGCGGGATCGGCGGCCCACTCCTGCAGCGAGGCGTCGTAGACCCGCACCGCCTCGCGGCCGAGCAGCGCGGTGAGGGCGAAGGCATCGCCGGTGGCGGCGATGCCGCCACCGCAGTAGGCGATCACCGGGCGCTCGCCGTCGATCCCCCGGGCCGCGAAGAGGGCCTGAAGTTCCGCTGCCGGGCGAAAGCGCCCCGCCTCGTCGAAGAGCGCGGCGGCCGGCACGTTGAGGCTGCCACGGATGTGGCCGGGGCGGCCGTAGTGGTGGGCCGCGGTGCCGGCATGCTGCTCGGGCCGCAGGCAGTTCACGACCGTTGCCGAGCCGTCATCGAGCGCCGCGAGCACGTCGCGCCGGTCGGCGAAGACCCCGCGCGGGCGCACCGCCAGCAGCGAGGCGGCCGGGTGACGGTGCGGCTGGTGCGACAGCGGCAGGCCCGCCGCCTGCCAGGCCGCCAGCCCGCCGTCGAGCACCGCGGCGCGATCGAAGCCGATCGCCCGCAGCAGCCACCACACGCGGGTGGCCCACCAGGCGTCGCTGGCCGAGTAGAGCACCACCGCGCTGTCGTCGCCCACGCCCAGCGCCATGAAGCGGCGCGCGAGCTCCAGGGGCGCCGGCGCGGTGAAGCGCAGTTCGTCGCGCTCGGAAAGTTCCTCCTGCAGATCGATCAGCGCGGCACCCGGGATGTGACCCTGGCCGTAGACGCGGTGGCCGGCCTCGATGCGCAGCCGCGGTGTGCCCGGTTGCGGGTGCAGGAAGGTGGTGCAGTCGAAGACGCGCAGCGCGGGATTGTTCAGGCGGTCGGCGAGCTCGGCGGGGGTGATCAGAGGATTCATGGTGCGGCGTGCGGGTTGGGGGGCGGGGCGACGGCTCCCGGTAGACTAGCGGGTTTTCCGCTTTCGCAGGCCGGACCGTGAGCGCCCTGGATCTCGCGCGCGACGTGGCACGCCGCCGCACCTTCGCCATCATCTCGCACCCCGACGCGGGCAAGACCACGCTCACCGAGAAGCTGCTGCTCTTCGGCGGCGCGATCCAGCTCGCCGGCACCGTCAAGGCGCGCAAGAGCGCGCGCCACGCCACCTCCGACTGGATGGAGGTCGAGAAGCAGCGCGGCATTTCGGTCACCAGCTCGGTGATGCAGTTCGAGTACGGCGGCCACGTCGTCAACCTGCTCGACACGCCCGGCCACCAGGACTTTTCCGAGGACACCTACCGGGTGCTCACCGCGGTCGACGCGGTGGTGATGGTCATCGACGCGGCCAAGGGCGTCGAGGCGCAGACCATCAAGCTGCTCGAGGTGTGCCGGCTGCGCAGCACGCCCATCATCACCTTCGTCAACAAGCTCGACCGCGAGGTGCGCGCCCCGGTCGAAACCCTCGAGGAGATCGAGTCGGTGCTGCGCATCGACTGCGCGCCGGTCACCTGGCCGGTGGGCATGGGCAAGCGCTTTCGCGGCGTGTTCCACCTGCTCGACGACCGGCTGATGCGGTTTTCGCCCGGCGAGGAGCGGCGCAGCGACGACGCCGAGCTGATCGCGGGGCTCGAGAACCCGCGTCTCGACGAACTCTTCCCCGACGAGGTGGCCGACCTGCGCGCCGACGTCGAGCTGATCCGCGGCGCCTCGGCACCGCTGGATCTCGAGCGCTTTCTCGCCGGCACCCAGACGCCGGTCTTCTTCGGCTCGGGCATCAACAACTTCGGCGTGCAGGAGGTGCTGCAGGCGCTGATCGACTGGGCGCCGCCGCCGCAGCCGCGCGACGCCACCACGCGCTTCGTGCAGCCCGTCGAGGAGCCCTTCACCGGCTTCGTGTTCAAGATCCAGGCCAACATGGATCCGAAGCATCGCGACCGCATCGCCTTCTTCCGGGTCTGCTCGGGGCGCTATCAGCCGGGCATCAAGGTGCGCCACCTGCGCACCGGCAAGGACATGAAGATCGGCAACGCGCTCACCTTCATGGCCAACGAACGCGTGGCCAGCGAAGACGCGGTGGCCGGCGACATCCTCGGCATCCACAACCACGGCCAGCTGCAGATCGGCGACACCCTCACCGAGGGCGAGGCGCTCGCCTTTCGCGGCATCCCCTACTTCGCGCCCGAGCTCTTTCGCATCGCGCGCCCGCGCGACCCGCTCAAGAGCAAGCAGCTGCACAAGGGGCTGCGCGAGCTCGGCGAGGAAGGCGCGATCCAGGTCTTCGAGACCGAGACCGGCAACCTGCTGCTCGGTGCTGTCGGTTCGCTGCAGTTCGAGATCGTCGCGCAGCGGCTCGCCACCGAGTACAAGGTCGACGCGCTCTACGACGCAGCCGAGATCTCGACCGCGCGCTGGCTGACCTTTCCCGATGACGAGGTGCGCAAGCGATTCGAGCGCGAGCAGGCCGCACGCATGGGGCGCGACGTCGACGACAACCCGGTGTACCTGGCGAGCAACCGCTACAACCTGCAGGTCACCGAGGAGCGCTGGCCGCAGGTGGCCTTCCACGCCACCCGCGAGCACGGGCAGCGCATCGCCCAGGGTTAGGCGGGCGCGCCCGGCGCCGCGGCCGCCCCGCTGCCCCTCGCCGCTGCTGCGCCGCTGCCCCGCGCCGCTGCTGCGCCGCCGCAGCTGCTTTGTCGTTGCACCGGGCGGGCCGTGCGCGTGGCCTGTCCCGCCTGGCGCAGGCGCGAGCCGGCCCCTGCGGGGCTCCCTCGAGCCGCCCGGCGTTCAGAGCTGCGGCGGCAGCCGCCCCGGCTGCCGCCTTGCTGCGGATGGGTCGGCGGTCGCGCTTCGCGCGTCCGCCAGGCCGTGCGTCTCTCGGTGACGGCTCGCGCATCCTGCGCCAGGCGGGACAGGCCACCCGCACGGCCGGGGGCGGCCGGGGCGCGCCGTCGAGACGGGGTGAGAGGGCGCGCGCGTCGGCGTCTTGCGCTGCGCCGGTCGCAGCGTGCTGCGAGTCGGGCTCGGCTGCGTCGCGAAGCGATCGAAGGCCGGTCCGACGGCCGCGGCCCGCGCGGTGCCGCTCACCGGGCAGATGCCGCTCGGCGCGGTTCCGGCGATTCTCTCGAACGGCCGGAGACCGTCGCAGGCGCCGCCGATGCGGTGGTCGACGGCGAAGCGCTGCAACGAGTGGACCATGGCTGCGGCCTGTCGCCCTCGGCGCAGGCTTGCGAGCCGTCACCGAGTGACGCACGGCCTGGCGGGCGCGCGCAGCGCGACCGCCTGTCCCGGCCCAGCAAGGCGGCAGCCGGGGCGGCTGCCGCCGCAGCTCTGGACGCCGGGTGGCTCGAGGGAGCCCCGAAGGGGCCGGCTCGTGCCTGCGCCGAGGGCGACAGGCCGCGGGCATGGTCGGGGCCTGGTCCAGGGCGACAGGCCGCGGGCATGGTCGGGGCCTGGTCCGGGCCGGCGGGCCCCGTCTGCGGGGGCGGCGCGCGGGGCGTGGTGCACCCAGGGCCTAGAATCGGCTCACGATCGACGGGAGAGCCTCCGATGGCCGACTTGGTGCTGCACCACTACGACTTCTCGAACTTCGCCGAGAAGGCGCGGCTTGCGCTGGGCTTCAAGGGGCTGGCCTGGGGCGCGGTCACGATCCCGCCGATCGCGCCCAAGCCGGAGCTCACCGCGCTGACCGGCGGCTACCGGCGCACGCCGGTGCTGCAGACCGGCGCCGACATCTGGTGCGACACGCGGCTGATCGTGCGCGAGCTCGAGCGTCGGCATCCGGCGCCGCCGCTGCTGCCCGCCGCGCTCGCCGCGCAGGCCGAGGCCCTCGCCTTCTGGGCCGAGAACCGGCTGATGCGCCCGATCACGCTCTATGCCTCGGGCATGAACGGCGATGTGCTGCCCGCCGGGCTGCAGGCCGATCGCTCGGCGATGCGCGGCCTGCCGGCACCCGACGAGGCGACGATGCTGCGCGCGGCCCGGCGCAATGCGCCGCTCGCGCGTGCGCAGATCCCGCAGGTGGAGGCCATGCTCGCCGACGGACGCGAGTACCTGCTCGGCGGGCAGCCCACGGTGGCCGACCTCGCGGTCTATCACCCGCTGTGGTTTCTCACCGCGCGCACGCAGCGGCTGGCCTTCGAGCTCGCACCCTTTGCGCGCATCGCCGCCTGGATGCAGCGCGTGCGCGCCTTCGGGCACGGCCGGCCGCAGCCCATGCCGGCTGCCGAGGCGATCGCGATCGCGCGGGCGACCCTGCCGGCGCCGCTGCCGCCTTCAGCGCCCCATCCCGAGGATCCGCCTCTGGGCAGTGCGGTGCGGGTACGTGCCGACGACAACGGTCAGGAAGTCACGCAGGGCACGCTGGTCTACCTCGGCCCTGACGAGATCGCGCTGCATCGCGAGGACGAGCGCGCGGGCGAGGTGGTGGTGCACTTCCCGCGGGTGGGCTACGACCTGCGGCCGGCGCGGGTCTGAGGCAGGGCATCGCGGCCCGGGCGCCCGGGCACTTGGCGGCCGGATGCCGGGTGTGCCGGTATTCGTTCAGACGTGCCGCGTGAGCCCGCCGTCGACCCGCAGGTTCTGGCCGGTGATGTAACCCGCGCCCTCGCCCGACAGGAACACCGCGGTTCGGGCGATCTCGTCGGCCCGGCCGTAGCGGCCCATCGGGATGCGCGCGCGCCGCTCGGCGGTCTCGGGCAGGCTGTCGATGAAGCCCGGCAGCAGGTTGTTCATGCGGATGCCCGCGCTGGCGTGCTGGTCGGCGAACAGCTTGGCGAAGTGCGCAAGCGCGGCGCGCAGCGTGCCGCTCACCGGAAACAGCGGGTCGGGTTCGAGCGCCGCGTAGGTGCTGATGTTGAGGATCGAGCCGCCGCCCTGGGCCTGCATCACCGGCACCAGCAGGCGCGCCATCCGGATCACCGGCATCAGGATGACGTCGAGGCCCTTGTGCCAGTCGGCGTCGGGGATGTCGAGCAGCTTGCCCTTGGGCGGATGCGGCGCCGAGCAAACCGCGGCGTCGATGCGCCCGTGTGCGTCGAGCGCAGCGCCGACCGCGCGCTGCAGGTCGGCCGCCTCGAGCACGCTGCCGGTGATGCCGATGCCGCCGAGCTCGCGGCCCAGGGTCTCGCCGCGGCCGCTGGAGGACATCACCACCACTTTCCAGCCCTGCGCGGCGAACTCCCGGGCGCAGGCCGCGCCCATGCCGCTACCGGCGGCGGTGACCAGGGCAACGCGGGTGCCGGCTGCGGACGAGGCGGCAGCGGGGTTCGGGGATTCGCTCATGCATGGAACTCCAGGTTGTCGATCAGGCGCGTGCTGCCCAGGCGCGCCGCGCCGAGCACGACCAGGGGCAGGCCGGCCGCGATCTCCGCCGGCTCGGGGGCGAGCAGATCGCGCTGGCGGCGCACGCTCAGGTAATCGGGTGCCCAGCCGCGTGTGCGCAGCCCCTCGAGGGCGGCCGCCTCGAGCGCTGGCAGCTCCCGTGCCCCCGTGGTCACCGCATCGCGCAGCTGCCGCAGCGCGTGGGCGAGCGCCCCGGCCTCGGCGCGCTCGGCCTCGCTCAGGTAGCCGTTGCGCGAACTGAGTGCCAGGCCGTCGCCCGCGCGTGCGGTCTCGCCGGCGACGATCTCGACCGGCAGCGCGAGCTGACGCACCATCGTGCGTACCACCATCAGCTGCTGATAGTCCTTCTTGCCGAACACCGCGACCTTTGGCTGGACCGCGTTGAAAAGCTTGAGCACGACCGTGCACACGCCGGTGAAGAAGCCCGGCCTGAAGGCGCCCTCGAGGATGTCGGCGAGCTCGGGTGGTGGTTGCACCAGGCAGCGTTGGGGTTCGGGGTAGAGGTCACGTTCGCCCGGGGCGAACAGCAGCTCGCAGCCGGCTGCGCGCAGCTGTTCGCAGTCGCGCTCGAAGGTGCGCGGGTAGGCGTCGAAGTCTTCGGTGGGCGCGAACTGCAGCCGGTTGACGAAGATGCTCGCCACCACCGGCGCGGCGCGCGCGCGCGCGATGCGCACCAGCGACAGGTGGCCCTCGTGAAGGTTGCCCATCGTGGGCACGAAGGCGGCGGTGCCCGGTCCGGGCAGCGCGGCGCGCAGCCCGGCGATATCGCGGACGATTCGCATCGCGGCGATGGCTCAGCCGACGTGGCGCGCGAGGAACTGCAGCGTGCGCTGGCGCGCGAGCGTGGCGCTCGCCGCGTCCCAGGAGGCTCGCTGGTCGCAGTTGAAGCCGTGATCGGCAAGGTAGACATGGGTGATCGCGCGGGGGTGCGCCGCGGCGATCTCGCGCGCCTGCGCGATGGTCGGCGAGCGGTCGCGCTCGGCGAAATGGAACATCACCGGGCACATCGGCTGCAGGCCGAGCTGCGCGTGGATGCCGCCGCCGTAGTACGGAATCGCACAGGCCAGTCCGGCCACGCGCGCGGCCGCCACCCATGTCACCGTGCCGCCCCAGCAGTAGCCGAGGATGCCGGCCCTGCCGGCCGAGGCCACCTGGGCGAGGCAGGCCTGCACGTCGAGCATCGCACCATCCATCGTCGCCTTCTGCATCACCGCGATGCCGGCCTGGATGTCCTCCGGGGTGTAGCCGCTCTCGTAGCCGGGCTGCACGCGATCGAAGAGTGCCGGCGCGATCGCCAGATAGCCGTCGGCCGCGTAACCGTCGGTGACCGCGCGGATGTGGCTGTTCACGCCGAAGATCTCCTGCGCAACGATGACCGCGCCGCGCGGGGTGCCCGCGGGCTGGGCGATCCAGGCCTGGAAGCGGTGGCCGTCGGCAGCGGTGAGTTCGATGAAGTGGCCCATGGCGTTCTCCGTGATGCGGGAAGGTTGCAGGAGCGCGTCGGGCGGGCGGGCCGGGCCGGCCCCCCGGCGCGGCGCGCAGTGTACCGGCTCAGGGCGCCGGCGGCGGCAGTGCCCGCATGAACTCGCCGCGCAGCTGCGTGTCGGTTTCGAAGCAGCCGGCGAAAGCCTGCGTGACCACGCGTTCGTCGCCGCGGCGGTCTTCGCCCAGCAGCAGGCAAAGCTGCTGCGCCTCGATCACGCAGGCTGCGCCTCGCGCGCGGCCGTGCTGGTGCAGCGCGTCGGCGATGTCGCGGGTCATCCACTCCTGGTAGGTGAAGCGGTGGCCGATCGCATCGACCAGCCGCGCGATGCGGCCGAAGCCGTGGAGCCGCCCGCCCGGCAGGTAGGCGACGTGCGCCACGCCGCGAAAGGGTACCAGGTGGTGCGGGCACACGCCGTGCACGGCGATGCCGCGCACAATGACCATGTCGGTGCGCGGATCGGCGAAACCCTCGCCAAGCGCCTGCGCCGGGTCGAGCTCGTAGCCGCCGAGCAGGCGGCGCTCCCAGAGCTCGCGCACCCGCCGGGGCGTGCTGCCGGTGTGCGCGCCGGCAGGCTCGACCCCGCAGGCGCGCAGCATATCGGCCACCGCGCGTTCGAAGGCGACCGGATCGAAGCCGCCGATGCGCGGAATGCCGAGCTCGCCGCCAGACGCCGGCGGTGCGCCGTGGGGGTGATCGTGGTCGTGCGCGAAGTCGCTCATCGGGCGGCGGAAGACCCGCGCTCAGCCGGCGGCCAGCTTGCGTTCGACGACCCGCGCGAAGAAGCTCGCGCCCAGCGGCAGCGCCTCGTCGTTGAAATCGTACGAGGGGTTGTGGACCTCGCAGGAGCCCTCGACGTCGCCGTTGCCGATGTTGATGAAGCAGCCCGGCACCTTCTCGAGCATGTACGAGAAGTCCTCCGAGGCCATGACCAGCGGCATGTCGGTGCGAACCCGCGCGGCGCCGACGAGGTCGGTGCACACCGCGACCGCGAACTCGGCCTGCTCGCGGTCGTTGACCAGCGGCGCGAAGTTCACGCGGAAGTCGACGGTTGCGCTCGCACCCATCGACTCGGCCACCCCGCGCGCGACCCGCCGCATGTTGGCCTCGATCATGCGCATCGTGTCGTGCGAGAAGGCGCGCACGGTACCCGACAGGCGCGCGGTCTGGGGGATCACGTTGTAGGCGTCGCCGGCGTGGAACTGCGTGACCGACAGCACCGCGGTATCGACGGGCCGCAGGTTGCGCGACACGATGGTCTGCAGGGTGCTGGCGATCTGCACGCCGACCATCAGCGGGTCGATCGACGACTCGGGGCGCGCGCCGTGCGAGCCCACGCCGGTGATGTCGACGTCGAAGAAGGCGCCGCCTGCCATCATCGGACCCTTGTGCACCGAGAAGCTGCCAACCGGCAGCTTCGGGCGGTTGTGCATCCCGAACAGGCTGTCGCAGGGGAAGCGCTCGAACAGGCCGTCAGCGAGCATGGCCTGCGCCCCGCCGAGGCCTTCCTCGGCCGGCTGGAAGATGAAGTTCACGGTGCCGTCGAAGCGCCGCGTGGCCGCGAGGTAGCGCGCCGCACCGAGCAGCATCGCGGTGTGACCGTCGTGACCGCAGGCATGCATGCGGCCGGCATGGCGTGAGCGGTGGGCGAAGGTGTTGGCCTCCTCGACCGGCAGCGCGTCCATGTCGGCGCGAAGGCCTACGCTGCGTGTGGAGCTGCCCTGGCGCAGCACGCCGACCACGCCGGTGCGCCCGACCCCGCGATGCACCTCGATGCCGAAGGATTCGAGTTGGCGCGCGACCAGATCGGCGGTACGGGTCTCCTCGAAGCCGAGTTCGGGGTGGGCGTGGATGTCCTGGCGCCATAGCCTCATCTGGCCGTGGCCTTCGACGATCTCGGTGAGGATGCCCATCGTATTCTCCTGGTGGATGATCGCGCGGGCGCCGCTCAGCGGGGCGCGACGCCGCACCAGTGCGCGATGAACAGCGCGATGGTGCGGGTGACGCGACGGATCGATTCGATCTCCACGCGCTCGTCGAAGGCGTGGATGCGCTCGGCGGTCGGGCCGTAGACCAGTGCGGGAATGCCGGCGTACAGACCGAAGAAGCGGGCGTCGGTGGTGCCGGTGCTCGGCCCGGTGGTCAGCGGCTCGCCGGTGACGGCATCGTGGCACCTTGCGAGCACCGTCTGCGCCTCGGTTCCCGCGGGCAGCTCCCAGCCCTCGGCCATGAAGCCGTGGTAGACCACCTGCGGCGGGTTGGCCGACAGGAAGGCGTCGGCGGCGGCCGCCTGCGCGATGCAGGCCTCGACCTCGGCGCGCACCTGCTCGAGCGACATGCCCGGGAACAGCCCGATGCGCATGTCGAAGGTGCACCACGCCGGCACCGAGGATGTCCAGTCGCCGCCTTCGATGCGGCTGACCACGAAGTTGATCGGGTGGGCATGACCGGCGAAGGCGGGGTGGCCGCGTTCGTTCCAGTCATGCTCGAGGCGGTGCAGGGCCTGCATGATCGGCCAGCAGGCCTCGATCGCATTCGATCCACTGCCGGCGACCGCGACATGCGCCGGGCGGCCGCGAACCCTGACCTGGAACCAGACCACGCCGACCTGCGCGCTCATCAGCGACTCGCCCATCGGCTCGGGGATGATCGCGGCGTCGGCACGGTAGCCACGCTCGAGGCAGGCGAGCGCGCCATTGCCGGTGCACTCCTCCTCGATGACCGACTGCAGATAGACGTCGCCGGCGGGGGCCAGTCCGGCACGGGCGAGCGCGTCGAGCGCGAACAGGTTGGCGACCAGACCGGCCTTCATGTCGCCGGCACCGCGGCCGTGCAACCAGCCGTTGCGCACCACCGGAACGAAGGGGGGCGTGGCCCACATGTCGAGCGGCCCGGCAGGAACGACGTCGATGTGGCCGTTGAGGATCAGCGAGCGGCCGCCGGCTCCGGGTGCGCGGTGCGCGCCGACCACGTTCCAGGCGTTGTCGTAGGACACCGCCACCGGGGAGAAGCCCGGCAGGTCGCGGATGCGCTCGACGTCGATGCGCCACCGGTCGACCTGCAGCCCGCGGTCGGCATAGGCTCGCGCCATGAAGTCCTGCGCCGAAGCCTCCTCGCCACGCAGCGAGGGCAGGCGAACCAGATCGGCGAGGAATCGCAGCTGGGCGTCGAAGCCGGCGTCGACGGCGTCGATCAGCCGCTGATTCAGGGAGTCATCGCTCATGGGCAGAGGCAGTGGCAGGGGCCAGGGCGTCGCTCGGCGGCGACCGAAGCGTCATCGTATCCCGTCTCGCCGGGTCGCGATCT
>Ga0315900_10012823_pt1 | contig 10253 bp, 12 predicted proteins | sample LakEriMetagenome_FD_203521 | JGI IMG/M metagenome (GOLD analysis project Ga0315900, IMG submission 203521) | Freshwater fungal communities from buoy surface, Lake Erie, Ohio, United States - Buoy 12 MA114 | ecosystem: Environmental > Aquatic > Freshwater > Lake > Lake biofilm | place: USA: Lake...
CCTATGAGCAAACGACCTTGGGGCTACCAACCTCGTCAGGAAAGTCTGGGACCAGACTGGGAATTACATCCACAAACACATTCCGTTCGTGCCGGTCTTGCTCGCACAGGTTTTGGTGAAACGTCAGAAGCACTATTTCTAAATAGTGGTTTTACTTACACATCTGCTGAAGAAGCTTTTGATTCATTCGCCGAAGAAACCGATCACTATCTTTACAGTCGTTTTCATAATCCAACGATTGCGATGTTTGAACAACGTTTAGCTGCAATTGAGGGCGCCGAAATGTGCGTGGCAACTGGATCTGGAATGTCGGCAATGTTTGCTTCCCTTGCTTGCTTAGTTGAACAAGGCGATCACGTCGTTGCGTCAGCAGCAATGTTCTCTTCATGTCACGTAGTGATTACAGAGTTTTTACCTAAGTGGGGCGTCACTTTTGAATTAGTAAAGGGAAATGACCCAGAAGTCTGGGCTAAAGCACTTAATAAGCCAACTAAGGCTGTCTTTATTGAAACGCCAAGCAACCCGTTACTTGAGATAGTTGATATCGCAATGGTCAGTGAACTTGCACATAAAGTTGGCGCGACAGTAATTGTTGACAATGTAATGGCATCACCAGTTTTGCAGAAGCCTTTAACACTCGGCGCAGATGTTGTTATGTACTCTGCAACAAAACACATCGATGGCCAAGGTCGAGTCCTTGCAGGTGCGTTGTTGGGATCTGCTTCATATATTCAAGAAAAACTCCTGCCCTTTGTGCGTCACACAGGTCCTGCGCTCAGTGCGTTCAATGCCTGGGTACTTGTTAAGTCACTAGAAACAATGCACATGCGGGTTGAAAGCATGGTTTCAAATGCGCAAGCGGTTGCTGAGTTCCTTGAAAAGCAACCTGCAATTAAATCTGTCCGCTACCCAGGTCTGAAATCTCACCCAGGTCATGAATTAGCGATGAAGCAAATGAATAACGGTGGAGGATCAACCATCGGAATTGAGTTCAATGGTTCTCAGGCCGAAGTTTTTGCCTTTATGAATAAGCTTCGTGTCATTGATATTTCAAATAACTTAGGTGATAGCAAGTCATTAATTACCCACCCAGCATCAACTACCCATCGACGTTTAGCCCCAGAGGTTCAGGCCGATATGGGAATTACACCTTCGGTGTTGCGTTTATCTGTGGGATTAGAACACTCAAGTGATTTGATTAAAGATTTACAACGAGCTCTAGCTAAGTAGTTGTGCAACAACTAGCAACACAGATAGCAAGCTTAAGTAAGTGATTGACCACTGGAAAATCTTGCCAGCAACTTTTGCATACTCAGTTGAACCTTCTTTAAGTGCAATGAGTTGACGAGCAAAAACTAGGCCTAACGCAACTGTTATTGCTAGGGACCACATTGGTAAATCAGCGGCAAGAATCAACCAGACCGATGATGCAATCATCAAGATTGTGTGAAACCACATCTCTTTAAGGACTCGGTCCTTTGTCGCAACAACCGGAAGCATCGGAGTTCCTGCAGCTGCGTAATCATCTTTGTACTTAATTGCTAGCGCCCAAAAATGTGGTGGTGTCCAAAAGAAAATTACAAAGAAGAAAGCCCAAGCTGTTAGTGACAAGGAATTAGTAACGGCTGCCCAGCCAATAAGTACTGGCATGCAACCTGCAGCTCCACCCCAAACAATATTCTGCGCAGTGCGTTGCTTTAGAGCCATTGTGTAAACAACTACATAAAAAACAATTGCGATAAAAGTAAGAAGTGTTGCCAGTGCAGTCGTGAAAATCCAGAAAATCACTAAAGAGATGATTCCAATTAAAGTTGCAAACACAGTTGCATTCTTTTTTGAAATCTGTCCTGTAACTATTGGACGCTTTGCAGTACGCGCCATTAATTTATCAAGATCACTTTCGATAACCATATTGAAAGCATTCGCACTTCCGGCAGCAAGAGTTCCGGCAAAAATTGTTGCAAGAGCTAATCCAAAACTTGGTAAACCTTTGGCAGCCAAAACCATCGCGGGTAATGTTGAAACAAGTAAGAGTTCTACCACTCGTAACTTCATTAGATCGAGGTATCCCCGCATAGCGCTGCTCACGCGCCAAGATTACCCAGCCTTTTGCAGTACGCCTCCCAGACCTCTCACAGGCATAATAGTTACCTTGCTCTCAACGGAGACCGCAGATCAAGAAGAAAAGGTAAAGCAATGACCGAGAACAACAAGCCCGAATGGTTTGATATCACTGATGCAGATGAGAAGCCAGAGCTACGCAAGGTTTCAAAGTCTCTGCCTGTAAGTGCCGTGCTTGTTGCTGCGTTGATTCTGGGCGTAGGTGCGGTTACCGCACAAACTCAAGGTGTGCTGCCTCTTTCTGGTTCAAACACTAATGCTTCACAAACTGCGCAACCTGAAAACAATGCAACTGCGCAAGCTGCCTCAACGGTTAAATCTGCTGTTGCTAATCCAACAACGGCGGCAGCTGTAGTAGGAACAGTTGCAACCAATAAGTTGGCAAATCCGGCTATTGCAAAGTTACCTACCGGTGCCGATGACGACGATGATGACGATGACCACGGTCGTGATCATGATGACGATGATGACGATGACGATGAAGAAGGCGATGACGACTAACTAGTACAGTTAGCACATGCGCTTTAAGCTCTTTATCTTCTTCGCACTTGCATCGTTGTGTGTGATTGGAGCACCAGCTCAGGCTGAAGTTGTAACGCCATCGATGAAGTTGATTCACACAATCAATGGATCGATTGCTCCAAAATCTGTACGAAGTTCAGGTGACGGGGTTGTGAGCGCACACAACATGATGTACCGACACTCAGTTACCCTGTACAACGCAAAAACTTTTGAACTACTGCAAACAATCCCAGATTCAGTAGCACTCAAAGATTTTGGTTTCTCAAAGAATTCTGGAAACTATAAGGGTGCTCCAGTAGAAGGTACTTTCTCTCCTGACGGTAAATATCTATACGTAAGTAACTATGCAATGTATGGCAAGGGATTCAATAAAGAGGGAACTGACACCTGTTCGCCTGCTGATGGTTATGACAAAAGTTTCGTGTACAGAATTAATCGAAATAACTACCAAATTGATTCTGTTTACCCCGTTGGATCTGTACCAAAAGTTGTAGAGATTACGCCTGACAATAAGTACTTGTTAGTTGCAAATTGGTGTTCCTACACAGTTTCTGTAGTTTCAATAGAACAAAACAAGGTAGTTAAAACGGTGAAAATCGGTCGATACCCCCGTGGAATAGCTATCAGCAACGACTCTACAAAAGCTTATGTCGCTGAAATGGGTGGAAATCGAATCCATGTGATTAATCTGCAGGATTTTTCAACCTCATTTATCCCGATCGGAAGTAATCCTCGGGCAATAGTTTTGTCACCTGATAATTCAACTATGTATGTCACCATGAATCTTTCAGGACGTGTTGCTTCATGGGATTTAGTAAGTAACAAACCAGGCAAATCTGTACGGACTGGAGAAGCTGCACGAAGTCTGGCAATTTCAGCCGATGGTTCCGCGCTGTACGTTGTTAACTTCAAAAGTGACACCATGTCTCGCGTTAGAACAAGTGACATGAAAGTGACCCAAAACATCAAGGTCTGTAATGAGCCAATTGGAATTACGTACGATGTGCCAACTGGAAATACCTGGGTTGCTTGTTACAAGGGACAGATAAAGATCTTCTCTAACAATTAAGGTGCCGGTGAAATCTCTGCTGGAATGTTTGGAGCAGCGATTCGACCAAGTACCCGATCTATTGCTGCTCGAGCTTTGTTAAGTGCAGTGTTTCCTTTAGGGATGTCATCAGCCAAGGTCACAAAGACATATTCACGATCTGCTGCTTGAACATAACCAGCAAGGGTTGCAGTGCCGTTAAGTGTTCCGGTTTTCGCTCTAACTAATCCCACTGCTGTTGGAGCAGTAGTGAGAAACCTAGTTCTAAGAGTTCCAGAGACTCCACCAATTGGTAGACCTGCATAAATCAAAGAATACTTCTCATTTTTGCGAAGTTTATAAAGCAGTTCACCCATTAATTTTGCTGTGATTTTGTTTTTTCTAGACAACCCACTGGCATCTGCCACAACTAACTTTGAATGATCAATTTCGAGTGTGGTTAATATCTGTCTAAAGACTGCGTCAACTCCTTTTTCATCCATCGTAAATCCAGCTGCTTTAGCCGACAAACGCGCCAATCGTTCTGAAATCACGTTGTCGCTCCAGAGCATGATCCATTCCAGCAAGGCTGCCACTGTCGGTGAATTCTCGGCTACTACCTGCTCACCAAGTGCCATAAACGCTTCTTCATCAGTGACCGACTTCATGACCGGCTTAAAATTTCGTTTGGCCCAAAAAGCTTTTAGGTTGGAAACATCTTTTGAATACAGCCCACTATAAATCACTTTGTAATTCTTTAAGGATCCACCATTGAATTCTTTAACATAACTCATGGTGCGGAAACCAATGAAAGGTAGAGATGATCGATTCATCTTTCGTGCAGTGTTGTGATCCAAACTCATCCAAGGATCATAAGAACCTCTGACAATTACAGTCTTTGATTCAGGATTTATATTAACGGTGGTGCTAAATGTTGACAGCGGATCTAGGTGCTCAAGTACTACTGCACCTGTCAGAAGCTTCATGACCGATGCTGGTTTGCGTTGTGAGTAGGCATTCTTTTCATACAAAATTGCACCGGTATTGCCATCAATTACAATCATTGCAGGGTTAGAAAGATTTTGGTTTTTGAGTAGTTCATCAAAAGCTGCGGGAAATGATTCTGGTCCTAAAACTGCCTGCGCAGGAAGTACCGAAAAAATTGAGACAAGACCAATCGCAATTAATCGATACAAAGTGCGCATTGTTACTTTCTAGCGCCAGGAAGCAATAACGATATTTGTAAGGGTTAAACCAAGCATCGTTAGCCATATTTTCTTTGGAAGCTCTGGCTTCTTAAGATTCACATAGCCTAGAACAAGAATGACTAGAAGAAATATGAATTTAATGCCGACCTTGATGTGATTGAGCTCTTCATCTGGCTTAACCGAGTTATGAAGACCGACCAGAATAATTCCAGCAATTAGCGATGTAAGGCTTGCGTGAAGCACCCCGGGGTTTAGTGTTCGTGGAGATTTTTTGGACTGAAGCAGCAACAAGACAAGGATGCCTAAAACAGACAATAAGTGAATTACGTAAACGACTGTGTTGATAGCTGACATGTATTCAGTTTAGAGTGCATACATGTCTTCTCCAACAACCCCCGCCAGTATTGGCCCAGGTGAATTTTTCCCTGTTGTAGGTGTTGGACCTCACGAGAAGCCATGGCCAGAAGGGGATCAATATGATCCTGAATTATTACTGAACGGTGATCGCAGAAATGTCCTAGATCATTATCGCTATTGGACAGTTGAAGCAATCGTTGCAGATTTAAACACGAAGCGACACAAATTGCAGATTGCGATTGAGAATTGGCAACACGATCTAAACATTGGATCAATCGTTAGAACGGCAAATGCATTCAATGTTTCAACGGTTCACATTGTCGGTAAACGCGATTGGAACAAGCGCGGCGCCATGGTGACGGATAGATACCTAACTGTCATGCATCATCCAACTATTGAAGATTTCGCAAAGTACTGCAAGGAGCAAGGCTTGCCGATTATTGGCATTGATAATGTCCCTGGATCAAAACAATTAGAGTCAGCACAACTGCCTGAAAGCTGTGTTCTTTTGTTTGGGCAAGAGGGTGCTGGTATGTCAGATGAAGGAATCGCTACATGTGAAGTTTTATACGAAATCAATCAATATGGATCGACTAGATCAATGAACGCTTCTGCCGCCGGAGCCATTGCGATGTATCACTGGGCCTTACAGCATTTGCCTCGTTAAGAATTAAGTTCGGCCAGCAAGCCATCAACTGCGCGTTCAACCATTGCCAAAGTCGCTTCATACGCTTCATCACTTTGGTTATATGGATCTGGAACTTCTAGTTTGAAGTAATCGGCTGAAGTTGGATCTATCCCCTTAAGTGCGGGATCAAAACTTCTTAAGTAAAAAACCTTTGAGCGATGTTCTTCATTTTCTGCCATTGAAATAACGTTGTGATAATTACTTGAATCCATCACAAGAATTAAGTCATGAACAAAGAAATCATTGCTGCTGAACTGCTTCGCTGTGTGTTCATGCTTGTAGCCAGCTTTTTCCCAAATCTTCTTTGAGGATGGATGAGGACCTTGCCCAATGTGCCATGGGCCAGTACCAGCGCTATCAACGGTGATAACTGGTGACTGAATTGCCTTCTTCTTATTGGCTAAAACCGCGGCCGCCATGGGCGAGCGGCAAATATTGCCCAAACAGACCATGGTGATACTGATCTGATCTCGATTTTTAATTGAGGAGTTCACGCTCAGGTTCATCTTCTAGCGCTTCTTGAACAGATTTCAAGCGGCGTTCAATTTCATCGGCCTCTTCTGCCCGTCCCTGCATACGCAGAATTTTGGCGATTCTGGATTCTATATCAACAATGAATTCAAAGTCCTTTGGTTCATCTTCGCTGACAATCGCTAAGACATTTTCCAAAGTTGCTAAGCCTTCATCGTATTTTTCAAGCAAGATTTGAGCCTTGCCGAATTCAAAAGAGGCAAAAGTTTCACGGCGGTGATCATGGCCAGTTTCAAATACGTCAACCGCCTTACGGGCAGTTTCGAGCGCAAGTTCACCTTCACCTAGTTCGATAAGGCAAGATGCCATTTTCTGATCGCAACGAGCAACATGAATAACTTCTTTGTTGCGCTTGAAAAGTGAGCGCGCCTCTTTGAAAGCTTCGATGGCTTTTTCGTAGTTCTTTAGTTCGCGCTCTGCACAACCAATTAAATGCAAATCATTTGCTGCGCCGATTTCGTTGCCGTCAACTAAATGTTCTTGTGCGCACTCATTCATTGTCTCGACAACTTTGTCGTAGTTTTTAGATGAGTACCACCATTCGCCAAGAGTGCAGGCGAGCTCTAAAGCGATTGGAGATTTATTTTCACGCAGAATTTCTACAGCTTTACTCATTGCGTTAGCTGCTTCATCCATGCGCTTCAGTTGGTTTAAGTTATAACCGATGGCCGAATATGCTTGAGCTAAGCCTTCTGATGAAACTGTTTCGCCAAGTTGTGAATAAATATCGCGTGCGGTTTCTGCGAGCGCAAGTGCCTCGTCATATTGACCACGAGCGTAAATTCGAGCACTTAATTCGTAGTAAGTACTGGCACGTTCTTCACCTTCAACTTCGGGGATTCGATCCCACAACATTTCCTCGGTGACGAGTTCTTCCATGCCTTCGTCTTCACTCATGTGTGTGACCTTATATGCATCGGCTCAGGTAGGCCTGGGAAAATCACTCTGCGTCATGAGCATTCAGCAGCCTGAATCCACGCTTGGGCAGAGCTTGTTTCACGCTCACTTGCTTATAAATGGCAGATGCGAATCGTTTGCATTAACCTTTTCCCATGCATATTCCTGATGGATTTATCGATGTCCAAACCTCAGCGGTCTTTGCCGGGCTAGCTGCTGCTGGCGTTGCCATCTCTCTTAAGGGCGCTCGCAATCAGCTCGATGAAAAGACCGCTCCCCTTGCAGGCTTAACCGCTGTATTCATCTTTGCGGTGCAAATGCTCAATTTTCCAGTCGTTGCTGGAACAAGCGGCCACTTACTAGGAGGCGCATTAGCTGCGGTCTTAGTTGGGCCGTGGGCGGCGACATTGGCGTTAACAGTTGTGTTGTTGATGCAAGGTTTCCTGTTTGCCGATGGCGGCTTAACGGCAATTGGTCTCAATGTTTTCAATATGGGAGTTCTTGGAGTTTGGGCCGGTTATGGAATCTTTTTAATCTTGCGCAAAGTACTTCCAAAAAATAAATCATCGATCTCATTAGCTGCAGCAATTGGCGGTTTGCTATCGGTACCTGCTGCGGCGGTCGGTTTCACAATTCAATATGCAATGGGCGCAACTGCAACATTTTCAGTCTCTGCGGTACTAAGTGCAATGGTTGGAACACATGTACTTATCGGAATTGGCGAAGCGCTGATTACAGGTCTAACTGTTAGCGCAGTTTTAGCTAGCCGTAGTGATTTAGTGTATGGCTGGAAGAACAATGTTCAAAAGTTGGAGATCCGAAGTGCTAACTAATCGTAAGTTCTATATTGCTGGATTTTTCGTTTCTCTGTTTCTCGCGGGGGTAGTTTCCTTTTACGCGTCGTCATCGCCAGATGGATTAGAAAAAGTCGCTGGTGATATTGGTTTTATTGAAACGGCAAAAGACCACACTAATGCTAACGGCACATTGGCTGACTATGGCGTTAAAGGAATTGACAATGAACGTGCTTCAGTCGGTGTAGCTGGTGTTATTGGTGTTATTGGAACCGCAGTTGTTGCTGGCATTGGATTTAAATTGATTGCCCGTAAGCCAAAGAAGGATGTCAATTAAGGTCGACCAAGAGAACCATCACCACGGTCATGATGTGGGTGAAAGGCTCTACCTACATCGTCACTCGCTAGTTCACTCTCTTCCGTCGCATCTGAAAATCATCGCTGCTATGGCTTTTATTTTGGTCGTTGTTTCTACCCCAGTTACACAGTGGCCAGCTTTTGTGGCTTACTTTGCCTGGCTTTTGATCGTTGTTTCCATCGCGAAGATTCCATTGTTACTGCTCTTTAAAAGAGCGTTAATTGAAGTGCCATTCATCTTCTTTGCGATTTTGATGCCCTTCTTTGGCTCTGGCGAAAAAATGCAAGTTGGTCCATTTGATCTCTACCGCGAAGGTGTTATTGCTGGATCTGGAATCGTTGTAAAGGGAACCCTTGGTGTCATGACCGCAATTATCTTGTCGACATCAACAACTGCGCGAGAAATTCTTCGTGGTCTTGAGCGTCTACGTCTACCAGTTTTGATGGTTCAAATTGCTTCTTTCATGTTGCGTTACGTCAATGTTGTAAATGATGAGATGGAACGTATGAAGGTAGCTCGCGAATCACGTGGCTTTGAAGCGACCGGAATCAAGCACTGGAGAGTTTTAGCAACCGCGGCGGGCGCACTGTTTATTCGTTCTTACGAACGCGGCGAGCGAGTACATCTTTCAATGTTGTCCAGAGGTTACGAAGGAATCTTGCCTCATGATGAACCACCACACATCAGTAAAAAAGTTTGGTTACAAGCCATGTTGTATCCACTAGTTGCTGCAATTATTTTTGTCGCTCAGTTAATGATTGGAAAAATGTAATGAGTACACCAAGCCTAGAAATCAAAGAGCTCGCCTTTGCATATCCAGATGGCAATCAAGCTCTCTTTGGTGTCAACCTTTCAGTTCAAAAGGGTGAACGCGTTGCACTGCTTGGTCCAAATGGTGCCGGTAAAACCACTCTTGTCATGCACATGAACGGAATTCATCCGACATCACATGGATCAATCCATGTTGCTGGTCAACTAGTTGATTCAAAGAATAAAGAATCAATCAAAGAGATTCGTTCAAAGGTCGGAATTGTTTTTCAGGATCCTGATGATCAGTTGTTTATGCCTACAGTTGGCGAAGATATTGCCTTTGGTCCATACAATATGGGAAAAAGAGGCGCTGAACTAGATTCGATAGTTGATGAAGCACTTCAACTTGTTGGAATGAGCGAGTACAAAGATCGTCCGCCACATCACCTTTCATTTGGACAACGTCGACGCGTAGCTGTTGCAACTGTGCTTGCAATGAAGCCTGAAATCCTTGTTTTAGATGAGCCTTCCTCAAATCTAGATCCAGCAAGCCGCCGTGAATTAGCCGATATTTTGCGTTCGCTAGACATAACAATGGTGATGGTTACTCATGACCTTCCTTATGCATATGAATTGTGTCCGCGTTCTGTAATTCTGAAGGGCGGGATCATCGTTGCTGATGGTTCTACGCATGAAATCCTTACTGATACCGCGCTATTGGCTGCTAATCGCCTTGAATTGCCCGTTGGTTTTTCCATTCAATAATCCACGCTAGAATTAACCCGTTGGTGCGACCGCACCAAAGCACTTCCCCCAAGTGCTGCAGATGCAGCACTACATGCGAGTCTTATTTTCGCCCTAGCCGCCAAAAGTGCGAGCTATACCCGAGACGCGCTTGTCGTCTCGATTGGTATGCATTTCTATGTCTCTACAACCACGTACTAGCGCGCCCGGAAAAGCTCGTCGCGCAGCATCAGCAGGAAAGCCTAAGCGCGCAAAG
>Ga0315900_10012825_pt1 | contig 10253 bp, 9 predicted proteins | sample LakEriMetagenome_FD_203521 | JGI IMG/M metagenome (GOLD analysis project Ga0315900, IMG submission 203521) | Freshwater fungal communities from buoy surface, Lake Erie, Ohio, United States - Buoy 12 MA114 | ecosystem: Environmental > Aquatic > Freshwater > Lake > Lake biofilm | place: USA: Lake...
CTTTGCCGGTATTTTCGCCGCTACCAATCTCAATCAGCCGTTTTACTAGAAAAATCCCGGGCCGATCAGCGCGCTCAATTACATAGACTTTGAGCACTTTTAGAGCAGGTGTAGCTGGTTCGGCAGCCCAGGAAACCATCAGCCAATCGCCATCAACCAGCGTGGGCGACATGGAATCTCCAGCAACAGCGACGGTGCGCCAAGCGGACGAGCCAAATTTCCCCATAGACGGTAGTGTCACACTTAGGAAAGAAAAAACCAAACGTTTATTGCACGAAGGGGAACTCCAAATGATTTCATTTCTAAAGCCAAGCACCACTGTTTACGCACATTGCGATTTGCCTTGTGGCGTTTACGATCCAGCTCAAGCAAAGATCGAAGCGCTTTCAGTTAAGGCTTGCATGGAAAAGTATGCAGCTAACACAGATGCTGATTTCCGTTCTCGATCAGTTGCAATTAAAGAAGAGCGTTCACATCAAGTTAAAGAGCACCTATGGGTTCTTTGGACAGATTATTTCAAGCCAAATCACTTTGAGGCATACCCACAACTTCACACACTTTTCAACGATGCAACTAAATTAGCTGGAGCTGCCGGAACCAAGGGCACTCAAGATGTTGCTGTTGCAGACAAGTTAATCGCCAAGATTGATGAAATCGCAGCGATCTTCTGGGAGACCAAGAAGTAATTAATTAATTCGTGGCGCGCTAGTTAGCGTTTGAGCCGCAGTTCGGGCGAGGAAAGATACTCGCTCCACTGCGGTTCTTTTTACTTGACCATGCGCAATATGACGTTCACCGTCGTAAATATCGCATTCAAAAGTTAGCTCCTTTCCATTTACCTCAATACACCTAGCCATACCGCGAATTTCGGTACCGATTGATACGCCAGCTAGAACTTCAATTGAACTGCTACTTAATATGGTGGTTTCGCTACCTTCAAAATACTCGGCGATTGCCGTCACGCAAGCACTTTCCATAACATTTAATAAATGTGAGCCCGCAGCGATAGGTAACTCACCGATTCCGAGCGCTACGGCAGTATCGCCAGGGCGAATGACCATGGTCGCCAATCCAACTGCGCCTAAGTATTCACTCTCAATATTCATATTTACTTACTCGTCATCATTTCTAAACTCAGTACGGCTCTCAACTCTGATTTCACGATGTTGAATATTGCCAAACTCATCTATCTCAATGGTTACTTCATGCATGCTGAACTCAGTTATTACTTCATTCTTAAAGCCAGCAAAATTCGCCTGGTTGAACATGGCATTAAGCGAGTCATGTAAATCCCGAGGAGCCTCTTCGTTGCAGCTTCTACGCAAGGACTCTCGAGCCATGTTTCGCATAGAGCGCTCATGAATCAATTCAAGTGAGCAAGGAACACAACTTGCAAGGTGCCAATTGATATTTTCAAGAGTCAGATTGGGGCTTTCCCCACAATACATTTGAATCTCAAGTTCAACTTCTTTTGGCGCTTCAATTGCAATTGCAATCTCAGTTAGCTCTCTAACGTCTTGCTCGATCAAAATTACAAATGTAGTCATCACTTCGACGCATTCAAGTTCGTACTTTGAATTACTCATCTGCGTCCTCCTTACTTGCGCCGTATCCAAGTTCGGCTGCGTAATCTGCCAATTTCTCACGAAGCTGTTTACGTCCTCGATGCAGGCGAGACATGATGGTGCCGGCAGGGGCACCAACAATTTCGGCAATTTCTTTGTAGGAGAATCCTTCAACGTCGGCTAAATAAACTGCAATTCGAAATTCTTCAGGGATTTCTTGCAACGCTCGTTTGATATCGCTATCGGGCAAATTTTCAAGTGCTTCAACTTCAGCAGATTTTCCTTGATCACTGGTGTGCGAAGCCGCAGCTGCTAACTGCCAATCTTCAACTTCGGCATTAGATAACTGAGGGCGACGTTGGTCTTTGCGATAACTATTAATAAAAGTAGTTGTTAGCACTCGATAGAGCCAAGCTTTTAGATTGGTTCCCGCCTCAAATTGATGGAAGGAAGCAAATGCTTTTAGATAAGTATCTTGCACTAAATCTTTAGCATCATCAGGATTTTTTGTGTAACGCATTGCTGCGGCATATAACTGGTTTGTGTAGGCAAGGGCATCTCGCTCGAAGCGCAATGCGCGTTCGGCTGGGCTCTCTTTAACCAACTCAGTAGATGTCATCACCGTAAGGCTATCTGGCAACTACGGGTTTTCGCATTTTTTACGGCGCTACTGAACTGGGAATTAAAAGAGAGTTTCGGGCTCGCCTAGTTCTATTTCTTTAATCAGATCTGGATTATTTACCACCACCGTATTAACGGCACTGGAAACTGGGACTGGCACCAACCCCGCCGCAGGTTCTTCGTGGTGCATTAAGCCTTGCAAAACAGTGACATCATGCAGCTTGGGATCAAGCCAGTCGCCCCAGCGATCCTTCGACATCATCACGGGCATGCGACTATGGATTGTCGCTAACTCGCCCACAGCTTCTCGAGTAATGATCGATGCGCTCTCAATGATCTGACCATTGGGATCTCGCCAACTACTCCAGAGCCCAGCAACGGAGAGTGATTGATTGTCTAAACCTGAAATATAGAAAGCTTGTTTAGGTTTATAACGGCCGAGGGCAGTTGCCCATTCGTAATACCCCTGCACCGGGATTAGACACCTGGTGGTTCGAAATGCATTTCTAAATGTTGGTTTCTCATGAATTGATTCTGACCGCGCATTGATCGCATGAGATTGCGAAGCGCGCGCTTCAGAAATAGTTTTATGCCAATTGCCAATTAAGCCCCAAGAAGCAACTGCTAACTCGCGTTGACCACCATTTTCGCGCACGATGTAAATTGGATTTGTCGGGGCGATATTCCAACTTGCTGGCAATGAATATGCTGGAACTGCGCCATGGGCCGAAAACTGTTCGACAAGTTCCTGCATTTGATGGGTCTGTACAAAGCGGCCGCACATATGCGCAACGCTAGCGCAATCACTAACCCAGTAGAGTTTGCACATGAGTTCAGCGCAAGTTTCTGCAAATTGGCCTGCCATCTTTCGTGGTCCCCAGCCGATCAGCGCAACCGTCACAATTCCAGGTTCAAAATCAGTAACTAATCGAGCCTTGATTTTGGCGGCGCAAGCTACTACTCCTTCTTTAATCAAGCGCCCACTAATTTCGCGCGATAGCGAACTAATGGTTGCCGGCTTACGCCAATTAGGAATCTCCATCGTTGAGACCACGGTTGATGGCGATGCGGCTTGGCAAGTAACGCCTGCAAAAATGAGCGGCCCAGTAAAAATTGATGTTGGCAATGCCGGCACCGTAATGCGCTTCTTGCCGCCACTTTCAGCGCTGGCAACTGGTTCGGTGGCTTTCGATGGCGATCCTCGATCGCATGAACGCCCACTTGGCCCAGTAATTAAAGCGCTCGAAGATTTAGGAATTTCGGTTGCGCACGAAGGTCGCTATAGCTTGCCACTAACTTTAAATGGCACCGGTGAAATTCCAGGCGGTGCACTTGAGATTGATGCCAGCGCTTCCAGCCAATTCCTGTCAGCGCTTTTATTAATCGGACCAAGCATGACCAACGGCATAACCGTAAAACATGTGGGTGGCGCACTTCCATCAATGCCGCACATTGATATGACAGTCGATATGTTGCGCTTCTTTGGTGCAACTGTCGAAGTTGATGTCGCAAATAACATTTGGAAGGTTCTTCCTGGAAAACTTAGTGGGCAAGACTTTGTCATCGAACCAGATTTGTCTAACGCAGCACCGTTCTTATCAATTGCCATGATTTGTGGCGGCGATGTCACGATTGCAGACTGGCCAACTTCAACTACTCAACCCGGTGATCAACTGCGCGATATTTTGACGCAAATGGGTGCGCAAGTTGAATTTGAAAGTAATGGTTTAAAGCTAACTGGCACTGGAAAAATTCACGGCATCGATATTAATTTGCATGATGTCGGCGAATTAACACCAGCTATTGCGGCCTTATGCGCCTTGGCTGATTCACCTTCACATTTGCGCGGCATTGGTCATTTGCGCTTGCATGAAACTGATCGTTTAGCAGCGCTAACTAATGAAATTAATGCTCTAGGTGGCAACGTCACCGAAGAAGAAACCGCACTGCATATAACTCCGGCTCCCATGCATGCAGGGGTTTTCCATACTTACGATGATCATCGTTTAGCCACTGCAGGTGCTGCGATCGGTTTAGTTGTGCCTGGCATTGAGGTCGAAAACATCGCGACTACCCGCAAAACATTGCCAGATTTCCCTGGCCTTTGGAGTTCACTTACTGCATGAGTAAGCGCGAATACGACGAATCTGATGCGCGAGTGCGCCCAGCGCGCAGCACGCGCCGCCGTACTAAAGATCGCCCATCACATGACGATGCCATCTTTTCATTGGTAACAGCCGTCGATCGTGGGCGAACAACTTGCATTACCGATGATGGCGTAATCGTTACTGCCATGAAAGCGCGCGAACTCGGGCCAAAGTCAGTTGTCGTGGGCGATCGAGTTGGTTTAGTCGGCGATGTCAGCGGAAAAACAGATTCCTTGGCTCGCATTGTTACGATTACTGAAAGACGTAATTCACTAAGTCGCACAGTAGATGACAACGCTAAAGTTGAACGAACAATTGTTGCCAATATTGATCAATTAGTAATTGTTGTGGCTGCCACCAATCCGCCGCCGCGTCGCGGTTTAATTGACCGGTTCTTAGTGAGCGCTTTTAATGAAGGCATCGCACCAATTATTTTGGTTACTAAAACTGATCTAGGCCAGATTCCAGAGTTTATGGAAGAGTACAAAACTCTCGGTGTAAAAATTCTGACAACTGCGATTAAGACCAAAAGCAAAGAAGCTGATCTGCAAAAATTGCATGAAATGTTGACTGGAAAAATTTCGGTTTTAGTTGGTCATTCAGGTGTTGGTAAATCAACTTTAATTAACGCCATCGTACCCGAAGCAGATCGTGCCACTGGCGTTATCAATGACGTATCTGGCCGAGGACGCCACACTTCGTCAAGCGCTGTTGCGTTACCTTTATTTTCGCCGGTGCACCAAGGTGCAATCGGATGGGTAATTGATACCCCCGGAATTCGCGCATTTGGTCTTTCGCATATTGACCCCAATCGCATCGTTGCCGCGTTTGAAGATTTAAGTCCAATTGCAGCCACCTGCATGACCAATTGCGCTCATCATGGCGCTGGTTGTAAGTTAGATACTTGGGCAGCGCCAGATGGAGTAATAGATGAGGTGCGGGCGGCACGAGTTGCTAGTTTGCGCTCACTTTTGGATGCTCCGAAGGTCGAGTTAGAGCAATAGAATTAGGCTCAATATGAGCGCCAAATACGCACTTGAATCCGATTTACAGCTCGCCCTTGAGCTGGCGGCTCTGGCCGATGAAATTTCGATGGCCCGCTATTTGGCACAAGATTTAGTTGTCTCAACCAAACCTGATAACACCCCAGTAACTGATGCCGATAAAGCTACTGAAGAAGCGTTGCGCAAACATTTAGCTAAAGAGCGACCAACCGATGGCTTAGTTGGTGAAGAGTTTGGGAACGAAAAGAAAGAGGCCGCACGTTATTGGGTAATTGATCCAATTGATGGCACCAAGAATTTCATGCGCGGAGTTCCGACTTGGGCAACACTCATCGGACTAGTTGAACGACAAGCCGATGGCAGTGAGAAAGTAATTGTTGGCGCCGTAAGTGCGCCAGCCTTAAACCGTCGTTGGTATGCAAGTGCTGGCAACGGTGCGTTTACCATTTTAAATGCTGGCAAACCTCGCCAGATTTTTGTTTCGAAAGTCAGCGATATTTCAAATGCCTCAATTGCCTACTCTGATTTTCAAGGTTGGGGCGATCGCTTAACTAATTTTAATAAGTTGATAGCAGATTGCACACGTTCGCGAGGTTACGGTGATTTTTGGTCGCACATGTTGGTGGCGGAAGGCGCCGTAGATATTGCAGCCGAACCATCGCTGGCGCTTTGGGACATGGCAGCTCTCGATGTAATTGTGCGTGAAGCTGGCGGTATATTTTCAAATCTAACTGGCGAAGTTGGCCCATTTGGCGATAGCGGAATTTCCACGAACACCTTGCTTCACCCAACAGTTATGGCGGTACTTAAATGATTTATACCCTAAAAGTAAGTGGCATGACTTGTTCTTCTTGCGTAAACAGCGTTGAAGGATCGCTGAATTCAATCCCTGGCGTTAAGGCCACCGTTAGCTTTGCGACTGAATCAGTTCACGTAAATGCCGAAGACGACGTCTCTACCAAGACACTGATAGCGGCCATTAAGAGTGCCGGTTATGGCGCCATTCTGGTTACAGACCCATCACAATTAGCCCTACATAGCAAGCGTTCTGGGCTCGCTTTGACTCTTTCCATTCTCACAGCAGTGCCAGCGATCGCCATATCAATGGTCATGAGCTGGCATCACGCAATCGATATGTTCATACACGATCAATTAGACGTAATTGGTTTACCTCATCCGCTTTATTCACCAACCGCGTGGGTCGCGATTGGCTTAACTGCACCTCTTATCCTGCTAGTTGCATTTCCAATTCATCGAGCCGCTTTCAATAACTTCTTAATTTTTATTAATCCAAAACGTCATGGTGCTTTGACGATGGATAACTTAGTTTCCCTCGGCTCTCTGGCCGCCTTCGGTTGGTCAATTTATGCCAACTCAACCGGCAATGGCGACGTTTATACCGAAGTTGCAGCCGGCGTTCTGCTCTTTGTAATTCTTGGTCGATACCTAGAAGCTAGAGCCAAAGCTAATGCCGGTAGTGCTCTGCAATCACTCCTTGAACTTGGTAGCAAGGAAGTAACAGTTATTCGTTCGGGCCAAGAAGTAATTATTCCAATTGCAAATCTGCAAGTTGGCGATGAATTTTTAGTTAAGCCAGGTGAGCGAATAGCTTCCGATGGCGAAGTTATCTCAGGTAATAGCTCAGTTGATAACTCAATGATCACAGGTGAATCCCTACCAATTGAAGTTAAGCCTGGTTCAAAAGTAATTGGGGCAACGCTCAATCACAATGGTCGCATTATTGTTAAGACAACTCGAATTGGTGGCGATACTGAATTATCACGAATTACTTCAATGGTGCTTTCAGCACAAGGTGGACGCTCCCCTATTCAAACTCGAGTGAATAAAATCAGCGCCATTTTCGTGCCAGTAGTAACTCTGGTTGCGATTGCTACTGGTTTGGCTTGGTATTTATATGACTCACAACTAACTAATGCGATAGCGACAGGAATCGCAGTACTAGTTATTGCATGTCCGTGTGCCTTGGGTCTTGCGACACCAGTTGCGCTAATGGTGGCATCTGGTCGCGGTGCCCAGCGTGGAATAGTCATTTCCTCACCAAGTGCGTTGGAAGCTTCGCGCGGAATAGACCGCGTTCTTCTAGATAAGACTGGCACTTTAACTACCGGCCAGATGAAAGTTAGTACTGCCACGGTTTCATTAGGTGCAGCTGCGCAATTAGCTCAGGCTTATCCAGAGTTAATTAAAGAAGCCACGATCTTGTCATCGGCGCTTTCAATTGAAAGCCAAACTACCCACCCGGTTGGCCACGCAATTGCTGAATACATTGCAGCACAAGGAATTAAAGCCACCACAGTTACTGATTATTCAGTTTCACCTGGAAGCGGCGCTGCTGGCCGAGTTAATTTAGGGATTCACTCCCCCGTAGTTTTAATTGGTTCACCCGCCGCAGTTGCGCATAGCAGTGTTGATTTCCATCCTGATATTCAAGCAGCCGTTAGTGCAGCACAGGCCCAAGCACTAACTGTTTCGGTGATGGCATGGGATGGTGTCGCACTTGCAGTTTTCTCAGTCGGTGATGAAATAAAGGCTGATGCTGCCCAAACTATTGCCAAGTTTAAAGATATGGGTATTTCTCCTTGGCTAATAACTGGTGATGCACCAGGTGTTGCCCACGCAGTTGCACTCAAAGTTGGTATTGATATCAGCCAAGTAACTGCAGCTGCCTCACCTGAAAGTAAATTAGCCGCAATCACAAATCTGCAAAGCAAGGGACATAAAGTCTTAATGATTGGCGATGGTATTAATGATGCCGCAGCCATTGCTGCAGCTGACTTAAGCATGGCTATGGGCACCGGCACTGATACTGCAATTGCTGCTGCCGATATAACTTTGATGCGACCAGATCTAAACGCCGCGATCGCTGCTCTGCAATTATCAGATCGCACTATCAAGATTATTAAGGGTAATTTAACTTGGGCCTTTGCCTATAACGTAATTGGTATTCCAATCGCTGCCGCTGGCTTGCTCAACCCAATGTATGCCGCTGCTGCCATGGCGCTAAGCTCAGTATTTGTAGTTACAAACTCGCTACGAATCAGATAGCTGCAATCAGCTTGATCTAGAAAAATACCCCCACAGATTGATATCTATGAGGGTATTTCACGTTAGTAGCGGGGGCAGGATTTGAACCTACGACCTCTGGGTTATGAGCCCAGCGAGCTACCGAGCTGCTCCACCCCGCGTCGGTTGCCCTAATCGTAAGCGGTGCAGCGGTAATAACCAAATTGGCTATCTATTACTTACTTTCCTTGCGCAGATTCGGCTGCAGCGATTGCTGATTGTAATTTGTCTAATGCGCGACCAGCAGCAGCGAAATCACCCTTGGCATTTGCAGCTTGATAATCCTTCATTGCTTGAGCAGCTGCACGCAGTGCAGTTGAAAGCGCTGTTGCATTCTTTGGCGATGTAGTTGTTGCAGAAGTCGATGAATTTGATGGAGTTGATGCTGATGTAGTTCCGGAGTTACCGCCGAATACTTGATCAAGTGCTCCCTTGAGTGTGTCATCAAAACCAATTTGATCACCGAAGGAAACTAGAACTTTCTGCAGCAATGGATATGCCGCAGTGTTACTAGTTGCTCTTACATAAACTGGCTGCACGTATAGCAAGCCGTTTCCGACTGGCAGAGTTAGCAAGTTGCCTAGTACTACATCAGCACCACCCTGACGCAGTAGTGACAGTGAGTTTGCAACTTCAGGTTTAGCTTCGAAGTTTGAAGCTACCTGCGAAGGGCCTGCGATATTTGTGCTGCGCGGTAATTGCAACACGGTAATTTTTCCGTAATCAGGACCTGCTTCGGAATTTACCGCTGCAAACGCTGAAAGGTTTTCACGACCACCACGAGGTACGAATGGTGTTGTCAAAGAGAAGGTTGACTTAGTCGCACCTGGCATTTGTAGTGTCATGTAATAAGGCGGTTGGTTACCTGCATTTGCACCAAAGGTTGATGGGTCACGAGGTACGCGCCAGAAATCTTGACCGCCATAGAAAGCATCGGCTGTCTTCACGTGATACGCACTAAGAATGTCACGTTGAATACGGAACATATCTTCTGGATAGCGAACGTGCTCAAGCAACTGCGCAGACATAGCGCTCTTTGCCTTAACGGTATTTGGGTAAGCCTTGCTCCAAGTCTTTAGCACTGGGTCTTTTTCATCCCAGGCATAGAGTGAAACAGTGCCGTCGTAGGCATCAACTGTGGCTTTTACCGAGTTACGAATGTAGTTAACAGTGGTATCAGATTGTGCGGTAATCGAATTTGAAGTCGAAGTTAACGCATCTGAAGTTGAGTCCGAAAGTGACGTCTTACGGGCATATGGGTAGCCAGCACTAGTTGTATAGCCATCGATAATCCAAAGCATCTTGCCATCGACAACTGCAGGATATGGATCACCGTCAAGAGTTAACCATGGCGCAGCTTTAGCCACACGTTCGCGTGGATTGCGCTCGAACAAGATCTTAGAATCTTTATTGATCAAGCTAGATAGCAAGATCTTCTGTTCTTGGTACTTAATCGCAAAAACTAACTTGTTAAAGAAGGAGCCGACTGGAACTCCGCCAGTACCGGTGTATGTGTAGTTTCTCTGACCATTAGCAGCGGTGTCGTCTGGGAAATCGAACTCGACTGGTGAATCAGTTTTTACGCCACCAATAATTGAATAGTCAGGGACGTTCTCACCAAAATAAATTCGCGGTTGGAATTCGCCCAAGCCCTTTGTCGGTGGCAGATCGCCAACTGCGAAGCTTGGCTTTCCATCTAGGTCAGCAGCATTAGCAAAAGCTGCAACAAAACCGAAACCGTGTGTGTAAACCAAGTGATCGTTAATCCAGTTTCGACTTGGATTACCCGCAATATTTAATTCTCGAACCGCAACAACAGCATCACGCTGTAC
>Ga0315900_10012826_pt1 | contig 10253 bp, 6 predicted proteins | sample LakEriMetagenome_FD_203521 | JGI IMG/M metagenome (GOLD analysis project Ga0315900, IMG submission 203521) | Freshwater fungal communities from buoy surface, Lake Erie, Ohio, United States - Buoy 12 MA114 | ecosystem: Environmental > Aquatic > Freshwater > Lake > Lake biofilm | place: USA: Lake...
ACACTAGCATATACACAAACAATAATTATAAATAAAATTATAAATAATAATAATACATTAAAAAATTGTTCTTGAAATATATAATGAATAATTGTAGAAATATTAGTTAATACTCTATAAATAAAACCAATATTTTGAGGATTAATATCTGTTTCTATACAAAAATTTAATAATTGAAAAGCAAAAAATCATTTAATATAATATTTTAAATATTCATTTAATTTTATATCAGTACCATTATCTAAAATATAAAAATTTCCAAAAGTATTTAAAATTTCAATATTTTCTAATAATTCTTTTGATATTTGAGATTTATCAAATAATCATAAATTTTTAATTAAAAAATCTTGTACTAAAGTAATATCATTAATTGAATTTAATAATGGATATTGATTATTAATACTTGAAATTATTGAAATTAATAAACGATCTGGAATATATTTTTCAATTAATCAAAAAGCTAAATAACCATAATCTCCATATATTATTAAATTGGTATTAGATTTTGTATTACAAATTCAAGTTCTTATTCCTCAATTAATTCAAATATCAAATGCAGTACTAAAATCAATACCTGAATAAATAAATTCTTTAAACATACTTCATTCACTAAACATTCCAAAAGATCATGAATATAATAATACAGTACTAAAAAAAGTAACAATAGCTATTGCTACATCTATTAATCAAAAATAAATTCATCAACAAATTGCTACTATTCATAAAAAAAAGAAATTTTTTTTATAACGATCAAGAAAATCAATAAATTGTTCATATAAATTATAAATAAATTTATAAATTTTATTATAATAAATTTCTCAATTTTGTAAAAAAAGACTTTGATAATAATCTCTATGAAAAATTTGATTAGCATATTTATCTAATTCACGAAGATGTGCTGGTGACATTGTACTAAGATCAATATTATAATAATATTTAATTCTACATAATAATGCTATAAATAATATAAATACAGCAATTGCTCCAGCATATATAATATAATATAAAACTCCTAATAAATCTATATTTATACAAAAATAAATTAATCCTGTAATAAAAATTAAACCATAAAGATATAATACTACTTTCATTGTATTATTTGTTGTTGACATCGCATAAAAAAAATACAATAATATTATTAATAAAATATAAGTAATATCAGAAATTTGCATATTAGGCTTGAGTGGGATTGAACCACTGACTCTTCGCTTATCAAACGAACACTCTACCACTGAGTTACAAGCCTTAAATAATATTTTAGTTAATTAAAACTAAATAAAATATTAGTAAACTTTAATTAATTTAAAAAATAAGAAAATAATTTCTTTTAAGATATTTTCAAATAAATCAATTTGTACTCCACAATAAGGTTCAAATTCGATTTCAAAAGTATCTTTATAAACATCAGTTCTAATTAAATTAAATAAAAATTCTTTAAAATCTCCAATTTTATCATTAGCAATTTTATCTAAGAATCCATTAATTCCTGAATATACTAAGAATAATTGAGAATCTAAATTAAAAGGATTTTCACACATTTGTTGTAACATACTTACTAAACGTACTCCTCTATGTAATTTGTGTAAAGTAATTGGATCTAAATTTCCATCAAAAGTTAAAAAAGCTTCCACTTCTCTAAATTGTGCTAATTCTAATTTTAATCTAGGTGCAATTTGTTTTACACATGGAATTTGTGAAGCAGAACCCACACGACTTACTGATAATCCTACGTTTACAGCAGGTAAAATACCTTTATTAAATAATTCTTTATCTAAGAAAATTTGTCCATCAGTAATTGAAATTACATTAGTTGGAACATAAGCAGAAACATCTCCTTCTTGAGTTTCAATAATAGGTAAAGCTGTTAAAGAACCTCCTCCAAAAGAATCGTTCATTTTAGCTGCTCTTTCTAATAATCTAGAATGTAAATAAAATACATCTCCTGGATAAGCTTCTCTTCCTGGTGGTCTTCTTAATAATAAAGACATTTGTCTATAAGCTACAGCTTGTTTACTTAAATCATCATAAATAACTACAGCATGTAAACCCATATCTCTAAAGAATTCTCCAATACTACATCCTGAATAAGGAGCAATATATTGTAATGGAGCTGATTCTGATGCAGTAGCTAATACCATTGTAGTATATTTCATAGATCCTGCTTTTTTTAATTTATGATATAAATGAGCTACACTTGATTTTTTTTGTCCAATAGCTACATAAATACAATAAACCATATCATTATCTTTTTGAAAACGGATTTGTTGTTGATTTAAAATAGTATCAATAGCTATACTAGTTTTTCCAGTTTTTCTATCTCCTATAATTAATTCACGTTGTCCTTTTCCTATTGGAATCATAATATCTATAGCAGTAATTCCAGTTAAAATAGGTTCTCTAACAGATTGTCTTGGAATAATTCCTGGAGCTTTAATATCTACTTTTTTAGTATCTACATTTTCAATTTCTTCTCCTCCATCTATAACATTTCCTAAACTATCAATTACTCTTCCTAATAATTTTACTCCTACTGGTACTTTTAATAAAGTTTTTTTACGAATAACAAGATCCATTAAAGAAACATCTCTGTTATTTCCAAAAATAACTGCTTTACTTTTTTCTTTTTCTAAGTTTAAAATCATACCTTGAACAATAGGTGCTTGTGGATCATTGATATTCATAAAATATACAACTTCTCCAAAAGAAACATTATTTAATCCAAATATTTCAGCAATTCCATCTCCAGTTGCGGTTACTACTCCATAATCTTCAAAATTAGGATAGTTATTTTCTGATTCGATAAAAACCATATCAGTTTCTGATACATTATTATCTAAATCTAAGATAATATCTTCAGTTTCAAATTCATTTACGTTTATATTAAAATTATTCATAATTTAAAAAAAGACTATTTAATTTTCCAAATTTTATTAATTAATTAGAGACTTGTTATTTATTTTAAAATATATATTTATATTAAATAAATTTTAAAAAAATTATAAAAATAAATATATAAATAAAATATAAACTTGATGCTAATTTACTAATAAATACATATGGTGCTTCTGCAGGTTGACCTCCTAATCATCCTAAAATAAATAAAATAAATATAAAAAAAATAAAAAAACTAGTTGAAATATTTTTATATTCAGGAGATAATATTTCTTTTTTTTCTAAAAAAGGTAATATTAATAATATTAAAATAGCTAATCCCATTGAAATAATACCTCCTATTTTATTTGGACAAGCTCTTAAAATTGCATAAAAAGGTAAAAAATATCATTCAGGAACAATATGTGCAGGTGTTACTAAAGGATTTCCTTCAATATAATTATCTGAATGTCCTAATAAATTAGGAAATCAAGTAATTAAAATAAAATAACTAATTAAAAAAAAACAAAATCCTAATAAATCTTTAATTCCAAAATATTGACCAAAATTAATTTTTTCTGTAAAGAAACTACCTTCTGAACTAAGAGAACCTTTTTTATGTAAAAATGCTAAATGTAACATCACTATTACAGTTAATAATAATGGTAAAACAAAATGAATACTAAAAAATCTAGTAATAGTTGCATCTCCTACAGCAAAACCTCCTCAAACTCATTCAGCAATTTTTACTCCTATACTTGGAATTGCTGTTACTAAATTAGTAATTACAGTTGCACCTCAAAGACTCATTTGACCTCAAGGTAATACATAACCAATAAAAGCAATTCCCATAGTTAATAATAAAATAATAACTCCAGTAGATCATACTCCTATATTTCATATATATGATTTATAAAAAAATCCACGTGCAATATGTATATAAGTACTTATAAACATAAAAGAAGCTCCATTAGCATGTGCATAGCGTAATAATCATCCATTATTTACGTTTCTCATTATAGATTCTACACTATTAAATGCATCATTAATAGAACCTATATAATGCATAGCTAAAAAAATTCCTGTAAGAATTTGTAAAGATAAAATAATCCCTGATAAACTACCGAATCCTCATAAATAATTTAATACAACAGGAGTTGGATATCAAATTATATGATTAGCAAAAATTGAAAAAAGATTTTTATTAGACATTATAAAATTAAATAGAAAAATAAATAATTAATATAATTAATATAATAATTACTTATTATAGAAAATTTTTTTAAATAAAATACTCGTTATGGGAATTGAACCCATGTACTTACCTTGAAAGGGTAATGTCCTAACCACTAGACGAAACGAGCTTTTAAAATTTAAGTTTTATATTATTTATAAAGAAATAAATGAATAAAAAAGTTTGATGGGATTGAAATTACAGTAATAGGCATTCCTCAATGATTTTGACCACAAATTTCTGAACATTGTCCATAATGTATGGTAAAAGGTCATTCACTTTTAGTATATACTGAATTAATTCTTCCAGGACAAGCATCTACTTTTACTCCTAAAGAAGGTATAGCTCAACTATGAATTACATCTTCTGATGTAATTAAAAATCTAATATAGATATTTGTAGGAATAAATACAGGTTTATCTACTTTTAAATAATTAACTGAAGCTTTTTTAGATTCTTTAATATAACTATCAAAAGTATTTTCAAAAATATTTTCTTTTAAAAATATATGTTGACGTTTATTTATAAATTGAAAAAAATCTAAACTAACAGAATCATATAATTCTAAAAGATCAATACCTTTAGTAATTTCTTCTTTTGAAATTTTAATTACTTCAGTTCAGTCTCATCAAGAATCATTTAAAATCATTAATGAATATGGTGAAAAATTTTCAAAAGTTTTATTATGATATTTTCAGAATGTAGGTATTGCATCTATTAATGTTTGTAAATGTTTAGAAGTTTCTGTTTTTATTATTAAATTTTTTTTACCAAATAAATCATTCATAACAGATGCTTCATGAGAAGATTGTGCTTCAAATCTAAAATCAGGTTTATAAGTATTTAAAGTACTTGTATATTGATAAGATCAATATCATTGATGACCAATTACTTTTATTGTAAAAGGAGTTACAGGTATTTGAGCTAAATTATGTAATAATGAAAAAGTTGGACTTGCTATAATTAATAATATTATAATAGGATAAAAAGTTCATAAAGTTTCTAATACAGAATCAGAAATTGGCATAAAACGTTTAGTATCATAATATTTTTTATAATCATTAATTACAAAATATCAACAACTTTTAATTAATAAAATTGAAACTAAAATAACTACAACAATTAAATAAAACATAATTTCTTGATGAAGTTCAATTAATGATTTAACAAAAGCATTTCCTGGAACTTGAAAAAATTTTTGACCCATACTTGGAACTATAATAGCACCAATAATAGATTTAATTTCCATTGAAGATTCTGTATTATTTAAAGTTTTTAAATAATATTCATAATCACGTTTAGATACTTCTTCACTAATTGGAGGTAAAATTCTTACTTCATTAGGACGTGCATATGCAGCAGTACGTACTCTAATATAAGAAGCATTTGGTACAAAGAATACATGTTGTAAACGTTCTATACGGCTTACAGCAGCATCTACAATTATATAAAAAAAGAAAAATAAAGATAATGCTGAACAAAAAGCTCCTATAGAAGCGATTATATTTCATTTTTCATATGCTAATGGATATTGAGGGATTCTACGAGGCATTCCAGCTAATCCTAAAAAGTGCATAGGAAAAAAAGTAATATTTACTGAAATAAAGAAGAAAATAAAATGTACTTTACCTAAAAATTCATTATATAAAAATCCAAAGAATTTTTCAAATCAATAATAAAATCCTGCAAAAATAGCAAATACAGCTCCCATTGATAATACATAATGAAAGTGAGCTACTACATAATAAGTATCATGAAAAATAATATCAATTCCTGCATTTGATAACATAACTCCAGTTACTCCTCCAATAGTAAATAATAAAATAAATCCTATTGCAAATAACATAGGTGTAGCTAAAGTAATATATCCATTTCACATTGTAGCTAATCAACTAAAAATTTTAATTCCAGTTGGAACTGCAATTACCATAGTTAATGCTGTAAAATATGCTCTAGTATCTAAATCTAAACCTACAGTATACATATGATGTCCTCAAACAATAAAACCTAAAATTCCTATAGAAATCATTGCATATACCATTCCTAAATATCCAAATACTTGTGTTTTTCCTGAATATGTTTGAATTACTTGACTAACAATTCCAAAACCTGGAATAATTAAAATATAAACTTCAGGATGACCAAAAAATCAGAATAAATGTTGATATAATACTGGATCTCCTCCTCCTACAGTTTCAAAGAAATTTGTATTAAAATTTCTATCTAATAATAACATAGTAATTGCTGCTGCAAATACTGGTAATGATAATAATAATAATATTACAGTAATAAAAATAGATCAAACAAATAATGGTAATTGAGTTCAACGAAGACCTTCAGCTCTCATATTTTGAATAGTTGCTATTAAATTAAGAACTCCTCCTATCGAAGAAATTCCAGCAACATGTAAACTAAATATTCCTAAGTCTACTGCACCTCCTGAATGACTTTTAATTCCACTTAATGGTGGATATACTGTTCATCCAGTACCTACTCCCATTTCTACTCCACTTGAAATTAATAATAATAATAATGCAGGTGGTAATAATCAAAAACTTATATTATTTAATCTAGGAAAAGCCATATCTGGAGCTCCTACTAAAATAGGTACAAATCAATTTCCATAACCTCCTATTAAAATAGGCATAACCATAAAAAATATCATTATTAATCCATGTGCTGTAATTAATACATTATAATATTGAAAATTTCCTTTTAAAATAAAAGAATCAAATCCTGCTAATTGTAAACGTATTAATAATGATAATAAAGTTCCTATTATTCCAGAAATTGCTCCAAAATATAAATAACCTTGTCCTATTAATTTATGATCTGTTGAAAATAAAACACTTTCTATTTTATCTAAAGTAGGACGATTTTTTCTAGAATTAGATAATGATTTTGAAAATGAATTTAAAAAAGGATCTGTTAATTTTTTTATAAAATCAGAAACTTTTCTATAAACTTCAATTATTTTTTTAATAATACAAATTGCATGATTCATAATTTCACCTATAATTCTTATAAATTCTTTGAATCATTTAGGTAAATCATTTTTGAATCATTTAGGTAAATCTTCTTCAAATCAATTTGGAAATTTTTTTAAATTGTTAAAACCTTTAGTTACACTATTATCTATATTATTAAATAAAGATTTAAAACCTTTATATAAAATTTCTAATAAATTATTATTTAAAAATAAATAACCTTCTGATATTTTTCCAATTATTGGATATTCTATACATATGTAAGCTCATATATCATAAATTCCTTTATATAATACAAGTAAATGAACTGGAATTTCTTTTATAAATAATTTATAAAATGATTTATAAAATAAATTTCCAACATAAATAAAAAGTCTTATTGTTCTCATAACAACTATGTGATTTTCTTTAAAGTTTTTAATAAATTCTGATAAGAATGTTTTTATTTTATAATAAAAAGCAATAGCTTTTGAAAATACAAATTTTTCAAATGCTTTTACTTTATCTGCGATACCTCTTAAATAAATTTGTTGTTTTTCTACTGGTTCTTTGATAGTTTCAAAGTGACTTAACATTCTCGAACATGAACCATGTGCTCTATATAAAAGACTTGCTATTTCTCTTAATAAAACATAAGCTAATATTGTAATGTAAGTATATGCAATTAAATTTTCTAACATATTTAATAAACTGTTAAACATTTTTATCTACATGCCGCCAATAGGAATTGAACCTATGTCTTTTGATTCACAATCAAATATTCTACCACTAAAATATGGCGGCTAAATTGTATTTTCTTTTTTAAATTTGTTGTAATTTTTTTAAATAAGTATATTCGCCTTTTAAATTAGCAATAATATGTGAAGATACTGGTAATTTTTTTTTTCAAAATTTAATATATTTTATATTAAATTTGAATTTATTAGGCATTTGAAATAATAAAGTACTATTTTGTAATTGAAATACTTTTTTTGATATTGGCATTCCTTTTCCACGACCCATTCTTGCATTTTTACTTTTTGCAGTTAATGGTTTTATTGGTTTAATATAATTATAGATATAAGTTTCAATATCATTAGCGCGGAATTTAATCGATCTTTTAATCATTCTTCTTAATGTTTCTAATACTGAAACTGTAATTCATCCTTTTTCTTTAACAGCTATACTAAAATGTTCAGGAAATATTGGTTTATTTTTAAAATTTTTACTATTATGTACATTTCGTAATTGTTTTTTAATAAAAAATTTTTTCATAGTTATTTATTTAATCCGTATTTAATTTTTCTTAATTCTGAAATATAATAACTCATTGAAATTCCTACTGTACCATAAACTGTACGTGCTACATTTTCAGCTCTAAAAATATAATTATTAAAAGTTTGATAAGGTATTGCTAATTTTTTTACATTAAATCCTATTAAACGACTACGTCTAGCTCCTCTAATTTTTCCAACAAAATGTATATGGAATCCGTCAAACATTTTTTTAGTTTGACGAACTCCAATTAAAAATGCTTTCTTAATTGCATTAATTACTGGTCAATGTTTTTTATTTTTTTGAAATTCATAAATTATTAATTTTAATAATGTATGTGTTACATCAATTCTTCAATGACTATCATGATAATATTTTAATATACGAGATAAATTATACCCAAAACGTTCTCTATAATGAAAAATAAATTTCATATAATTTTGAGGTTTTAAAAATTCAAAAGTTATATAATAATATCTTCTTTTTTGTTTTCTAAATAAATTACGATGTTCTATATAATCTTTTAATTTTCCATAAATGTTATAATAAATTTCTTTTTTTAGAAATATTTGAAAATCATCTTTATAATATAATCATTTTTTTTTTTTAATTCAACGTTTTACATTTGACATTAAATTTTTAGCTATGAAAAAATTTCAATTTCTTAATTTTACTAAACGTAAAAAAAAATTTTTAATTCTAAAAGAAAAACCAAACCCTGGACGAGTCATATTAAATATATGACCTAATAATTTTTGTTTTCCTAAAAAATAACTATTTCTAATATTAATTTCTATTAATAAAATATAATATAATTCTAAACAAGTTGCTAAAAATAAATAAATTCCTCTAATTTTTAAATAATAATTACTATAATTTTTAGTAATTTTAGTATTAGTATTTCATAATGAAGTAATACCACTTCTAATTATTATTGGATGTAAATTTTTTGACATAATATATTAATTATTAAATTATAAACGTCTTTTTTTTTTTTTACGTCCACCATTATGTGGTAAATTATCATTAATTATTAATCAATTAATCAACATCTGACTATTAAAATTATCTTTATTTAATTTATCAAAAACTTCAAAAATTTGTTTTCATTGTTTTTGATATCCTTTATAAATAATTCCAATATTTCTAATTCCATTTTCAAAAATTTTTTTAAAAAAACTCTGAATTACTTGAGTAATCGCGATTATAGATATTTTTTGAGTATTTTTAAATCCATATTCCCCACTACAAGTTCGATATAAAAGTTTACCTTTTAAATCATTTATACTTATAAAAAAATTATTATTACACCCTTTAATGGTAATAGAATAAGTACTAGTTTGTTTATAATTATTTTTTTCTAAATAATTAGTATCAAATATATTATATTTTACATTATCTTTATAAATTAATTTTGACATTTAATTTCTATTTAAAGGAAGTTTTCTTAATATAGATCTATTTAAAGTATTTAATTTAGGATCTTTACTTAAATTTGAATTCATTAATTTAGAAAAATCATGATTTATATGTCCAAAATAATATTTATTTTTATTAATTACATTTAAAATTGGAAAATCTTTTAATAAATTTTTACATTGTCAAATATGATTTTGTTTTATTTGTTGATTTATTTGAATTTTTTGTAAAATTTTTAAATTTTCTAATGAAGTTTTAATAGTTTTATTTTTTTCTAATAAATTATTATTATTATTTTCTATATCCATTGCATTTTTATAATTTCATCAAAAATTAATATTTTGTTCAAAAAAATTTCAATTATTTCATATTTTTTGTACTTGATCTTCATAAGATAATTTATCAAAATTATATACTAAACTACCTTCTGCTAAATTTTTCATATTTAAATAGAATTCCATATCTTTATATTGCATTTCTATATCTTT
>Ga0315900_10012827_pt1 | contig 10252 bp, 17 predicted proteins | sample LakEriMetagenome_FD_203521 | JGI IMG/M metagenome (GOLD analysis project Ga0315900, IMG submission 203521) | Freshwater fungal communities from buoy surface, Lake Erie, Ohio, United States - Buoy 12 MA114 | ecosystem: Environmental > Aquatic > Freshwater > Lake > Lake biofilm | place: USA: Lake...
CTCGCGTCCGTGCGTCCATCGGCGTCCCTCGCCAAGTGGTCCGTCGTCCGAAGTGGATGACGTTGGGGCGAGAGATTACGGGGACGCAAGAACTGTGTCAATAGGAGTTCTTGCGTGCGAGAAATAACCGAAAAACAGGCTACTTTGCGAGCCTGTCGATCTTTACATGGAGGGCCGCGGCGATTGCCTTGACGGTCTCCAGCTTGGGCGACTTGATCCGCCCGGTGCAGATGCGGTGCAACGTCGGGAAGGTGATCCCCGCAGCACGAGCGACTTCATCAAGATGCAGGCCGCGGTCCACGGCGAGGCGTTCGATCGTCTGGCCGAGCGGGCACCGCTTCAGTGTCCTCGGGGAGCCACCCGCATGTCTGTCGCTGACGCTCGCCATTTCCAGGCCCTCCGGTGCCATTCTTTGCCCCGGCTCCGCCGCAGTCCTATCCTCCAAACGGCGGTGCCGAATACACCCGGAAGGGCTCGAACCTTCAACCTTCGGTTCCGTAGACCGATGCTCTACCAATTACGGGATGAACCGCCCGTAGTGATTGTGAGGATCAAGACCACGCCAGCCGACCAACAGTGCCGCGGAGCAGCACGACACACGTCGACGGAGCGACCTAGACATGGGGACATACCATGACGCTCCGCGAATACCTGAACGAATACACCCTCACCCACGACATCCGGACTGGCAGCATCCGCCAGTACAAGATCGTTGTGGACCTCTTTGAGCGATGGGCCGGGCGGCCCGTCCGCATGGAGGAACTCGACGAGCGGCTCGTCTCCGAGTGGCTCCAGGCGTACTCGCAGACCGTGCGGCCGCACACCGTCCGCGGAAAGAAGGGGATGCTGCTGGCGATGTGGCGAGCGGCCGCCGATGACGGGCTCGCGAACGAACCGCGAGCACGGAAGGTGCGGCGGGTGCGGCTGCCGCAGAATGTGGTCACCGCCTGGACGAAGGCCGAGGTCGAACGGCTGCTCGAGGCGGCGGCCACGCTCCCGCGGTGGCACCGCTGCGGCCTGCGGCGGGCGGCGTGGTGGGATCTCGCCATTCGGGTGGCGTGGGATTCCGGTGTCCGCTGGGGCGACCTCGTGACGCTGCGAGTGGCGTCCATCGGCCCGGACGGATCATGCACGATCAGCCAGTCGAAGACCGGGAAGGTGTCGTCGTTCCGGCTGTCTGGCACCACGATGGAGGCGTTGCGTGCCACGGTTGAGGCGTGCCCGCGGTCGCTCGTCTGCCCTTGGCCGGCGAGCGGCGAGACGTTCAGGGATCAAGTCGAGCGGCTTGTCCACCGTGCCGGCATCCGGCCCGGGACATGGAAGTGGATCCGCCGCGGCAGCGGCACCGACGTCGAGCTCCAGGCCCGCGGGGCCGGGCACCGGCACTTGGGCAACACGCCGGCGATCTTCCGGCAGTCCTACGAAGACCAGTCCCAGACGGGGTCGGGGCTGCCTGGGCCGAGGGAGTTGGGGCCAAGACAGGCCGGTTGATTCACAATGCCGGCATCGCATAAACTACCGATAGGTAGTAGTCATGCCAAAAGCATTCAAGATCGCGAACGCGATGTCTTTGCCGCAATGGTGGGTTTATCAATCTTTCCACGGAAAGCGATTTACGAGGTCTCTCTGGTGGAAGCCGAAAAGCCTTCTCTATCAGGACGACGATGCAGCATACGCCAGCAGATTTGCAGGAACGTTCGTCAATACGGTGATTCCGGAGCGGAATATGGTTTGTCTTTGGCCGTATGAATTCAAAAGGCACATGATTTCGCAGAGCGTGATTTGGCTTTTGCGGAACAGGCTGCTGACTTTTCAAAAGATCAGGAAGTGGCGAGCAGATGAATTGCCTATGAGCCCATCCACGATGGCTACTCGATACCTTGGATGCACTCCCTCACAGCTTGTGGCGCATCTCGAGTCGTTGATGAAAGGCGAGATGTCGTGGGGCAATCAGAGAGAGTGGCACATCGACCACATTCAGCCGCTTTGCCGGTTTGATTTGCGAAAGCCGGAAGATGCTGCCGTGGCCTGCCACTTCACAAACCTTCAGCCATTGTGGAGACTCGACAACCTCAAGAAGGGCGGACGTTTCACGGAGCCTGCGCATGCCTCACAACATTGACGGTGCCGAATACCTGACGATTGAGGAGGCAGTGGCCTACATGGGTTGCACTGACGGCTGGGTGCGGAACCTGCTCCGCGAGAAGAAGCTTCGTGGAAAGCGGATCGGCGAGCGGCTTTGGCTTGTCTCCGTTGAGTCGGCCAAGGAGCAGAAGGCCGCCCTAACGACGAGGGCGAACGCCAATCGGCACCTTGCCAAGCGGCCCCTTGCTGCGAGGAAGACGGTCAAAAAGGCCGCCCGCCGGCGGAAGTAGCGTTTTTCTCGTGAAAACAGCCACCCAAAAATCTTTTCTTGGCCTCTGGACATCCCAACTACCGATACCTAGAATGTGGGCATGACGCGGGCGAGTGACCCGCGGCAGACAACCGGGAGACGAAACGATGGACGCCGCCAAGATCGCCGAAATCAGCCGCCGGATTCTTGCGAAGAAGGCCGAAGGCATGAGCATCAAAGAAGCCTTCGCCGCAGTGCTCGGCCAGGACAAGCTCGAGCTGCTGATCGACTCGCTGTACCACGAACTGCGACAGAAGGCCGCCGCCTGACCAACCACCGCCCGCCGGCACAGGGCCGGCGGGCAACACCACCACGAACACCGGAGCCCATCCAATGACCGCCGCCGAAGCCATGACCGCCCGAATCGAAGCCCTGACCGACGACCAGATCCGCGACGTTATGTGCGGCCTGATGGCCGACTTCCGCCCGGAGTCCGACATCGTGTTCGACGCCTGCATGAAGGTCGCCGAGGCCCGCATGTCCTCCGCCCTGTTTCTCGCCCTGTGCGGCGAACTGGAGGCCGCAGCATGACCGCCGCCTGCATCACTGCCGCCGTCTGCCGCCTCGCCTCAGGCGAGTGCCGCTGGATCGGCCGCGAAGACATCCACGTGTATTGCCACGCCCCGATGGTGGAGCGGCTCATGCCGACGGGCCGCATGGGCTGGCAGCCCGGGCCGGCCACCTATTCCGTCGTCTGCCCCGATGCCGGGCTGGAGCCCGGCGCCTGGGTGACCGCACGCGAGGCCGTGCGGCTGATCGAGTCCGCCCTTGTGATGGAGGCCGCAGCATGAATCCCGAAATCGAATCTCTCGCGTCCATCGGCTGCCGGTTCGTCCGGTTGGCCCGCCGCGAGAAGCGGCCCGTCGGGGCCGCATGGCAGACCAGGAGCACGGGCAGCCCGGAGGACGTCGCCGCCTGGCTGCGGGCCGGGGCGAACGTCGGACTCCTGCTCGGGCCGGCCTCCGGCGTGGTGGATGTTGAGTTTGACGATCTGGCCGGGCTCGAACAGCTGGCCGCGTTCGGGATTCTCGACCTCCGAACGCCCGCGTGGCGGTCGGCCCGCGGCGAGCACCGGCTGTTCCGCTGGGAGCCGTGGATGCCGGCGTCGGCCGTCGTCCACTTCGACGACCTGGAGATCCGCCTTGGAGGCCGGGCCGCCCAGAGCGTGCTGCCGCCGTCCAGGCACCCGGATGGGACCGTCTACGAATGGATCGTGAGCCCGCAGGAGGTTGCCGTGGCGGCGTTTCCTGCTCAACTGCTGGCGGGTGCCAAATGCGTAGCCTGAACTGGTCCTCCCTCGTCCACACCCTCGTCCTGATCCGGCTTGGCCAGGAGCTCGGCACCGACTCGCGGCTGGCCCGGGCGATCCACGACGTGATCGAGTTGGTCGTGGCCGTCGTGAAGTGAGCGGTGCCGCTGCCGGGAATCCCCCCACCCGGCAGCGGCCGCAGCGGCGCGGATGGGGGCTCCCGCCGGCGACCCGGGGGCGTATACACGCCCCTTTCGGGATTTCAGCCACAGGGCCGCCCCACCCGTCGCCATGCCGTTGTCGGGCTGCGGTACGTGTCGGCCCATCCCGCCGGACGGCACCATAGACGACGGTGGGATCGTCGCCGGCCGGCAGGAAGTCGTCTCTGTCAGTCTACCCGGCTCGCCATCTCCCGGAGCTGCTGACGCCACGCCGGATCCTGCCACCACAGACCCAGGATCACGAGCGAAATGTTGCTGACGGTGCCGCCGAGGATCATCTGCCACAGCGGGCCGACGCCGTGGGCCGCCTCCCACCGCTCGCGGACCTGTGCCCTCACCAGCGTCATCGTGTGGTCGATCGCCTTGTGGTTCGGCCCGCCGAGCCGCTCGATCTCCTCCAGGTGCAGGTGCGGCCAGTAGCGGACGACGAGCCGGGTCAGCTCGTCCACACGCCACGCCTGGGCATACTGCACCCGCGAGGCCAAGTGGCTGCGGACGTGGGCCTGAAGCTCTTGGAGGGTGGTCATGGCGTCAGTTTTGATTTCCCTCGGGCTTCAGTGTCCCGGCAACCTTCGGCTGCAGGGCATAGAGCAGCTTCGTCTGCTCGTTCATCGCGTCGGCGATCTCACGCTGCGTTTCGCGCAACTCCTTGAACGTCAGCCGGTGCTCGTCGAGCAGCGGCATGAGGACGAAGTGAGCAAGCCAGATGGCCACGAGCGTGGGAAATCCCCACTTCTCCAGGATGCTGTACAGGGTGTCCTTCGCCGCGTCTGTCACGATTCCCCCTCCGAGTTGAGCCACCGAATAACCAGCGCCTGTGCGATCGCCGAGATGGCCCAGATGACGATCAGCGTCATGAAGGCGAACCCATGCTGGTCGGCGTAGTGGGCGCGAACGCGAGCCGCCAGACGCTCCCGGAGAACGTCAGCCCCAACCACCGCCGACCGCAGGCCGGCCGCCTGCACGGCACTCGCGTACTCGTGACGCAGCGCGGCGTACTTCTCGGCCGCCACCGCCGTGATCGCGTCGCACCGCTCGCGGCCGAGCATCGCCCGGCGGATCGGATGGCGGCCGAGCTCGGCCCAGACGTAGTCGGAGTCGGTCATCGCTCGCACCTCCCGTCCTTGCAGACGGCGGCCGCCACCGGCTGGCCCAGCATCCGCCGGATCTCCGTCACGTGGCTCCCGGCTGTCAGCCCGCCCGTCGAGCCCCACAGCACCGCGACCACCTCGCCGCGGGCGTTGAAGATCGGGCCGCCGGAGTCGCCCTGCCGGGCGGCGGCCCGGACCTCGAGCATGTGCTGCGGATGCCGACCCGTCGGGCCGAGGAACTGGGTCACCTCGCCCGATGCCTCGCGGTAGCGGAAAGGCACCGGGCCGTAGCCGGCGAGCGTCAGCCGGTCGCCGACGGCCGGGGGCCGGGCCGCGATCGGCACCGGGGCGGCGGCGGGGGCCGCGGTCGAGAGGACCGCCAGGTCAAAGGCCGCATCCCACGCCGCCACGCGGGCCGGGCCGCTGGTGCCGTCGGGCCAGCGGAGCGTGACGGCGTCGCGGTGGCCGCGGACCACGTGCCAGGCGGTGAGCACCTTCGCCCGGCCTTCGCGGACCTCGACGAGCACGCCGGACCCGCAGTCCTTCGACGGGCCGGCCCCGCACTCGATCCGGCAGACGGCGGGCCGGGGGCCGGGGGCGGCGGCCGCAACCGTCAAGGATTCCTTGGCAGTTGCCGGCGGGTCGGGCAGTTCGCCGCTGCCCTCGCACACCGGGCACGCGAACCGCACCGGGCCGGGGCCGACGACGCGGTCGCCGTGGCAGTTGCCGCACGGGGCGGCCGCGGCGGTCGCGGCCAGGAGGAGCGTGAGGATACAACTGACCCGCAGTAGCGTGGTACTCATTGGCAAAGCCCCAAGCATTTCCAACGCCTCCCCTCTATGACGGATGCGACCGTCCTGGCACGCACACCAGTCTTACTGGCCGCTGTGGCCAGTGAGTGGCCTTCGGAGACAAGTTTCACAGCTGACTCAATTTGCGAGGCCGAATACTTGTGCATGCCATTTCGCTCACCTGAATTGTCTTGCAAGCCTGAAGCAATGGCGTGCCGTACGTTCTCAAGACGGTTGCAATACTCAAGATTCGACAATGCGTTGTTGGACTTATTACCGTCGATATGGTTGACGTCGCGGCCGCACGCATCGCCGACAAACGCATCCATTACGAGCTTGTGTACGTAGTGCTTTTTTCCGTCTCGCAAAGAAACGATTCGGTAGCCACCGGAATGAGTGCTTTGAACTAAGAGCCTTCCTGGGCGATGGATCTGGCTGCCGGACCAATGGCGAATCACGTGCGGCAAAGACCGCACGCGCCCATGGCTGGAAACCTGAAACATGCCCTCTCGGCCTTTCACGTCTTTCCATTCCTCGTTTACATTGACCATTGTTTGGTCCTCCATGTAAGGACTGATCCACGCCCCCGGCCGTTACAGCGGCGCGGGGGTTTTTCGTTAGCCGGCTGGCTTGCTCCAGTCGTCCGGCAGAGTGACGCTTGCAATTGCGAAAGAACCATTCCACGCGCGGCGCGATGTCTGCTCCGAGTCGTAGCGAATGACTTCATACGAATCCGGATAGGCCATAAGCCTCTGGCCTGGAATCCATCTAGCCCACGGCACTGCGTGGCCGTTGCGCCCGACACTCACGGCGTATCCATGTAGCACCAGGCACACAGCCTGCTCGTATGATTCGGGAAAGATGACCTCAAGCGGTCGAAACAACTTCGCCGTTTCCTGCCAACCATCGGGGAACCGCGAGAGGGGCACCCACTTGCCGCCAGACTGGTTATTGCAACCCCTGCCGTTTGTTCCTTGGAGCGAGTGGCGGAATCCGTATTCGGCTGGCTGGATTGTGTCTGGCAGCATCCCCCGCCTGACGGCTATCTCTAGAACTTGCCGAACATTTGCTCCGCCCCACTCGCGAGGATTCGCCTCTGCGTATACCGACAGCGGAGACAGCCAGACGGAGCCGAAGTCACGCGACTCGGTGTATCTGAAATCCTTCTTCGGCCCGCCGTAGTTCACGCCCCGCGCCCGGTTGCGGGCGGCTTCAAAGTTGGCGCGAAGCGAGTGGCATGTGCAGGAATGACTTGGATCCTGATTCGTAAACCGGTCGATGAAGTTCATCGCCCACGCCCCGGCCGCGTCGTTCTCGCGTGCCTTCGCCACCCAGTCGCGCGGCTCGATCCACAGGGCCTTCGGGAACTCCCGCGAGGCGGAGCCGCAGGCGTCGCGGAGCGCGTCGGGCGTGTCCTCCGCGGCCAGCTCGGCGGGGTAGCCGTCGTGCCCGTTGATCGGGAAGACGTCGATCAGGCGCGGGTCGATCATGCGACGGCCTCCGACTTTTGGAACGCCGCCGCGATCCTCGCCTTGGCGATCTCGACGTATTCCGCCTCGCGTTCAATGCCGATGAACCGGAAGCCTTCCATGATCGCCGCCTTGCCCGTGGAGCCCGAGCCCGTGAACGGGTCGAGCACCACGCCGCCCGGTGGCGTGACCAGGCGGCAGAGGTAACGCATGAGGTCGGTGGGCTTCACGGTGGGGTGGTGGTTGCGAGCCATCACATCGCGCGTCTTCCCTTCGCGGTAGTCAACAGTAGTGAACTTGTTGCCAACGTCTTCAAGCCGAGACTTTGCGGCCAGCCCCTCGCACCCTTCGTCCCGATCCGCCTTGCTCGCCTTGGCGCAGTAGAAGAAGCGGGCGGCGGAGCCGGAGTCGGCGGCGTATTCTCCTGTTCGTTCTTTTGGTGCGTTGCCGTAAATGCCGTTTTCTGCGGTGATGCGGGCTCGATTGAGCGAGCCGCTTTTAGTCTGCGGAAACAGCCCCACCACCTCCTCGCTGCCGTCGTGGATGAGGTTGGCGGGCCAGCGGCCAAGCTGCTCGCCTGGGCGAGGCTCCGTATATCGCTCGGCGCTCGTCCTGTCTTGTAGTGGTCTGTCGTAGGTTCCCGGCCTTGTGCTGACATTCCCGGTGCGAACGGAGGCTTCCCGCCTTGCTGCGGCTGGGCTTCCGCCTTCAGCGGCCACCCTGCACCCATCCACGTTGATCGCCCCCGTGCCATGCGTCAGCACGTTCTCGGCGACGGTGCCGACGAGCGGCTTGCGGGCCACGATGATCGGCTCCCACGCTGGCTTGAGGGCCGTGCCCCAGCCGGACCACTGGCGGGCGGCTTCTGTGATCGGGTCGCCAGAAATGAGCGAGTTTCCGTTCTCGGCGTAATCGTTTGGTCGATACCCGTGAATGGCGTTGTGGCAATTCACAGACTTCATGCCGCCAGACTTTGGGCCGCCGATTCGCTCCCGCTCCGCCCCAGCCGCCTTGTCAATCGCCTTGCTCACGTCGTGCGACTTCGGGAAGCCGCTGCCGTAGACCCACATCACGCAGTCCCGAATCTCCCAGCCAGCGTCCTCAATGGCACAGGCAAGCCGGTGATAGGTGCGAGTCCCGCCGAACGCGAGCAAGTGGGCTCCTGGCTTCGCCACGCGGAGGGCTTCTAGGAATACGCTTTCCATTGCCTCTTGAAACGCCAGCATGTCACGCCGCTGCCGCTTCTGATAGTCGGAGCAAGACCGCTGCCTGCCTCCCTGCCGAGACGCACCGGCGTTCACGGCGTCCATCGCCGGATTTCGACGCATGGCAATGTCGCCGGGCTTGAAGGAATCCCACTCCTTGCCCATGAACGACAGGCCGTAGGGCGGGTCGCACACTATGGCGTCAACGCTGTCGGCGTCGAGTGTCGCCATGACTTCGCGGCAGTCGCCGTGGTGGATGGTGATCCCGTCCCGTTGGTAGTACGGCCGCGGAGAACCAGCCGATGGAGCAGACCGCTCGGCGTCGTCGATGGTTTGCTTGCGTGTCATTTGCGAGCGGCTGCTCATCTAGCGTGTGTTCTCTCTACTCAGCAGCACTCGTCGATTGGCACCATCCGTAGCGGGGCCGGGTGCTGCCGCCATTCGGTCGAGACGCCCGGCTGCCCGTCATCGCGTACCGTGAACACAAACCCGCCAACCTCGCCCGTCAGATGGACCGCCTGGCCTGTCTCTGTGTCAACCCACACCGCGTACTTTAGCTCGACGCCATTGGCGTCAAACACCCTGCATGGCATTTGATCTTCAGCGCGGAGAATCATTTGAGCTTCCTGAGTAGCGGCGGGACCGACTTGGCGGCAGCCGTGATCCTCGCCTTGGCGATCTCGACGTATTCCGCCTCGCGTTCGATGCCGACGAACCGGAAGCCCTCGAGGATTGCCGCCTTCCCCGTTGAGCCCGAGCCCGTGAACGGGTCGAGCACGATGCCGCCGGGTGGCGTGACGAGCCGGCAGAGGTAGCGCATGAGGTCGGTGGGCTTGACCGTGGGGTGCTTGTTGTCGCTGCCACGATCCGCCTTGCTCGCCTTGGCGCAGTAGAAGAAGCGGGCGGCGGAGCCGGAGTCGCCGAAGCCAGTCAGCTCAGTTCCGTTGCCGCCGCCTTGCAGCACCATGCCTTTCGCTTGCCGCAAACTGCCGCCAGGCTTTCCGCTCTTGGTGTCCGGAAACAGCCCCACCACCTCCTCGCTGCCGTCGTGGATGAGGTTCGCGGGCCAGCGGCCTAGGCCGTCAACATGCGGCGCTTGGGAAGTGTAAATAGTAAAAGAGCCTGGCCCGCTTTTGCCGCTTGCTGAATGACCGGCGCGACAGCGACCGCCGTCGTTGCCCACCCTGCACCCATCCACGTTGATCGCCCCCGTGCCATGCGTCAGCACGTTCTCGGCGACGTTGCCGACGAGCGGCTTGCGGGCCACGATGATCGGCTCCCAGGCGGGCTTGAGGGCCGTGCCCCAGCCTTGCCACTCGTTGCTGCCCGACGTACCTTCGCCCTTGCCCGACTTCCACTCGCCGGGATGGGTTATCGGCGGAGAGGGCGGCTCTTTCACTAGGGCCGACACCCACTCCGGGGGAGTCAACGACATCGCGGCGACCAACTTCTCCCACGCGGCAGCGGTCGGCACCATCGCCCGCCTGCCCCATCGTGGGTTCTCCGTCGTCGCGGTGTTTACGATCTCCACTTCGCCCGTGATGAAACGGGCCGAGCCCGTCAATCGCTTTACCGTCAGCGCTTCAAGACCAGACGACTCGCGCATCCAGTCACAGAACCGCTGCTCGTCTGGCAGGAGTGAGTCGTGCTGCGGCCCCAGCTTCTCCACGGCCTTGCTCACGTTGAGCGACTTCGGGAACCCGCTGCCGTAGACCCACATGACGCAGTCACGAATCTCCCAGCCTGCGTCCTCGATGGCACAGGCAAGCCGGTGATAGGTGCGAGTCCCGCCGAACGCGAGCAGGTGCGCGCCGGGCTTCGCCACGCGGAG
>Ga0315900_10012830_pt1 | contig 10252 bp, 11 predicted proteins | sample LakEriMetagenome_FD_203521 | JGI IMG/M metagenome (GOLD analysis project Ga0315900, IMG submission 203521) | Freshwater fungal communities from buoy surface, Lake Erie, Ohio, United States - Buoy 12 MA114 | ecosystem: Environmental > Aquatic > Freshwater > Lake > Lake biofilm | place: USA: Lake...
CACGGCCCAGCCGCCGGCCAGCACCACCGCGACGCCAAGCCACGTTGACCACTCGCGCGCGGCCTGCCGCCGGAAGCTGCGCCAGGTGTGCCAGCACATCACTGCGCGGTCGCGACGTATGCAGTAACAAGCAAGCCGCCGACGAGCGGGGACAGGGCTTGAAGCCGCAAGTTCCACTCGGACCACTCGCCGCCCTCGCCCAGAAAGACGATGCCCAGGCCTGTGCGAAGGTCCGTGTCATAGCGGGCCGCGGCCTGTTTCGCCTCGCGCCACGTCCAGAACGCGGTTGACGCCAGCGCCAGCACCAGCCCCGCCGGCCAGGCCGACACGCCCGCTGCGACCGACAGGCCGCAGCCCACGGCAGACACGGCAAAGCCGGCAAGCGCGTGCATGATGACGGCGCCCCAAGTGATGCGGTTCATGTCGGGTTCTCCGTTTCGGGGGATGGTGCAGGCGCGGCAATCGGCGGGGGACAGACCCACACAACGAAGCGCGTGCCGTTCGATGCCGTAAACGGGGACGCCGCGCAGCCGATGGACATCAGCAGCGCCGCAAGGAACTCAGGCATCGTCACTGTCCTCGATGTCGTGGATCTGCACCCGCACGCCCCGGCGCTTGCCGCACTCAGGACACTTGAAGAACAGCGGCGCCCGCTTGGACCGCTCAAGCCATTGCGTCCCGCACGCCTCGCACTGGACTTGCACGGCAAGCGGAACCTGCACGGCGGCCAGAGCGCGGGCGCGCAGTTCGCGACGGTTCACGCAACCGCGTCCCGGAACATATCGCCTTGCCGCTGGGCTTCCTCGATGCGGCGGCAGGCAATGTCGAAATACCGCGGCTCAATCTCGATGCCGACGAACGGATGCCGCATTTGCACCGCCGCAACGCCCGTGCTGCCGCTGCCCATGTAGGGATCTAGGATCACGCCGCCGGCGGGGACGCGGGCTTGCGTGATGCTCCACGACATGACCGCGACTGGCTTCTGCATCGGGTGCAGGCGCCCATCCTCGATGTCGGAGCGGTCATCGACGCAGATGCCATCCCACAGGTGGCGCAGGATACGCATCGCGCCGGGGCGGTTGATCCATGCGGCTTCGCCGTCGCCCTGCGTCCGCTCCTTGCCTGTCGGCACCTTGTCCCAAACCAGCCACATGCCATCTGGCAGGCGCTGGTGAAACTTGTGCGCGCCCCACAACAGTAAGATCGGCGCGGCGTCCAGCCAAGGCGCCGGCTGAAACGGCTCATCGTCGCCGGCGATGGCAGGCAACATTTCCACCTCGCGAGCGAGGTGGGCGTCGTTCCACCGGCTGAAGCGGCGCACGGCGCTGCCGTAGTTCTGCCCATACGGCGGATCAGAAATCACCGCCGCGGGCCGCGCCAGCGTCGGCGCTATCTCCCGGCAGTCCCCGAGATACAGCGTCGCAAGGCCGATGCGTTCCACCCTCACGGCGCGCGCAGCCTCGCCGCCAGCTTGTGGAACACGGCCCACACAATGTCGCACTCGCCTGCGTCGGCTTTCTGCTGCGCCAGTTCCTCGCAGAAGGCCGCCAGCCCAAACGCATGGGCGTTGAAGTCCGGCATCCGAAAGCCGGCCATCTCCGTTGCCGCCGCGACCACCGCCGCGTCACGGTCGAACTCCCATGCGCTGCGCGGTGTATGCCGCTGCAACGCGGCCTCATAGACCTCGCTCATACCGCCTCCCCGCGAAACCACGCCTTGCCCTTGATGACTTCGCAGAACTCAGGCGGCAGCAGCACGCCGTTGCGCCAGGTCAGAACGGCAAAGCCACTCCCCCACGGCGCAGGGTTGTCTTCCGCGTATGCAAATTGCGGGCTTCCGGGCCCATCCGCCAGCGTTCCGCAATCCACGCCCCAGCGCCGCCCTCGGTAGTCGGTATGCGCCGTCGCTTGCAGCCGGTGCATGTGCCCGGTCACAATCGACATACCGCCCTTCAACGTGTTGTTGTAGGTGGCGTGTATGCCCTGGTGCCATCGGTGCTTGACCATGCACTCGCCGTTAATCTCGACGGACCAGGACTCAAGCCACCGCGGCAGATGATCCCGCAGCCGCGACCCGGAAACGCCGCGCATCTCAGACGCCCGGACGGCCAGATACTTGTCGAAGCGGATATCGTGGTTGCCGATGGTCCGCAGCAACGCGGCGCCGCCCGCGGCTTCCTCGATTTCCCGCATGTTGGATTGCAGAACGGCCAGTTCGTCTTCCGTTGACGGGCGCCCTTCCCATCCGCCGGGATCGTGGCGCGACATACCCGCGCCGTCGAATACGTCCCCGTTGGCGATGACTGCGCGCGGCTTCAACTCGGGAAGCAGGTTCAACAGCGCCTCATGCGCCTTGGCCCGCTTTTGGCCCGGCCACCAGTGAGCGTCCGAGAACACGACGACAGACCCGTCTTTGGCCTTGAGCGCGTGCCGGCGATGATAGCCGACATTGATGGCAACCTTCGGCGTGCCGCCGCTCGTGGTCTGCTTCACACTCGGAAGCGAAATCCCAAGCTGCTTCTCGACCTCATTCCGCCGCGCGTAGATCGCCCGCTCGGCGTATCCCGTGGCCTTGTGGAACATCGCCGGGGAGCAGCCATAGCGGAACCAGGCGTCCGCAAACTCCTGCGCGGCCAGTGGCAAGCGTTGCGGCATCTATCGCCCCGTCTGCCACACCGCCACCCATGCCGCAGCAATGGCAAGAGCAACGGTGAAAAACCAGTTCACCAGCCGGTGTATCAGGTTCGTTTTTGCGGCGCGCCAGTTCACCAGCAAATCGCGCAGTTCTTCCACGTCCTTGCCGGCGTTTTCGTCGTCCAGCCCAAGCCGGCGAAAGGATTCCTGAACCGCCGTCTTTGAAGCCTCGGCCGCAATCTCGCGGATGAGCGCGCGGGTTCCGTCTGAGAGTTCAAAGTCTGCCATCAGCCGAACGCCATGTATAGGTAAGACTGCCCCGCGGCGTTCTTGGACAGCGGCGGGCGGAACGTGGTCCCGGCGACGATCACGCCGTTTGCGTCAGTCGCGAGCGCGGAGTTTGACCAAGGCTGCCAATACTTCGTCCACGGAGACGTCGGGTTGCTCTGCACTTCGTAATTGTGCATCCAGTTCGCAGCGGTCGTCTGGAACAGATACAGCGACTTAATCTTGAGCCGGGTATCCACCGCCGGGCCGTTGGCCGCGCCGTCGCCGGCATACGTGCCGATCTTCAGCACGCCGGGGCGCGATGCGAACATTATCACGAACGACGCATTGCCCGTTGCGTTCAACGCAGTTCCGGCCACGTTGCCGATAGTTAGCTGCGTTGCTGTCGGGTTTGTGCTGTTAAGCCACGCATTCGAGACCGTCCCAGCGTTTGCCGGGAAAAAGCAAAAGGTCGCAGATCCGCCGAGCGATGGCGCGATATACATGCCCCACGAGTTAGCCGTTGTGGACATGTTGCGCGCCCACATAACCTCAGGCGCAACGCCAAGGTTATGCGAAACGGTCTGCCCCGCGGCGCCATTGCCGGCAATGAACGCCAAGTCCATAAACCCGCGCCGCCGCTGCAACGCCTGCCAGACGTAATCGGTCGCCGCTGCGTTAACCGTGGTTGCCGTGCCCAGCGAAAACGAGCCGGCCCCGAATGCCGTAAACCCTTGCGCGTCGGCTCCGTAGGGCGAGACTCCGGAAATATTCAGAAGCCCGAACTGCCCCCCCCCCAGCACGGGCGAGCCAAGCCGCGTGTAGTTGGACCCGCGGTTAATCATCACTAAATCAGCCGTCACGCCTGTCTGAATATTCCGCGCGCTGCCACTGCCGGTGTAACCGCCAACATTAGCGAGGACTTCGTCCGCGCCGCCGAACAGCGTGGTCCCGCGCGCGTTCAGGTCAGCAAGGGGCGGCCCTTGCAGAAACGGGATATCCCAGCGCATTCCTCAAGCCTTCTGGCCGGGATAGATGACGCTGCCAAGGCCGATCTGAAACCGCAGGGTGCCGCTGGTCCGGAACGACACGTTGACGCGGTAAAAGACGCCTTGCTCGTCTTCCTCGAACCGCATTCCGGAGCAGTTCAGCTGCCCGGCCGAGCCGAACACCCAGGTGCAGGTGTTGCCCTGCGCGTCGCGCGCCACGGCCGCCCAAAGCGACCCGTCGCGGGACCGCTCAAGCGCGACCGTGCCAACGAAATCGCCGGTCATCTGCACGTTGAACCGGCCGAGGATCGGCAAAGTGGCGCTGGTCGTCACGCCGGTAAACGACTGGTCAAGGATTGGCTGTGCCATGGGTTGCTCCTAGAGCCGCGCGTCGGCGGTATAGTGGACGAGAAGTTGTTGCCCTGCGGCCGAGCCGCCGGGCGTGGTCGCAGTGCCGCTGAAACCCCATTCTGTCGCGGTCGCGCTGGTAAGCGTGCAGTCCGTGCCGGTGCCCACGTTGCGGGCCTGCGCGTTGGCGGCGCTGGGGTTGAACAGGGTCACGGTCGGCGCGGCGCGCATGGTGGCGGGGAACGTCACTGCCGGCAGCGTCATGGCCGTCGATGCGCCGACAACCTGCGGGAACGACACGGCGCCGGTAACGCCCGCGTTCTGAGCGGGCGTGGTCGCCTGCGGGAAGGACTTGGCGAAGAACCGCTGGCAGCGCGCGAGCGTGTCCGCGATATCCTCGGCCACGAACGGCGCGGGCGCGTCCCCGATGTTCAACCGCACGGACGACACCTCGAACCAATCGTCAGCGCCGGCCGTGCCCGAAGGCGTCCACTCAAAGCACAGGGTCGCTTGCGTGTAGTCGCCCACGCCGTCGAGAATGTCCGCGCCCCAGCCCGCCGAGATGGTCGCGAAATGGTAGCCGCCCGCACCGGGGATGAGCGTCAGGGATTGGCTAAACACCGTCGCTTCGCCCGTGTAGGCCGCGGCGTTGGTGCGACGCCCTTCCGAGCCGGTTCCGGCAAGCATCTTCACCGCCAGCGTTCCGGCGAAATCCGCGCCGGCCGCAACGAAGAACGTCAAGGCAAGCTGACGGTCGCGGATGCTGAACAGGTCGGCCGTCTCAAACGGATGTTGGAAGCGCAGCACGTCCGTCCCGGTCTGGCCCGCCGTCCGCCGCACGCGCGCGGCGTAGCGGGCGCGCAGAACTACGGACTCCGTGTTAGCCGTCCCGTCCTGCCGCGAGATGACGCACGCCTGATTGGCGCTCGTCTCCATGCACCAGCGGTCAGGGCCATAGCAGGCGGTCGTCGTCGTGCTGGCGGGGATGCTGACAGACGTTCCCGCCTGCCACACATTGAAGTCGCCGTTCGTGACAAGGTTCCGCTGGGCAAGGAACGGGTCAGGCGACCCAAGCAGGTTTTCCAGCTTCCAATGCCGCCGCTCAAAGTCGGCCGCCGTGGAACCCTGCGTCAGCCGCAGATCCGTGAGGCGCAGGTTCGCGCCGTTGGCAATCGTGCCCTCGGTCCAGACCATGACGCCAAGCGCCTGCGGGTTGGCTGAGCAAGTCCCGGTGATGAACGGCAGCGAAGTCCACACGCCGGCAGCAGGCGTCAGGCTGCCCGTGGCAATGACAGTTACGTTGCTCGTGAAGAACGCGCCGCCCGTGTAGGTGCCGCTCGTCCAATCGGCCACCGGATCGGCGGGGAGCGCGGTCGGGTAGGTCGCCCACTGAATGATGGCGTAGCGGATAGGCTGCGACACGCTGCAATAGACGGAACCGCCCATGGCAACCGCGTTGCCGCCGAGATGCGCCACGTCTTCCGGCATGACCCACTGAAAGGCGCCCATGCGCTGCGCGGAGCCGACGCGGTTCGTGAGGCGGATGGCGTTGGACGCCCACCGGCTGGCAACCGTGGATTCCTGCGCCACCTGAACCACGCCCGTCTGCGTCGCGACGGACCAGCCGGCCACGGGGGATTGCAGGTCGGTAAAGTATTGAACGGTGTTGTCGAGCGTCCGCGACTGAATGCGGAAGTCGCCGTTGACGAGAAGGTTGGTCGCGCTTTCGCCGGACGATGCGCCGTCGCCGCCCTCGACGGGGTCGGCAGACCAGATCAGCGCGTCGGCGCTGGTGTTCATCACCAGCCGATAGTCTCCCACGCCCGCGAAGATATCCCCGAACCGGCCCGATGCATCCGCAACGACGGGGTTGGCGTTGGGCACGGTAAGCGCCGCGTCCGTGTAGGTCGTCTTGGGATTGGAAGTCCCGGCGCTGTAGGTGTAGAGCTTCGCCCCCGGCGCGATGGCGCCAGTGGGGAGAAACTCCTGGTATCCGGGAGGGAGAAGGCGAGTTGCCATTCAGAGCATTCCTCGTTGTCGGAGCCGTGTTTCTCGGCGGTCACGTCATCGTTCGCGCGATTGCCTCGCGCGGCGTCGGGCAAGACCCATGGGCGCCAGGCGGCCCGTTTGCCGCCTTGGCCTTCCTGTTGGTTGTCGGTGCGCCTATCGCTGGGGCGGCGTGGCTTCTGGCGAAGCTGCTGCGGCGCCGCCGGTCGAAAGGAACTGCCCTGTCAAAACCATGGCGCGGCGAGAACTAGGCGACACGCGCGCCATCTGTTCCAGGTAGGTCAGCCCGTCCGGGGAGAACAGGTTGTCAATGACGGCCGCGACGTTCCGCTGGTTGCGGAACTCGGCCACCCGCTCCGCCACCCGCTGCGGCAGGTTCACAAGCTGGCCTGGAGATAGCGCGTTGCCCACGGCGCGGATCGTGCGATTGGTGGCGTCCTCGCCTGCCTCGCGCAAGGCTTCCTGCCCGCCCATGCGCTGCACCGTCATGCTGTTGACGGGATAGGTTCGGGCTGTGCTTTCCACCAACTGCATAAAGCGGTTGAACCCGGCCCACTGTGCCGGCGTCATCGCGGCTTGCATGTTGGCGCGAACACCGTCCTCTAGGTTCGCCCACACCTGACGGCGAAGCATCGCGGGGTTGAGCCCATCTTGCGACGTGGAAGCGCGCGCAATGGCGTCTTGCAGGTAAGCGCGAACGCCAGCATTCCACTCGTCCATGCGCCCGGCCTGCTCAAAAGCCCGCCGGGTCTGCGCGACATATTGCGGGTTGGACCGCTCAAAGATGGGCGCCAGCACCGCCCGCGCGCGGCTGTCTATCCCTTGATCCCCAGCGCGTCCCGTCGCCGTTTCTTCCAGCGTCGCGGCAAGCCGCTGGCCGGGCGCCGCGGTCGCGCGCGCCTGCGCGTATGTCGGGAAGGCCGCATCAAGTTCGCCAGACAGACGCGCAAGAACATCGTCGTATGCCATGGCGCGCGTGTTGTCGCCTGCACGGCGCGCGGTCCCTGCCAGGTCCCGCAGTTCGCGGCGGGTCAGATCCCACAGGCGGAAGTCGTCATCCGGCCCAAGCGGGCCGCCCGTCAGCAGGCGTGCAGTCTGGCGCGCGCGGCCCATGGCTTCCTGCACGGCGGGGTTGTCCACCAGATCAAGCAAGCCCTGCGTGACCGTCTGCCCCTGCGCCTCGGCCGCCTGATACTGCGGGCGAGCCGCCGCATTAGCCGCGCGCCGGATGCTGCCAGGGACTTCTTCGGCTGCCTCGCGGAACGCCTGCCCGGCAATGGTCACGTTATCCACGGGCGAAATACCGCCAAGCATCTGCCGCCCAGCCGCCGCCACTTGCTGTCCCTGCTGCTGATACGCCGTCGCCGCCCGATCCATCAAGGCCGGGTTGCGAAGCGCCGCGTCTTCCATGGTCAGCAGCGACGGCAGACCGGACGCCTGGCCGGGGAACAGCGTGACGCCCTGCGCCTGCGCGTTCTGCTGCGCGGCGCGTGCCCGCGCCAACAGGTTCGGGTCGCGCGCGATGGCGCCCACGTCCCGCTCGGGAAGACGCAACAGGTTCGGCGCCATGGCCCGGTTGACCGCGGCGCCGAGCCCCTGCCCAACGCCAGCCATCAGTGCTTCGCCGCCGGTCTGCAACCAGTTGTAGGGCTGGCTGCCGGGGTCAAAGTAGCCCGCAAGGTTCTGACGCGCGGCGTCGCCCGCCGCGGCGCCTGCGGCGGCCGTCAGAGGCCCCGCGATAAGAGAGGTAGGCGCAGCGGCTAGGCCGCCCGCAACGCCGCCAGCGACCGGCAGCGCCGGTCCTGCGCCGCTTGCCAGCCAAGAGAGCAGGTTGCGCGGCGAGAAACTGCCCGCGCGCATCGGGTTCGGCGTCTGCGGGTCAGCCGGAACGGCGGGACCATCAGGCTGATTGACGAACAGCCGGCCGCCCTCGCCAATCTCAACGCGGGACAGCGCCTCGGTTTCGGACAGGTCCGGGAACATCTGCCGCGCGTAGATGCGGCGGCGCTGCTCCGGGTCGGTCGCAAGGCTGCCCACGGCCGCCGTGACAGGCGACGGCATGACGCGCCGGCCGGGGACACGCTGCGCGCGCAACTCGGTCTGGACGGGGATCGTGGAACCTTGGCGCGGCGTTTCCAGCCCCATCGCCTCGGCGTAATAGCTGCCTTGACCGGGCGGCGGCGCGGGAGGCTGGTTCGCGTCAATCATCGCCTCGCGGTAGTATGATCCGCTCATGCGTTACATCCCGAACTCAGAGCGCAAGCGCACGCGGGTCTGCCGCCGGATTTCCTCCGCGGCCATGCCGCGGTTCTGTTCGCGGACTTCCGCCTCAATCTCGCGCGCGCGCCGCTCGTAAAGCCGCGGAATGTCGGACAACTCAATGCCCGTCTGCGTTGGGTTGAGTCCGCGTCCCGGAGACAGCGCGTAGTTGTGGCGCATGATCGCGTGGCGGATCATGGTCAACGAACGATCCAGCTTGGCGCGGAACTCGGTCGGGCTGTCGCCGTCGAAGATCCCGGTCCCGGGGTTCGGCAGGACCGCCATCATGCGCTCGGCCTCCTGCACGGAAACGGCGGCGCCGGACATGGCGCGGATGACTTGGTTGACGTTCGCCATCGCCGCCTGTCGGGCCTGCGACATTTCGGCCAGCGCGCGACGGTCTTCCTCGGACACGTTGGCGCCGGCACGCTCGCGGATAGCGGTCCAGCGCGCGGACAGGCGCGGCGCAACCTGCTGGAACTCCGGGCGCCACAACTGGGCAATGTCTTGCAGCGAAGCCAGCGTTTCCTGCGCGTTGAACTGCTGGCCTTCAATGGTGCTGCGCGTGCCGGGCTGCATGGCGGAAGGGTCCACCACTCGCCCGCCCTGCGCGCTCGGCAGCCCAGGGTTCATCGGCGCGGCCGGCGGCAGGTTCGGCGCAGCGGGCGCAACGTCCGGGTTGCTGGCCGGCGCGGCAGGAGCAGCGGCAGCAGGCGCGGCCTGCGCCATCTGCGCGGGCGCGGCGCCGGGCGCTGCGGCAGCCTGTCCGGGGCCAGTGAAATTGACGCCGGGATAAAGTTGCTCAAGCACGTCGAGGCCCGGCGCATAGGGCGGCAGGCGCGGCGTAACCGTGTCGTTCGGCCCGATGCGGGTCTGCTGGTATTCCGTGACGGCAGACTGATACTGCCGCACCTGTTCTGGCGTTGCCCTCCCGCTCCTGATATCGGGCGCAAGCCGCTCGATGCGCGCCAGCGCGGGCGGAAGTTCGGACGTGCCCGGTGCGGGCTGCCCGATGGCTTCGGCACGCGAGACAAACCGGCGGCCTGTTGGGCTGTTGGGGTCTGCCACGGTTTCGACCGAAGGCTCGCCCCGCTGCAACAGTTGCGCCGCCTGCATGTAGGCTTGCAGATATTGCCGCGCATACTGGTTATTCGGCATTGCCAGCGCGCGCTGAACCCGCGCCATGTCGAAGCCGGGAACCTCGGGAAGCGCCTGCCCAGCCGCCCGAGACGGCACAGCGCCGGGCACGGGCGCGGCACTAGGCGCGCCGCCCTGCTGCATCTGAACGGGCGTCACGTTCGGGTTGCCACCGCTGCCGCCGCCCAGCGCCATCTGCACGCCACGCGCCGCAATGGCCGGGTCAAGCGGGCGCCCGTTTTCCATCTGCGCCATGGCCTGAACCAGCCGCGTCACCGTCTCCGGGTTGGACAGGTCCACCGGCTGATCGGGGCGCAGCCCGGTCGCGCGCGCAACCATCTCGACATAACCGCGCGTGTTGTTCTCGGACGGCGGCGCCCACCGATTGATGATATCCCCGAGCCGCGTCACGCCGCGCTGCGCGTAAAGCTGCAACTGCCGCACGCTGGCGGCAATCCCTGCTTCCGGCGTGGCGTAGATGCCAAAGCGCCCATCCGAGCCTTGCACGCCCGGCTGGCCCTGCACGAAGGTCAGGTTGAGCGGGTTGTTGTTGCGAAGCCCACGCGGCAACGAAGGATCGCCCGCGCCAGCCCCGGCGGGGAGAGGCGGCCC
>Ga0315900_10012831_pt1 | contig 10251 bp, 11 predicted proteins | sample LakEriMetagenome_FD_203521 | JGI IMG/M metagenome (GOLD analysis project Ga0315900, IMG submission 203521) | Freshwater fungal communities from buoy surface, Lake Erie, Ohio, United States - Buoy 12 MA114 | ecosystem: Environmental > Aquatic > Freshwater > Lake > Lake biofilm | place: USA: Lake...
CGCAAAACAAGGGCATGTTCATCCAGAAATGCTTTTTCGGATCCTACCTGCCAACTTTGCTGAATTGCGGGACTGTAAATGATTACCTGCCAGTTGTTTTCAAAAAAACAAAGCTTCAACATTACTTTTGCAGGACTATCCTGACTGGTAATACAATTCAAAAAATACTGAACTGCTCTGAATATCACCAAGTGTTGCGTTTCCGTGACAGGCAGAGAATTTCCCTCTTTCTTGAAGCTGATGTGGCCATGACCTAGTTCGTTGAGTCGGGCTGTTTCGTGCTCCAATGAGGAAATTAGGCCCATCGATACTAGCTTCCTGTTGCTGAGTCCTTTGGCTATCTCTCGTAGGTCTTCCAGTGCCGTACTGATGTTGTTTTTGGCTTCCTCCAGTAAATGATTTTTTTTCTCATTTCCCTCAGAGATAAGATTGAGTTGTACTTTAACCAAACTCAGCATCTGTCCTACATTGTCGTGAACTTCTTTACTTATGGCGGAAAAAGTAAGGTCCTGAATCTCTAATTGTACCCGCAACATATCCTTGACAACAGAGAGCTCCTTCTTTGCCTTCATTTGTTGGATGTAGAGATAAATAGCTGCAACAACCGCAATTATGAACATCAAAATAACTACTTGTAGCCACCATTGAATCTGCAGTGAGTTATAATTTAAATAGCTATATAAGAAACGAAAAGAAAAAGTTGACATGTTAAAGGTTGAGGAAATTGTTGGCTAAGATTTCATGGCAAAAGACAGATTTTTATCTATGCTAAAATTATTTACTATTTATTAATCTGAAAGTAGGGCACTATTAAAGTATTTGTAAATACAAATGAATGTTAGTTAAAAATCAACCTAATGATATCTAACACATGTTCGTTTGTTCAACAAATAGCCTCTAAAATGAGTAAAAATGTTAACTTAAAAAAACAGGAAAAACCCTTTTTTTGGTGGTAAAACACAATAAGTAGTTTTATGATATGATTATCAATATTATTTACATAACTATTTAATATAATAATATAATGTTTTCAAAAAAAGAGGGAAAATCCTTGGTACACAGGCTGCATTTTTTTGTTGATTGCTATCCTAATAAAGTAAGACCCTAGTTCCATATCCTAACAGCAATCTGCAAATTCATTAAATCTTATCCTCATGAGAAACCACCCGCTACAAGGAAATCCGATTGCCCTGGCTGCCCCCGGTGCTCAACTGGCCAAGGTGATTGAAATGAATTGGCGCAATTGGATTTCGCCCAACAAAAAGAATCTTATGTCAAAAGCCAGGCAAGAACAAATTGGCCGTATCTCGACCCCCGTCAACCCTCCGGTTGCTCGCCAATCGCATCTTCCAGTGCGCATGAACAACAACCAAATCGCTCGCCAGGAGGATTTAACCGCAGGCATGGTCATATTTAATATAGACGAGCAAACTTACCAAAGGTTTAATGGACACAACTGGCAGTCTATTGCGCATTATCCCGGGGAACGTTATGCAGGAGGAATCGTACTGCAAGTCAATGAGGATGGTACTACCGGACTGGTCACTACTATTTCCGGACAAAACACAACTGTTCACTGGAAAGATGCTTTTCATAGCATTGACCTGAAGGAGTTGAATCCGGTTACTTCGAATATCGCTTTGCAATGGAATCCTCAAATTTTAAGGGGTAATCATACAACGTATGCAGTTCGCATGGCGAGTCACTATTGCGTTACTGCCAACGGTCAGATGCTGCGTGGCTGGAGAATTCCCCACTTAAATGAATTGCTGGTAATGTTACAAGACACTGTGCTGGGCTGTTCATTCAAAACCGGATCTGTCTGGGCCTTTCAGGAATCTGATAAAGTTAGTTGGCTGCACCTCTTACCATGTCATAGTCAAGAGGCACATTCTTCACCTGACCAATACTTCGTTCGCCTGGTCAGACCGTTTTAACCGGGCAGGTTTCCTCACGAACCATTGAAGAAATCTTCTGTATGCTGCATCAGTAAAACGATTTTTCTCCTCTACTTATTCAATCAAAAAACACACACAATATATGATGTGCACCCCCCTGTATGTCTTGTCAAGATGGAGTTGCAGCTTTTCCAATCCATTAAAAACTACAGCTGTCAAGGAAATACTACCTGTGTGTACGGGGATTTCCCCTGATGAATTTGCGTGTTTTACCCGTTGCCTCACCCCTACTCACCAATTACTTTTACATCACTCTATGAAAACAAAAGCAGGCAAGCTAAAGCACACTAAAATTGAAAAACCAAAACAGAAGCAACTCTTTATACCACTAATAAAAACTAGCATTCGTTAGTGGCTCTTTTACGACAAAAACTCGCAACCCTACCACAATACTGTAAAATATAAAACGACTCAAAATAGATTAAACCAACTATAGAAAGGCCCTTGCACAACAATCAACTTTGTACCTAACAAACAACTACCTATAAAAACCAACCTATGTCAACCACTTATCTTACCAACAATCGCAACAACGCGTCTCTTTACATGAACCGTAGTTTTGCAGGCTCTGCCACGAACAACCACCATACCCGGAAACAAGTAACTTCTACCCGTGAGGGAATTGATGAAGGACTTCTCATGATTGGTGTATTTTGCTTTCTGGTTCCTACTATGTTCCTTGCTGCAGTTATTGGACTTCGTTACCTCGAAATGAGCGATTTGATTGCAAACGGACTCTATATTTCAGCTGCCCTACTGATTGCTCGTGTTGCTACAGCACTTATCATTAAAAAAATGGCAGCAGAAAAAAACAGGAGTGAATCATCTTGGATGATTGGTGCCATGATCGCCCCTTCGGTATCTTTGATCTTGATGAGCTTTTGTGGAGCTATCGCAAAAGCAGACGAGCCAGCACAAGCAAATAACGCCATCACAGGAATAGCAACTTTAAAAAATTGCGCAAGTGCACTGGAAATTCAAATGTCGCTCCAATCAAAAGCAATGTAATCTCTCTCTATTTATCCCTACATATTTGAACAAAAAAGGGGGCTCGATTGAGCCTCCTTTTTTATTTACTACCGGAAACAATCGATCACGCATGACAACAACAAATGACTAGCCGGAAAACTTACTATTGCATCATTAGCACAACATTTATATTCCCACACCATGCAATCAAGATTTTTCCTGTATCCGACAAGGAAAACTCCTGAAATCATCCCCGACCAGGTGCTCACCAATTATTTTTTTTCCAAGAGCCGAACAATAAAACAAATAAACACAAACAAACATAATCAGCTAGAATCCATTACCACAAAGGATTTCGCGTTGTTGAAACAATCAATCACTACAACTGTAAGGAAAACACTACGTATAAGTACAGGGAATTTCCCCGGCTAAAATGAGTGATTTACCCGTTGTTTCACCCCTGGTTCCGGAGCTACTTTTACATCATCAAAATAACACAACAGCTTAAAGCGAAAATATAATTGAGATGAAAAACCAAACCAGCAAGAACAGAAAAGTCCCGCAAACGACTACCATCCAAATCGTTTGTGGGGCTTTCACGACCGATTCACCAATTCATCTGACATCAACTTCAATAACATACGACATTAAAAAATTAAAATCCACTATTCAATAAGCTTTTATCTAAACTCAAATTTGTACTCAACAACAAATAACCTAAAAAACTATCCTATGTCAACCACTTATCTTTCCAACAACAATTCCAATGCACTTTACTTCGATCGCTCACATGCAGCTACTACAAGGAACTATGTCCGTCCTCAAGTTAAAAATGCGCCAACCCGTGAGGGCATAGATGAAGGACTCCTGATGATTGGTGTATTTTGCTTTTTAGTTCCAACTATGTTTCTAGCTGCAGCCTTGGGACTTAATTACCTTGTAATGAGTGACCTACTTGCCAATGGACTTTATATATTGGCTGCAGCACTGGTTGCTCGTGTCGCTACTGCATTCATTATAAAAAATATAGCTGCAGAAAAAAACAGAAGCGAAGCCGGCTGGATGACAATTGCCATGATAGCTCCCTCCGTATCACTGATTCTTATGAGCTTTTTCGGAACCATCCTAAAAAAAGAAAAAACTGCTGCTAGCGCTACGAAAAAACCCTCAACAGCAACCATCAAAAAATATCAACCTGCCCGTGAATTTCAAATGCACCGTACATCACAGGCCATTTAAGATCCAACTTCGCTATCCAATCAATCCCTGCAAAGGGGAAGGGGCCTCGGATGAGGCCTTTTTTCATTGTGTTAAACCAACTTATTTTCTTGTGCAAAAAAAGTGGTAATCTTGTCAACCAAAATAGTTTATTATGAAAAAATGTTTTCTTCTTTTACTGGGTCTTGGATTCTATTGCATGGTTCAGGCTCAATTGAGTTTACCCAAGGTAGCAGGGGTTCCACTAAAATCAGCTTCATCGTCTCTGGGAAATTTTATCTCCCCTCCTGCTATCGGAGATATCGCAGGCACTTCCGGCAAAGTGGTGCAACAATTGACCAGTCAGTTGGGACTACCAGCTGCACAGGCAGGCCCTCTGAACAATGTAGTTAGTGGCTTTCTTAAACAGAAACAAGGCATCATGGGATTAGCCGGAAGTCAACCAGCTGCCTATCTGAGTAAACTAGCGCCAATGCAAAAAGGACTTTTCTCGCAATTGAAAGGAATCATGGGTGCAGCAGCCTTCAGTAAATTTCTGGGTATGAAACCCAAGGGTTCGGCAGTAGCCGGAAATGTGCTCAGTAATCTATTTTTCTAATTTTTAGTTCCAATACTTGAAAAGACTGCTCTACTTGAGCAGTCTTTTTTTATTGGGAGATAACCATTATTCCGTTGATTTATAACTTAACAATTAATTCATATCAAACGTACTTTTCGATTGAAAATTTCCGGTAAATTTTCCTATGAAAAGTCGTTTCCCAATCTACTTTAGGCAAACGTCACAGTCACTGTTTAACAGTTGGCTGGAGAATAGTAGTCACCCTACAGAATCCGGACTGCATGATCTTCGTGTGTTGTTAAAAAAGACCAGGTTTTGTCAACATTTTCTTTCTTGGGTGTACGGAAAATCTGCTCTGGGAAAATTACCGGAGCATACGCGCTTGGTATTTCGCGAATCCGGAATGGTCAGGGAATTGCAATTGATGAGAAAATGGCTCACAACGGAAAAAATTGACCTGCTAGAGGTCATGCAATGTAGTGCTGCTATCATAGACAATCAGTTGTTTCAATTACAAAAAAAACTACTTGAGCATCAAGCGGATGTCAGTAAAGGAATAAAAAAAGCAGAACAGTTGGCAGAAAAAACACACCCAATACTTTCTGACCAGTACTGGCAGCAATTGAATTCAGGTCTGAAAAAACAATTGAAAAAGACCAAAAAGAAAGATTGGCATGAATTAAGGAAGCTGATAAAAAAATGGACCTATGCGCTGAATTGTCTGCAAGATGTAAAATCCCCTTCAAAGCCATTGATTCAAGCGATGCAAAAACTAGAAAAAAACATTGGAGATTGGCATGAATACTGGACGATTGGAATTCGTTTAGAAGAAAAAGAACCCGGTGACACCGACTCACTTGCTTTCAGAACACAATATGCACTGGCCAAAACACGTATTCAGGAACAAATGGAAGTAGCAGAAAAAAAGACTGAGAGGCAGTTAAAAAAAGTAGCTGAATTACTCTGATAAGGAAACCTCTCCATGTAGGAATGATCTGAACCAGTAACCCGAATCCTTGATGGTTCTTAACTGTCCGGGAAAATCTACCCTGACCAATCCGAAGCGCGCTGTGAATCCATACGCCCATTCAAAGTTGTCGGTCAGTGTCCAGACCAGGTAACCATCGATGGGAACACCCTCTTGTTTCGCTTTGAATACCGCAGACAAATATTGTTTAAAATAATTGATACGAAGTTCATCCCGGATCTTACCTTGACGAACATAATCTTTTGCGGCACAGCCCCCTTCAGTGATGATAATTCGTTTAACCCCGGGATAGGATGAAATTCGGTGCAACATGCGATAGCAACTCTCCGGATTGATTTCCCAACCCAGTGAAGTATGTGGAACTTTTCTGCTTTCTGCACTAACCTCCGAAGCACCCAGATAGGGTATGAATGGGTTGTTGCGCACCGTTACTGAAAAATAATTTTGAAACCCAATGAAATCTAAATCACACTGATAAGCATCCTGGTATCTCCATGTCCTGTTGTATAGATGAAATTTCTCTATCACAGGAAAAGACGCTGCCATTGGGAATCCCAATCCCAAAGCGGGCTCCAGAAAAAACCTGTTGAGTAGAACATCAGCTTTGTTGGCTGCCAACTGGTCAGCTTTTGTCTGCTTCATTGGATGTGTTTCACTAAAAGAGAAACTACTCCCGATGATTGCAGTAGGGTCAGATGATCGGATAAGTTTGGAAGCTTCTGCTGTTGCCAGTGCTGCATGATGAGCAGCCAAAAAAAAGGCCCTGGGTCCCATTTTTCCGGGCGCATGAAATCCTGTCATATATCCCAGTGCAGTAAATGCAGAGGGCTCATTCATGATGATCCAATACCTTACTTTACCGCTGTACTCTTGTAAACATAACTTGACATATCTGCAAAACCAACGTATTACCTGGTGATTGGTCCAACCACCCTCCCTCTGTAATGCTTGGGGCAGATCCCAATGATAAAGGGTTACTACCGGAGTAATGCCCAGGAGCAAACATTCATCCAATAAGTTATGGTAGAATTCTAAACCCGTCTGATTGATTTTACCTGTGCCCAAAGGCAATACCCTGCTCCATGAAATGGAAAAACGAAAAGTGGTGAACCCAAGTGCTTTTACCAATAGCAAATCATCTTTGTACCTATGATAAAAGTGGGTAGCCTCCGTCGGTCGTGCACCACCCCGAATGGCAGTGACCCTTCTGGAAAAAACATCCCAAATCGATAACCCTCTTCCATCTTCTCCTGCGGCTCCTTCATTCTGTGGAGCAGATATACCAACTCCCCATAAAAAGTCATCTCCAAAATCTTTTGCCCTGATCATAAAATATATTTCAATGAAGGAAAGAAATCACAGCTGATTTTATTATCAAACCAATGAGAGTTTACAATTTGATAATCTAAAATTTACAACTGATTAATCATTCCGTAAAACGCTGTTAACAAGAGGTATTGACCTTTGATAAACTACCCATTATGAAAAGAAGATCAGTTGAACTGGTCGTTATCAGCGATGTGCATCTGGGCACATTTGGCTGCCATGCCAATGAACTCATTCAATACTTAAGAAGTATTCTCCCTAAAACATTGGTACTAAACGGTGACATTATAGATATCTGGCAATTCAGTAAACGATATTTTCCACAGTCACACATGCAGGTAATCAAAGAGATATTCAGTCTGCTTTCATTAGGAACAAGAGTGGTCTACATCACAGGCAATCATGATGAAATCATGCGACGCTACAGTGACTTAACTATTGGGCAATTGGAACTCACCGACAAGTTGATTTTGGAATTAGATGGGAAGGTTACCTGGATTTTTCACGGCGATGTGTTTGACCGCACAACCAGGGGCTCAGCTAAAGTCATTGCCAAGCTAGGCGGTTATGGTTATGATTTGCTCATACTGCTGAATCGTGCCATTAATCACGTTATGAGCATGCTGGGAAAGGAAAAAATGAGTCTTAGTAAGCAGGTGAAAAATGGAGTAAAAAAAGCCGTGTCCTGGATCAACAATTTTGAACAAACAGCCGCAGAACTTGCGATTGAAAACAAGTATGACTATGTAATCTGCGGACACATTCATCAACCGCAGCAGCGGGAAATCACTACAGAAAAAGGTTCCGTCACCTATCTCAACAGCGGCGACTGGATAGAAAACCTTACTTCACTGGAATACGAAGCAGGCAAATGGACCATCTACCACTACGACGAAAACGAAATGCCCATGCTTGAAAAAAGAACAAAAGTCGTTCCATTGAGCAAGGTATTATCGGTAGAAAATTTAGTATCTCAACAAATAGCATTCAGCGCCACTGCAAAAAGATAAATCAGTATCATGAAAATCTTATACGCTGTTCAAGCGACCGGGAACGGGCACATTGCCAGAGCAATTGAAATTCTTCCTTACCTGCGAAAATATGGAGCAGTAGATATATTTCTCAGCGGAAGCAACAGCCATCTGCAAGTAGACCTCCCCGTTCAATTTCGAAGCAGGGGTCTTAGTTTGTTTTATAGTCCCCAGGGGAAGCTCGATTACTGGAAAATCGGAAAAGAAATACAATTAGCTACCACAGTCAAAGAGGCTATGGAATTACCTGTTCAAAATTACGATTTGGTGATCAATGACTTTGAGAGCATCACATCCCTCGCTTGTCGATTGAAAAAGAAGGCGAGCATTGGCTTTGGACATCAAGCCAGTTTTCAAAGCAACCTAACTCCCCGTCCGAATAAAAAAGACCTTATGGGAGAAATGATATTAAAATACTATGGCTGGGCCCAGCAATATGTCGGACTGCATTTTGAATCATACGATGATCACATCTTTAACCCAATCATTAAAGAACGAATACTACAGGCAACGCCCAAAAACAAAGGACATATAACTGTTTATCTTCCGCACTATGGAATAGATGTTTTGCAGCACGAGTTTTCGCTCTATCCGGATGTCCAATTCCAAATCTTCTCCCCCCATGTGAAACAACCTTTCTCAGTAAGCAATTGTCAGTTGTATCCTGTAACCAATGATGCTTTTACTGACAGCATGATCAGTAGTGCAGGTGTGATTACCGGAGCCGGATTTGAAACACCATCTGAAGCTATTTATATGGGTAAAAAATTAATGGTGTTGCCCATCCGGGGTCAATATGAACAGCTCTGTAATGCTGCGGCTTTGGAGAAAAAAGGGATTGCTGTCGTTGCAAAAATCAACCAACAATTCTACTACCAACTCGGTCAATGGCTGAACACAAAACCTACAGAAGCACTCTCTCTGTCTCACAGTACCGATCAACTGGTGAGAATGGTAGTCGAAAAAGGTGTAGCTGCCAACAATAAGTACTGTGACAGCTCTTTAACTCCGCTTACAGCAGGCATTTAAGTTTGTTTCTCAATTAGTAGCTTCCTACAACAACAATAAAATAATTGTTGCTGCAGAACTATCATTCGAAACATTTGCTACCTTAACCTCCACAACTGATTCTATGGGCATATCTCGTTATCTAATAATTTTCTTAGTTATAAGTCAGGTACAACTCCTTTCAGCCCAAACTTTGCCGGAATTGGAATCCAACAGAATTCTTCTTCCGAATGGCTGGCAATTAACGCCGGTGGGTACCAGTCTTCCCCTGGGTGATCTTCCATTGAACATGGCTATTTCACATCAACAGGAATGGATGGCTGTTACCAATAACGGACAAAGCAAGCAAAGCATACAACTGATCAATTTACAGACCCGGAAAATTGCACATACGGTTGAAATCGACAAAGCCTGGCTCGGTCTCCGCTTCAGTGCTGATGACCGTCTATTGTATGTTTCGGGTGGCAATGACAACCGCATTATCCGCTATAGCATAGAGCAACAACAACTACAATTCAAGGATAGCATAATACTCGGACCCTCCTGGCCGGAAAAAATTTCTGTTGCCGGTATAGAAGTGGATGATAAGCGACAACTACTTTATGCAGTAACGAAAGAAAATAACTCTCTCTATGTTATTGACTTAACAAACAAAAAAATTCTACGCCGACTACAACTCCCTGCCGAAAACTACACTTGTTTACTTTCACCGGATAAAAAAGAACTCTACATCAGTTCCTGGGGCAGTGCGCAACTGCTCGTTTACAGCACACAACTCAACAAACTCATTGCAGAAATTTCTGTTGGCAGCAACCCCAATGATTTGTGCCTTACAAAAAATGGTCGTTTTCTTTTTGTGGCCAACGCCAATGACAACAGTGTGTCGATCATCGATATCAAGAAAAGAAAAGTACTTGAAACTGTTGAGGCATCGCTGTTTTCGAATTCTCCCTCCGGTTCTACCACCAACAGTGTGGCACTCAGCAGTAACGAGAAGACTCTCTACATAGCCAATGCAGATAATAACTGTCTGGCAGTTTTCGATGTATCAATACCCGGTAATAGCAAATCTATAGGGTTCATTCCCGTTGGTTGGTATCCCACCTGCGTTAGAACAGCGGGCGACAACATCTATGTGAGCAATGGCAAGGGCTATACTTCCCTTGCTAATCCGAATGGACCACAACCCATCAG
>Ga0315900_10012832_pt1 | contig 10250 bp, 6 predicted proteins | sample LakEriMetagenome_FD_203521 | JGI IMG/M metagenome (GOLD analysis project Ga0315900, IMG submission 203521) | Freshwater fungal communities from buoy surface, Lake Erie, Ohio, United States - Buoy 12 MA114 | ecosystem: Environmental > Aquatic > Freshwater > Lake > Lake biofilm | place: USA: Lake...
TCGCGGTACATCTCGGCGTAGCGGCAGCGCGTGACGTCGAAGTCGAAGCGCTCGTCGGTGGCTTGCAGCGTGGTGGTTTCCAGCGCACCACCCGTCTTCCACTGGTCGTACAGGCGGATGAACGCCGGCATGCTGGTGTCGCCGCCGGGCGAGGCTGCGGCCAGCGCCCGGCCTTCCTCGATGGCGGCCTTGCGGATGGCCTGGTCCAGGATGTCGCGCGCCTGTTCGGGGCCCAGCCGGGCCACCAATTCTTCCCAGATGGGCTTGATGACCTGGGCTTGCAAGCGGCGCTTCTCAAGAACGGGAATGGGCTGCATGGGGTGTCCTGGGGGTGCTGACGAGGTCTCGTGCTTCATGGGCTGCACGGGCGACAGAGGCTTCGGGGGCTTCAGGGACTGACGCCGCCCCGATGCTGACCCGCGTTGTTCCCGGGCTTGGACTTGCGCACCCACCGGATGGGCTGCTCGCGCACCGCCTGGGGTGGCGCACCGTGATGGCGCAGGGCCTCGGCCAGGGCCTTGCCGCTGCCGTCGGCTAGGGCCGCCTCACGCGCGGCCGCCACGGCCTGCGCTGCTGCCTGGGCTTGCGTTGGCGTGCTGTGGGCGGGTGCCAGGTGTTGCAGCACGTGCAGCAACTGCTCGCGACCGCGGTCGTGCGTGCCGCCGTAGCCCTTGACCAGTCGGCAGCAGCGCGCCAGTTCCAGGCCCAGCTCGGCCTGTTGGCGGGTGCCGTGGCGCACCGCCTCGAGCCACTGGTCGATCAGGGCCTGCTCGGCCGACCAGCGGCTGCCCAGCGGCCGCAGCGGCTTTAGCAGCCCGAGCGCGCGCAAGGCCAGCACGCCCGTGACGGTGTGCGTGCCGATCTTCAGCGGCAGCGCCCAGGCGGCCAGGCCCCGGGCCTGGCGCCGCGCGTCCCAGGCCCGCAGGCGCCGGGCCAGCCCGGCCGGCAGGAGGGCAGCGAACTCTGGCACGCCGGGCTTGAAGTGGTCGTAGACCTTGAGCACGTCCTGCTCACCGGCACGCGCCTCGCTGCGCACGCGCTGCAGCCGAGTGCCGCGGCTCTTGAGCTCGGCCACGCGGATCACGTCGTCGAAGGCCATCCACACCGCCAGGCCGCGGGCGGTCTCGCGGGTGATGGGCCAGCCGTCCACTGAAGCGACTTGTGCTGTGCCCTCAGCGGCAGCATCCGCTTCAGGGTGCGTGCTGCTGGCCGCCTGGGCTTGTTCCGCCTGCAGCACCGCGGCCACGCGGTCCAGGTACAGGCGGGCATAGCCGGCGCCCTGGTAGCTGTTGAGGCGGTCACAGCCCAGCGTCAACAAGGGGTGCAAAGCCTCGGGGAAGCGGGCGTCGCCGGCCAGCAGGCGCTGAGCGGCAGCGCCAGGTCCGCGAGCCCCATCCGCAGATGCCCCGGTCTTGTCGTTCTGCCCTGATGCGATGGTGGCGACGTTCATGGGGCCCTTGGCCCCGGGGGCAGGCGTTGCGGCGATAGCACCTGTGGGGGTAGATGCCTGGGCTGCGTACTCCAGTTCGCTACCTCCCAGCACCTGCGCCACAAAGGCGCCGCGCGTGCGAGCGCTGTCCACCTCATCGCATGCCGCGGCAAAGCCTTTCAGGCTGGCCTGGGTGGCGGCCCCGCTGCCGCCCCCGGCTTTCACGGCGTCCTCGAAGTGCCGGCGCTCGAAAGGCAGCAGGCCGCTGCCGGCAATCGCCCCCAGCATCACGGCGCTGACCTCGGTGCCGTGCTGGCGTGCCAGGCCCGCCATGTCCAGCACGTGGTGCTCGCGGCTGAAAGCGGCCACCAGCCGGCGCAGCGCCGCGTCGTCCAGGCGCCCGTCACCCGGCGCCATGCGCTCCAAGGTGGTGAGGGTGCGGGCCGAGGAGCTGAGCACCAGCGTCCGTTCGGCACTCAGCATGCCGTTGCTGGCCTGGCGCGCGGTCTCCAGCAACTCGGACGACACCAGCGCGTCCAGCGCACCGGGCACCGGGCTTAGGTTGAACACCAGTGGGGCGCCTGCGCGTTCGCTCTCGCGCCGCGGGTCGAACTCCAGGTAGTAGGTGGTCGAGCCCGTGCGCTGCGCCACGCCGGGAATGGAGGTGGCCTGCGCGCGGTGGCCGGCCAGGCGCGCCGCATCCACCAGCCATTGCGTGAGCACGCCTCCACCCTCGCCGCCAAGCGCGCAAATCAGCAGTGTGAGGGGACGGTCCGGCGCGCCGAGACGTGTACGGGCGCTCATGCCGCCCTCAACCACGAGGTCACAGTCCGCCGAAGCCCATCCACCAGGCGCTCGCCCCAGCGCGGGTTGCGCACCACCTCGGCGCGGTAGAAGCTGGGGCATAGCGTGGCGGCGTGCGCGTTCTCGCCGCACAGGCCGCATCCCACGCAGCCCTCCAGCACCGTGGCCACCGGGTCGACCTTCAGCGGGTCGGGGTTGTCCTTCAGGCCCAGGGTGGGGCAGCCCGAGAGCCGGATGCAAGCGTGGTCGCCGTTGCACACGTCCTCGTCCACGCCGTACTTCACTCGTTCCACGCGTTCCCCGCGCGCCAGCAAGCCCGCCACCCAAGGCTTGAGGCGGCGCTGGCGTTCGAGTTGGCACTCGCCCTCGGCCACCACCACCTTCAGGCCGTTGAAGTCGCTGGTGAAGGCTTCGACCAGCGTCTGCCGCATGCGCTCGACCTCGTAGGTGTGCACGGTGCGCATCCACTGCACGCCCAGACCCTGCAGGGCAGACTCGATGGTGCGGTTGGTGTGCGCCAGGCTGCGGCCCTTGTCGGCGGCCTGGGCCTTGTCGGTGGCCGCCGGGGTGGAGATCAGGTCCTGCGTGCCGGTGGCACTGGTGTAGCCGTTCTTGAAGATCAGCAGCACCGCATCGTCGCCGTTGAACAGGGCGCTTTGCACACCTGTCAGCAGGCCGTTGTGCCAGAACCCGCCGTCGCCCATGATGGCCAGGGTGCGGCGCTGCATCATGGGCGAGACGCCCGCGCGGCTGGCCAGGCTCATGCCGTAGCCCAGGATGGAGTGGCCCATGGAGAAGGGCTCGAAAGTGCCGAAGGCGTGGCAGCCGATGTCGGCCGCCACGTGCAGGTCGCCCACCTGCTGCTGCGCGAGCTTCAGGGCGGAGAACACCGGCCGTTCCGGGCAGCCCACGCAGAAGGTGGGCGGGCGCGCCGGCAGCGGCGCGGCCAGCAGGGCCGCTGCGGCCTCGCGGCGGCGCGTGATGTCGGCCAGCCATTGGCGGCCTTCGGCCGACACCGCCCCGGGCAGGTGCTGGTCGGCATAGGCCAGCAGGCCGCGCGCCAGCACTTCCACCGTGTACTCGCCGCCGCTGGGCAGCAGGTCCTTGCCGTGCAGACGGGTCTGCACATTGGCGCGGCGCAGGTGCAGGGCGATCTCCTGCTCCAGGTACTCGGGCTGGCCTTCCTCGGCCAGCAGCACGGCGCGCTTGCCGGCGCAGAACCCCACCACCTGCTCGGGCACCACGGGGTAGGCCACGTTCATCACCAGCACGGGGATCTCGGCGTTGCCGCGGCCGTCGGCCAGGCCCAGCTGCTGCATCGCGCGCTGCAGTGCAGGCCAGACGCCGCCCTGCACGATCAGGCCCAGTTCCTCGCGCTTGCCCGGCATCAGCTCGTTCAGGCCGTGCTCGACGATGTAGCGGCGCGCGGCGGGGATGCGTTGCTCCACCTTCAGCTTTTCCTGGCGGAAGGTGACGGGCGGGTGCGCCAGGCGCATGTAGTCGAAGCGCGCGGGGTCGCTCATCAGCGCGCGGGTGCTGATGGCCGGCGCCCGGTTGTCCTTGGTGGGGAAGCTGCCCCGCACGTGGCAGGCGCGGATGCGCAGCTCCAGCAGCACCGGCATGTTGGAGGCTTCGGACAGGCCGAAGCCCTGCTCCACCATCTCCACCAGCCGGGGCAGGTCCGGGCGCGGGTCCAGCAGGCACATGCCGCTCTTGAGCGCGTAGGCGTGGGTGCGCTCCTGGATCACCGAGGCGCCTTCGCCGTAGTCCTCGCCCACCACGATGAGCGTGCCGCCCATCACGCCAGGCGAGGACAGGTTGGACAGCGCGTCCGCCGCGACGTTGGTGCCGACGATGGACTTCCAGGTCACCGCACCCCGCAGCGGGTAGTGGAGGGACGCGCCCAGCATGGCCGCGGCCGAGGCCTCGTTCGAGCAGGCCTCGACGTGCACGCCCAGGGTGTCCAGGTAGTCGCGCGCCTGCACCATCACGTCCAGCAGGTGCGACACCGGCGCGCCCTGGTAGCCGCCCACGTAGGACACGCCCGATTGCAGCAGCGCCTTGGTCACGGCGAGGATGCCTTCGCCGTGGAAGGTCTGGCCTGCGCCCAACTTGAGCGATTCGATTTCCTGGCTGAAGGAGACTTCCATGGTGTGTCCCGGGGGGCCTGGTGAAGAGGGTGGTGCGGAGAGACGGGTTACGGCGGGGCTGGGTCAGTCGTACGTGCGGTCTTGTGGGGTCGCGTGCAGTCCAGTGGCCGCGTTCAGAGCCCCAGCTGCCGAGCCGCCAGTTCCTTCATGATCTCCTCGGCGCCGCCGCCGATCATCATGACCTTGACCTCGCGGTAGATGCGCTCGCTCTGGGTGCCGCGCATGTAGCCCATGCCGCCCAGGGTCTGCACGGCGGCGTCGGCGCAGAACTGCATCGTCTGGGTGGCCTGGTTCTTCAGCAGGCACAGGTCCGCCACGGTGTCGGGGTCGTTCGGGTGAGCCTCGAAGCGCGCCGTCACGTCTTGCAGCAGGGCTTCGGACGCGCGGATGCGCATGCGCATGTCCATCAACCGGTGCTTCACCACCTGGTGCGCCACCAGCGGCTGGCCGAAGGTCTGGCGCGTGCGCGCCCAGTCCAGCGCCTCGTCCAGGCACACCTGCGCGAAGGCGCAGGCCCCAGCGCTCATCAGCAGCCGCTCGCCGTTGAAGTTGGCCATGATCATCCGAAAGCCCGCGTTCTCGGGCCCGATGAGGTGGTCGGCTGGCACGCGCACGCCGTCAAAGCGCAGGTGGGCCGTGTCGCTGCACCACCAGCCCATCTTGTCGAGTTCGGTGCGCTGCAGGCCGGGGCTGGCGCCCGGCACGGCGATCAGCGAGATGCCGCCGGCTCCGGGCCCCCCCGTGCGCACCGCCACGGTGAGCCAGTCGGCGCGCAGGCCCGAGGTGATGAAGGTCTTCTCGCCGTCGATCACCCAGTGGTCACCGTCCAGGCGCGCCGTGGTGCGCAGCCGCGCCACGTCTGAGCCGCCACCGGGCTCGGTGATGGCCAGCGCGGCGATGGCCTCGCCCGCCAGCACGGCCGGCACGATGCGCTGCTGCAGCGCGGCGTGGGCATGCTCCACGACGGGTGGCAGGCCAATGTTGTGGGAGAAGAGGCTGGCCATCAGCCCACCGCTGCCGGCCCGGGCGATCTCCTGGGCCGCGGCCAGGCGGAAGGCGAATGCGCAGGGCGTGCCGCCCAGGTGTTCCGGGTAGCCCAGTTGCAGCAGCCCCATCTGCGCGGCGCGGCGGTACAGCTCGCGCGGAAAGCTGCCGGCCTCGTCCCAGTCGCGCACGAAAGGCGCCACCTCGGCGTCCACCCAGGCCCGCACCCCGTCCCGGAAGGCCGCAAGCTCGTAGGCAGTGTCAGACGCGGTGGGGAGAGTGGTCATGGGGTGGTGTGCCAGGGTGGCAGCTCAGGGCGATCAGAGCGTCTGGCCCGGCTCACCCGTGCTGCGCCTCGAACTCGCGCATCCAGTCCACCAGGGCCTGCACGCCTTCCAGCGGCATGGCGTTGTAGATCGAGGCGCGCATGCCGCCCACGATGCGGTGGCCCTTGAGTTGCACGAGGCCGCGGGCCTGCGCCCCCTTCAGGAAGGCCTCGTCCAGCGACGGGTCCTTCAGGTGGAACGGCACGTTCATGAGCGAGCGGCAGGAGCGCTCCACGCGGCTGGAGAAGAAGCTGCTGCTGTCCAGATAGTCGTAGAGCAACCGGGCCTTGGCCTCGTTGCGCTGGGCCATCGCCGCCAGGCCGCCCTGGTCCTTCAGCCACTGGAACACCAGCCCGGCGATGTAGATGGCGTAGGTGGGGGGCGTGTTGAACATCGAATCGTGCGCGGCCACCACGGCGTAGTCGAAGGCGCTGGGCGTGCAGGGCAGGGCATGGCCGATCAGGTCTTCGCGGACGATGACGATGGTCAGGCCCGCCGGGCCGATGTTCTTCTGCGCGCCGCCGTAGATCAGGCCGTACTTCGAGACATCCACCGGCCGCGACAGGATCTCGCTGGACATGTCGGCCACCAGCGGCACCGCGCCCACGTCGGGCGTGAAGTGGTACTGCACGCCGCCGATGGTCTCGTTGGAGCAGATGTGCACGTAGGCGGCTTCGGGGTCGAGTTGCCAGGTCTCGCGCGCCGGCAGGGTGGTGTAGCCGCTGCCTTTCGACGTCGCCGCCACGTGCACGCGCCCGTAGCGCGCAGCCTCCTCGATGGAGCGGCGCGACCATTCCCCGGTGTCGATGTAATCGGCGCTCGCCTTGCCGCGCAGCATGTTCATCGGCACGATGGCGTTCTCCGCGATGGCCCCGCCCTGCATGAACAGCGTCTTGTAGTTCGGCGGGATGACCAGCAGTTCCCGCAACAGGGCCTGCGCCTGCGCGTGGATGGACATGAACTCCTTGCCGCGGTGGCTCATCTCCATCACCGACACGCCGCTGCCGCGCCAGTCCAGCATTTCGGCGGCCGCCTGGCGCAGCACGGGTTCGGGCAGGGCGGCGGGGCCGGCGCTGAAGTTGAAAACGCGGGTCATTGGGCAAGGGCTCCAGGGTCGGCGAAACGAGTGGAATTGGGGGAATAGCGTGGAAAAAGGAGGGAATAAGAGGCGAGAGATTATGTTGCTCCTGGGCTGAAGCCGGGTCCGGCGGCGAGACAATGAAAGGGCACGTTGCCATCAGGGCCTTGGGCTCCCGTCCTGGAACCCGCCTGTTCAGCCTTTTCATCGCCATGTCTTCCAACGCCTACGCTGCCCACCCTCGCGCCCAACGCTGGATGTCCTCTTTCACGATCGGCCAGCGACTGGTGTTCCTGACGGTGGTGCCCCTGGTCATGTTCGGCGCCTTTGCCGCCTGGCTGTGGGTGTCTTTGGGGGCCGTGCGTGAGGATGTGCAGTCGCACCTGACCGAGCAGGTCGAGATGGCCTTCGTGGCCAAGGCCCTGGAGCGCGACGTCATCCAGGTACAGCAGTACCTGCAGGATGTGTCGGCCACCCGCGGGCAGGACGGGCTGGACGACGGTTTCAACAAGGCCGGGGCCAGTGCTGCGTCCTTCAACAAGGGCCTGGCCCGACTGGAAGACTACCTGCGCCGCCACGAGGCGCGCCAGGAGCTGGCCGCCGTGGCCCAGGTGCGCAGCGACTTCGAGGCCTATTTCTCGGTGGGCGAGCGCATGGCGCAGGCTTATGTCCGCGGCGGGCCGCCGGAGGGCAACCCGATGATGGAGCCCTTCGACCAGGCCGCTGAGGCTTTGCAAAAGAGCCTGGGTCTGCTGGTGGACAAAGCCACGGCCGACATGCAGCAGGAGGTGACGGGCGTGGCGGCAGACGCCCAGCAACTGCGCGTCTGGGCCGCTGTGCTGTGCGCCGTGGTGGCGTTGCTGGCGGGCCTTCTGGGCTGGCGCATCGCGCGCAGCATCACCCGGCCCCTGGACGGCGCAGTGGCTGCCCTGGGCCGGGTGTCCGAAGGGGACCTGGTGTTCGACATCCCCGTGCGCGGACGTGATGAGACGGCGGCGCTGATGTCGTCCATGCGCAGCATGCAGGAGCAACTGCGCCGCATCGCCTCGGGCGTGCGCGAGAACGCGGAAAAGGTGGCCACCGCCAGCCAGCAGATCGCCCAGGGCAACCACGACCTGAGCGTGCGCACCGAAGAGCAGGCCAGTGCGGTGCAGCGCACGGCGTCGTCCATGCACGAACTGGGCGCCACCGTCAGCCACACCACCGATAGCGCCCGGGAGGCCGACGCCCTGGCGCAGAACGCCTCGGCCGTGGTGGTGCGGGCTGGAGACATGGTGCAGGAGATGGTGCACACCATGCAGGGCATCAACCAGAGTTCGCGGCGCATCGGGGACATCATCAGCGTCATCGACGGCATCGCCTTCCAGACCAACATCCTGGCGCTGAACGCGGCCGTGGAGGCGGCTCGGGCGGGTGAGCAAGGCCGGGGCTTTGCGGTGGTGGCCTCCGAGGTGCGCAGCCTGGCCCAGCGCAGTGCCGAGGCGGCGCGCGAGATCAAGACCTTGATCACCGACAGCGTCAAGCGGGTGGAAGCCGGTGCCGAGCAGGTGGATCAGGTGGGCGCCACGATGCGCGAGGTGGTGGAGTCCATCCAGCGCGTGGCCGGGCTCATCGGCGGCATCACGCAGGCCACCAGCCAGCAGCGGCAGGGCATCGAGCAGATCGGCTCTGCGGTGCACGGCATCGAGTCCACCACCCAGCACAATGCCGCGCTGGTGGAGGAAAGCGCCGCCGCCGCCCAGAGCCTGAGCGAGCAGGCCCGGCACCTGCTGGAACTGACCTCGGTGTTTCGCCTGGGGCGTGCGGACCACCGGATCGGAATCGCAAGAAACTGACGCCACGCCATCGTCCGATGCGCCTGGCGGGACTTGGGCGCCCCGGGCTTGCCCTGGCGGGCCTGGCAGTGCCACCATGCGATTGGACCTGAAACGACGATCCACAGGAGACAAGCACCATGGCCAAGAACCTCTTCGATCAGGACGCGCTGATCAGCGCTTTCGAGAACGCCACCGCCAAGCAAAGCACCCAGCTGCGCCAGGCCGTCCACACCGCCACGCTGCAGGCGCTGCAGGGCCGTGAGATGACCCTGAAGAATGTGCGTGCGGCGGTGAAGTCCGTGGCGGAGGCCGCCAGCACGGGGGTTGCGCGCAACCTCAACCCCGGCATCGACGTGGAATCCCTGCTCGACAAGGCCGTGGCCGGCATGGATGACGCCCTGCTGAAGGCCGTGGAGGCGCACCGCGCCGCGCTGCAGCAACTGACAGGCCAGGGGGCCGACCTGCGCGAGAAACACCTGCAGAAGGCCCTGGAGGACCTGGAAAACTTCGAGGATTCGATGGTGGCCGCGCTGAAGAAGGCTGCCAGTGGCGCCGCCGGCGCCCCGCTGGGTGAGGCCTGGGGCCAGGTGCTGCAGCGCATGCAGCAGGCCGGCGGTTCGGCCGCGGGCGCCCAGGCGGCGGCCACCGTGGAGCAGATGATGGACCAGATGCACAGCGCCGTGCGTTCCAGCCGCGCGGCGGGCATGCGCGCCGCGCAGGCCCTGGCCGAGAGCTATTCGGCCATGGTCAGTGGGGTGCTGATCGGCATGTCCCAGGCCCTGCAGCAGAGCCCGGCCCCCGCCAAGTCCACCGGCAGCGCAGGCCGCAAGGCGAAGTAGGGCCGCTGCGGGTTCGCGCCGATGCCGGCCGGCCCGCGCGCTGCCTACACTGCCGGGCATGAAAGACGTCGTCATTTCCGGCACCGGCCTGTACCGGCCGCCACACATCATCACGAATGCGGAGTTGGTGGAGGCCTTCAATGCCTACGCCGCGCTGCAAAACGAGAAGAATGCCGAGCGCATCGCCGCCGGTGAGGTGGAGCCCATGGTCGGCTCCTCGGTGGAGTTCATCGAGAAGGCCTCGGGCATCCGCCAGCGCTATGTGATCGACAAGCAGGGCGTGCTGGACCCGCAGCGCATGCGGCCGCACTTCGAGCCGCGAGCGGATGACCAACTCTCGTTGATGGCCGAGATCGCCGTGGAGGCGGGCCGCCAGGCGTTGCAGGCGGCGGGCAAGGAGGGGGCGCAGGTCGATGCCGTGCTGTGCGCTGCGGCCAACATGCAGCGCGCCTACCCGGCCATGGCGGTGGAGATCCAGCAGGCGCTGGGCGCTCGCGGTTACGGCTTCGACATGAATGTGGCCTGTTCCTCGGCCACCTTCGCCCTGGAGCAGGCGGTCAACGCCATCCGCTGCGGCACGGCTTCCTGCGTGTTGGTGGTCAACCCGGAGATCACTTCAGCCCATCTGGAGTGGCGCGACCGCGACTGCCACTTCATCTTCGGCGACGTCTGCACCGCGCTGGTGGTGGAGGCGGCCGACACCGCCGCTGCGGCCGACCGCTGGCAGGTGCTGGGCACGAAGCTGGTGACCCAGTTCTCCAACAACATCCGCAACAACGCCGGCTTCATGAACCGCTGCGAGGACACCGACCCCGACGCGCGC
>Ga0315900_10012833_pt1 | contig 10249 bp, 7 predicted proteins | sample LakEriMetagenome_FD_203521 | JGI IMG/M metagenome (GOLD analysis project Ga0315900, IMG submission 203521) | Freshwater fungal communities from buoy surface, Lake Erie, Ohio, United States - Buoy 12 MA114 | ecosystem: Environmental > Aquatic > Freshwater > Lake > Lake biofilm | place: USA: Lake...
GAGGTCGACGAGGCCCGTCCCGCGGTGGACGGCCCCGGCGGCCCGTGCGCGCCCTGCCATGTCGCGCCGCGCGTCACCGTCGAGGCAGAGACGCACGACCTCCGCGGCGACGTCACGGGGCAGGTCAGTCCCCTCGCGCACCGTCGTCGCGGCGCCCTTCGCCGACAGCCAACCGGCGTTGCGTGTCTGGTGGTCGTCAGCGGCGGCGGGCCAGGGCACGAACACTGCCGCGACACCGATCGCGGCGGCCTCTGCCACGGTGCTCGCGCCCGCTCGGCTCACGAGGACGTCGGTCGCCGCGAGCAGCGAGGGCATGTCGTCCTCGTAGGCGACCGTCTCCACCGTGACGGTCCCGACGGCGCCGGGCGCCTCCGTGCCGTGCGAATACCGGCGCCCGGTCACGTTCACGATGCGGGCACGGACACCCGCCGCGGCCAGTGCGGCGGCGAGCGGGTGCACGCATGCGTTCAGCGCGGCGGACCCGAGCGAACCCCCGACGACGGTGACGAGCATGCAGCCGTCGTCGATCCCCCGTTCCGCACGAACCTGCGCACGGCGGGCCACCGGGTCCATGGTGCGGACGGACCTGCGCACGGGCGCACCCGTGACGACGGCACGGGGCAGTCCGGAGCCCTCGAACGCGACGGCACAGGCGGAGGCCCTGCGCGACTGCCGGCGGGTCGCGAGGCCGGGGACCATGTCGTAGCTCACGCACACGAGCGGGATCCCGGCGGCGACCGCCGCGCGCGACACCGGCTCGCTGGCGTACCCGCCCACCGAGACGACGACCCGCGGCGACCATGCGCGCACGAGCCGCCGGGCCATCAGGCGCGAGACCGCGAGACGGAACGGGAATGCGATGTTCGCCAGGACGGACCGCGGCGAGAGCGAACGCTGCAGCCCCGACACCGGGAGGAACGCGCACTGCACCCCGGTCTGCGGGACCATCGAGGACTCCACTCCCCTGCGGCTGCCCGCATAGGCGATCTCGCCGGGGCTGTGGCCCGCGTCGACGAGCGCCTCGATCACGGCGAGTGCCGGCACAACGTGCCCGCTGGTGCCGCCGCCGGTGACGACCGCGAAGACCACCGCGGCCTACTTGACGTGCCGGGCGACGTTGAGGAGCAGCCCGGACGCGACGAGGGTGGCCATGAGCGACGATCCGCCGTACGACATGAACGGCAGGGTCAGCCCCGTCATCGGCATGACCCCGGTGATGCCCCCGATGTTGATGATCGCCTGGAACGCGAACCACGCGGAGATCCCGCCCGCGAGCAGCGCCCCGTGCATGTCCCGCGCCCCGAGCGCGGTCTGGACGCCGAAGTACACGAGCGCGGCGAACCCGGCGATGATGAGCACCGACCCGACGATCCCCAGTTCCTCGGCGATGACGGCGAAGATGAAGTCGCTGTAGGCGAGCGGCACGTAGCCCCACTTGCTCGTGCCGGACCCGATGCCGGTGCCGCCGAGGCCGCCGTTCGCGATGCTGAGCAGCGACTGGTACACCTGGTAGCCGTCGAACTTCTTCGTGGCGTCGAGGTTCGTGAACGCGAAGAGGCGCCTGCTCGCGTTGTCGGCCTGGGTCAGCACGACGAGTCCCGCCGCGACGACGACCCCCACGGTCGCCAGGAACTGGGTCATCGGGATGCCGATGATGAGCATCATCACGAGGATGATGCTCGCGAACACGAGGGCCGTCCCGAAGTCGCGCTGGAGGACGCAGAGACCGCACGTCAACGCCATGACGAAGACCATCTGCTTGAGCACCTCCTCCTTCACCGCCACGTACCTGTGCCGGCGCGCGAGGAAGTGGGCGCAGTACATGATCGCCGCGACCTTCATGAACTCCGACGGCTGCAGGCGGAACCAGTTCCACTGCAGCCACGCCCGCGCGCCGTTGATGTCTCGGCCCACGAACGGCACGAGCATGTTCAGGACCACCGCGATCCCGGCGAACGGCAGCAGCCACCGCGGACGGCGCCAGTTCTGGTAGGGGATCTTGTACACGGCCCACATCGACCCGAGACCCACGAGCGCCCAGATCGACTGGCGCCGGAACAACCGCCACGCCGACTCCCCCGAGTGCAGGTTGGTGACCGCCGACGAGGAGAACACCATGACGAGGCCGAGAGCGGTGAAGAGGGACACGATGACGAGGATCCCGTAGAACGCGGTGGTCGGCGGCTTGAGGGCCATCTTGTGCTTCTCGTCGAGACCGAGCCTGTGGAGCATGTCCCGGCGGCGGTCGGCGATGGAGGGCGCCCGGGGGCGCGGGTCTGTCGTGCTCATCGTGTCGCCTCCTCCCCGAAGTGCCTCCGGACGGCCGCTTGGTAGTCGTCTCCCCGTTCGTTGTAGTTCCTGTACCAGTCGTAACTGGTGCATCCCGGGGACAGGACCACGTCCACGCCGGGCTCGGCGAGCTCCGCGGCGGCCGCGACCGCCTCCTGCATGGAGCCCGCCCGGCGGACGGTGCACGTGCCGCGGAAGGCCGCCTCGATGAGGGCTGCGTCATCCCCCATGGCCACGACCGCGTGCATCCGCGCGGGCTCCGAGGCCATCTCGGAGAGGTCCAGGCCCTTGTTGCGGCCGCCGGCGATCAGCACGAGCCTGGGGAACGCGCGGATCGCCGTGAGCGCCGCGTGGGGACTCGTCGCCTTCGAGTCGTCGAACCATCTGGAGCCGCCGAACGTTCCCACCAGTTCGATGCGGTGGTGCGCCGGGGAGAACCCCGCGAGCGATTCTGCGACCGTCGACTCCGGGACGAGCCCGGTCTCGAGCACGAGCGCGGCGGCCGCGAGCGAGTTGGTGAGGTCGTGAGGCATCGACCTCCACATCGACGACACCGCGCACAGCAGGCCGCGCGGACCCACGAGGCTCCCCGACTCGACGCGGTAGTCGCCCGACTCCAGACCGAACGACACGACCCGGGCGCCCGAGCGCGCCGCCGCCTCTGCGATGAGCGTGTTGCCGTGCGGCACGACGGCGACGTCGCCGGGCCGGACGTGGGCCCAGATGCGCGCCTTCGCGGCGGCGTAGTGACCGAGGTCGGGGTGCCAGTCGAGGTGGTCGGGGGCGAGGTTCAGCCACGTCGACGCGTCGCAGCGGAACGTCTCCGTGAACTGGAGGCGGAAGCTCGAGCACTCGACGACGAATGCGTCGATCCCGCCGTCGTCGACGGCGGCCATGAACGGGATGTCGGTGTTGCCGACCTCCTCGGCGCGCAGGCCGGCACCGCGCAGCAGTGCGGCGGTGATCATGGTCGTCGTCGTCTTGCCGTCCGTGCCCGTGACCCCGAGGACCGGGCGCGCACCGCCCGGCCGCGCGTGCTCCCAGTCGTGCGCGATGTCGATCTCCGAGCGGACGGGCACACCCATCTCCACGGCCCTCGCTATGACCCGGCTGCGGGGCGGCACGCCCGGCGCGGGCACGAGGACGTCCGCACCCGCGAGGAACGAGTCCAGGCCGGCGTCCGTCGCGACGTCCACGAGGCGGGCGCCGCACTGCCCGGCGAACTCGCCGTGGGCGGGGACGGGCACGTCGTCGGCGAGGACGACGTCGAAGCCGCGGCGACGGAACGCCTCCGCCACCGCCCTGCCGGTGACAGCCAGTCCGAACACGGCGGCGACCGGCATCAGCGTCCCCCGAAGCTGTCCGCGATCGATGTGAAGTCGGCGATGAAGATCGCGAGTGCCGCGGCCACGCAGAGACCGGAGATGATCCAGAAACGGATGATGACCGTGGTCTCCGGCCAGCCGACGAGCTCGAAGTGGTGGTGCACCGGGGACATGCGGAAGAGGCGGCGCGTGCGCCCGGACGCCTTGAACACGCCCATCTGCAGCGCCACGCTCCCAGCCTCCATCACGTTCAGGGCGCAGATGAGCGGAAGGAGCATGTGGGTGTTGGTCGTCACGGCGAGGAGACCGAGGGCTCCCCCGATGCCGAGCGCGCCGACGTCGCCCATGAAGATCCTTGCCGGGGCCGCGTTCCACCACAGAAACCCGCCGCACGCGCCGGCCATCGCGGCGGAGAACACCGCGAGGTCGAGCGGGTTCACCAGTCTGTAGACGTCGGGGTTGCGGAACGCCCAGTAGGCGATGACCGTGAACGCGAGGAAACCGAAGAGCGCGGACCCGGCGGCGAGGCCGTCGAGACCGTCCGTCACGTTCACCGCGTTCGTGGTGGACCACACCATCACCGAGGTCCAGACGACCCAGAGCGGCCCGGACAGGTCCCAACCGGGGAGGTCGAAACGCGTGAAGGAGAGCGTCTCGCTGACGCCGGTGCCGAGGAGCAGCCACGTCATCAGGAGCACGACGAGCCCGAAGGTGATGTACCCCTTCTTCTTCCACAGGATCCCCCTGTTGTGCGCCTTGCGCACCTTCAGGAAGTCGTCGAGGAAACCCATGAACCCGAGCACGAACACGGCGGCCCACATGATCATCGCCTGGTCCGACAGAGCGATGCCGTCCCTCAGGTGCGCGACAAGCCAGCCGACGAAGGCGGACAGGAGGATCGCGATCCCGCCCATCGTGGCCGTGCCCTGCTTCTTCATGTGGTGAACCGGCCCGTGGTCCTCGGAGCCGAGGATGGGCTGGCCCATGCCGAGGGTCGCGAAGAAACCGATCATCCACCTCGTCCCGAAGAGCGAGAGGAACATCGACACGGCACCGCCGATCAGGACCGCAATCACCGCGCTGTGCTCCTTCTCTCGATCGCGACCCGCGCGACTTCCACGTCGGAGAACGGCACGTACACGCCCGCGACCTCCTGGTAGGGCTCGTGGCCCTTCCCTGCAACGACCACTATGTCACCACTTCCGGCACGCCCGATGGCGGATGCAATCGCTGCGGCCCTGTCCTCCTGCGTCTCGACCTCCGCACCGGTGCCCCGCATTCCCGCCGTGATCTCCCCGATGATCGCGCCCGGGGACTCGTTCCGCGGGTTGTCCGACGTGACGATGACGATGTCGGCACCTGCCGCCGCGACTGCGCCCATCTCCGGTCTCTTGCCGCGGTCACGGTCGCCGCCGCACCCGAACACCACGATGACGCGCCCCGCGGCGACGGCGCGCACGGATGCGAGAAGGGACGCGAGTGCCTCCGGCGTGTGCGCGTAGTCGACGATCACCGAGTACTCGCCGCCGGTCGGCACGGACTCGTGCCTCCCGGGAACGGGGCCGAGACCGCCGCAGGCGCGCGAGACCGCCGCCGCGTCGAGACCGCACGCGGAGGCGGCGGTCGCCGCGGCGATGAGGTTCTCCGCCATGAACCGGCCGCCGACGGGGGCGGACACGGGCTCCCCGCGCCACACGAACGAGACGCTCGCGGGGCCGACCCTCAGGTCCTGTGCATCGGCGACGGAATACGTCACGAGAGGGACCGTGCACGCGTCCGCGATCCTGCGGCCGTGCGTGTCACCCGTGTTCACCACCGCGGAACGCGTGCGCCCGGCGGTGAACAACGACGCCTTCGCGGCGAAGTAGTCCTCCATCGTCCCGTGGAAGTCCAGGTGGTCGCGGGAGAGGTTCGTGAACACCGCGACGTCGAAGACGATGCCGTCGACCCGGCCGAGCACCAGTGCGTGCGACGACACCTCCATGACCACCGTGTCGACGCCCTCCGCGAGTGCGTCGGCGAGCTGCGAGTGCAGCTCCACGGGCTCGGGCGTGGTGCGCAGGCCCGAGAGCGTCCCGATCACCTTCGTGCGGCGCCCCGCCGCCCCGAGGATCCCCGCGATGAAGTGGGCCGTGGAGGTCTTGCCGTTGGTCCCCGTCACGGCGACCATCCGCATGCGCGACGCGGGGTTGCCGGTCAGGGCGGAGACGATCGGACCCACGACCGGCCGCACGTCGGGGACGACGACCTGCGCCACGTCACCCGGCACGTCACCGAGCACGTGGTCCACGACGAGCGCCGTCGCACCGGACGCAACGGCAGCGGCGGCCGCGGTGTGCCCGTCGGTCACCGACCCGCGGATGCAGAAGAAGATGTCGCCCGGCAACACCGTGCGCGAGTCGTCAGAGACCCCGGTGACCACGGCGCCGCCGTGGCTCACCGTCGTGCGGTCGCCGGCAAGAAGGGCCACGGCCGAGGCCGTAGTGGGTTCGATGGACCGACGGGACATGGACGCCCGTCAGTGGCCGAGAGTCGCCGTGCGCCCGTGGCAGCCGGCGTCCGTCCCGGTCGGCTCGATGCCGAGTTCGTTCATGATGGTCGGCACCAGCTGGGCGAACACCGGTGCGGCCGCGGTGCCGCCGAAACGGTCGATCGAGGACGAGTTCGGCTCGTCGATGGAGACGAGCATCGTCACCCGCGGTGCCTGGGCCGGGAAGAACCCGACGAAGGATGCGAAGTACCGCCGACCGCCGGCATCGGTGTTGTAGGTGCCGTTGTCCTGCACCTTGTACCCGGTGCCGGTCTTCCCGGCGACCTCCATGCCCTTCACCTTGGCGAGCTCGCCCGTGCCCGTGCACACCGCGTCGCGCATGATGTCGGTCATGACGGCCGCCGTGGCCGGCTCCAGGACCTTGCGCGTCTTCGACGGTTCCATCACCTGTCTCCTGCCCTCGCGGTCGATGGTCGCGGTGACGAGGCGGGGCTCCACGAAGGTACCCCCGTTCGCCACGACGTTCACGGCGCTCACCATCTGCAGCGCGGTGGAGGCGAAACCGTACCCGTACGCCACGGTTGCCCGCTCCGTGCCGTAGGTCTTCTTGACGGACTTCAGGATCCCGCGGCTCTCGCCCGGGTACTGGAGGCCGGTGTGACGCCCGAAGCCGAACGCCGACAGGTAGTCATGGAGCCTCGTGAACGGCATCTTCTCGGCCACCATCATCGTGCCGATGTTCGAGCTCTCGCTCAGGATGGCGCGCACCGACATGTCGATCGGGCCGTGGGGCCACGCGTCGCGGATCGGGAAGTTGTCGATGCGGACGATCCCCGGGACGCGCAGCGTCGTGGAAGGGTCGACGAGCCCCTCGTTGATGGCGGCGCTGACACTGAAGACCTTGGCGACCGAACCCGGCTCGTAGGCCTCCACGGCGGCGAAGTTGCCCTGCGCGACCGCCACCGTCCCGTCGGGGCGCCGCTTCACGTTCGACATCGCGAGTATCTCGCCGGTGCGCGAGTCCATCGCGATGGCGGTGCCGCCCTTCGCGGACAGCCGCTCCACGCGCGCAACGACGGCTGCGTCCATCTGGTACTGGATCGTCTTGTCAATGGAGAGCACCAGGTCGTCGCCCGGCACCGGGTGGTTCGTGACGCTGCCCTCTCCCGCGATCGAACGGCCCTTGTTGTCGACCTGGCGCACCTGGGTGCCGTCCGTGCCCGTGAGGACCTTGTCGTACTGCAGCTCGAGGCCCGACGTGCCGAGGCCGTCCGGGTCCGTCTTGCCGATGAGCGCCTGGGCCGCACCGCTCTCCACCGTGCGGGCGGGCTCGATGTAGGAGTAGATGCCCGTGAGGTTGAGCGCCAGGACCGACTTCGCCACGTCCTTCGAGAGCTCGCGGGCGACGTAGGCGAACTTCTGGTCGCTGCGCGACAACCTCTCCGTGAGCGCCGCCTCGTCCTCCGGGCCCATCCCCAGCATCCCGGCCACGGCACGGGCAGTGGCCGGCGGGTCCACGATGACCCGCGGGTCGGCCCAGAGCGTGTTCGTCGGAACCGAGAGAGCAAGCTCATGGCCGTTGCGGTCGAAGATCACTCCCCTGCTGGCGCGAAGAGTGTTCACGCGCGTGCGCTGGTCGATGCTCGCCGCCAGGTAACCGGACCGGTCGACCGTCTTCAGCATCCCGACGCGGCCCACCAAACCGATCATCGCGAGGACGACGATGATGACGACCCAGCGCAGACGGTCCCGCATGCGCTGGTCGACCTCCTGTGACTCCTTCTTGAGGCTGGCCGCAGGACGGACATGGCGTGCGGGACGGAGAGGACGCGCAGGTGGACGACGGTCGTGCGACGAGCGGGAACGGCTGTGCGAGGAGCTCCCGCGGCCGGCCTCCACGGGCGCAGTCCGTGCCGCGGAGGCGCGGGAGGACGACCCGGACTGAGTCGACCGCGCGCGTCCCGGGGCAGACGATCGCCCCGATCCGGAGCGAGCAGAAGTCGTCCGCCCCGAAGCGGACTTGGTCGAATTCGTCCGCCTGGAAGCGGACTGTGTTGAGTTCGTTGCCGACCGGGCCGACCGGGTCGACGACGTGCGTCCGGAGGCAGACGTGTCCCTGGAGCGCGCGGTGCCGTGGGAACGACTGCCGCGCCGGATCTCCGCCGGCCCGGTCACGGGGTGGCCCCGCCGTTGCGCTTCATCCGGCCGAACTGGTCCAGCGGGCTCTCCCTGGAGTCGGCCACGTCAGAGTCGACCTTGCCGACACCTGTCGCCACGAGCACTGCCGCGTCCACGGGCACCTCGACCATCTTGGTCTGCGTGCCGGGCACCATCCCCATGGCCTTCGCCTTCTCCACGAGGTACTGCGGCGACTGGAACCTGGCCCGCTCCGCGCGGAGCTTGTCGAAATTGTTGCGCGCACGGATGATGTCGGTGTTCAGCCGGTCGATGCGCATCTGCTGGCTCGCCATGTGGGTGGTCAGCGTGACCACGGCGAACATGCACGCGATGACCACCGCGACCAGCACGACGGGCAGCGGCACGCGCCTGGTACGCGCCGGCACGAGCGTGAGACGTGCCCCGTCCCTCTCGGGAAGGACGGACGTGAGACGGAGGGCGAGCGCCATCAGCGTTCCACCGTCGCGAGCTTCTCGACGACGCGCAGTCGCGCCGATGCGGCACGCGGGTTCGCGGCGGTCTCGGCCGGCGTCGCCTCGCGGCGCACGCGCACCCTCCTGACGACCGGAACCGCGCCGCAGCCGCACGGCAGGCCGGGCCGGCAGGTGCAGCCGCCGGTCTCTGCCTCGCGCATCACCGACTTCACGATGCGGTCCTCGCCCGAGTGGTACGAGAGCACTGCCAGCCGGGCGCCCGGCGCGAGCACGTCGATTGCCGCACGGAGAGCGACCGGGAGGATCTCGAGCTCCTGGTTCACCTCGATGCGCAGCGCCTGGAACGTGCGCTTGGCGGGGTGCCCGCCACGACGGCGCGTCGCGGCGGGGATCGCCGCCGTCACGATCTCGGCCAGGTGGGCAGTCCCGCGCACCGGCCTGTTCGCCACGATGGCGCGGGCGATCCGGCCGGCGAACCGTTCGTCGGAGTTCTCGCCGATGATCCGCGCGAGCGAGTCGGCGTCGTAGGTGTTGACCACGGTCTCCGCGGTGAGGGTGCGGGAACGGTCCATCCGCATGTCGAGCAGTGCGTCATGCCTGTACGAGAAGCCCCGCTCGGCGACGTCGAACTGGGGGGAGGACACGCCGAGGTCGAAGAGGGCACCGGCCACCACGCCGATGCCCTCTCCTTCCACCACTTGACCCACGGTTTCAAAGCGGGCGCGCCGGAGGGTGACGCGCCCGCCAAGACCTGCTGCATCCAGACGGGACGCCGCCGCGGCGAGCGCGGTGTCGTCCTGGTCGATGCCGAGAAGCGTGACGCCGGGGTGCGCGGCGAGGACTGCGGCCGCATGGCCGGCCCCGCCGAGGGTGGCGTCAATGAAAACCCCGTCCGGGATGCCCCCGAACACGTCGAGGATCTCCTCGAGCATGACGGGCGCGTGGGCGAATCCCTCGCTCATCGTGCACCCCTCGGTCCTCGGCAGCCTCCCGGACGGCAAATGCTGCCCGGATTTCTCCCCGGTGCAGACGCGATGACAGCGGGCGGAGTTGGAGCTGACCACCGTGTCGTCCGGGAGACTGCCGAGGACCGAAGGCCCCCGGTGTGTTGTGCGGGAGTTGACGTCATGGCGAATCACGCGTCCGCTCCTGCGATCTGTTCGGTGCCCTCGAGCGCGATGCGCTCGTAGCGGGCGGGATCCCAGATCTCGACGCGGTCGAACGAGCCGGCCACGACGATCCTGGAGTTGAGGGTGAGCCCCGCGTAGGCGCGGAACTCCTCGGAGAGGTTGATGCGCCCCTGGGCGTCGATCACCACTTCGACCGAGTTGAAGGCGAGTGCGCGCTGCTCCGCACGGCTCATCTCGCCCTTCTTGACCTTGTCGACCGCTTCCTGGCCGAGCAGTTCGAATGCCTCCGCGGTCATCACATCGATGCACTTGTCGCGACCGAAGGCGAGGTAGCAGCGGGGCTCGAGACGGGGACGGTACGGCGCGGGCAGAGCAAGACGACCCTTCGGGTCGAGCTGCCTC
>Ga0315900_10012834_pt1 | contig 10249 bp, 10 predicted proteins | sample LakEriMetagenome_FD_203521 | JGI IMG/M metagenome (GOLD analysis project Ga0315900, IMG submission 203521) | Freshwater fungal communities from buoy surface, Lake Erie, Ohio, United States - Buoy 12 MA114 | ecosystem: Environmental > Aquatic > Freshwater > Lake > Lake biofilm | place: USA: Lake...
CTGGTGGTTCCTGCCCTTCTTCGTTCTGATGGCCCTGCTCGTGGCGGGGGCACTGCTGCTCGGCTACGCGGCTGTGGTCGCCTATCCGGGATTGCCATCCCTGGAAGTGCTGACCGACTACCGTCCCAAGGTGCCGATGCAGGTTTTCAGCACCGAGGGGGACCTGATCGGCGAATTCGGCGAGGAAAGACGTGCGGTGGTGGCCATCGCCGAAGTTCCGAAACCCCTGATCCAGGCCATCATCGCCGCCGAGGATGAGCGTTTCTACGAGCATGGGGGCGTCGACTACATCGGTGTCGTCCGGGCGGCGCTGTCCAACTTCATCCGTGGCGGGGCCCGTCAGGGAGCCAGCACAATCACGATGCAGGTGGCGCGCAACTTCTTCCTGACAAAGGAAAAAACGTTCTCGCGCAAGTTCAACGAAGCCCTGCTGGCGTTCAAGATCGAGCACAACCTCTCCAAGGACCAGATACTTCAGCTCTACATCAACCAGATCTACCTTGGGCAGCGCGCCTATGGCTTCGCCGCCGCTGCCCAGACCTATTTCGGCAAGTCTCTGGCCGGACTTAACCTCTCCGAGCAGGCAATGCTCGCCGGCCTGCCCAAAGCTCCGTCTTCCTACAACCCGGTGGCCAATCCCACCCGGGCCAAGTCCCGGCAGGAATACGTGCTGCGCCGCATGCGCTCGCTGGGGTTCATTTCGGACGAAGACTTTCGCAGTGCCGTCGCCGCACCGGTCCAGAGCAGGCGGGAACAGCAGCGCTACGCAACACGCGCCGATTTCCTGACGGAGATGGTTCGACAGATGCTCTTCGAGCGCTTCAAGGAGGACGCCTACACCTCCGGGCTGAAGGCCTACACCTCCATCTCGCGACGCCACCAGGACGCGGCTTACCTGGCAGTGCGCCTGGGGCTGCTGGAGTACGACCGCCGGCGCGGCCACCGCGGCGCCGAAGGTTTCGTCGACCTGCCGGCCGACACGGCAGACGACGCGGTCGAGGAGTTGCTCGGGGAGGAGACGGAGTCGGACGGGATCGTGCCAGCCGTTGTTCTACAGGTCGACCGGGAGGGCGTAATCGCCTTCGCGAAGGGGGTCGGACGTGTACGCATCGGAGCCGAGGGGCTTCGGTTCGCCGCCCGGATGCTCGGCGACAAGGCGCCAGCCGAGCGTCGCCTGAGACGCGGGGCCCTGACACGGGTGACAAGGGATGATGCTGGCGTCTGGCAGATCACCCAGTTGCCGCAGCCTGAGGCGGCACTGGTTTCCATGGACAGCGGCACCGGCGCCATCCGCGCTCTGGTCGGGGGCTTCGATTTCGCCCGCAACCAGTTCAATCACGTTACCCAGGCCTACCGCCAACCGGGATCGAGCTTCAAGCCCTTCGTTTACTCGGCGGCGCTGGAACGTGGCTTCACGCCCGCGACCATCATCAACGACGCCCCCCTCAGCTTCGACGCGACGGAAACCGGGTCGACGGTATGGGAACCCAAGAACTTCGATGGCGAGTTCGATGGCCCGATCAGCATGCGCACGGCGCTGACCAAGTCGAAGAACATGGTCTCGATCCGCATCCTGCAGGCGATCGGCCCGCAGTATGCCCAGGACTATGTCGTGAGGTTCGGGTTCGAACGCCGGCTGATCCCGCCGTATCTGACCATGGCACTCGGGGCCGGATCGGTGACTCCGCTGCAGATGGTGGCGGGGTATGCGGCCTTCGCCAACGGGGGCTACCTCGTCGCGCCCTACTTCCTCGACCGCATCACTGACGCGAAGGGCAAGGTCCTGGATCGGGCGCGCCCCGCGCAGGCGGGAATCTCGGCGCCGCGCATCATCGACACCCGCAATGCCTTCATCATGACCAGCATGATGCAGGACGTCGTCAGGGGCGGGACCGCGGCGCGCGCCAACCGCCTCGGACGATCGGATCTCGCGGGCAAGACCGGCACCACCAACGACCAGAGGGATGCCTGGTTCGCCGGCTACAACCCACGGCTCGTCGCCATCGCCTGGATGGGTCACGACACGCCGAAGTCACTGGGAGCCAGCGAAACCGGCGCAGCAGCCGCCCTGCCCATCTGGATGACATACATGGAGGCTGCATTGCGCGGGATGCCCGACGAACCGATGATGGCGCCCGATGGCGTCATCGCGGCTCGCGTGAATCCGGCGACTGGGCTGCGCGACACTCAGCCGGGCGACGGTCCGGCCGAGTTCTTCCTGCAGGAAAACCTGCCCCCGGAGGAGGATGCCGGGGCAACGGCAGGTGACCGCCGTCGGGCGAAGCCCGACGAACGCGATGATCAACTGTATTGAACCTGGCCTCGCGGTCGATCCGGAGAGCATCCGTGGGTCGTGACTCCCCCGGGCAGAGACAGATGCGCATGCGCATCGCCCAGATGGCGGCACGCATCATGGCCGAGGACGGAATCGACGATTTCGCGCTGGCGAAACGAAAAGCCGCCCGCCAGACCGGGGCGCCGGATACCCGCAACATGCCGGACAACGCTGAAGTGGAGCAGGCCCTGCGCGAATACCGCGACCTCTATCAGGCCGGCGAGCATGCGGAACGGCTGGTCGCGCTGCGGCAGGCCGCGGTGCGCGTCATGCAACTGCTTGCGACGCACGATCCGCACCTCGTGGGCCCCGTGCTGACAGGGACAGCCGGCCGCTACGCATGCGTCGACCTGCACCTGTTCACAGATGAACCCAAGGAACTGGAGATGTTCCTCGTCAATCGTCGCATCGAATTCCGCCCGCGCGAGGCGCGCGTCCACGTGGGCGGCGAAGCGCGGACGGTCCCGGGGTTCGAATTCGACTGGAGCGGCACCTGTTTCAGGGCACTGGTGTTCTCCAGGCGGGATTTGCGGGTGGGGGTCAGGCTCGCCGCGGAGGGTCGGCCACAGGACGGGGCGCGCGCCGATGCCGTGGAAAGAATGTTGGCCGCGCCCGAGCCTGGCTGAACAGGCGGAATCCCGACCGATGTTCAGGAAACCTCCGGCCAAAGGATCATTCCCGGCACCAGCCTACGGCGCCGGCAGTACCATTACCCTCAATTTTGCCTGTCCGGCGCCGAAAAACCGCTGGTCAGGCGATTGCTCCCAAGGCAACGCCACAAATCCACGACATGCAGATCCCGCCCAACACCTTGCCCACTGACGGCAACGACGACGCAGCACGATTCGCCATCCGGTCCCGGGTGGAGATCGGGTTCATCCTGCGCCGGACCATGACCGACGGTGAGATCGTCACGGCGCAGATCGCGCGCAACAGGGATACTTTCGTCACCACCCTGCTTGCAGTGGATCCCCAAAATGGGCTTTGCGTCGTCGACGCAGCCAAGGATCCCGCCGTCAACCGGGCGATCGCCTCTGCAGGCAGCCTGCTGTTCGAGAGCAGGCATGACCGGATCAGGATCCGTTGGCAGGTGGAGCGATGCCAACTGGCGGACTTCGAGGGGCATCCGTCCCTCTACATCCCGTTGCCCGAGGTTTTGTACAAGTACCAGCGGCGGGAGTATTTCCGTGCCGAGACCCCCATACTGCGATCGGTCAAATGCAATATCCCGGTCGAAGGGGGAAAGCCTCTCACGGTCCCGCTGTTCGACATCGGACTGGGCGGGGTCGGACTCATCGGGTTCCCGGTCGAGTTCGAGGTGGAAGCCGGCCGGGAATTCCCGGGCTGCACCATCACCCTGCCGGAGATGGGCGTCCTGTCGGTGACGCTTCAGGTACGCAACATCATCGATTCGACCACACCGGACAACCGGACGAGCCGGCGGGTCGGCTGTGCCTTCGTCGGTCTCACCCCGGCGGGTGAGACCATGATCCAGAGATACGTCACCCGGCTGGAACGGGATCGTCGCAGCCGGCTCGGCTGATCTGCCGCCGCGTCAGGCCCCGCCATCGCGCAGCCATCGGGCCGCGTCGATGGCGAAGTAGGTCAGGATGGCGTCCGCTCCCGCGCGTTTGAACGCGAGCAGGCTCTCCATGGCGCACTTCTCGCCATCGAGCCAGCCGTTTGCGGCGGCCGCCTTGAGCATCGCGTACTCCCCGCTGACCTGGTAGACCATCGTTGGCGCCCCGTACTCATCCTTGACGCGCCTGACGATGTCCAGATAGGGCATGCCAGGCTTGATCATGACCATGTCGGCTCCCTCCTGAAGATCAAGCCCCACCTCCCACAAAGCCTCGTCACTGTTGGCCGGGTCCATCTGGTAGGTGTGCTTGCCGCCACCGCCGAGGTTGCCCGCGGAGCCAACCGCATCGCGGAAAGGTCCGTAAAAGCTGGAGGCATACTTCGCGGAGTAGGCCATGATGCGGACCTGCTGGAAGCCGGACGCATCCAGATGCCCTCGAATGGCTCCGATGCGGCCATCCATCATGTCGGACGGCGCAACCACATCGGCACCCGCCGCGGCGTGGCAGGCGGCCTGGCGTACCAGTATCGCGATCGTCTCGTCGTTCATGACGTTGCCGGATGCGTCCAGCACGCCGTCCTGGCCGTGGCTCGTGTAGGGATCGAGTGCGACGTCGGTGATGACGCCCAGTTCCGGAAACCTGGCCTTGAGGGCCGCCACCGTTCTTGGCGCAAGCCCGTCCGGGTTGGCGGCCTCGGCAGCATCAGGCGACTTGAGCGACTGGTCCACGACCGGAAACAGAGCGACTGCGGGGATGCGCAATTCGCAGCAGGTCTCTGCCACGCGCAACAGTCGGTCGATGCTCATGCGTTCCACACCGGGCATCGAAGCCACCGGCTGCACGCAGTCGGCTCCGTCAACCACGAAAACGGGATAGATGAGGTCGTCCGTGGTGAGCGTGTGCTCGCGCACGAGACGCCTGGAGAAGGCATGACGGCGATTGCGGCGCATGCGCCGGGTGGGATAGATTCCAAGGGGAAACACCATCGAAGACTCCTTTTGTCTGCATATCAGTGACACCTCGCCGCCTGCGTCCGGAAAAAAACCGGTCTGGCGAGGAACCAATGCACAGCGGCCCCGCTCGAAAAGGCGGACGGTTACGTTCCCCCGCTTCGCCTCCCTGAGCGGGGCCTGCAAGTCGAGGTTCACCCCCACTACACGTGTACTGGGGGTTTTTTTTCGCCCGCTATCGGGGTGAGGGATGCACCGGGTCGGGCGCCTCCTGCACGGTCATGGCCTGCAGCCAGCCGGCGATGACGTCGCGCGCCAGTGCCACACCCTGCCCGTCGAGACTGGAAAACAGCTGGAGCCCGACCTGTTTGAAGGCCGCCAGTTCGCGCCGGACGGCTGCCAGTTGCTGAGCGGCCTGCTGGCGGCTCAACTTGTCCGCCTTCGTCAGGAGGATATGCACGGGCCGGCTGGTCGGCAAGAACCACTCGAGTAATTGGCGGTCGAGGACGGTGAGGGGATGACGCACATCCATGATGGCGACAAGTCCGGTCAGCGTCTGACGGCTGGTGAGGTAGACGTTGATCAGGTGGCCCCATCGCTGCCGTTCCGCCTCCGGCACCTTGGCGAAACCGTAGCCAGGCAGATCGACAAGGAAGCGCTGCCCAGGCAGGACAAAGAAATTGATCATCTGGGTGCGCCCAGGCGTCTTGCTCACGAAGGCCAGTCTGTTGTGGCCGACAAGTGCGTTGATCGCGCTGGACTTGCCGGCGTTGGAACGGCCTGCAAAGGCAACCTCCGGCCCCTGGGTCGGCGGCAGTTGGGCCAGTTCATGAGCGCTGGCAACGTAGACGGCGTTCGCGAGCGGATTGAGGGGCTGGCGCCCAGGACCGGTCATTGAACAAATCCGCTAGAATTTCGAGTTGATTTTATGTCCATGCCTTCAAGGTCCATCACAGCCGGAGCATCGCCCCGTTCAGGCGCCGGCCCGAGCCATACGTCGAGGAAACACATGATCCGCATCCGCACCACCCTGCTTCTGGCCACGGCGATGCTGCTCGCCGCCGCAGGACAACCCGCTCTGGCCAAGGGTGACCCCGCCAAGGGTCAGGCCGTCGCCGGCGCCTGCGCCGCCTGTCACGGGCCGGACGGGAACAGCATGATCCCCACCAACCCGAGTCTCGCACAGCAACATGGCGACTACATCGCAAAACAGCTCGCCGAGTTCAAGAGCGGCACGCGCGCCAATGCCATCATGGCGGGTATGGCGGCAGGACTCACCCCCGAGGCAATGAATGACCTCGGCGCGTACTTTGAAAAGCAGAAGCTGCGTCACGCCGGCGCCCGCGACCGCGAACTCGCGGCCAAAGGCCGCAAGCTTTACCGCGGCGGGGACGCGGCGCGCGGCATCCCGGCCTGTTCTTCCTGCCACTCGCCCACTGGTGCCGGCATCCCGGCTCAGTATCCCAGAATCGGAGGGCAGCATCCCGAATACACGCTGGCACAACTCAAGGCCTTCCGGGCCGGTGAGCGGGCAAACGACGCGAACGCGATGATGCGTTCCGTTGCAGGCAAACTCACTGACGCAGAGATGGCCGCCCTTTCCGAGTACATCGCCGGCCTGAAATAGAAACGCCGATCAGGCGGCGAGCGCGGCGAAAGCCTTTCTCGCCGCCGCCATCGTCAGGGACAGCTCCTCCTCCGCGTGGGCGGCGGAGACGAAACCGGCCTCGAATGCCGACGGCGCAAGGTAGACGCCCTGATCGAGCATCAGGTGGAAGAAGCGGTTGAACCGTTGCTTGTCGCAGGTCATGACCTCTGCGAATGTGCGGGGCGGCGTCCCCCGGAAGAAGATCCCGAACATCCCGCCGACGTGATCGGCTGAGAACGCGAGGCCTGCGGAGCGTGCCTCGGCAGTCAGTCCATCCACGAGACGCTTGGTGACGTCTCCCAACCGATCGAAAAACCCAGGTTGCCCGACCAGCCGCAATGTCGCCAGACCGGCGGACACGGCAACCGGATTGCCCGACAGGGTCCCAGCCTGGTAGACGGAGCCGAGGGGTGCGAGCTTTTCCATGATTTCCCGCCGACCACCGAACGCCCCCAGGGGCATGCCGCCTCCTACGACCTTGCCGAGGGTGGTGAGATCCGGCGTGATGCCGAAAAGCCCCTGAGCCCCCTGCGGGCCAACACGGAAGCCAGTCATCACTTCATCGAAGATCAATACAGCCCCGTGGCGTGCGGTGAGGTCCCGCAGCGCCTGGACGAATTCGGGTCCGGGACGGACCAGGTTCATGTTTCCGACCACCGGCTCCAGGATCACCGCGGCGATCTCGTCGCCCTGGGCGGCGAAGGCCGCCTCCAGACCGGCGACGTCGTTGTAATCCAGGACCAGCGTGTGTCGCGTGGTATCGGCAGGCACGCCGGCGGAACTGGGCTGGCCGAAAGTCAGCGCACCAGATCCGGCCTTCACCAAGAGGGCGTCGGCGTGGCCGTGGTAACACCCCTCGAACTTCACAATCACGTTGCGCCCGGTATGGCCTCGCGCCAGCCTGATGGCCGACATGGTTGCCTCGGTGCCGGAACTCACCAGACGGACCATCTCCATCGAGGGCAGCAGGCGGGTGAGCAACTCCGCCATTTCCAGCTCGCGTTCGGTGGGTGCACCGAATGAAAGGCTGCCGGCGGCCGCCTCCTGCACGGCTCGCACCACCTCCGGATGGGCATGGCCCAGGATCATCGGCCCCCAGGAACCCACGTAATCGATGTACCGGCGGCCGTCTGCGTCCCACAGCCAGGCCCCCTCCCCGCGCTCGAAGAACCTGGGCGTCCCGCCCACCGAACGGAATGCTCGCACGGGTGAATTGACTCCCCCGGGGATCACCTTCTGGGAGCGCTGGAACAGGGATTCGTTGCGGGATGTCATGACACCTCTCTTCGATGGGGAGCGTTTGATCAATATCTGATTAGATCACGCGGATCGGATGGCTATCGGAGCCTCTTGCTCATCGGGCACAGGGCCGTCGGGAGCCCGGCGTCATCCGCCTGGGGGATCTCCGTCTCGACCGGGCGATTCGATCGGACCTTCCTTGAACAGCCGTCCGAATGCGGCAGCGCGGTCGCGCACGTCCGAAGCATCGAACAGATCCGAGATGACGGCAACCGCGTCGGCCCCTGCCTCTATCAGTATCCCCGCGTTGTCGACTGTGATGCCACCTATGGCAACGATGGGTACATCCAGCCTCAGACGCGCCTCCCTGAGCAGTCCGATGGCAGGACGCGCCGCGCGAGGCTTCACCGAAGACGGAAAGAAACTGCCGAAGGCGACGTAGTCCGCGCCCTCGGCACGGGCGGCCTGCGCCCGAGAGAGGTCGTCATAGCAGGAGACGCCGACGATCGCACCGGACCCAAGAAGACGGCGGGCGTCGGCCACGCCCCCGTCGTCTCGACCGAGGTGGACCCCGTCGGCCCCGACGACCGCGGCAAGTCGCGGGTCATCATTGATGATGAACACCGCCCCGTGCCTGCGGCAAAGAGACAGGAGTTCGGCCGCCTCCAGCTCGGCCGTCGCCCGGTCGGCGTTCTTGCGCCGGTACTGCAGCACGGACGCGCCGCCCTGAAGGGCGGCAGCGACCTGTTGCACCAGACGGGCTGGCGCGGAGGCCTCGGGTGTGATGGCATAAAGGCCGTGAATCAAGAGACGGTCTCCTGGGGTTTGCCGCGCCCGAACCCCACCGGTCCGGGTGGCGCATCCGGCGCGCTCTTTGGCGCGTTGTTCTTTGACCTTACAATCGAAGTCTAACTTCTTCGAACCCACGAGAGCTCAATGTCAGACTCCGCCGAATACAAGACCTACATGTGCCTGATCTGCGGCTACATCTACGACGAAGCGGCCGGCCTCCCCGAGGAGGGCATTGCTCCCGGCACCCGGTGGGAGGACGTGCCCATGAACTGGGTGTGCCCCGAGTGCGGTGCCCGCAAGGAGGATTTCGAGATGGTTCAGATCTGATCACGGAGGCAGGGCAATCATGCGAATCTTGCACACGATGCTGCGCGTCGGCGACCTGGAAAAGTCCGTCGACTTCTACACCAACGTCCTGGGCATGCAGGTGCTGCGGCGACAGGATTACCCCGAGGGCCGGTTCACGCTCTGTTTCGTCGGTTACGGCGCCGAAAGCGAGCAGACGGTGCTGGAACTCACGCACAACTGGGATACCGCTTCCTACGACCTCGGCACCGGCTACGGTCACGTGGCTCTCGAGGTGGACGACGCCTACAAGGCGTGCGACGAGGTGCGCAAGCGCGGCGGCAAGGTCACGCGGGAAGCGGGCCCGATGAAGCACGGCACGACGGTGATCGCCTTCGTCGAAGACCCCGACGGATACAAGATCGAGTTCATCCAGCGTCGGGCAGCCGCCTGAGGGCTGTGTCGGCGGCACGCACGAAGCCCTCGACATCCACCGTCTCCGGCCTGGCCCCGGGATCCAGGCCGGCCTCCCGAATACCCGCCTCGTCCAGATAACCCTCGAGGGCATTGCGCAGGGTCTTTCTGCGACGAGAGAAAGCCTGGGCCACGAGCCGCCCGAGAAGGCCTTCATCCTTGGCCCTGAGGCACGCCTCAGGCTCCAGGGGGATCATCCGCACAACGGCGGATCGCACCTTGGGCGGCGGATTGAACGAACCCGCAGCCACGTCGAACAGGCGTTGCATTCGGAACCTGTACTGCAGCATCACGCTGAGCCGCCCGTACTGCCCACCTCCGGCCGGAGACACCATGCGATCGACCACCTCCTTCTGCAGCATGAAGTGGCCGTCGACGATCACCCTGGCGTGGGCCGCGATGTGGAACAACAACGGGGTGGACACGTTGTAGGGCAGATTGCCAACGACGCGCAGGCGCGGAGCCAGCGCCGCGAGATCGAACCTCAGCGCATCCCCCTGGTGGATGACAAGGCGCTCCGGAGGCCAGCGCTCGCGCAGCATCGCGACGATGTCGCGATCGATCTCGACCACGTGCATGCGCGGCAGACGATCCAGCAGCGGACCGGTCAGCGCGCCCAACCCCGGGCCGATCTCCAGCACCACGTCGGCAGGCTGCGGCGCAACCGCATCGATGATCTTCGCGATGACCGAGTTGTCGACCAGGAAATGCTGACCGAATCTCTTCCGTGGCGTGTGTGCCGTCATCCCTCGCCCTGACAGGACAAATCGCTGCTCGCCGAGCGACCCAGGACAGCCGCGAGCTCGATGGCGGCCCGGAGGCTTCCATCTTCCGCGCGGCCGGTTCCGGCGAGATCGAGTGCAGTGCCATGGTCGACGGAGGTGCGCACGATGGGCAGCCCCAGAGTCACGTTGACGCCCTGACCGAAGCTCGCGTATTTCAG